>Ga0074195_1001013_pt1 | contig 44625 bp, 72 predicted proteins | sample EPASupsiteHSE623_FD_64525 | JGI IMG/M metagenome (GOLD analysis project Ga0074195, IMG submission 64525) | Bioremediated contaminated groundwater from EPA Superfund site, New Mexico - Sample HSE6-23 | ecosystem: Environmental > Aquatic > Deep subsurface > Groundwater > Contaminated ...
CAAACTTGGGATAACTTATGTGTAGAATGTAAGTCTTGTATTAAAAATCGTGCTAAGAAATATAGAGAGTTGAATAAGGATATACTTAGAGAAAAAGACCGCATATATAAACTAAACAACAAAGAAAGAGCCTATCAAGTTCAAGTAGAATATTTTTTAAACAACAAAGAAAAATTAAATTCAAATAGGAGAATATACCTACGAGATAAACGAAAAAACGATATCAAGGTCAGTCTAAACGATAGAGTAAGGACGTATATGAGTAGAAGCCTTACCGCAAGTAAGCGCGGACTAGCTTTGGATAAAATCCTAGGTTACACTATTGGTGATTTAAAAACACATTTAGAGAGTTTGTTTTCTGATGGAATGTCGTGGGATAATCGTAGTAATTGGCACATAGATCACATTAAACCAATTTCAGCATTTAAATACACATCAATAGATGATAAAGAATTTAAAGCGTGTTGGAAATTAAATAACCTACGTCCATTATGGGCAAAAGAAAACATTTTAAAAAAAGATAGTTGGAGTCCTAAGCAAGAATATAAAAATGGAGATATACAGTTAGCACTAACTTTGTAGTTGGTGCTATTTTTATACCCATTTACAAAGGAAGTGAAGTACTAACATGGCATTTTCACCAAGCGATCCCTTAGATATTGGTAGCATTGAAGGTGATGGAAAACAAACAGCATTTAATAAAATAAAAAATGAAATAAACTATATATTTTCTGTATTTAGTAGCTTGTTTAGCCCATCAACAGGACATAAGCATACAGGTGCTGTCAATGATGCTCCAAAACTAACAGCCGCTAACATAGTAAGCGTTGCGACTGGAAATGTAACGTCTGAAAATGTACAGGATGCTATTAATGAGTTTGATACTAGTCTAACGGCACATAAAACAGATGCAGAAGCACACGTTGACCAGTTTAGCGCATTAGGTGGTACATTAGCCGAAAAGGCGTTATTGGCAGGAAGTGCAACTCAGTTGTTTTCTGTTGCCAATGCTACAAGTATAGCCCATGCACTAGCGTTGGGACAACTAACTGGCGTATTAAGTGCTAGTGGTCATGTAAAAATTCCTATTATGGAAGGTGCGACAAAAAAACAAATTATCATACAATGGGGTGCTATTACAGTTTCATCAAATACAAACTTAGAAGTAGCATTTCAAACACCTTTTATATCTGCATGTTACGGAGTTTTTACAAGTGGTATTAATGGCAGTTTTGGTAATTCTGATTCGTTCCGCCTTGCAAGCACACCTACACTTACGAACGTTACAATTAACAACCCATTTGATGGCCAATTAAGTGGCTATTACTTTGCAATAGGATCATAGGAGGTGACACATGTACACATTACAAAATACACTAAACATAGTACCAGGTGGGACTAACGTAGAAGACGGATTTACTAAGCTTACTGGTGAGGATCAATTATTATATGATGCGATTAATGAGGTTGATGCAGCGAAGGAAACTCCAACAGGGGCGCAGGATAAAGCTGATGCGGTGCAAGCTAACTTGACGAGTCACATTAACGATGCGACAGATACACACATGGCTAGTGCGGTTGGAAATACTCCCGCTGGTGGGATTAGTGCAGTTACGGTGCAGGGTGCTATTGACGAATTAGACAGTGAAAAGGCGAGTATAGCGCAATTACAGGATTATTCGTTTACGGCTAAGGTTGCCGATGTTATAACTAGCGTAGATCCAAGGAGTTTTGGAGCTGTAGGTGATGGGGTTGCTGATGATACCACAGCAATACAAAATTGTTTAATATACGCATTCGCCAACAATTTAAATATAACATCACAACCATTAAATTATGCTATTGGTTCAACAGTAATAATACCGCAAAACCCTTCATTTGCTAGATTGATTGATATTAATTTTAATGGTGCTAAGTTTACAATGCTGGCGGATGTTACATTATTTACATCGGGGTATGACAACGCGGGTGTTTTAACCTCTAATTTTGGCACTGTATTAGGATTTAGCAACAGCTTTGAGGTTACATTAAGAAATTTTTCCATATATTCATCGGTTGGCTTGTTGTTGTCCACTACGCTTAAAATCCAAGACTACCACCAAGGTTGTTTATTACAAAATATCGCAAGTAATTACACACAAACAATACTTGAATCTTGTAATAATTTCTATGCTTCGTTTGATGGGATACGAACGATACTCTCAGGGACAGGAACCCAATCGAGATTTATATTTTCATCACAACATAATCTGTGTAAGTTTTCTAATTTACTTGCAACAAATTCAACAATTGGGTATCACTTCAAAGGGTCGTTAACCGCTTGTCAGTTAACAAATATGTCATTTGAGGGTATAAATATTGGCGCGCAATTTGATAATTATGTATATGATTGTTCCCTTGAAAACAGTTATATAGAAAATATTAGTGACGTAGCAATTAAATTTATTGGGAATGTTTACGGGTTTACAATAAAAAACAACTATATTAATTTTTTAAATAATCCAAACATGTATCTTGTTGAATATGTTCCCCTGCCGAACAATAACGTCATTGTAGGTGTGGATAATTATTTCGGAGCAATGCCGAGTGATGCCAATATTTTTAAGACTAAAGATAACACACCGGGATATAGCCTGCTAACTATTCAACGTCCACCCCAATTTGCATCAAACATTGATATGCTCTATGTGGACAATGCTAATTTTTCAAATCAAACTGACTATATACAGCGAATGTCAATGACAAGAGGGAAGGCCAATGTTGTTAATAAATACGTGGTTGGAAACTATGCAGGTATGTTTACTACAGGCTTCGATGTTTTAACAGGCGGGTCTTGGTTAAATAATTCTAATAACATATTAGCAATCCGAACAAAAATTACCAACAGTTTCACTCAAAATATTTATATTAATATTAAAATATCAGCTACAACAATCACTTTTATTAAAGGTAATTTTATCGGGACAGTTTTTTATGAATACACAGCAACAGGCGTACTAGTAACTACTGCACTATCAATCACCATTGTTAATGGATTTTTACAAATTAATGCGCCCGCTGTTACTGGTACTATAACAGCCGTTTATGGTGAAATTAGATTAATATGACACTCACTGAATGGATAACCCTCTACGAATCCCGCGCAGAACCCTTCATTCCCCTTCCAAACTTCCTAACCTACTTCTCGCCTGACAAGGGCTTTTTTTTATGGAAAGTCACAGGTGATGCGTTTGAAATCGACCACACCTGCACCTCAGATGCACACCACATGAACAAAATAGCCAATGAAATGGCAAAGATCAGAGGTTGTCGCTTGATAAGAACGGCAACCTTTCGTGATCCTGCCGCCTACATGCGGTTTATGAAATGCGTACCAAACCTATCTCTAAGCGGTATTAGACCTAATGGAAAATTCTATTGGGTAATGGAACGTTTAGTAAAATGAAAGGGGTGATTAAATGAGATTTTTTGATGATACAGACTTTACTGACTTTAAAGGACTGCCAAGGATGCACTTTAAAGGACAAACGCAAACAACCAAACGCGATATACCTGCACAAGATGCGGTTGAAAAAGGATTACAAGGCAATTCGGTTAACTATGCTAATTCCACAATGGGAACAGCTAACAACCTTCTAAACAATACTAATCAAGTAGTCGGCAACTTTGATAACGTGTACGGCGATTACAACAATACCTCTCAGACTGTCAATGATGGCTATGATAGCCTTTTAAAAGGGTTACTGCCACAACAGTACCAAGCTAATAGACAGCAAGCCTTAAACGCTGATTTGACAGGCACAATGGGCAATGCAATCAACGGGCTAGGTAGCCGCGGTATACTTAATTCTTCTGTGACAGGCAGCGCGTTGAATGGTATCACTCGAAATGCTTCGGATACTCTAGCAAGAAACTTTGCAAGTGATATGAGTGGGTATGCTGGCATACTTGGCAATACGGCAGCAAATAACAACAACAACCTCAACAACTACACAGGGTTAGTAAGTAGCCAGTTAGGTAATGCCAATAATGCTTATAACAACACTGGTGATCTGTTTAAGACTATGTATAGTGGTCGGATGGGTACTGCTGGACAGACTACTACAGAAAATGATGGAGGTGCAGGTTTAATTTCTGCAATTGGAGCAATTGGTTCAGCAGGTGCGCTCTGTTTTATTGGTGGTACTAAAGTATCAACTCCAAACGGCGATAAAAATATTGAGGATATTAAATTAGGTGATCTTGTTGTTTCCTCTGATGGAGTGCAAACTGTAACCTATGTGCAAGAACCTTGTATCTCAAATGACAAATATATGACCGTCACAATAGGTAATAAACAAGTTACAACTACTTCTATGCAAACTTTTATTACTCCTGATGGTGACGTACTAGCAAAGGATTTAAGACATGTTCCTGCTAAGGTAGAAACAGTGTATGACTTTTCTACTACTGGATCAAATACCTATTATGCAAACGGTTTGCTTGTAAGGGGGCGGTAATATGTACAGACAACAACCTTATGGGTGGGGAGATGCAATAGGGCAAATATTAGGCGCTGTTATGCAACGTAATAAAGAACGTGGAGAAAGAAAAGATTTTGTCAATATGCTAGGTGATGCTTCAAAATTCGGCACAGACACGCTAGGCAATCTTGATGTGGGTGGTCAAACTCACATGCAAGACCTAGCAAGCCGAGAAAATGGCGGCAACTACATGAATAAAACTGGTGAGGATAAAATTAGGCAGGGATTACTACCTGCAAGATTTCAAACTCCTACACTACAATCCCCTGATTCAAATATGCTTGGTCAAGGATTGCTAGGACAACCACAACAACAGCAGCCAATGAGTATAGAGCAAGCAATAGCACCAGCACAAAAGGCAATGGCTCAATACTCCCCTGAGAACAATCCTGTCAACATTACAACCTCTGCACCTAAGACACTTGCACAGCAAACTAGCATGATTAAGTCACAGATCGGCCCTGCTATGAAGGAACTAATGGCAAAGAATAAAGGTTATGATCCACGTCAACTATATACTATGTTACAACAGGCAACTAATGATAAGATTGCCGAGCATACAGCTACTTATAACCAAGATGAAAGTGATAAATTACTTACTAGATACCAGTCATCTAAAAACCCACAAGAAAAAACATGGTTGGCAGCAATAGCAAAACAGAAGTATAAAATTGATTTAGTAGAAGCCGCTAAACAATATGAAGTTAGCGCAGGAGATCGGTTTAAAGAGGATAATACTAACGCAAGATGGCTGACACCTAGTGGGAATAATACGCAAAATAACGAAACAGAATTATATAAATGGGGAACTCCTAGCGCAAACAACACACAAACAACGCAAGCTTCTATGTATAGTGCTGATTCAAGGGCTAATTCTAGTCGGTATGCAACAGATAATAGAAGAACAAACACAACGAACGGAAAATCTAATGGCACAGCAAAAGCATTATCACCGGATAAAGTAGGGCAGTATAGTAATAGGTATACTGAAATAATGTCAGACATTTATGATTCAAGTAAAGATGTTGATAGAAAAGAAAAAATAAATAACTACATGCTTGAATTAAACGCACTAGGAGAAGCACTTGATTTAGATGTTGAAAACGACCTTGATTATATAACTAAAACAAATCCTAAAGGTGTTTAGTAAGGAGGTTACTTGATGGCTTTTAAACCAATATCAAGAGAGTATGTGCAAAACATAACTGCGCCACAAGAACCAGCAGAAAAGAGTTGGGCAGAACGGGCGAAGGACGATTTAGTTTCTACTGTTGGGAATTTCCTTACAGGCGCACAACAGGGCTATGACGAGTTTGGGAGAACGCAAGATAAACTGAATGATATGATGTATGAACAACATACACCAGAAGACTGGAATCAAGCAAGCGAACAATCAGGCAAGGCTATTAATTCTCTTATAAACGAAACTGTTTTACCTGTTACTGCATTTGTTCCAGGATTAACAATTCCTTCTGTTGCTGGTATGCTTTATAATGGTGCAAAAGAAACTTATAACAACACAGATGGAACAGTACTAGAAAAAACAGGTAATGCCATTCGTGGTGTTACCTATGGCCCTGTTGTCGATATGTATAACAACCCCAACCTAAAACAAGAGTTCCACAATAGACCTATTAGCACATTGCTAAGTGGAGTAATGGCGGCAGGTCAAGCCGTCTTACCTGTTGTTGGCGCTCGTTATGGAGTTAAAAAAGCAGGTAATTTAAAAGATGAATTAGTGTCTAAAGTAGATGCTAAATTAAATGAAATTACCGACAATCCACCTCTTGAAAATATAGGTATACAAGGACTTGATGCATTAGACCAATTAGATGCACCAAATAGAGGTTTCCGCGCAGCCACTAAAGAAGAATTAAAACAAACTGTTATGGAACAGTTAGAACAAATAAAAGCGCAGAAGTTTGACGAAGCTAATACACAATCTTATCTTAATGATATGGCGAGACAAGAAAGAGAATCTAACGCACTTCAAGCGCAAAAGAATGAAATATCAGGTTCAGTATTGTTTAATCCTCTTGACCGCATGGAGGTTGGCGCAGACCTTCCCACCAAAACAACGCTAGGGGGGCAAGGTAAGGTTTTAGGCGAACATCCTATACCTAGTGAGTTATATCTAGGAGAGAAGCCTAAACCGCAGGAAATAATCCAAGAGAAACGTCCTAGATACTCACAACCACAAGAACGACCTTTTCTTCCATCAGCAGAACAATTGATTGACGAACGAAGTATTAATAATATCTATCGTGACAATGGAATCGGTAAAGAACAATTTTCCGTACTTGATAAAAAAGAATTATCTAGGCAGATAGTGCAATCTGTAAAAAATAAAGATTTTGCGGAAGCTTCACGAATTGCCGAACAGATTGGAAATTCAAAACTAGCTGACACTTTACGGAGTGTCAAGCAAGAACAACCTAAAAATATTCCTTTAACACAGGCTGAAAAGCCACATCAAGAATTAGTTGACCGAGTAGATAGACAGGTAAAACTTAATAGCGGATTTGACCCAACAGGTGGCAGATATGACCATATAAATCTAGCCGAACAAGCAACGAAAACAGCACTCAAAGTCAGAGATAGAATAGTAAACGGTGTAGAAGATAACCGTATTATTGATAATAATAGTAAAGGGTTGAAAGACTTACCACCTATCAAAAAGGTTCTGCAACGTGCATATCAGCAGACTATTGATTCCATTGACCCTATCAGTAGATACGACAAAGAGGTTTATAAATCTGCTAGGCTTGCAAACGGTTCAGCCGTAGGTAAAGCAGAATCAATGATTAAAAATCAACATAATCCTAATTCCTTCGAGAATATAACAAAGCCAATCCATGACAAAATAGATGATTTTGCTGAATATATGGTAGCTGTCAGAGCAAAAGAACTACACGCAACAGGGACAATGACAGGCGTTAGCAATGCGAAGATAGCAAAGATTATAGCTGATGCACCAAGAGAATTTGAACCTGTCAGAAAAGCAATGACTAAATATAGTGATAATCTTGTCGAAATGTTAGTTGATAGCGGAATGATTAGCGAAGAACACGCTATTAACATGTTTAACAAATATGAAAGCTATGCGCCAATGATGAAAGCGTTTGACGGTGAAGAAATCAGCGCAATGTTTAAAGGAAAAGGCGATTTAGGCAAGCCGATTAAGAATATTGAGGGTTCAGATTCAAAGGTTGTCAATCCAATAGAATCTATACTTAAAAATACTTACACTTTTAATATGATTGCCGAAACAAATAAAGTCCGTCAACAGGTGGCTAGACTTGCTGAACATTTCCCCGATGAAATAAAGATACTCAAAAACGGAGAATCAGCAGAAAAAGGAACAGGAACATTCGAATTTTTTGTCAATGGCGAGAAGCGTACAATGCAACTAGAACCGAGATTGTTTGAAGCTATTGCAAGCATGGACAGTCAACAGGCAGGAATAGTCGTTACTGTTTTATCAAAACCTGCTTCATGGCTTAGAGCAGGGGCAACCATCTCCCCCGAATTTATGGCTAAAAATCTTATTCGTGATACGATTGGCGCAGGAATAGTCGGCAAAGACTTTACGCCCTTCGTGGACAGCATGAGAGGGTTAAAATCGGCATGGACTAAGGATGCTGATTACTGGAAGTATAAAGAGGAAGGTGGGGCATTGGGACACCTTACAGGCCTTGACAGAAACCACATGCAGGAAATGCTCGACAATTACCGTTCTAAAAATAAGGTTCAAAAACTAGCTACTGCCTTTAATCCTAAATCATGGCTAGAGGTTTTGCGGAGAGGTCAAGAACTGTCTGAGGATGCTACAAGAATTGGTTATTATAAGAAACGTATGTCGAAAGGTGATTCCTCACATGAAGCTGCCTTTGAAGCTAGGGACTTATTAGACTTTGGACGTAGTGGAAATTGGACAAAAGAAGCAAACAAAGTATCTGCTTTTATTAATGTTTCGTTGCAGGGTACTGATAAGCTAGTACGGTCATTTAAAGAACGTCCATTAGAAACAGCCGTTAACACTATGAAATATCTTATATTGCCGTCAATGGCAGTATGGTACATGGGCAATGACAACGAACAAATTAAAGAATTGCCTAGATATGTTCGCGATATGTTTTGGGTAGTGCCTGTAGGTGACAAGCTGGTCAGAATACCTAAACCCTTTGAAGCTGGCGTATTATTTGCAACAGGAACAGAACGCACAATGGAAGCAATGTTCGGCAATAGTAAAACCCCATATAAAGGTTATGGTCACAGCTTGTATGAGGTAACGTTACCAAACCTACTGCCTACGGCCTTAATTCCTTTGGGCGAATGGTGGGCTAACAAATCATTTTTTACAGGCCAAGCAATCGTTCCAATGAAAGAACAAGACTTGCCCGATGAAATGCAGTACGGCCCATACACTTCTAACGTTGCTAAATTTGCAGGAGAAAAAACAGGACAATCACCACGCAAGATTGATAATGCCATTCGTGGGCTTACAGGTGGCGCAGGAACAGCCGTTGTGTCAGGCATTGATACATTGACTGGTGGGGGAACAAATAGACCAGCACAGACGTTATCTGACATGCCAGTCGTTAAGGCGTTTATTGCTGACCCACGCAAAGGGCAACAGTCTACACAAGATTTCTATGATGAATTAGACAAATATACTAAAGCTAAAAGAGCCGAAACTGTTCGCAATGTCAAAATGACAACCATTGAAAAGAAAAACTATGACTCTCTAAATAATGCGAATACCGCATTAAAAGCACTCAACAAGGAAGAAAGAAAAATTACCGACTCTACCACACTTTCTCCCGAAGCAAAACGTGCAAAATTGGACAAAATAATAGATGCACAGACTAAGTTAGTCCAAGCATCTTTAAAGAAGTTGCGTTAATTACTACGTCCAAAAAACATAATTGATAGCAGGGGTATATATATAATTGTCGCTACCCAAAACATAGTGAAGTTATCTTTAGGCCCAACACAATAAGCAAAAGCTACACAAACGATAGTAATTAACCATAATTTTATTATTTTATCCACTTTCTCACCACCTCAAAAATTCATATACAAATCCCCAAATCTAAGATACAATCAACTCACATACGGATAGCATAATTTAGCTGATTATCGCGACAAAGAGAACCTAGCTCCTTCCGTATGTTTAACTAGGCACAAGCAACTTTTAATGAGTTGCTATTTTTTATGAAACTAGGAGGGTTAATGAATAATTATGAAGATGTTATAAAACAGGCCACGCCACCAGTCACAGTGTCAACCCTAAGTTTATTAAACGTCCAACTATCAGACTGGGTATATATACTAACTATTATATACCTACTTTTACAAATAGCTATAATGATTCGCAAAATGTTTAGGAAGTGAGAAGATGCTAGATAAGATAAAAACTCACTTAATAGAAATATTCGCATGTATGTTTTTAATATTGTTTATATTTTGGAGCATTGGCTACTGGGCTAATGCTCTTTTCAATACCAAGTTTGATCTTGCAAGCTGTTGGGGAGGTGTTGCAGCACTTGGAGGATCAGGAACGTTGGCAGCCATCAAATATATTTATGATTCAAAATATAACAGTAACGAGGGGGATAAAATCCAATGAAAATTTCAGTTAATGCCGGGCATTGTCCCGGGCTTGACAGTGGCGCAGTAGGACAAACAGGACTGCAAGAAGCAGACGTTGCCAAAGATATTACCGAACGTATTATTAGTATACTCAAAGAGCAAGGACATAATGCGTTATTTATCCAAAAGAACGAGCTCTATGATATTTGCCAAACGTCAAACGATTTCCCTGCCGAATTATTTATCTCAATCCATTGCAATGCTGCCGACAATACAGAAGCCAGAGGAACAGAAATGTTCGCTCACCCATACAGTGATAACGGTCAACGACTAGCAGAGTGCGTCCAGTCGCAAATCGTGAGCGCATTAGGCACAGTAGATCGCGGAGTAAAGACAGAAAACTTCTATGTACTTAAACATACGAACTGCCCTGCCGTACTCGTCGAATGTGCCTTTATTTCTAATGAGCAGGATGAATGTATGCTCAACACAGAATCAGGGCGTTATGCCCTATCTACGGCTGTTTGCCGAGGTATTAACGAATATATAGGAGGAATGTAAAATGAGTGTAAAAGAAGAAGCTAAACAATTAGAGGAAAGCGGTCAAGCTGTACAAGGTGCATTAAACGTGCCAGTAGTAAAGTATGCTTTGATTGGCGTGTTGGTGATTATTGGGATGTTGGTTGCAAAGTTATTGTTTCTATAGGAGGTTGTTATGGTTAGGATGCCAATATTTTTATTAAGGATACCTAAACTTATAAATATTTTATGGTATTTGCGAATGGTTGCAATTAACCCTGAGAAGGGGGAATTTTGGTTAAAACTACCTTGGGGGAGATGATTACCATTGAAACGTTACTTAAATATAAAAACTATCTCATTTGTATTGTTGTTTTTCTGTGTGGTTGCTATGCAGGGTGGTATATGTCAGGCAGCGGATCAGATCCAAGTACAGGAGCAAGTTATCAAGCAGTTGTTAACGAACTCGAACAAGCTAGACGAACTAATGACGATCTTTCGAATGAACTCAAGCGAAGCGCAACAGCAATTGCTAATAGTAACCGAACAATTGCAAATCTCGAAAAAGGAATTAGCAGAGCTGAAACAGCAACATCAACAGCTACAGAAATCCTACAACAGAATGATGGACTTATCACAGAAGCAATCAGAATCAATCGAGAAAATCAATCAATCGTTCACGGAATACTCGAAGGAAGTAAAAAAGAAAATAACAAGCCTTGAACGGCAGAAAAAGCTGCTTGAAATTGTTGCTACAGTAGCGGCAACTTATGCAGTGGTAAAGTAATTCTTTACAAATAATACTTATTATGAGATAATATAAGTGACTAAAGCACCTAAAAATCGTAAAACCCTTTAGTGGGCAATAGTGTGAAGAAAAAAGCCACTCGTCTTTATGATGGGTGGCTTTTTTATTTTGCCTACTTATAACTACCCACCTATATATTAGTAAATCTAATAAATAAAACAGGTATAATTTACGAAAGTGCTTGTATGATTGTAAAAACCTGTTGATAACTGTATCAAAAAATGTTATAATTAGGTATATTAATTCAGTAGACAAACTCTTGTATATTTGATAAGATATGTACACAAGAGTTGCAGGGCTTAGCGGCCTATATCCGAGTTGGTGCGGATTGCAACTCCTTTCTATTTTTAAAGACAATTAGCCAACATTAGCTTAGAACCAACGCTGAGCAAGAGAATGTGTGACTTTTATAGCCCTATTCTACCTTTAAAGCGGTGGAGTAGGGCTTTTTATATTATCTTATCCAAATTTAATAACGATCACGAAACGGTAGAGGATAACGAAACTCACCCCCGCCAAGGGATTATAATAATGGTGTTGCCTAGTATAACCGGAGGGTTATATGAAAGCGTTGATACCTTCCTGTCAACGTGTAGGTATTGGTGGTTGCGACCTTAACGGCAAGTGTGGTTATTCGGTGTCTCATGGGACAAGGGTGTACGTGGAGAATTGGACGAATAAATTTTGATGAAGCGTATTAACGAAAGTTAGAAATAAAGGAAGGATGAAGCGAAACAAACGGACGATACTGATTTCATTATTTCCTCTGATTCTCACTAGACATGCAAGTTTGTTTGGTGGGCATCAGGGCGAAATATATTCTCTAACTGCACTCCCTCCTCTGATTTCTATTAAAAACAAGGAACGGTGATAAGATGAAAGACATTTTTGATATTATGTATTCAAACTTAGATGAGTGTATAGAAATAGATAAAGAACTGGCTCGTAAAATAGGGTTAAAAGAATCAATGATATTTACTGAAATAAAGAACACGCAACACAAGCAAAAATATGTTCAATTGCACGATATTTTAAACAAGTTGCCATTTATTGAGAAGAAATCAATAACTACTAAACTTAAAAAGTTGATTAATAATAAATATGTTATTTCTATTACAATTAAAGCGACCGATAAAGAAAAAATACTAAAAAGTAAAAATTTAAATGGGCACGGAATTGGTGATAAATGTTGCTCTTGGTGTAAAATGAAAACAACCATGTTGCACGAACACCACTTCCCAATACCTAAAAAAGACGGCGGCACTGAACTGGTTAGTATTTGTCCTAATTGCCATTGTGAATTTCACGGAATGACCAATTATTATAATGTTGTGCAGCTGCACAACAGACGGAAATATACTTCACTTTATAGATGATTCCAATTTAATAATATTGATTGAAACATTTATTAGTAAACCATCATATGAGGAAATACAAGAAAGTGTTAATTTTTAAATAAAAGGAGGTGCAACAATGAGCCGCACAAAACGCAAACCATACACAGGTAGCAAGGCAGTTGACCCACAGTGCAGAGGTCATGGCGGTTGCACTGCTTGTGCTAGTGCTAGGAAGTATAAGGTGATGAAGGGGAAGCGACTGTAACCCCCCCCCGCCATTAAAAAGGGAGTGCAACAACTCCCTTTTTATTTAATTTGACATATGGCACTAAATAGCGTATAATTATATTAACAAGCAATGGAGGTGATTATATGGACTATTGGAGAACAAACGATATTTGCAACGAATATAATATTAATCGTTGTACGGTGTTGGCGTGGAGAAAGAAAGGTATGCCATTTGTTAAGGCTGGCAGGATAATTATTTTTAAAAAGCAAGATGTTATTGAATGGTTGGAAAATCAAAAGGAGAGTGTAAAGTAATGATGTCTACGGGGAATACAATGTATACGGTAGCTGATTTGATTGAACATTTAAAATGGTGTAATCCACTGGCAACGGTTAGTACTAAAGCACAAGGAAGTACAGAGAATTTATACCTAGCAATGGACGGTGCTTCAAATGATAACGCTCTATTATTGTTTAGACCTAGACACGAATTTGACGATATTAAAATATACTTTAAATGTCCAAAATGCAAAGAAACATTTTTAGAACTTCCTAGCAATGGTTGTTGGAAGTGTGGTTATAAACATATTGATAAAATCGAAAAATAACGCTTGTATAGATATGAAAGGGAAGTGTAAACAATGGACGAAAAAACCTGTAGTAATTGCAAATGGGTAGGGTGTAGAAATTATGGACATGAAGTAGCTAGATGTTCTAATCATATATTTGACGGAACGATACAGATTAAGTTAAGCGAGAACGATAAAGATTGTAGGTTAGAATCAAACGAATTAAACCATCCCTAATCCCCCCCCCCCGCCAAAGGGAGTACAAAGGAAGGTGATAACGGATGATGTTAAACATCAGTATTGACTTAGGACATGGTAAAGAATATTCAACACAATTTATTATGGACGAGAGAGCAATAACTAATGAATCAGAATTAAGAATAACGTTACATTCTAACTTTAAATATATGGTTGAAGAAGTCGTAGAGGAAGTTGTTAAAGTATTAGTGCCTGAAAGCACATCAGATATTTTAACAAAAGTTTTGCTGATTATGAAAAAATAATGGGGGTGCTAAGAGATGAAAACAATTATAAACAAGACTAAATTAATGATATGTGACTTATGCAATAAAAAACTACATCCACTAGATGCACATATGGGTCCGGATAGGGATGGCAATCTAATGACTACACATATTGATTGTTGGAATGAGTATTATAAAGAGGAAATTGAATTAGAAAGGCAACTAAAATAATGGGGGCGCGGAGAGTATGAGCAATGACTTAGTAGTTGTTTTCTCTAATGGATTAACTAAAGTATTCGAAGATGAAGAGAATGTAAAACGACTATACGGTTGGTTTTACAGCGAGAAAGACGAAACTATTCTTATTGTAGAAAGTAAAAATATTTATATACTAAAAAGAAGTCAAATTTGCTACATGGTTTTACGCGAAAGGGAGTTTTGATGATTAACAACCACTACGGCATCCGTTGCGGTATTGCACCGAGCAGGAACAGGCAAGTGGAAACATGGGGCGAGTAAGTGTAGGAGGGGATAAAATGAAAGGTAATGCTAGTTGGAATAACTTAACTTATAATAAGGATGGTATGGTAGTTCAAGGTGAAAATCCTTTGTGTAACGAGTGTGGAAGTTTGTTCGACACTAGAGGGCAACATCAAATTTGTAAAGAATGTTCATGTTACGAGTTTGCTATTGAATCCACTAAAGATGTTGAAGTAGTAGACTTGAACGATGGCAAAAGAATCCTTATCCAATGTGGCGATACGTGGATTGAGTGGAACGGTGATAATTTTGTTAAGCATATGGCATGGGTAGAAAGTGTAGATCAACGGTTAAAAGCCGAGCAGGATGCGCACCAGGCGTTGCGGGAGAGGTTGAAAACGATTGAGTGGATAATGATTGATGGTGTTGCTAGTGATGCGTGCCCTGTTTGTTGGGTTGAGCACTTTCAATATAGTTATATTAATGGTAAATATCAAGTAGTTGATCGCGAACATAAATCGGAGTGTTGGCTAGGTAATGCTATTAAAGACGTTTAAGTACGTCTTTTTCTTTTGCAGGAATATATCAAACTTTGTGTAATATACATACAACAACGAAACAACAAAGGATTGATATGATGGAAACATTAACATTACCCAATATAGCTAAAAAATTGAACGTTCCTACTACTTCACTTCGTTACCGTATAGCTAATTTCAGCGAGTTTTTGCCGTACACGACAACTAGCAAGGGGCGCGAGTTTGCAGAGCAGGAACAGGCAACTATCGCGCTCATAAACGATTGTGTGGTACAGGGTAAGTCACAGGAAGAAATATTGCAACTACTCTCACAGACTTGTATCAGAGATATAGAAATCATACCGACAGCAACGCCGACAACCAACGAACAACAACCGCAAAACGACCAATTAGCACGACTGAACAACAACCTTGAAACACTAATACTTCGCTTAGATCGGCAGAATGATTTGCAAAGGCAGGTAAATGAGTTAAGAACAGCAATGGGCGAGTTGGCAAGAGGTGAGAAAAGGGAATACTGGTGGAAATTTTGGTAGGCTGCTGATGCGGTCTATTTTTTTTGGTATTTTTTACATGGAACATTGTACATGCGGCGAATCATACATTGTATATTACAAGGGGGGATATATATGAATGAGTTTATGACTGATATTAGAGATACATTTTATGAGTTGACCAATCAAGATATACCTTTGGCGATCATCAAAACTATTGAAGCTTGCTGGCCTGATGGGAAAAGACCTCTGCTGCACAAAAAGAAAAAGCATAGTCAAGGGTGGGATTTCACATTTGCATTACCACCAGGATTATCATTTCGTGAGTTCTGCAAGTTTGAAGAACACTTTAGGGATTCTGTCGGTGATGTGACAACTGAAATTATTCATAATGGGAAAATGGCGGTTTTAAAGGTAATAACCGACAAGATAAAAAGTAAATATATTTATGATTTTGCAAGTGACATTGATGTCGGTAACAAAATATTGCCTATACCTGTTGGTTACGATCATAACGGATTAATTGTAGTAGATTTGGCAGAGGTGTATAATATTATCATAGCAGGATTCATTGGTGGAGGTAAAAGCAACAGTATTCATGTCATAACCAACTCTTTAATACACCTTCCCAAACCTCCAAAAGTGACCATTATTGACTTTAAATTAGTCGAGTATAACTACCTGTCAAACTATGTATTTCTCGTCACAGATCAAGACACAGCACGTCAGACAATGAGCAGGTTAGTTGTTGAGATGCGTAATAGATTACAGATATTAAAACAGGCTGAATGTGTTAATATTGACAAGTTTAATAACCAAGGTGGCAACATGGATTATATTGTTTTAATTATTGATGAATTAGCAGAGCTGCAGGATGAAGTGGCGCAGGATTGTTTGGAAACAATATTAAGGCTAGGAAGGGCGCCAGGGTTTAGAGTTATTTTAGCCACGCAAAGACCAGATTCCAAAATTTTTGGGAAGAAATCTTTTGGGGCTTGTAAAGCTAATTTGGTCGGTAAATTATGCTTTCAAGTTTCATCAGCAATTAACAGCCGTATAATTCTTGATAGTGATGAAGCTGCACACCTTCCCAATATCGCAGGTCGCGCAATATGGAAGTATGGTAAGACTGTAGAAGTGCAAACCCCATACTTGGATATCGACAGAGCAAAGGAGATGTTGAGAGTTGAACAATCAGCAGAAGGGCGCAGAGAGAGATTTTCAAACTGTAAAACTCCTGACCGAGTGGGGAGTGATGGATATAGAACAATTGCAAATAATGCTATTTCCTTCATATCGCGTGGCGCAGAGAAGATTAAGCAAATTGGTAGCAGACAAAAGAATTAAGCGTTGTAAACAAACTTGCCCATACTCGTACTACATTGAACAACCCAAAGACATTATACAAAGGCTGAATGATAATTGGATCAGGATATGGTTGGTGAAGTCTTTGCGTTCATGGGAACGTATAACTTATTACGACTATCAGAGCATTGTAGTTTTAAACACTGTGACCGGAACTGTCAAAGAATCTTTAATAGTTGATATAAAAACTCCCTCAATAGAAACGATTAAGGAGGGCTTTAAATGCGAGAGGTAACGCTTATACTGTCTATCTTATTATCGACCAGTGTTGCTCATGCAGGGGCGTTAAGGGACATTATAGTTAATAGTGGAGGTGATGCTGTTAGAATCTTAGGTGTAGTCGCTGTCATATTCTCCCTTGGGGTTATGGGCTTTTTAGGGGCAGCGGTATTAAACATGATTGAAAAGCAAAAGTTTGCTAGATTGTTTGAAAGAACTTGTTATATTTTTGCTGGGATATTGTTTGTTCGTGAGGCCTTAACTGCCGCTGGAATGTTCATAGAATTTATTTTTGGATAATTGAAAATTATTATTAAATGTGGTATAATATAGTATAGGCACAAGGAGTCATGACCTTGTTAAAACAGCTTTCCTGGCTGGCCTATATTATATAAAACAGGAAAATACTAAGGAGGTATTAATTTTCATGACTAAAATATGTACAAAATGTAAAAAAGAATTACCAAAAAACAAAGAGTTTTTCCACCATAAAAAACAAAGTATTGATGGCTTTAAGCATTGCTGTAAAGAGTGCTGCGCTGTCGACGCTAAAAAACACAGGGAAAGCCATAAGGAGAGCATTGCTTTATGGCTTAAAGAATATTATATAAAAAACAAAGATTGCTACAAAGAAAAAAAAATTGCATATTACCAAAAAAATAAAGAAAATATAATGAAAAACAGTAAAATATATTATGAAAACAATAAGACTTTAATTAGTGAAAAGCAAAAAGAATATTTTCAATTAAATAAAGAACGAATGATGGCTGCTTCCAATATCTATAAAAAAAATCGAAGAAAATATGACACAACTTTCTATATTAATAGTAAAGTATCTAGGGCTATATCTCATGTACTAAACGGCAAGAACGGCAAGACTTGGAAAAGTATGGTGAATTTTACTGTTAAAGAATTAATAGAACACTTAGAAAAATTATTTTTACCTGGAATGTCATGGGAAAATAAAACCGAGTGGCAAATTGACCATATACGTCCAGTTAAAACATTTAATTTCACATCATATGAAGATAAAGAATTTAAAGAATGTTGGTCTTTATCTAACTTACAACCTTTATGGAAGGAAGAAAACTTATTAAAACGCGCAAAATGGGATCCAAAGCAACAATATAAAAACGGAGATATTCAAATGGCACTCACTTTATAGTGGGCGCTTTTCTTTTTGGGTAGTACGTTAATTGTTCAGTGAATATACAAACTACATACTATAAGGCGAACAGAAAACAGGCGCGAATCCAGTAAGAAAGTGCTTAAAATACATCTGATAAGCAGCGCAGCGCATAAGTAAAAAATAAACTTGCAGATAATATACAAATATGTCGGAATATTACGAATAAAAGTAATAGTAAATAGAACTAATGTTTGTTATAGTTATTGTAATGGATAGTATAAAAAGGAGGTGCAAATAGACAGAAATAATAAAAGAGGGGTATTGTATGGCAGGATATGAAATAGTAGACGTTAGTGAGCTTTTCAAGTGGGGCAGAATTAATGGTACTTTCTACTGTAACCGAATATACCTTAAAGAATTTTTAATTAAATATGAACAATATAAAAGAGAACAGGCGGCTTAATTGCCCCCTGTTTTTTTCTTTAATTCAATTATAAAATTAATAGCTTGCTCTAATTCTTCTATAGATACGTCGTTTTTGGATGCGTTTGAAGCTAAAACAATATAGTCCATTAGGTTGTTATCGGATAACAGCCTTTTTTGTTGTACGTTAATGTCAAACTCATCAAGGCTGTGATATGAATCATTTAAGAAATAATCAACTGGAACGCTAAATAGTTTAGCCATTGTAAGGGTATTTTCGTCTGATAATTGGAATTGCCCATCCTCTACTTGGGAAATAGTTGATTGCTTAAGTCCTAGTTTTTCAGCTAATTTAGTCTGACTCATTCCATGCCGTTTTCTTACATGTTTTACCTTCTCGCCATATGTCATGTTCTCACCTCAGTTATATATATTATCACATTTCATGGGTAAGTATAGGTGTAAAAATATTCTTTTATTTTTTATAATAAATTATAGGTGAAAGTATTGACTTAGCCTATATTAAGTGATATTATAAACACAAGACATAGGTTAATATAAGTTTTAATAGGTTGGAGGTGAGCAAATGAAAGAATATTTAACGGTCGTAGAAGCAGCGAAAATTATAAACGTAACAACTGAAACAATGTATTCAATCCTTACACTAAATAATTTCCCTGTTTTAAAGATACCAAGACCAAAAACAACTAGATACCGTATACATAGAGAAGGTTTTGAAAACTGGATTAAAACACATTCAATGTAAGGAGGTAGATTAATGGATACTAAAACAGTAGTAGAAATTTTAAATAGTAGCAGATATAACATTATAACAATTGTTAATTTACAAGGTGGAGATACACATATACCGGTTAAAAATATTGCCGATTTAATAGAACAGCAAGCTAAGCAAATAGATGATATGAAAAAATGTAGTAATTGTAAATGCGAATCAAATTTTGCGGGGTGCGGTTGTAACACTTGTGTAAATAAATCAGAATGGAAATGGGACGGTGGTAGTGGTGAGTGAGTGTACGCATGAATTTATAGTTTCCGAAGAAAAGATGTTTGACAATATAATAAAATGCCGTAATTGCGGCATGGATCTAAGTAGCGTTATTACAAACATGTGCGTTAAGTTTACTAAGCAATCCAAATATACTGAGTTGGGGCGATCAATAAAGGACATCAGACCGGAAGTAATATGGTTTGCTCAACAAATGGAAATTAAATTAAAAGCTAATGACCATAAAGGCGGATGGCAACAAGAAGATATTAAATGGCTTTTACAAAGATTGCGTCAAGAAACTGATGAGTTAGAATTGTGGATTGAGCAATTTAACGAAACTCCATCTAAAACAGTAGCTGAAAAAGTAATTTTAAAATCAGCAGATGTAGCAAATTTTGCCATGATGATCGCTGATATTTGCCCAAAACGTGCCAAATTAATAGGGAGGTAACAATATGAAAATCCAATATGCAAGACAATACGGAGAAAACAAATATTGGGAGGGGTTTGCAACGTGCTTAGCTTTGGTTTTGCTACTGACTTGGTGAACACTCCTTTAGTAAAACTAATTAGGCTTATATTTGGATATTGCGAAGCTTGTAAGAAGTGGTTTAAGTATCCATATAAAGGGCATATTGGAACAATGTATTTAGAAGATGAAAATAATTATAGGGAAGTTTGTAAGGACTGTCACAAAGAATTTGAAAGTTATGTAAAAGCACAATGGGATGAATACAACAACGAAAGAGGTTGTTGACATGGTAAAAAATAAAAAGCCTACCTTTGCACAGGCAGGCCGAAAGGAAAATATATTATGAGTTATTATATCAATTCTTTAACGGAAGATCAAGCAGATCAAATGGATGAGCAGGAAATAAATTACGGTTACACACGCAAGAGAAACTATACGGAAGTAGAAACGATTGCCTTTTGCCCTTGTAATAAGCGCATAACTACACTAGATGAAGTATATGTAAGCAAATTAGGTCTTTATTGCTCTGAAAAGTGTATTACTTTTTATGAAGTGGAGGACGAATGATAACTTTTGATAACCGTTCAATAACTGATTATGCAGGTCAAAAATTTAACTATCTTACTGTAATTAAATATCATGGCAAGGGCAAAAACAACGATTCGTTATGGGAATGTGTATGTGATTGTGGTGCTAAAAGAATAATAACAAGCAGTTCTTTTAGTAATGGTAGAACCAAATCATGTGGTTGTAAGCACAGATTACGAACTACCCACGACATGTCTAAGACGAAAATTTATAAAATATGGGTTGGGATTATTCAACGGTGCAATAACCCCAATAGTCAAGCATATGATCATTATGGGAAACGTGGAATTTCGGTGTCTAGGGAGTGGTTATCTTTTGAAAATTTTTATAAAGATATGGGTGATTGTGCTAAAGGAATGTCAATCGACAGAATAGATAATAACGGTAATTACTGTAAAGAAAATTGCAAATGGTCAACAATGAAAGAGCAAAGCAATAACACAAGACACAATCATTTTGTAACATACAACGGGAAAACCCAAACATTATCACAATGGGCCGAAGAAATAGGAATTCCTAAACATGTTTTATATATAAGACTTGGAAAACTTAAATGGCCAGTAGAAAAAGCACTTACAACTAAAAAAGAAGAACGCAGGCCAAGAATTAAGACAGGAGGATGAAAGCGCATGACGGACTTGTCAAAGATTACAACACATCAGTTAGTAGATGCTCTTATGGAACGTACAGGAGTATCGTACATAGTCAATGACCGCAGTAGTTCTGATTATGCGGTTGCAGTAGATTTTAAACGAACTGTAAGAGGTAGCGGAGAAGCTGTCATCATTATATGCGAGGGGTTGTTTTAAATGGCAAAACTTTACGATCTCGCGGAAAACTACTTGTCTTTAGTGGCAGAGATTGAAACATATGATCTTGATGCTCAGATAATTCTAGATACTCTTGAAGGTTCGAGCCAACTAATGAATATTGAGGATAAGGCCAGCAACATCGTCAAAATGGTTAAAAATTGGGAGAGTGATTTGCCCGGTCTTGATGCAGAAATAAAACGCCTAACAGATCGCAAAAAAATAATTGAAAATCGAGTAGAAGGTGTTAAGACGTTTCTGTTTAGTCAATTAGAATACGCAGGATTGACAGAAATAAAAACTCCGATAGCCACAATAAAGCAGCAAAACAACCCTCCATCAGTCAATATCCTAGATGAGAGCAAAGTTCCTGCGATGTATCAAACCATCATTCCTCAGTCGTATAAGATCAGCAAAACTGATATAGCTAAAGCCATTAAAGCAGGTGAAATTGTTCCTGGTTGCCACTTAACACAAGAAAAAAGGTGGGTTATAAAATGAACGCTGAGCAAATAATGAACCAATTAAAAAACCCTTTCCACCCTGATGATATTGAATGGCGTGTAGGCTCTACCACAAAAGATAAAACAAAAGGTCTAGCGTTGGCATACATAACTAACAGAGCAATCCAAAATAGGCTTGATGAAGTGTTCGGAGTATTCGGATGGAGAAACGAGTTTAAAGAATGGAAGGGTGTAAGTCAGTTGTGCGGTATATCAGTAAAGTTTGAAGGTGAATGGATAACGAAATGGGATGGAGCAGATGATAGCGCAACCGAAGCGGTAAAAGGTGGATTATCCGACAGTATGAAACGTGCAGCCTACCAATGGGGAATTGGAAGGTATCTATATAAACTACCTCAAACATGGGTGAAGCTAAAACCACAGGGCAACTCATACGCGATAGATCAAGTCGTTAATCTCCCTGCATGGGCATTGCCTAGTGATTACAAGCAACAACAAACGCCAACAACAACACAACAACCAAAACCTAATACAAACATATCACCAATCCCACAAAAGCCAGTACAGGCTAAATATGAAGGTATAGCAGGAGAATATCAAGTTAACTTCTCTAAGTACAAAGGTAAACTATCAGGGATGGAACACGACATGCTGCTATGGGTAGCAAGTGAGTACAAAGGGGCAGATAAACAATTGCAGGGGATTGCTAAACGGTATCTGCAAGAGTTGGAAGATGATAAAGAACTTGATAGGGTATTAGGGGCGTGATGATATGAAATGTACAATTTGCGATAATAAGAAAGATTTTTTACTAGGGATAAAAGATATAAAAGGTAAGGAATTATACAACGGCGGTAAGGTATTCGCTATAGTAGAATATCCAGCAATAGAGCGAGGTAAGGAGATAACAGGAAGAATTAAATACGGTACAAGAGAAGCTAGGTTTTTTGTGCAAGTTGGTAATAACGATTGCTGTAGTTATTATGGATTGCAACAACTAAAAGACTTTTTGCTGGTTAGATAATTGGGAGCCTAAATAAAATATATGGAGAGTGTAAAAATGAAAGATTTTAATACGTTGATAAATTGTGCTGAAATGGTTAAAAATGAAGAATTATGCGATATGACAATAAAATTCTTAGAAGAAAAAGTGCCTGAGTATTTCAGAAAAATTCCTGCTAGTAGTTCAGGTAAATATCATCCTGCATACACGCTTGGCGAAGGTGGATTGTTAAGACATACAATCGCAGCGGTAAAAATATTAAACAACACATTGGGACTTGATTATATGAAGGCTACTTTTACTGCAATAGAACGAGATAAAATGATTGCCGCGATGATTTTACATGACACTTTTAAATATGGCGTTAAGTACAATATGAGCGATTACAGAGATCACGAACGGAAAGCAGCAGATCAAATCAAAGAGTATTTTGGCGAACATGGTGAAGATATTGCAAGATTGATAATTTGTCACATGGGGCAATGGGGAGTTCAGCAACCTAGTAAATTAGACGAATTTATTGTTCATCAAGCAGATTACTTAGCAAGTCGTAAAAACATTACAGTAGATGTGTATAGCTAATTGGGAGCCTAAAAACTCCCATCTCTTTTAAACTGTTTTTTGTAAAAATGGGTAGACTTCACATTCTATAGTATGACCAGTACAACGAGAAATATACCTACTTTATAAAATAAATTTTAGGAGGTAAATAATGTTTAAACTTGGTGATAAGGTTACTTTTAATAAGCGGATTGTAAAAACATCTGATTATGTAGATTTTAAAATGCTTGATAAAAAACAAAGTGATGAATTTGAAGAAAAAAACTATGTTACGGTAATCGCGTTGACTGATGAAAATATTAAACCAACTACTGGAATTGTTGTGGGTAGTAGAAATATGAAATTAAAAAGATTTATTGAATCATATTATGACCACGAATACGATCAATACCGTTCTGTTAATTCCAGAGCAGAATTTATAAAAGTATATTTAGTTGTAAGTAATATGAATTTCTTTTACCGAGTACGCCCTGAATGGTTAAAGGAGGTTGACGATGAGTGAAAGCAATAACCGAGCAGCAGCGCAATACGTTACGTCTGATGATACGGATTTACTTGATAAGCAAGCGGAAATAGTAATGGTTTTCTGATTAGGTGGACAGGTGAAAAATTGAGGTGATTAGATGGCACAAAAACGAATGTTTTCATTAAAAGTTATTGATACTGATTTATTTATAGAAATGCCACAATCAACAAGGCTTTTATATTATGAGTTATGTATGAGAGCAGATGATGATGGTTTTGTTGCATCTCCAAATAAAATAAGGAAAATAACTGGTTGTAGTGAAGATGATTACAAAATATTAATGGCAAAACAATATATCATCCCTTTTGAAAGTGGAGTTTGTGTTATAAAGCATTGGAGAATACACAACCTGATAAGGGCTGACAGGTATAACGAAACAGAGTACCGATTAGAAAAATCAGCACTCATTGATGATAATGGAAAATATGAAATTGGTACGCAAAATGTCATACCAATTGGCAACCAAATGGATACACAGGTTAGGTTAGGTAAGGTTAGTAAAGGTAAGGTTAGATTAGATAAGGATATATTACCTAGTCAGAAATTAAAATTTACTGACGAACATATGGAAATTGCTGAATTATTATTATCTCTGATTAAGGACAATAATCCTAACTATGTCTTTAGAGGAAGTATAAATGAATGGGCAGATCAAATACGGCTAATGGTAGAACGTGACAATATAGACATTGGTTTAATAAAAAGAACGGTTAACTGGTGTCAACAAGATACTTTTTGGCAAGCAAATATTTTAAGTACTAAGAAACTTAGAGAAAAATTCAATCAGTTGACCGCTAAAATGCAACAACCTAAAAAACAATCATATGGGGGTAATAACCAAATGGATATGATTAAAAATGTACTGAGTAAATATGATGAAATCTAAACAACAGACATTGAGAATATTAGCACCTTTAATAATGGCTTTTCCTAACAGTAAAGCAACAGAAGGAACGTTAGAAGTATATGCAACAGCATTATCTTGTTTAAGCGAAGCAGAATTAACCGCCAGTGTAATGAAGTGTATGCGAACTTGCAAATTCTTCCCTAGCATAGCCGAGATAATGGAACAGGCTGAACATATTACGCAGGTCGCAAGTGGGACAAGCCATAAGAGCAACGACGAAGCGTGGACGGAAGTCTTAAAGCAGATAAATGAAGCGTTTATCTACCGTAAACCTGTCTTTAGTACACCTGAAATCGAAAGCGCGGCACTAGCAATGGGATGGGCTGGGTTGTGTCAGACGGAACTTGAAGATATGGGAACGATCCGGGCGCAATTCCTGAGAATGTACGAAAGCACTTGCAAACGGAAGAAGGAAGCCAAGATTGATGAACAGGTTCTTGATGTGATTGGTGCGCTGGGGATAGAAATTAAAACTATAGGAGGTCGTGATGCGTACAAAAGGATCGTTTAGTATTGACGATGGCAGACAGAAACTATACGACAAAGGATGGACGGATCAAGAAATAGCTGAAAAGATGTTTTTGCATCAATCCAGCGTGTACGGTTGGCGAACAAGGCGAGGTTATACGGCTAATGGTGGGACAGGCAGAGGTGGTTTGAGAGTACACAATCAACGACATGCAGTAGCGATGGGGAGGATGTAAAAATGGATCATAATTGCAATGTTAAGGGCGGTTATATTATGGGTTACGATAAAAAATATATGTCATTTTATGTTCATAACGGTGATTGGTACGAAAAGATATTTATAAAATATTGCCCATTTTGCGGAGTGTTATTAAAAAATCAGGATTAAGGAGGGCTTAACTTGCAAGATATACTCCATTTAATATGGGTACTGATTGCAGTATATTTCGCAGTAACATTTGGAGTTTATCTAACACCAATTAATAAATACTTAAATAAGCGGAGGGGATAGTGTGGCAGGGTGGACGAGATTTACAGAAAAAGAGCAAGAGCTAGTTATCAAGCTAGATAAAGAACAAAAAACACATCAGGAAATTGCAGACACAATCGGCAAAGAACGAGATAAAATTACGGAACTTATAAAAAGGCTAATCAAAAAGGGACGGATTGAGCGCAAGGCAAGAAAAAAACGTGTTGATTATGATGGTTGTAAGATACCGCAGGAAGAAGAAGCAAAGCGTATGCGGATATACAAAAGCAAAGCAACAGACAAAGAGGGAGGGGCATTGTGCGGAGTAACGCCAGGCGCATTTACGTTTTGGCGAACAACAAGAGGACTTCCAAAGTTATTTACTACTGTTAGAGGATCGAGGGCAAAAACTGAGTGCTTTATGGACAAGCCAGTTTTAAAAGTTGATGATCTAAAATATTACCACCACAATAACAACACGCCAAAAGCCGACAACAATAAAATTATGCTGAGTGTGGAAATAAACGGAACGTATGAAATGGCGCCAATAATCGCACAACTGGCAGACAGGGTAGAAACTCGGAGAAAATGGCAAGATGATGAAAGGCATAGATACCATGCCAGTGTTGATGTAAATAACGTATCGTACATACTGCAAAAAGGGGCTATGTGAGATGACGGATAAATTTAAGTGTGATAAGTATATTGACGAGCGAGTGGTGGTTAAAAAGTTAGTGCGAAAGGACATGCTTGCATGGATAGGTGTAAATTAATGGATAAACAACTAAAAGTAACGGCATACGCTGATGGATGGATTAAGGTAGAGCGCAAAGAAAACTTTATTATGTGGAATGCTGAACAATTTGACAAGCATTGCGAGTGGTGTTCAAAAGAATTAATGGCGCAGGACGAATTAATACAAGTGAAGGAAGAACTCGATCAATTAAGGCGGTCACAGATACAACCTGCTGTTAAGTTTTTAAGTAATAGTATTATGAACCAGTTAAATCATATTCAAAGCGAATACGGAGAAGTTTCATTGGCATTTGTACAATTTTGTAACATTAATTGTCCTGGTGGAGAGAAGAAGAAAGAAAATTTGATAGAGGAATTAATCGACCTACAATTCTCCTGCCAAACAATGCTTGAAGGGCCGTTAAAATTAACTAAAGAGCAGATTGCCGATGCTATACAAAAAGTAGTGCAGAAGAATAAGGCTAGAGATTACGACAAACAGCCATAGGTAGGGCAAGGTTGAACAAAATAATAAAACGAATAGGAGATTGTGGGTATGAACAAATTTATCGGTGTAGGTCGCTTAGTAAGAGAGGTAGAAATACGTTACACGCAAACAGGCAAGGCGGTAGCTTCATACACATTAGCAATTGATAGCGGATTTGGAGAGAATAAAAAAGCAGATTTTATACCAATCGTTGCATGGGAAAAGTTGGCAGAATTATCGTCAACATACTTAGTGAAAGGAAGTAAGGTTTTAGTTGAAGGACGTTTGCAAATTCGTGAGTATGAAAAGGACGGACAGAAAAGGCGTGCTGCTGAGATTGTAGCGCAGAACATCGAGTTTTTGGATAGTAAGAGTGGACAACCAACACAGACACCGAATGGACAACAGGCAAAAGGTTATGATGTAAGTTCGTTTGGTACAGAGGTATTCCCCGAAGAAGAAATTCCATTTTAGGAGGTAGCGGAATGATAGACATGGAGAAGCCAAAGAAAAGCCAAAAACAACAGTATTGGGAGGATAGAGCCGATAAACTGGCTCTCCTCACTGGTAAACAAATAGTCGTGATCGAGCAGGATAAAGACCATTACCAGTGCTGGAATAAAAGTATTGCAGATCATTGTAAATCTGATTATGTATATTGCACTAAGGAGAGTGTTGAAGATGCCACTGAACAGCCTGACTAGTCACGAGATTGAGTTATTGCGTGGGTTAATCCATATAAAAATTATGTCCCAAGAAGTGGGTAAATATACGGTGTTCAATCAGATTGCCCAAAAGATTGATAAGTTTATTGATAAGGGGGTGACGGAGTGATTGAAATTACACTACTAGGCAAGCCGATCACAAAGAAAAATTCAATGCAGATTATATCTTGTGGTGGTAGACCGAGGTTGATACAGAGTAAAGCTTATTTGGCATACGAAAAGGATTGCTTAAAACAAATACCATTTAGGGAAACAATAGAAGCAAAAATAGAAGTGTCTTGTCAATATTGGCTAAAGGATAAACGGAAAACGGACTTAACAAATCTTCTCGCAGCCACACATGACATACTGCAAAAGGCAAGGATTATCGAGGATGATGCGTTAATCGTTAGCGTTGATGGCAGTCGGATAGTGGGGGTAGACAAGGTTAATCCAAGGGTTGAAATATTGATAAAGGCGGTTGGATGATGGAAAAAATTTATAATATTGAGAAACCGTTTACAGGTAATTGTGTGACAGGAGTTGGCGCAGATGCACCAACAGTCATCAACGAGCATGGCGGTAAGCAATCGGCAGTGTTATACGCCTTTGATACCCTAGATAGTAAAGCAATGTTTGCAATGTGTAAAGTAATGAAAGAAGGGCGCGACAAATACGGATCAGACGAAAACTGGCGCAAGATACCTGCTAAAGAACACTGGAATCACATGGTGATACATGCGTTTGCTTGGCTGGCAGGGGATAAAAGTGATGATCATTTATCTCATATTATGTGCAGGGCAATGATGTTATATGCAACGGTAAAGGAGGGGTAGACATGCTACAAAAGCCCTACCATAAGGTAATTAACTATCTTAACAAGGGATATAAAATTATAGGTATGGTCTATTGGGACGATGGACGGACAGAAGCGGTATTGAGTAAATAGGAGGTAGTTGCATGAAGCTTTATACCGACAACGAGATAGAGAGTATCCTTCGTAGCTATCCTAGATTATTAAGCCAATCAAAAATAGAACAGGAAAAACTATTTGGATTATTTCCTAGCATGGTAGCTAGTTATGATGGTATGCCACACTCTACAGGTATTAGCAACCAAACTGCGAATTTGGCTGTTAAACGAGCGGACATACCACAAACTAGTAGGCAAGTTAGAGCCATAGAGTTAGCATATAACGCATTGACGAGTGAGTGCAAGACATTAGTAGATTTATATTATTACCAAAGGTTAAAAAAATATGAGGTACAAACGGAAATGTCTATATCAGATGAGCAATTCCGATGCAGGAAAAAGGATGCACTGGATACTGTAAATAACATACTTTCAACAACAAAACAACATGAAAACAACAGTATTTTAACGGATTTGGTCGTAAATCAATGATATAATGGTATTAGTAAAGAGTGTTGATATGCGGATAACGATTCTCTTTATACCTTACGGTGGTGGGTATATAACCGTTATAGGCCTTTAGGCCTAAGAATGTTTCTGAGGACTGCCTTAATTGGTAGTCCTTTTTGTTATACATAAAAGGAGGGACTATATGAAGTTGACGGTAATACCACATATAAATCTACAAGAAGTTAAGTTATATGGATTATCTGATACTCATATTGGCTCTGCCGATTGCGATATTAACTTATTGCAAAAGGACATTGATACAATCAAGTGCGATCCGTTCGCCAGAGTAGTAATAACAGGCGATCTCCTGCAATGTGACTTTAAATCTAGCAAGGGTGATATATATAATCAGACATTAAGCCCCAAAGAACAGCGAAAGAAAGCAAAAGAAATGTTACTGCCAATTAAAGATAAAATTTTGGCCATGATGGGTGGTAACCATGACGAGGGTAGAAGCCAAGAAGACGCAAGCCCCATTGAGGATATAGCCGAGTATCTAGGAGTGAAGTATTGCGCAGGTGAGATGCTTTTAAAATTGCTGATAGGGTATAAGCCAAACAAGAAACCTGCTATCTATACGTTTTATGCGGTGCATGGGTGGTCAAGTGGTAAAAAGGTTGGGAGTGCAGCCAATGCGCTTGATTCGCTAAAAGAAATAGTGTGCGCTGACATATACGGCATGGGACACACGCACAAGCAACACACACACAAAGATATATTTTACATACCGGACCTGCACAATAATAATGTTATGGAGAGGGTAAGGTATTTTGTTAATTTTGGTAGCTATCAGAAAAGGGGAATGTACCCTAAGCGGTTTGCGATGAATGGTCAGGTATTGGGTACGCCATTGATTCGGCTAAGTGGTAACGAGGTTAAAGTAGTGGTGGAGATGTAATGCAGAAAGAGAAGAAAATACGGCTGACAGGCAAGGCGTTAAAGCAACTTAATGAGGATATCCACGAACGGGATAATTACACTTGTATTATAACAGGCGAGTATGTACCACTAGGTGTGAAGTTCCATCACGTGGTAAGGGGTGCTAATAAAGAGGATAAGATTGAGTGCGGTGTTACGTTATCATATAGGGCGCACATAGATGCTCATAGTAGCAGGGCGCAGGATTATAGGGAACGGTGTGAGGAATATTTGAGGGGGATTTACGGTGAAAGAGACGAGTGAATGTAAAACACAATACCCTATCATGAAAATAGAAGAAACAGATATTAGAAAACTAATGGAGTATTTAGAACAAAGACCATATGTAGAGGTTAAAGACTTTATGTCGTATTTAACACATGTTTTATGTTCCATTAATATAACTGGTGGCGTGAAATGAATGAGTTTATACCAGAGGGGCTAGAGCCAATCCAATTAGAGCAACTAGGCAGACAACTATCAAACGAGGTAACAAGGCTAGGTAAGATAGTTGCAGGCTACGAGGTAGAGGTAACGGCTAAGACTAAGGCGTATAAGTTGGAGCTTGCAAAGGCTAAGATATTGCAACGTGATAGTAAGTATAGCCCGACCATGATTAACGCAATGGCAGAAACTAGTGAGGGCGTGGTGATGGCTAGTAATTATTTGCAACAGGCGGAGGCTAATTTGATAGTAGGTAAGGCGGAGTTAGAGGGCAGGGATAAACAGTATATGATGGTTAAAAAGATTATTGATCTTAAAATACAAGAGATAAGAGTTTTCGGCAAATAAAAAAGGACTACTTATTTAGTAGCCCTTAACTCTTTAAGCAAATTGTCGATTGCTTGCTTTTCTGATTCGGTGACATGGCGTGTGATTGGCTTGCGGTCTGTGGGTGGTCTACCTGATCCTGGACGTTTACCGCCATGCTGTTTATTCATTATGTTTTTTCCTCCATTGTTCCCTACGTTTTACACTAATAAGATTGTAATGATGTTGGCAATAACGAGAAGGTTTACCATTATCGCAAAAACCTGTTTCTTTACCGCAAATAGTACATACTTTATTTTTTATATTTTGTTGCTGTTTTTCGTGTGTCGTTATTCTATTTTTTACGGTGCAAGCGTTACACAATGCAGGTTCTATATTTTCCCTAGGTTCACAGCAAATAATACATAATCCTAATTCTTTGCGGTTTGCGTAGATCCGAGCCATTATTTCAGCATCGGTGTTTTTACGCATTATTACCACCACCATTCATCAATAACATCTTCATCCTCCATCATTTCTTCAATGATAGTGTAAAAATCATCCATTGACCAAGTTTCTAAAACTTCTTCAACATCGATTAAATCTTCATCGTCGGGGCCAGTTCCAATATTCCAGCCTTTAATTATAATTACCTGGCAATCGTCGTCGAAAGTTCCTGTGTAGTTGTAAAGACTTCTAGCTTTAGTAAATGCACTCTTACCGTCCAATATTTCTTCGCCATCTTCTATAGCTTCTTCGGCTGTACTGTAGATCATCCCCCAAGATTGTGTACCGATTTCGTGGGAAGTGTTTTGGATGCGGTAGAAAGTATTTTTGTTACAGTTGTAAGATTCAATTTTTTCAGCGGTTGGATTTGTTAATGTTGGGTATTGCATGTTGTTTGCCCCCTCGTTTATTTGTTAATTCATTATAACACGCTTGATTTTCAATGTCAACAATCAAAACGATAAATATTAAATATATTTTAAATTAATGTAAGTAGGTGGTGATATGCCAAACTGGATTAAGATACGGACTGAGTATGAGACAACCAATATATCCCAACGCAAGTTATCTGAAAAACATAAGGTTAGTTATAATACCTTAAAGGATAGAGCTAATAGAGAACAGTGGGCAAAATCGAAAGAAGCTACACACATCAAAATCGCAAACCAAACACATCAAAAAGCGGTAGTGAGGTGTGTGGATAGAAATACTCGTCATTTAGATGTATGGGATAAGTTGCTAGGGAAGATTGATATTTTAGCTAGTCAAGAAAAAGTTGTATGCGGCTTTACTGAAGATGGTAAAGAAGTTTCAATGGATATATCAGCTAGAATGTGCGTTGAACTAGCTACGGCGTTAGATAAGATACAGAAAGGGCAACGACTTGCAGAGGGATTGGATAAGCAAACCGAAGGTGATAAGGGCAAGCTTGACGAATTGATTACGGCATTAAGTGCTGGCGGTGTGCCGAGATAGGGAGTGATGAATGTGAATATTGATAACATAGTCTGTGGTGATAATATAGAAACAATGCGAACAATGCCCGACAAATGTATTGATTTAACTGTCACCTCGCCACCTTATGACAATCTTAGAACGTATAACGGGTTCACTTTCAACTTTATAGAAATAGCAAAAGAACTATATAGAATAACCAAAGATGGCGGGATAGTAGTTTGGGTGGTTGGTGATGCTACGTTCAAAGGGTCCGAAACAGGAACAAGTTTTAAACAAGCATTATATTTCAAGGAAATTGGATTTAATTTGCACGATACGATGATTTATCAAAAAGCAAATTCGGGAATGGCAGGATCATTGAAATGTTATATACAAGCGTTTGAATATATGTTCGTGTTTAGCAAGGGTATTCCTAAAACGATTAATATCATTAGGGACCGCGAAAATTTAAGAGCCGGTAAAATAAATAAAAACCCTGCTAGATTAGGTGTAGATGGTAATATGAAAAAGCAAAGAGAAGTAATAGCAGAAAAATACGGGCGTAGACTTAACATTTGGAAATATGGTCATGACGGGAGCAAAACAGGACACCCCGCAGTATTTCCTGAGAAATTAGCAAATGACCATATATTAACTTGGAGTAATCAAGGGGATTTAATTTTTGATCCTTTTTGCGGATCGGGAACTACTTGCAAAATGGCGAAGATAAATAACAGACATTATAAAGGTATTGATATTAGCCAAGAGTATTGTGATATATCAAATAGTAGAGTTGCGCTGTGAATATAGAACCATTCGGCATGAAAGCCTATAACTTCATAGCTAATCCAATAGAACAGGATAAACGTATTAACATACTAGAAGGTGCTGTGCGTTCGTCTAAGACGTTTGCAATGATACCTAAACTACTGCAACTCGTAAGACACTTCGACGGTTTAGGCTTGATTACAGGTGTTTCAAAAGACACGATATATGATAATATCCTAAGAGATATATTTGATATAGTGGGTACTGATAATTACCACTACAACAGGCAAAGTGGTGAGCTTACTCTATTTGGTAAGGCGATCAAAGTTATTGGCGCGAAGGATGAGGGTTCGGAGAAGTATATTCGCGGTAAAACTCTTTCGTGGGCCTACTGTGATGAATTGTCGTTGATGCCTGAGAAGTTCTTTAAACAATTATTGAACCGTTTATCTGTTAAAGGTGCGCGATTATACAGTACAACAAACCCGGATAGTCCATATCATTACTTGTATGTAGAGTTTATTACTGATGAAGAAAAGGCGAAGATAGTTAGTACAATCCATTTTGAACTTGACGATAATCCCAACTTAGATGAGGAATACAAAGAATTTATTCGTGGTGCTTATGCTGGATTGTGGTACAAGCGCATGATATTAGGTTTATGGGTGCTGGCAGAGGGGGCGATATATGATATGTGGGACGAAAAGAAACATGTGATTGACGAAGCCCCTAGATTAGACCATGAGTGGATTGCGTGTGACTATGGCACAACTAATCCTACTGTGTTTCTAAGGCAAGGATTCGCGAACGGAAAGTATTATACAATTGACGAGTATTATTATGATAGTAAAGTAGCAGGCAGGCAGAAAACAGATAGTGAATATAGTCGGGATTTGCAGGATTTTACAGGTGGCAAAAGGTTGACGATTATCGTTGATCCTAGTGCTGCCTCTTTTATTGCCCAACTAAAGAAAGACGGGTTTATGGTTATACCTGCTGACAATGCGGTGCTTGATGGTATTAGATGGGTAGCGACATTACTAGAAAAGGAATTATTGTTAGTATGCTCCAAATGTACCAATACAATTAAAGAAATGTCGGCTTATATATGGGATGAAAAGGCGCAGAAGGTTGGCGAAGATAAGCCAGTTAAGGCGCACGATCACGCAATGGATTCGCTTCGCTATGGTTGTTTAAAACAGAAACATTTACTAGTAGTGAAGAAAGTTGACCGTAAGAACATGCCAAAACGAGGGGCGTTATAGATTCTAGTGTCCAATAACCTTATATTATCGGACGTTAGAAATGAGTAAAATAGGGGTGTTTTTAGATGAAAGCTTATGAGTGGAAAGATGGAACCAGCTTAGAAGATAGTAAAAATGGTGCATATTGGGAACGTAATATGTTAGCGTTGTTGTACGCTGATGGGTGGTATTACGATACAGATAATAATTGGGATGGGTGGAAGCGTGTATTAAGTTTAAAAGGTGGAAAAGTTTGTTTTCACATTCCTGATGATTTTGAAGTTGGAGATTTGTCACAAATAAATCCTGCTTGGGATGGTCACACAACGCAACAAAAATGGAATGGGGTTGCTAGGTGTTTCGGTGTAAAACTAGAGTGGTAGGAGGTGACACATGAGCAAAGAATCAATACAAAAGCAAACATTATCCAAGATAATTCGCGCAAAGGATTATAAAGATACCGAAGTTAAGCCGAAAGATAAGGAACGTCTGCAAAGGTTCAGAAGTGACAAAAAGTTTTATGATGACAAACTACCTCATTTAACAGAGTACAGTTTTACCGATACATCTATTATGTCCGCAGTTGAGCGCATGACAGCACAGATTATCAAGATGCTGTTTGGCAATAAGGATATTGGTAGTATCAAAGGGCGTAACGCTGATGATGATAAAAATGGCGAAACAATGCAGGAGTTGTGCAATTGGCAAGTAGAGTTCGCCAATGCTGGCTACCAAAAGTTTTACTGGGCTATCAAAGAGTGTTTATATCAATTGTATAGTGTTGTCATGGTCACGCAGAAACGCGAATATGAGGAAGTGGAAGAAGAACAGCAGATACCTATGGAAGCAGCAGAAGAATTTATGCAGCAAGCAATCGAAAATAAGGTTGATATATTAGAAGTTGCTGAGGGTGAAATGGTTGATCCACAAACAGGGCAACAAATACCCTGCTACAACGTTAAAATTAAATATACTAAGCTAACCAAGAACTACCCATTGATTGAGAATGTCCCATCAGAAGAATTGTTTTGGACACCTGGCGCAAAGATGCTCAAAGATAGCGAGGTAGTAGGGCGCAGAAAACAAGTTACTATTGACTACCTAGTTAGGAATATCAAAAAGAGACAACTTGACGGCACATACACTGGTATGTATGACAAGAAAGCTGTCATGGAGTTGGCTAATAGCGGATCATCTAGCACATCAGACGATCTATTGGATGAAGCAAGAGACAACGGCAGCAATGTTGATGATACCTATTCGCTTGACGATCCTAACCGTAAAGTATGGATAAACGAGTGTTTTTGTAAAGCTGATATAAACGGCGATAAAATGCTTGAAGATTGCATAATGACTATTGTTGAAGAAGGTAATATATTCATCAGATATGAGGAGAACGAAGATGGTTTTCCTTTTTGCGTTTTAAGCCCTGTATTCGATCCGTATTGCATCGTTCCGTCTGTGAGTGGCATAGATAGCCTAGGTCAATGGCAAGACCTTCTCACGGCGATTATACGCCTTACAGTGCAGAATCTAGCGGTGAATAACAATCCTCAGCAACTTTGCAATAGTGCTGCATTTGTAGACTTTAATCAAGTGCTTGATGGTGACCAATTTATAGAGATAAACGGATTACCAAATGAAGCTATGATGCCTACTGCTCAGATACCACTAGCCCCTTACACATTGCAATTAATAGAAATGGTCAAGGGCTGGGGTGAAGAATCTAGCGGTATAAATTCATACAATCAAGGGTTAGATTCATCCACAATGAACAAAACAGCTACAGGTATTACAGCGTTGATTAGCCAAGGGCAGGAAGTATTGACTTTGATCTTGCGGAACATCAGCGAAGCAGGATTAAAAGACATATTCATGCGGATGATCTTTTTAAATCAGAAGTACATTGACGAAGATCAGGTTGTGCGGTTGACAGGTAAAGATATTGTAGTAAATAAAGACAACCTAAAGGGTGATCTTGACTTTGTTGTTGAAGCTGGATTGGGTGCAGGCATCAGAGAAACAGATATAAAAAATATGACTTCTGTTGTTGAGCGCATGCCTTTGCTTATACAAGGTGGTATTGCTACCAAAAAGAACGCTTATGAAGCTGAAAAGAAGCTGTTTGAGTTAATAGGCATAAAAGATCCTACGCCATACTTGACAGAACCACAAGAGCAAGAAGAACCGCCAGTGCAACCAGTAAGCGAATCGTTAAGGCTAGATTTCAACACAATGCCAATACCTGTCAAGATTCAAATACTTGCTAAGAGTGGGATAACCGCGACACCACAAGATTTTATCGAGCAAATGCAGATTGAAGCACAAATAAAAGCGCAGGAAGAACAAGCTAAACAACAAGCCGACATGCAAAAGACTGTTATTGATGCTCAGATACAAGATCATCAAGCTGACAAGCAACATCAACATGGTATGCAATCGGCGCATATGAATAATACGGCTAGAGAAAGGCAGGAGTTAGTACGTGGACAAATCGCAAGAGATAATCAGCAAAGGGATACTAGCCAAGGAATGCCTGGAATACCTGGACAGCAAATTTGATAAGATCAGGACTGATATATGGAAAGATGTAATAATGTCGCCTGAACAAGCAATAACAGCACATTATAAGCTGTTGGCATTAGCTAAAGTTAGTATGTCGTTAAATGCTGATATTAACAATGGGAAAACGGCGAATAAAATTTAAGGAGGTGATCCTTATCTAAGTGGTGCTAATCACTCCACAAATATGGTATTTAGGCAACTTTAACAGGTTGCCTTTTATAATGCCCTGGCGCAGTAATGCAGGGGCAAATAAATAAAATAACAGCAGATGGCGGCTATACAGTCTGCATAGGAGAGATAAACAATGTTAGAAAAAAGAACAAACGGATTTAACCTTCAACTATTTGCCGAGGAGTTAAGTATTGATGATGCAGTAAACATCATGAATGGCACAGAGGTTGCGGAATCTGCCGATGTAGTAGAAACAGAACAGGTTGAACAGGTAGAGGAAGTAGTCGAAGAACCTGCAACGGAGGAAGTAGAACAGGAGGAAGAACCTGTAGTAGAGGATGCTCCTGCCGTAGATTACAACCTAAAAGTTAAATTCAAGGCTAACGGACAAGAACAGGAAAAGACGATTCAAGACCTTATTAATGAAGCGCAATTAGGAAGTAATTATAATCAAAAAATGCAGGAGCTAGCTAATCAGCGTAAAGCTTTTGAAACTTCATTACAACAGCAACAGGCACAACAAAAGCCTGATCCTGCTAAAACCTTCGAGGACTTAAACAACGAGGTTACAGCAAGGGCTATGAAGATGCTAGGTATAACTGATGCAGAAGAGTTTACGCCTGATGCAATGGGTATCATGGGCAACAAGGTACACTTCGCGGCATATCAACAAGCACTAGCCGACATTCAACAGGAGAAGCAATCCGCTAACTATACGCAACAACAAGAGCGAATGGTAGAAGAAAACTATTACGCTACTGTTAATACTTTTAATTCAGAACCGGACTTTGCCGAGGTGAACAAGTTTGCTGTTGATTCTTTATTCCAGCTACCACAAAAAGGAGCAGAAGGAGTTAAAGAGTTTCAAAAATTGTATGGCATTTACCAAAAAACACAACTCAGAGAACAACACTGGCAAGAAACACAGCAGTATGGGCGCAGTAGCGTTAAGTTAGTGCCGTTCACGCCTGCAGAGGTTAAAGAGTTAGAGAAGTTTTACAATGGTTGTAAGGCTGAATACCATGCTAAACAAGTAAAAGCGCAGGTTAAAACACAAGTGCCAAAGAGTGTGCCAATACGAACCACTGTAAAGGTAATGGAAACAGGCAATAACGACGCACAAGCCCCTAAAAAGGTTGACTTTAAAAAGATTCGTGACATGGATATTGACGAGATAGCGAAGATGCTATGAAAATAAAAAACGAAAGAAGGAATATATAAATGAAATTTGATTTACAATTATTTGCTAGAACTGGTGTAGAAGGTGCTTATGCTGCCGATTCTAAAGGAGTTAACCCCGAAGATTACCACCAAATTATCTTGAACACTACCCCAAAATCGACAGTGTTATTCAGTGATTTGGGCGATGGGGACGATATTAAAAATATCGAGTATTCATGGGCTGTAGAAAGTTTAGAAGCCCCTGAGTATAACGCAGTAGCGGAGGGTGCAGATGTTACTGTAGTTGGTCACGCCTTGCCTACACGTATTAAAAATTATACCCAATTAATGGACAAAGGGTACATGATTACCACTACCGAGCAGGCTGTTGCTGAAAAAAGCGGTACTGGAACAGATATTAAAAAACGTATGATTCAAGCGGCTCTTGGTATGAGACGTAACACTAATAAATCATTATACGAAAATGCAACGGCCATTTGTCATGCAGAAGGTACTGCTGGTAAATTTGGTGGCCTTGCTTATTGGTTCGATGCTGCTAACCCTCAAATCGCTAATCCGAATGTTATTGATGCAGGGAGTAAAGCTATTAGCGAAGCACACATTCTTGCAGGTATGCAGAAAGTATATGATATCCATGAGTTTGATAAATTGACAGGGTATTGCGCTTCTGTTACTAAAATGAAGATTGACAATTTTACTGGCGGTGCAGTGGTTAATAAGCAAAAAGCTGAAAAGAAAGCTGGTAACATCATTGATGTGTATGAAACATCCTGCGGTGATTTGATGATTAAGATTGACCGTCAAGCCCCTTCAACTGATTTCTATGCAATTGATACCCGTTATTATAATAAAGGGTTCTTACAGGACTTTAAAAACAAAACGAAGTCTGGTGATGACGGTAACCAACCTGCACACAAAATTGAAAAGTATGTTACATGGGAAGTTGGTCTTTTTGCTAAGAATCCACTTGCAGGGTTCCGTATTAAATCATTAGCGTAATTAACTAGGGAGGGTAAAACCTCCCTTTTATTGTGAGGTTAACATGTTAGTAGGCGAAGAATTAAAAAAACATAGTAACGGTGATATATATGTTCGCAGTCATTACAATTTTGACCACGTAGCGCAAGCTAATCACGATCTCAAAAAAGAGATTGGTAACGGCTTTACAGAGAAGCGTGAAATGCGACATACGGCAAGAATACCGCAAGAACTAGCAGACGTTGATCCGCTTGTAGCGCAAGCAATCGCAGGGGACAAGGTTTGCATGAAGCTGGCTATGGCTAAATACCCATTTATTAAGGTATGTACAGGTAATATATAGGAGGTAGATTTATGACACAACAAGTCTTTTTTAACGCTGATAAAAAACGCAATGTTCAGTCTGATGATATAGATATGATGGCCAAGGCTATGTCGGGAGATATGGCGGTAACAATTACACCTGCAACTGTTGATAGAGTAGCAGGGACTTACGCGATTAGCCGAGTGGTAACAGTAGCTTTGACTGATGCGCTAGGCAATCCGCATACATGGTTTAACAAGACTGTGACGAGTGCTTGCAGTGTTGGTGATGTATCAACAGCAGGTACGGCAGCTATTGCTAATACTACTTTGGTATTTGTCAATGGCGTAGCAACTAAAACTGTGACTGCTGCTAGTGCTGCATGGGCGGCAGATGATACTAATACGCTTACTGTCGCTGATTTAACTGTGTTAGGCGCAACAGTAACAGGCGGTACAAGTGTAGAGACAATAGTAGCTGCATAGGGGGCTTAAATGCTCCCTTTTTTCTATATAAAGGGCGGTGAAATATGAATACAGATAGTTTATTTTTATCTCTCAGATATAAACTTAATGAAAATGAGTTTAGTAATTACCAAATTACAGATGCTCTTAATTATGTGATGAAAGAGATTAATCGTGCATTAAGTGGAGTTACATCATCTTTAATCACAAAAGTTGTTAGTTTGGCATTGGTAAATAATCAAGCTACTTTGCCTAGTGATTTAGAAAGCATTATCCAAGTAACCGATAAAATATGTATCCCTTTTACCGATACGATAGATGCTTATACGTACCAAATAACAGGCAACACGATACAAGCACAAGGCGAGACGGTAACAATATACTACAAAAAATCTTATCCTCAATACGTGTTTACTGATGTAATTACGCCTACAACAATAGATTTGCCTGTTAGCTTTGATAATATGCTTAGAGATAACATTATTAATTTACTAACAGGACAACCGACCAACATACAAGCGCAAACAATTAAACTTATTGCAAGTCGTGACGGTAAGAAAAGACCGCAACGGCTTATTTTTAATTTATAAGGAGGTTTAACATGACACCAGTGAGAGAAATAATTAAAACAACTCTATTAGGCGATATTGACGTAGTATTTGCTAACAGCGCAGCAGCTAACACAGTTGGCACAGGCACAGTGCAATACACAGTATCAACCGCAAGCGAATATAAGCTTGTTGTATATAATCCATCAACAGTTACTGACCTAACAGTAAAAGTGAAATGTGTACAAGAAGCGTTAAAGGGTAGTAATAGAGATAGTTTGCTTACCACCTTAACCTTTCCTAAAGGAGATACCACTGAGCAACTTATACATGGTATTGACGGTATTGTTAAGTTTATTTGTTCTAATGCCACAATTTTAGGCGGTTCAGATGGATTTACGGCAACAGTAAGATTGATTGAAATGTAGGTGATAGCGTGAAAAAGATACCTAAACCTACACGAAAAATAGTAATAAACCCCATTATAAGTCCATTAATTAATGTTGATGATGGTCTTATAATGGATGGTTTAGTAGCGTGGTATGATCCTGGCAGACAGATATTAGAAGGTACAACAGGACAACAACTACTTGATTATAGTGGTAATGGAAACCATGCCCAACTAGGCAGTACAGCAGGTGCAGATACGAATGATCCAAGTTGGAATAATGGGTTGAGTTTTGGTGGGGATGATTATTGCGTACTAACAGATAATGCTATGACAAAGCCAGATAACTTTACGATAATTACGGTAGTTAAACTTAATAACACAACATTTGCATCTAGACCTTGTTTTGGTTGGAGTACTTCTTCGGATTATGTACCTGCTTTTTACTTAAATACAGCAACAGGAAAAACAAAATTTATGGGCAACACAACAAATACATCTGTAATTGAGTATCCATTACAAGCAAGTGATTTAATACATAGGGTTATATCATTCGGCGTTAAAGGTAAGGAAATTGGTTCATTAACAACAGCAGAGTTATGGACAAACGGATTAAAGCAAACGCCCACAAATATTATTGATACTGGCACACAGCTTAATAAAAACACAGTACGTATTGGGTATGGCTATAGTGGTACATTAATGCAAGCAATGCAAACGCAATCAATGACATTGTTATATGATCGTGTTTTATTACCATCTGAACAAATATATACCTACAACTACCTCAAAAAATTAATGTCCCAAAGGGGGATAACAATATGATTGCAATAATGACAACCGAAGATTTCTACCTAGCATCCCCCTACCTTCCCAGCGAAACAGTACTAGGACAACCACTGATATCCACAGATGGCAGGTTTGCTGTGTGTCATCCGTTCGTCGAGGATGATGTGGCGTATCTTGTGGAACATGGCGCGGATATGTGCGAGGTATTGCCTAGTGATTTTATTTTACCAATAGAGGTGATTTAATATGCAAATAAGTGAGATTCATGCTCTAGCCTTAGAGTTGCTTAATTCTGATACGAGTGATTATGAACCTACTAAACTAATGTCGTATACAAATCCAGGCATATTATACATTAACAATATTCGAGTTGCCGCAAAAGATCCTGAGACAATCAAGCAAGTTATTATAACCACACCAATCATAAAACCAACAGATTTTTTAGGTTATTCTCCACCAACCGCAGCATTCCCGCTAGTAATTAATAATGGCATGATTGAACGTTCGCCTGGTGCTCCTCCTAGCGTTGTATTAAAGTACACTATCAAACCTGCAAGGGTTTCTAAACAAGCTGATATCTTTCCCTTGCCCGACGAATATGCTGATATGGTGGCAAGTTATATCCAACTCAGATTAAAACGTGGGAATGACGATGAAATATCATTAAAAGAAGATTTTGACATATTAGATCGAGAAACTAGCGCACTCGCTAAAGCTAAAGGAGGATAAAACATGGCAATAAAAGAAGTGTTTTCCCTCTCTAATTTAATGGGTGGCGAGTGCTTAGTTGGTACACCTGATAACATTCCTGACAATTGCCTACAATTAATGTTTAACATGGAGTATGCAGGGGAGATCCTTCAACCTCAAACAGTGCCAGGTGTGTTAAGAAAATACGATGCTTGGTATGCGGGCGAGGATATTTTCGGCAATGAAGATGATATATTCGGCAACGAGGAAGTAATTGCATTCCAAGACAGTGACCTTATTAAAAGAGGGCATTACGATTCTTTACATGATTGCATTTTAGTTTCCACAGGGATTGCATTGTATAAAATAGATAGCGATTTTAACAGAATAAATATTGGCGCATTAACAGGCACTTACGAACCGATATTTTGCAACTACGATAATAAAATATTAATTGCCAGTGGTGGGCAGATACAAAGCTTTGATGGTACTACACTAGCAACTTTAGAAGGTTCGCCACTTACTCACCATGTTAGTACTTGCTTTGGTCGCGTGAGAGCCTACAATATCCTATCTGATGTAATTAACTATTCTGCTATTGGTGATCCTGACGGATGGGTTAACGCACCGGCTGATATATCTTCCTCTCAGTTTGTCCAAATAGGTTACAAAGATGCAGGATTTATTACAAGCACAATGATGTTAAGCACAGATTTGATTGTATTAAAGTCAAGCGGTACACCTTACAGGGTAATTGGCGAGGATGATTTCAGCACTATTCGAGTTGTCGCAGCTGCCGAAAAAGTATACGCAGCAAACTATTATTCAGGGTTAACGGTTGGCAACAGGTGTTTTTTTATCGGCAAGGAAGGATTCGAAAGTTTCAGCACGGTGACTGCTTACGGTGCTGTTAAAGTAGATGAACCTTCCCCTGGACAGTTCGTGAACACCCGCCTAGCGTTAGATTCTGACGATTCAGCGCGATTGTGGCACGTTCCTACTCGTAAGCAAATTTGGGTTAAGGTGAGAAACGACAAGTTTATCTATATGTATCACTATAACCTAGTTGCTAACGGTGTTGCAGGGAGTTGGACACGAAGAAATTTCACCAATCAAATTAATGACGTTTTTACGAAAGGTAAAGACGTTTTTATTATTTTTGACGGCATGGTTGGATTGCTTGACGAAACAATTGATTTGGACGATGATGTGCCGATTATCAGCAAGATGATTACCAAGCGCAAAACACCTGTACAGAAAAAGTATGTTATTGGTTATCTTAAATACAAAAGCCAAAACCTCATTGCAGGGAATGCGGTATTAGATGTAAGCACGAAACAATATTCGCATACTCTTACAACGGGTGATAGCCCTGTATATGGCGATGATACACCTGTATTTGGCGATGATAGCCCTATTTATGGCGAAGAATATACAACTATCCGTAAAAACTTAAACAAAAGATGTGATTACCTTGAAGGTAAAATTATAGTAAATCGTGGCAGGATTGCAATACGTGACTTTATAGTTCGCGCAAAAGAAGTCAAGTATTGAGTTGTGGTAATATTTATGGTATAATTAAGTGTGAGATAGCCGTGGAGTTATAAACCACAGCGACAAGATATTCCGAGTATCTTCTCACTACAAAACAATTTTATACTCGGACTAACCGCTACTTTGTCGGAAGGTGGATTTTATTATGTCAGAAACTAAGAAGTGTACAATGTGTAAGCAGGAAAAAACTGCAACGACAGAATTTTTTACAAAATTAACAAGGGCTAAAGATGGATTGAACCAAGAATGCAAATCGTGTACGAATAGACGTACAGCCATCCGTAAAGAAAAGTATGGTGCGAAAGACCCGAATTACAAACCGGCTGTCAATGCAAAAGGTAGTAGAGAACACACAGTAGAAGATAATAAAACATGCACAAGATGCGGTTTATCTTTACCTGCTACATTAGATTATTTCCATCAGTCAAAACAAACTTGGGATAACTTATGTGTAGAATGTAAGTCTTGTATTAAAAATCGTGCTAAGAAATATAGAGAGTTGAATAAGGATATACTTAGAGAAAAAGACCGCATATATAAACTAAACAACAAA
>Ga0074195_1001014_pt1 | contig 44616 bp, 41 predicted proteins | sample EPASupsiteHSE623_FD_64525 | JGI IMG/M metagenome (GOLD analysis project Ga0074195, IMG submission 64525) | Bioremediated contaminated groundwater from EPA Superfund site, New Mexico - Sample HSE6-23 | ecosystem: Environmental > Aquatic > Deep subsurface > Groundwater > Contaminated ...
GCTTTTGTCTGCCTTTATCCGCGAATATCTGCGTTCATCTGCGGCTAAAATTCCGTTGTTTGTGTTGTTTGTTCCTCTTTAGTGTATTTCGTGTGTTTCGTGGCTCGTATTCATAAAGAAATAGCTGTTTGTGGCACAGTAAGATTAGAGCCTGTTTGAACCCGGATTGTGCTGCAAGCGCCGCTTTCGCTGCGAAAGAGAGATTCCAAACAGGCCCTTATGCGCGGGGTCACCGCGGTTTCTGCGGAGGAAGAGGCGGCGGCTTGTATGCGGATATCGGTTGCGCCGAAAGCGGCGTTTTCGCCGGGCCGGCATTAGCTGCGGACGGCGTTGTGGACGAGTTCGCCGGTGTCCTGGTTGAATCCGGCTTTGATGCCGGCGGCGTAGTTGTCGCCCCCGGGTTGACTGGCGGCGCGGTTGCGGAATCAGGTTTTTTTCCGGCGGGAGCCGTATCCGGGGATTTGTCCGGCGCCACATCCCTGGAAAAGTAATGGTAGACGACTCCAAGCGCCGCTTCCTGCTCTTTGACTATGAAAAACTTGCCGTATTTGCGCACTTCATAGCTGGAACTCTTGTCTTTGGGGTTCTTGAGGTCGTACATGACCAGCTTGCTATCCTCCGGTATGACGCAGGTGGCCTGCACGCCGGTCGCGGCGAACTTCGCGGGGCTGGTCCAGTCGTTCCATTTCTTCACCAGCTTGCCGATACCGTCTTTGATTTCGGGAGTAATTTCGTCGTAATAACCGGCGGTATGGGTATACCAAATGCCGACTTTGAACACCGTTTCGGTGGATTTCGCCAAGGCGGCGGTTCCGGCGGCGGAAGCCGACGATTTGGGCGCATCGTATCCGGTTAGCAGCGAACTTATCTGCTGGTCGGGAGTCTTGGAGACAATCATCTTGCCGACATGCCAGCCGGCGACTTCTTTGCGTTCCGGAGCGAGAGCCAGACTGAACGCCTTGTCGAGGGCGGCGTAAGCCGTATCTTTGGGCGCGAGAGCCCGCAGCTCCGGCGGCAATTCTATTTTCAGGCTGGCGCTGCTTTCCGCGGGGGACATCTCCGTCGGACCGCTGCCTTTGCTCGGCGATTCGGCGGGTTTGCCGGGGTCGGGAGGCTTCGCCTTCGCGTTGCGGCTTGCTTCCCCTAATTGGCTTATCGCCGACGTTTCAGCGCCCGCTGCGCGGCCCTGCGCGACGGCAACGCACAGCACCGCCAGACCGCATAAAATTTTAGCCAGTTTAGATGACATCATATTTCTTTTCCCCGCGCGCAAGAAACGAAGGACCTGTTGCGGCATAAGTCTTGCGTCCGCGCTTTATTTTTTTCCTGGCGGCTCATTTTTAGGCGTCACATTCCTGAAATAATAGTGATAATACGGGGTCGCGCCGTTTTTCACTATCAGGAATTTGTCGTATTTGCGGACCTCAAAAGTCACTTTGCCGTCGTCCACGGCAAGGCCGCCCTCTGTTCCGGAAGACAGAATATTGGCCGGCAGCGTGCGTTCGTCCCATTGCTTGATATCCCCTAAAATCCCGGTTACGCCGGCACCTGATATATCGTCGTAATATGTAACCGGCAATCCCTTGGGGGTGTACCACAGTCCGATTTTGAAAGGAGCCGTGGAGGTGAACAGTCCGCCCGGAGGGGCGCCTGCATCCCCGCTGTAACCCGTAAGCAGCGAGCCTATCTGTTTGCGGGGCGCGTCCGGATGAAACATTCTTCCGGCGTACCAGCCCATGACGTCTTCCCTCTTCGCCGGCGCGGCGGTCTTGAACAACTGCTCAAGAGCGGCGTACGGCGTGGTGGCGGAGATGTCCACGCCATTCCCTGTCGGGGCGAGCGCGTCCTGAAGCTCTTTCGGAAGAGACCCTTCAACCGCCGTGCTGTCGTGGAAGGACTTTGTGTAGGAAGGCGGTCCGGGAAGAGGCACCACGAGGGAAGAAGCGGCATCCTTCGCGCCCCACATCGCCAGATTGTCGACGGAGGCGGCATAAGCACCCGAAAGCGCGGCGCACAGCAGCGTCATGCTGCAAAAAACATCCAGAAATTTTCGCGTCACAGGTATAAATCCCCCTGAAAGCTGATTCGAGACTGCGTTTTCAATATGAGTTTACCATTAAACCGCAAATCCCGCATGGGCCCAAAGACCTATTTTGGATATAGGCCTTGAGTCCTCAAAAGAAATGCCGCAATTTGTTATCATTCTATTTATGAAATGCATCGTAACCGGCGGGGCGGGCTTCATCGGCAGCCATTTGACCGACAGGCTGCTCGCCGAAGGCCATGAAGTGCTGGCGATAGACAATTTCGCCGCGGGCAGGCCGGAAAATATCGCGCACCATAAAAACAATCCCCGTTTTTCGCTGGCGCGGACCGACATAACCGAACTGGAAACCATAAAACCGCTGTTCGCGGGGGCGGAGACGGTTTTTCATCTCGCGGCGCTGGCGGATATAGTCCCCTCGATAGTGGACCCCGTCCGGTATTACAGGGCCAACGTCTGCGGCACGATGTGCGTGCTGGAAGCCGCGCGCCACGCCGGAGCGCGCAGGCTGCTTTACGCCGCGTCCTCGTCCTGCTACGGCATGCCCGAAATAATCCCCACGCCGGAGACGGAGGAAACCTGCCCGCAGTACCCCTACGCGCTCACCAAATATCTGGGCGAGCAGACCGTGCTGCACTGGGGCAGGGTTTACGGATTGGAGACGATTGCGCTGCGGCTGTTCAACGTCTACGGCACGCGCTCGCGCACGTCGGGAACTTACGGCGCGGTGTTCGGCGTGTTTCTGGCGCAGAAACTTAACGGCCAGCCGCTGACCATAGTGGGCGACGGCGCGCAAACGCGCGATTTCACCTACGTTACCGACGTGGCGGACGCTTTCTGCCGCGCCGCGCAGTCGGACCTCAGGCATGTGGTGATGAACGTCGGCTCCGGCAGCACCTACAGCGTCAACCGCCTGGCCGAGCTGTTGGGCGGCCCGACGGTGCATATCCCGAAACGCCCCGGCGAGCCGGATTGCACTTTCGCGGACATCTCCAAAATCCGCCGGCTGCTGAAATGGGAACCGAAGGTAAGTTTTGAAACCGGCGTGAAAACCGTGCTGGAAAATATCGAATACTGGCGCGAGGCCCCGCTCTGGACTCCCGAAAAAATCGCCGCCGCCACGGCGGAATGGTTCAAGTATCTGAAATAGCGCGCATTTGGCGGACGGAAAATCCCAAACAGCTATCCGTAATGAGTCCACATCCGTAATATTTTCACCGCGTGTTCCGCTTTATAAACCTGATATACGAGGCGGTGCTTGATGTTTATGCGTCTGGAATAAGCGCCGGCAAGGTCTCCGACCAGTTTTTCATACGGGGGAGGGTTTTGGAAAGGGTTGGCGCGCAGCACGGCAAGCAGGTCCTCCGCGCGAGCCTGAAGCCCGGAGGACTTCAACTTTCTTGCGTCCTTGCAGGCATCCCGCGTAAAAACGAGCTCCCAGCTCACCATGCCAGTTTCCTGGAGCACTTGGCGAGAGGAGTCTTCATGCCCTTGACTATGGATTCGCGCATGCCTTTGACCGACAGAAGATAAAGCGTTTCCTGTATAGCCTCCCAATCCTCGGACGAAACAAGAACCGCGGACGAACGCCGCCCCTGAATCTGCACCGGCTTGTGAGAAGTCCACGCCGCATCCACGAGCCTGAACAACTGCGCGCGCGCCTGGCTGGTTGTAAGGGTAGTCATGAATATATTGTACCGGATATAGTACCACTTCGCAAGGGCTTCATACCCGCGGGCATTTGCGTGAACTGCCTGAGAGCCTGTCTAAAATCTCCGCCGCCACGGCGGAATGGTTCAAGTATTTGAAGTGATTCGCCGGCGCAACAGAAACCCCAATACCGCCGAGCCGGCCGCCAGCATGAAACTCAGCAAAATTCCGTTTTGTCCCCAAAGCGCGCCCGCGGGGAAATCTTTTTCCAGCAGCAGCGGCCCCGCGCAGTTGAAAGCGTTCCAGAAAAAGTGCAGCCCCAGCGAAAACCAGATAGACTTGAAATACAGATATCCCGCGCACATGAAAAAACTTGCCAGAAAAAGATTCGGCCCGGCAGCCCGTATATTCATTGCCGGATTCATCATATGCATCAGCGCGAATCCTGCGCTTGTAAACGCCGCGGCGGACAGCGGCGACGATTTTCCCGCCAGATAGTTCAGCGCCATGCCCCTGAACCAAAGTTCTTCCCACGCTATTATGCACAGGGTAATCAGCAGGCCTTTCAGGCTAAGCGAAACAGTTTCTTTGGCGGGAATCAGATTGCCCGCAAGCGATGCGGACAGCAGAGGAACAAACACCAGCATTGCGCCAATCAGACAGCCGGCGATGAAAAGAGGGGATTTACGCAAACCCCAATACGTTCGCAATTCTTTTTTCAATCCCAAAAGCCGCGCAAGCAGCAAATTGTAGAGAACGAAAACCGGCAGTATGATGAACGCGGCGTTAAATCCGTAAGGACGCGCGGCAGCCTCGCCCACAAGCATAATGAGCAAGCCGAGAGCCAGAAAAACGACAGTCAGCAGAAACGGTTTCAACGCGGAAAATTCCGGCACGCATTCCCTCACAACTTAGGAGACCAGCTTTTCAGCACCGGCTTCTCGGCGGGCTTGGGGGGCGCGGCGGGTTTGGCGGTTTGGCCGGGCGCTTCGCATTTCGCTTTGGAATAGGTGATGTGCCTGGTCGTGACGACGCGTTTGGAGACGCAACTATAGGCGACGCAATTATGCCTGGCGGGGTCCTGCTGTACGCAGGGGTACCAGTCGCACACCTCATTCGTCTCGATGGACGGCTCATCCGGGGCGCCGGGGCTGAAAACGGCATTCGCGCCGCAATTCCAGTATCTGGTGCAGCCGCCCGCCGCCGTGTCGGTATGCTTGGTTGTTTGCGTATTGGTGCAGGCCCATATCGTGCAGGAGCCGCCGCGGTCCTTTTTGAGGCAGGCCAATTCGTTGCAGACGGATATCTCGGTGGCGACAGAAAACTCGTCTATGCAGCCCTGGTCGGCTTGCGTGCGGCCCGTTAATAAAACGCCCAACGCGGCGGCGAGAAACAGCTTTTTCATTTCTTCTCGCCTCCGGCGGTTGTTGCGGTTTCAACGGAAGCTCCGGTGGACACGGCGCATTTCTCGACCGCGAAACCGTGTTTGAGGAGGTTTTTGCAAAGCCGGGAGGCGGCTATCCGCCGCGCGTATTCCTTGTCGGTGTTAATCCTGAAAAATTCGCGCAGGTCGCCGGACGACTTGGCGTAATCGCCTTTGCGATAGAAGGCGAAAGCGCGCTCCTGATACGCCGGCGCGCTGCCGCCGGTGCCGCCGCTGTTTTTTATGGACAGGTTCAAATCATTTATCGCCAGGTCGAACTTGCCCTGCAAAAGATAGAGGTGCGCCCTGTGGCGCAGCGTTTCCGCGTCAGGGTCAAGCTTTATCGCGTCGGTATAATCCTTTTCCGCCTGCCGGTAATCGCCGTAGACGGACTCCGCCTCGGCTTTGTACACGTACGCTTGCGCTGATTTGTTTATTTCCAGTTCGCTGGCGAACAGGCGCGCCGCGTGCCTGGGATGGGCGGAGATGAATTGCTGTACGGACAGCGCCTCGTCGTCGAGCGGCGCAGGCGCGGAATGTTTCCGGCGGCGCATATGATGGAAGCCCAGCGAATAGCCGACGGCCTTGTGTCTGAACCGCCGCGCGGCGCCGCGCGGGTGTCCGTGCGCCTTTTCCGTTTCTTTTTTTTCGCCGGACTGGAGCTCGCTTATTTTTTCAGCGAAAACGGAATCGGATTCCGTTTTCGCCGGTTCCCGCGCAGGCTGTTGCTGGGCAAAAAGGGAAACATGCGGCAGAAGCAGGAATAAAATTACGGCTGCGCCGAGTGTCGCCATGCGGGCATTATACAGTTTTTGAGGACGCTGCGGCCCGGCCTTCCCGCCGCGGGGGACAAGTCTATTCTTTCCGGGCACCATCGGGCAGGTCGGACGAAAGCTCCAGCAGGTTGCCTTCCGGGTCGCGCAGATGGGCGGTGCGGATTCCCCATTCCCTGTGGTCAACGGGCGCGCCGATAAACTTGACGCCCTTTGCCAGCAGCTCATGGTAAGTCTCGTCTACGGACTTTACGGAAATAACCAGCGCGAACGTGTCCTGCGCGCATGCCTTCGCCGGCAACTGCTGCGTTCCCACCACTTCGGCCATCACCCGCCGGTCGAACAACGCCAGCTCGCCGCCGGGCAGGCGGAAATGCGCGTACGCCTCCCCCGGCGCGCCCCACACGACTTCAAAGCCCAGCACGCCGCTGTAAAACCGGAAACTGTCGTCGAAATTTGTCGTCAGCAGCCGTATGTTGTTGAGTTTCATGAGCGCCTCAAAGCACAAGGATTATGTTCACTGCGCCGTTAGTGTAACAAATATTAACTAATTCAATCTACTTTATTATCTATGCGGGGGATGAGTATACCGACAGCGCGTTATCGAGAGTGGCGCGGGCGGCTTCCTCCACGCAAACGCCTGCGGAAGCGGCCAGCGCGGCGCATATTTCAGGGATGAAGGAGGGGTCGTTTCGTTTCCCGCGCGCGGACTGCGGCGGCAGATACGGGCAATCGGTTTCCACCACAAGGTTTTTAACGCCGGCCATTTTGCAGACGTCGCGCAGCAGCGAGTTTTTAGGATAGGTGACGGTGCCCGGGATGCCGAGCAGGTATCCCATATCAAGTGCGGCGCGGGCGTTTTCCATATTGCCCGAAAAACAGTGGAATATTCCCGCGAATTTTCCGGCTGAGAATGAGCCAAGCGGTTTCAATATGGATATCGCGTCGGCATAAGCGTCCGCCTCGCCGCCGCCGGGGAAAGGGTTGCGGCAGTGCAGCACGACCGGTTTTTTCGCGCGGCGCGCTGTTTCCAGCAGAGCATGAAAAAGCTCAAGCTGCGCCTCGCGCGGATGCTCGTTGCGCGCGTAATCCAGCCCCATTTCGCCGACGGCGCGCGCCAGCGGCGATTTCAAAAGGCTCTCCAGCCGGGCGAGGTGCTGCGCGGTGCCGAACTGGCATTCCTGCGGATGTATGCCTAACGCGCAGAATATCTCGCCGGGGTAGCGCGTGGCGAGCGCCAGGGCGTTCTCCCAGTCGTCCGGCGAGCAGGCTATTTCGGTCAGGTATTTCACTCCCGCGGACTGCGCGCGGGAAATAACCTCCGCGCGGTCGGCGTCGAATGCGCGGTCGGTCAGATGGGCGTGGCTGTCGAAGTAAATATTCCGCACTGGATAGATTATACAAGAAATCGCCCCCCGAGATTTTGCCACACCGCCGCAAAATTGCTAGGCTGTTGTCAGACGTCCTTTAACTCCGGCCCCGCGAGGCCGAAAAGGAGGCTTGATGACACTTTCACGCTTTACCCGCGCAGACAGGGGTAAGGCTTTTTTATTCCCCCAAAAACAGCGCAGGAGCGCAACGCCATGACAGATAAAAAAACAGTAATCATGGATTCCGCCGCCATGGGCAAAACCCTCTCAAGGCTGGCCCATGAGATTGTCGAACGCCGGGGCGACGAGCCGGGCCTCGCCATCGTCGGCATAAAAACGCGCGGCGCGCATATCGCAGCCCGCCTCGCGGACAAGGTGAGCGAACTCACCGGCAAAAAAATCGAGCGCGGCTATCTGGGCATCACGCTCTACCGCGACGACTTGAGCCAGCAGTCCGAGCAGCCGCTCATGCACTCCACCGAGGTGGAGTTCGACGTGCAGGGCCGCACGATAATACTGGCCGACGACGTGCTCTACACCGGGCGCACGGTGCGCTGCGCTCTGGACGCGCTCATAGACCTGGGCCGCCCCGCCCGCATAGAGCTTGCCGTGCTGGTTGACCGCGGCCACCGCGAACTGCCCATACGCGCCGATTACGCGGGCAAGAACATCCCCACCGCCAAATCGGAACTGGTCCGCGTGCGCATGAAGGAATGCGACGGCGCCGACGAAGTCGTCGTGGAGAGAAAATAACAATGAACTGGAACCGCAAAGATCTTATCGGCCTCGAATACCTGAGCGCCGCCGAAATAGAGCATATACTGGCTACCACTGACTCGTTCAAGCAGGTTACCACCCGCTCCATAAAGAAAGTGCCGACGCTGCGCGGCAAGACGGTGGCGAACCTGTTTTTCGAGCCGTCCACCCGCACCTCGGCCTCCTTCGAGCTGGCGGCAAAGCGCCTTTCCTGCGACGTGCTGACGCTCAATATCGCCACTTCCAGCGTTAAAAAAGGCGAAACTCTCGTTGACACCGCGCGCAATATCGAAGCCATGGAGGTGGACACGCTCATCGTCCGCCACGGCGCGGCGGGCGCGCCCGCGATGCTGTCGCGCGCGGTGAAAGCCTGCGTCATAAACGCGGGCGACGGCTGGCACGAGCATCCGACGCAGGGGCTGCTGGACATGTACACGCTGCGCTCCAGGCTGGGCGGCATCAAAGGCCTAAGGGTCAGCATAATAGGCGACATCGCGCATTCGCGCGTGGCGCGCTCCAACATCTGGGGGCTCACGAAACTGGGGGCGCAGGTTACCGTCTGCGCGCCGCCGGTGCTGCTGCCGGTCGGGATAGAGAAATTCGGCGTGAAGATAACCACGGATTTGGACGAGGCCATCGCCGGAGCCGACGCCATAAACGTGCTTAGAATGCAGTTCGAGCGCGACTGCGCGCAGGCGTTCCCCTCGCGCACGGAATACTTCCGCAAATACGGCATAACGCAGGAACGGCTGCAAAAAGCGAAACATGATATCGTCGTCATGCACCCGGGCCCGATGAACCGCGGCATAGAAATGTCCAGCGAGGTGGCCGACGGACCCAACTCGGTCATTCTCGAGCAGGTTACAAACGGCGTCGCGGTCCGCATGGCAGTCATCTACCTGACCGCAACCGCTAGGGAGGCGTCGCTATGAAATACCTTATAAAGAACGGCCGCTGCATAGACCCGGCAAACAAGTTCGATGCCGTGGCGGACCTGCTCCTGTCCGACGGCAAGATAGAAAATATCGGCAAAAAAATACCCTCCCCGAAAGGCGCGCAGACGGTGGACGCCCAGGGCATGATAGTCGCCCCCGGATTTGTGGACATGCACGTGCATTTGCGCACCCCCGGACGCGAGGATGTGGAGACGCTGGAAAGCGGCTCGCGCGCCGCGCTCAAAGGCGGCTATACCAGCGTGCTGATGATGCCCAACACCGACCCCGCCGTTGACACGCCGGAAATGGCGTGCGGGCTAAAGGAGCAGGCGCATAAGGAATCGGCGGTGCACGCCTATGTTTCCGGCGCGGTCACAAAGGGAAGGCAGGGGGCGCAGCTCACGGATATCGCCGGACTCAAGGCGGCGGGCGCGCTGGCCGTCACCGACGACGGCTGCTGCGTCGCCGACGACGGGATTTTCAGGAAGGCGCTGCGCGAATCGGCGCGGGCGGGGCTGCTGCTGATAGACCACTGCGAGGACGCCAAAATTTCCGGCAAGGGCGTGATGAACGAAAGCTTCATGTCCACCAAGCTCGGCATGCGCGGTATGCCGCGCCAGGCGGAATACGACATGGTCCGCCGCGACATCGAGTACGCGCGCGGACTCGACGCTCCGGTGCATATCGCCCACGTCTCCTGCAAGGAATCGTGCGACCTCATCCGCAAAGCCAAAAAGGCCGGCGTGCGCGTCACCGCCGAGGCTGCGCCGCACCATTTCACGCTGACCGACGAGGCCTGCGCCAATTACGACACCCGCACCAAGATGAACCCGCCGCTGCGCGCGGATTACGATGTGAAGGCCGTAAAGGAGGCGCTGGCCGACGGCACGCTCGACGCCATCGCCACCGACCACGCCCCGCACGGACTGCACGACAAGTATGTGGAATTCGATGCCGCCTCATTCGGCGTAATCGGGCTGGAAACGGCGCTGAGCATCTCGGTGATGGAACTTGTAAACAAGGGCGTGCTGGACTGGCCACGGCTTATAGAGCTGCTGTCCTCCGCGCCCGCCAAGATACTCGGCATTCCCGCCGGCACGCTCTCCAAAGGCGCCCCCGCCGACGTTACGGTGCTGGACCCGAAAGCGGAGTTGATGTACACGGCGGAGAACGTAGCCTCCCGCAGCAAGAACTCGCCGTTCATAGACTGGAAGCTGACCGGGCTGGCGATGGAGGTTTTCGTTTCCGGCAAGCGCCTCGTCAGCGGCGGGCAACTGGTCTGACCATGCGAAACTGGAACTGCAAGCTTCTCTCAAACCGCAAAATCGCCGACGGGGTCTGGCTGGCGGCCTTCGACGCGCCTAAAATAGCCGCCGCCGCGAAACCGGGCCAGTTCGTGCACATGCGCGTCCCCGGCGGCGAGCATATATTGCGCAGGCCGTTTAGCATCCACCGCGTGGACGGCAATACCATAAAGGTGCTTTACCGCGTTGTCGGCGCGGCGACATTCGCCCTGTCCGCGCTTAAAGCGGGAACGATGCTAGACATTCTGGGGCCGCTCGGCCGCGGTTTTCCCGCGATAAACTCCGGCAGGGTGATTCTGCTCGCCGGCGGGATGGGCGTCGCGCCGCTGGTTTTTCTGGCGCAAAAGCTGGGCAAAAAACGCGGATTGACCGTCATACTCGGCGCGAAATCCTCGTCGGGGGTTTTATGCGCCGCCGGGTTCAGGGAGACGGGCGCCAGAGTGATTGCCTGCACCGAGGACGGCTCAAAAGGCAAACAGTGCCTTGTAACCGTCCTGCTGGAAAACGAGCTGGCGCAAACCGGCGGCAAAACGACCGTCTGCGCCTGCGGGCCGAACCTGATGCTAAAGCGCGCGGCGGCGGTATGCGCGCAGTTCAAAACGCCGTGCTACGTTTCGCTGGAGGAGCGCATGGCCTGCGGCATCGGCGTGTGCCTGTGCTGTCCTGTGCCGACTGTCGCGGGCTACAAGAGCGCCTGCAAGGACGGGCCGGTGTTCAACGCGCTGGAGGTGGCATGGTCCAACTTGAAATAAGCATTGGCGGGCTGCGCCTCAAAAATCCGGTGATGACCGCGTCGGGCACCTTCGGCCACGGGACGGAGTTCGCGGAATTGTACGATATAAACCGGCTGGGCGCCGTGGTCACTAAAACTATAACCCCGCTGCCGCGCGCGGGCAATCCGCCGCCGCGCGTGGCGGAAACTCCGTCGGGGATGCTCAACGCGGTGGGGCTGCAAAACGGCGGGTTGGAGGAGTTCCTCAAAAACAAAGCGCCTTTTTTGCGCAGGCTCAAAACCACCGTCGTGGTCAGCATTTCGGCGGGCGGACCGGCGGAATTCGCCGACATGGCGCTGGCTGTCGAAACCAGCGGCTGCGCCGCCGCGCTGGAGCTGAACCTGTCCTGCCCCAACGTGCTGCACGGCGCGGTTAAAAACATGATTTCGCAGGATTGCGGCGCGATAGAGGCTGTCGTCTCAGCCGTCAAAAGAAAGTGCGGGCTGGCGGCGATAGCAAAACTCTCGCCCAACGTGACCGATATAACCAAAACCGCGCTGGCCGCGCAAAACGCCGGCGCGGATGCGGTGTGCCTTATCAACACTCTGCCCGCCATGTCGGTGGATTTGAAAACGCGCAAGCCGCGCCTTGCCAACATCACCGGCGGACTTAGCGGTCCGGCGATAAAACCCGTCGCGCTCAAACTGGTGTGGGACGCGGTCCGCGCGCTTGAAATCCCCGTGATAGCCTGCGGCGGCATCACCACGGCGGAGGACGCGCTGGAATTCATCCTTTGCGGCGCCACGGCGGTGGAAGTGGGCACCGCGAACCTGACGAACCCGTTCGCTGCGCCGGAAATACTCTCCGGCATGGAGAGATGGCTGCGCGAAAACAACATCGCCGTGCTCGGTGAATTAAGGGGGAAACTTATCGCATGAAACCGGAAGAAAGGCTGATAGTCGCGCTGGATTACGAAACCGAAACCCCCGCGCTTGAACTGGCGCGCAGACTGGAAGGCCGCGTGAAAATATTCAAAATCGGCAGCCAGTTGTTCACTGCCTGCGGCCCGTCGGTCGTGGAAAAAGTCCGCAGGACCGGCGCGGAGGTTTTTCTGGATATGAAGTTCCACGATATCCCGAACACGGTGGCGGGCGCGGCGGTGTCGGCGGCGCGCCTCGGCGTTTTTATGATGACGATGCACGCCTCCGGCGGGCCGGAGATGCTGCGCAAGGCGCGCGAAGCGGTGGAAAAAACCTCCGGCAGAAGGCCGCTACTGCTGGCGATAACCGTGCTGACCAGCATGAACGCGGAACTGCTTGCGGCTGTGGGTTTTAAGAATGATGTGAAAACCACGGTGTTAAGCCTCGCCGCGCTGGCGAAAGAAAACGGCATGGACGGCGTTGTTTCCTCGCCGGAGGAAACGGCTTTGCTGCGCGCCGGACTTGGCCGTCAATTTACGCTTGTCACGCCGGGGATACGCCCGCAGGGCAGCGCGGTCGGCGACCAGAAGCGCATTGCCGCGCCCGCTTCCGCCATAGCCGCCGGAGCGGATTATCTGGTGGTGGGCAGGCCGATTACCGCCGCGCCGGACCCGGTCGCGGCTTGCGAAGCTATACTTGCTGAAATTAAGGAGGCGGTAAAATGAACCAACAGGAAGCATTGAAAATATTCACCGATAATAACGCGATTCTCAACGGGCATTTTCTGCTTTCCAGCGGACTGCACAGCGACAGGTACATGCAATGCGCGCTGGTGCTGCAAAATCCCGCCGCCGCCGCTCAGCTTTGCAAGGAACTGGCGGCCCGCTTCAAGGATGATAAAATAGATTTCGTAATCGGCCCCGCGCTGGGCGGCATTCTGGTTTCCTACGAGATGGCGCGCAACCTCGGAGTGCGCTCGCTGTTTGCCGAACGCGAAAACGGCGCGATGAGTTTAAGACGCGGATTTTCGATAAAGCCGGGCGAGCGCTGCGTGATAACCGAGGACGTCATCACCACCGGCAAGTCCACCAACGAGGTTTTGCAGGTGGTCAAAGACTGCGGCGGCGTTTTCGCGGGCGCAGCCTCGCTGGTGGACCGCTCCGGCGGCAAAACCGATTTCGGCGTGAAATTCGAGAGCGCGCTGAAAGTGGAAATCCAGACCTGGAAAGCCGCGGAATGCCCGCTGTGCAAAAAAGGCCTCCCGCTGGTAAAACCGGGTTCCAGGACAAAGCCGAAAGTCTAAGAGCTTATCCGTAAATAATCTCGTGCACTGCAATTTCGGCTTTTGGCCTGCGCCTTCGCGGTCTTCGGCTTACAGGCCTACTGGCCTGCTCGCCTCAGCCCGCTTCGGCTCGGCTCAAAATCCGAAATTTCGTCTACTGAGCTTATTTACGGATAAGCTCTAAATTTTAAGCCGCGCGATTTTGGCGGCGAGGCCGGTGTAGGTTTCAGGGCGGAGCGATTTCAGCTCCGCCTTTGTTTTTGGCGAAACGTCCAGCCCGTCCACGAAAATCGCGAATTCGGCGAGGGAAAGCTTTTTGCCGCGCGTGAGCGCTTTCATTTTTTCGTAGCCGCCGGTTACGCCTTCGCGGCGCAGTATGGTTTGCGCGCCCTCGGCGATAACCTCCGGCGAAGCGCGCAGCATCTCCAGCGCGGCGGCGGCGTTTACCCGGATTTTTGAAAGCCCGCGCAACAGCGCCTTGCAGGCGATGAGATTATAGGCGAACGCGGAGCCGGCGCTGCGCAGCGTCGTGGAATCCGACAAATCGCGCTGAAGGCGCGACACCGGCAGCTTCGCCGAGAAAAACGTGAACAGCGCGTTAGCCGCGCCGAAGTTTCCCTCCGCGTTTTCAAAATCAATCGGGTTCACCTTCTGCGGCATGGTGGACGAACCTATTTCACCGGCTACGGGGTTCTGGATAATCAGCCCGTCGCTGATATAGCGCCACATATCCTGCGAGAAATCCACAAGCACCATGTCCGCGCGGCGCAGGCAGTCGAAAATTTCGACGAGACCATCGTGCGGCTCGATTTGGGTGGTGAAAATATTGGCTTCAAGTTTTATTTTGCGGCCCGCATTGAGCTGCGTGATAAATTTGCGCGTGAAGGCCAGCCAGTCCGTTTGCGGCAGCGCGGCGTGATGCGCGTTATAGTTGCCGACCGCGCCGTTTAATTTGGCGGGGAGGGACATGACCTTCAATTGCCGGATTTGGCGTTCGAGGCGGGCGGAGAAAACCTTGAACTCCTTGCCGAACGTCGTCGGCACAGCGGGCTGCCCGTGGGTGCGGGCAAGCAGCGGGTCCGCCGCGTGGGCGAGGGCCAGTTTTTCGATTTGCGCGCGAACATTTTCCAGCGCGGGGATTATCTCAAACGCCAGCGCGTCGCCAACCATCAATGCGTAGGAAAGATTGTTCGTATCCTCGGACGTAAGCGCGAAATGAGTCCATTCGGCGATATGCGAAAGTCCGGCGGCCTTGAGTTTCAGGCGAATGAAATATTCGACAGCTTTAACATCGTGATTGGTGGCGGGAATACCGGCATGTCCCTGCGTCTCTATTTTTTTGACAATCGCGGCGTCCGCGTCGGACAGTTCGACTATCGCCAGCAGCTTAGCCTTCTGTGCGGCGGAAAGCGGTTTCAACGCGCCTTTGACGCCGCTAAGGGCAACAAGGTATTCGACTTCAACTTTGACGCGATACTTAATCAGCGCCTTCTCGCTAAACCGCGCCGCAAGCGACTCCGCGCTTTTGCGGTACCGTCCATCTATCGGGCTAATGCAGTCTATAAGTTCCATATCCCCGCCTCCCGGCAGATTCCGCCCTTGAAGCAAAGCTAAACAAAAACTCGAATTAGCTGTCCCGAATTAAGAAGTATACCCTAAACTACTTTTCAAACCTTCCGGTTATAAAAACAACTATTCCGATTAAAAAACCTAGACAACCAATTCCAAACCACAGAACAGACATTCCAGTTGAAACCATTCCAATGGTGCATCCCCCCATGGAGGCAAGTATAATCAAAAAGCCAATCAGTTCTCCCTTGCGAATGGCACTAGAATGCATTGTGTTCTTTTCATTTTCTATAGCCACGCTCATTTCTCTACCACAGCCAAGACAAGTCGATGCCTGGTCAGATATGTTTTTCCCGCAATCGGGGCATTTTATTAATGGCATAAACCTCCAGTTTCCATTAAGCTTTGTATTTCGGGGACACAATACTAATTGCAATTTAGTATTGTGTCCCCGAAATAAGAGAATTATCAAAACCCGTTATCGAAATGCCCTGCTTGTTTGCCATTGCCAGCACTTCTTCTTTCTCTATAATCAGCGTGCGTCCGGCTTCTACGGCGAGCGTTTTGGCGCCGGCTTTTTCCATGGACTCCATTGTGCCTTTGCCGATTACGGGGAGGTCGAAGCGGAAATCCTGTTTCTGGCGCGCCACCTTAACCACAACCAAACCGCTTTTGCCTTTGGGGAATCCGTCGTCAAGCGCGCGGCGGTAGATGTCGCCGGCGCGCAGTATGCAGGCGTCGGTGCCTTCCATGCCTTCCAGCGCGACGACTGACATATCCGCCAGCACGGCGGTCAGGCCCACGTCCATGCGGGAAAGTTCTTTAGCGATTTTCCAGCCCAGCGCGATATTGCTTAGCTGGATTTTGTCCGGTTTCGCTTTCGTAAGCGAACCGTTGGGGGCGAGCAGATGCTCCAGGAAAGTGGCGGAGCTTACCAGTTCTATACCGTCGCGCTTCAACTCGTCGGCAATCGCGCCGAGAATAGTTTGCGCGCGCATGTCTTTTAAAAGCGCCAGCACTTTCGCGCCGCGCAAATCGGGCATGACGCCGCCGAAGATGGAGCTGTGCCGCACCAGTCCCGACATGGCGGTTTTGGCGACGCCGTTTTTTGTGAAAAAATTTATCGGCCCCGAAATCTGGCCCAGCCGGAAATACTCCACCGAGGCGGCGATGCTTTCCAGCTCCGGCGAAGTGACGCCTTTTATGCCCGCGACATAGACCTCGCAGCCGTTGCGGACGGCCTCTTTGGCGAAAAGCACGGGGAATTTGCCCGCGCCGGCTATAAGGCCTATTTTATTCATCCGCCTCTTCTTCCGCCGCGCCCGCCAGCCGCATTCTCGGACGCATGACGCCGCGCTTGGAAGTTTCGCAGAACGAAACGAACAATTGCGCTTCGGGCGAGAGCCGGGTTTCCTTCAGTTTCGCTATCGCATCCGTGAGCCGCAGCCCCGAAAAGAACAGCGTCTTGTAAGCGTCCTTCACGTTTTTGATATTCTCCCGCGCGACGCCGTTGCGCCGCATCCCGATGGCGTTGAGGCCGACGAGCTTTGCCCGGTCGCCCTGAGCGCGGCAGTAGGGCGGCACGTCGAGGTTCGCCATCGCGCCGCCGGTGACCATGGCGAGCGTGCCAACGCGCGTGAACTGATGCACGGCGGCGAGGCCGGATATAAGCGCCTTGTCGCCCACCTCGCAATGCCCCGCCAGCGCGGCGCTGTTGACCATAATCACGCCGTCGCCCACCAGCCCGTCGTGGCCGACGTGGGAGTTCGCCATGAACATGCAGTTGCTGCCGATTTTGGTAATCCATTCCGGCTTACTGGCGCGGTGCAGCGAGACGCCTTCGCGGATGAAATTATTGTCGCCGATGATTATTCCGGTTCTTTCGCCCTTGTAGCAAAAATCCTGCGCGGGGGTGCCGATGCAGGCGAGGCCGGTTATCCGGTTGTTTTTGCCTATCTCTGCGAATTCGATTATGCAATGCGGTCCGACGCGGGTTCCCGCGCCGATTTTAACGCCTTCGCCGATTACGGTATAGGGGCCTATTTCCGCGCCGTCGGCTATCTCCGCCGAGGGATGTACGACCGCGGTCTGATGTATTTTGGCAGTCATGTCAGCGTGCGTCTCCTCCAGATAATATGAAAGTCATGTCCGCTTCGGCGGCGAGCTTGCCGCCGGCGTAAACCTCGCCGTGCGCGCGGCCCGCTTTGGCGAGGCGGGTTATTTCCACCGCCATCTTCAAAACGTCGCCGGGAATCACCATCTGGCGAAATTTGGCGTTATCTATCGCCAGAAAAAAAGCGTTCTTTCCACGGAACTGCTCCAGGCTCATCGTCATGGAGGCGCAGGTTTGCGCCATAGCCTCCAGCATAAGCACACCGGGCATGACGGGGTTGCCGGGAAAATGCCCCTGAAAAAACGGCTCGTTGACCGTTACGCATTTGACGCCGACGCCGTATTTCCTCTCCTCAACTATCTCCACGCGGTCCACCAGCAGGAAGGGCGGGCGGTGGGGAACGGCGGCGAGGATATCCGTTATTTTCATGATGCGAACCGGCGTGGCGGCAAGCAGAAACTCAAGATTTTTATTTTCTGTTTCGCTCATAGCACCTCTCAAATAGATTGCAGCAATTGCCGCGCGAATTTAACGTTATGCGCGTGTCCGCCGCATGTCGCGGATATTTTCATCCGCTCAAGGCGTTTGCCGGCCAGCATGAAATCGCCAATCATGTCCAGCAGCTTGTGGCGCACCGCCTCGTCGGGAAACCGCAATCCATCCTTTGCCAGAAAGCCCGTTTTCGTGATGATGACCGCGTTTTCAAGCGAGCCGCCTTTTGCCAGCCCGGCTTTGCGCAAGGCTTCTATTTCTTCCTCGAAACCGAAAGTGCGCGCGGGCGCGATTTCTTTAATGTACGCCTCGCGGGCGAAAACCAGCGAAAATTCCTGCCTGCTCACCAGCGGATGCGGCGAAATGAATGTGCAGGAATATTCAAGCCGCCCCGCCGGCTCTGCGCGGTAATATGCCTGCCCGTCGCGGTATTCGACGGGGTTTTTGACGGCGAACGGCTCGACGCAAGCCGCGTCATATTGCGCCGTGCCCGCGGTTTCCAGCGCGCGGACAAACCCGATGGCGGAGCCGTCCAGCGCGGGCGGCTCGGGGCCGGCCATAAAAATATCGGCGTCGTCCACTTCAAAAGCCGCCAATGCGGACAACACATGCTCGACGGTGAACACCTCGCAGCCGCCGCCAGACAAATTGGTGCCGCGCACCGTGGAGCGGACATTTTCCAGCCGCGCCGCCACCGGAACGCTGTCTTTTATATCCGTACGGAAAAAACGTATTCCGGCTGATTCGCGCGACGGACGCAGTTCGAGCGAGCAGCGCGTTCCGGTATGCAGCCCCGTCCCTTCAAGCCGCGCGGCGGTTCGCAGCGTGGTCCGCATCGGTTATTTCGCCTCGGACTGCTTTTTGAGCTTCTTGAAAAAGTCGTACATCTCCGGCAGCTTGTTTATAATCGCCAGTATTTTGAACGCCTGCCTGTGCGGGCGGGCCGGCACGCCAAACAGTACGCTTTTCTCCGGCACGTCGTGCATCACGCCGGAGCCGGCGGTTATGACGGAGTAGCTGCCGATATTTACATGGTCCACCACGCCGACCTGACCGGCGATGACCACGCCGTCGCCCAGCGTGCTCGAACCGGCGATTCCCGCCTGCGCGACGATTAGGCAGCCCTTGCCCGTGCGCACGTTGTGCGCGATTTGCACCTGATTGTCTATTTTGGTGCCCGCGCCGATGCGCGTTTCTGTCAGAGTGGCGCGGTCTATGGCGGTAAGCGCGCCGATTTCGACATCGTTTTCGATTACCACGCGGCCCAGTTGGGGAATTTTTTCGTGGCGGCCTTCATGCTGGATATAACCGAAGCCGTCGGCCCCGATTACGGAATTGGGATGGATTATAACCCTGTCGCCCGCCGTACAGTTTTCGCGCAGCACCACGCCTGGATAAAAAAGGCAGTTTCTGCCCACGATGGCGTTTTCGCCGATAAAACAGTTGGGATAAAGCACTGTCCCTTCGCCGACGCGGGCGTTTTTTTCCACCACACAATGCGCCCCGACGGACGCGCCCGCGCCGATTTGCGCCGAAGCGTCCACCACGGCGGAAGGGTGGATTCCCTGCGCGTGTTTGGGCGACAGTTCCTCCGCGAACTTGCGCATCACAAGCGTGAACGCCAGATGCGGATTGGCGGCGTAAACCACGCCGCCTTTGTAGGCGCGCGGCGCGCCTTTGGCGGCAAGCGGCAGGATGACGCAGGAGGCCGTCACGTCGTCAAGCCGGATTTTGCCGGCTAAATCGGAAATATACGCGATATCGCCTTCGCCCGCTTTTTCAGCCGGCGCGAAGCCGGTTATTTCCAGCGCGGGGAGGCCGTCCGGCTCTCCGCCGGTGATGACGGCGATTTCGGAAAGTGTCAGCTTCATGGCGCTCCGTGCCCCTGCTCTTCGCAACTGAGCTTGTCGAGCAGCTTCGAGGTCAGGTCAACCGCGTTTTGGCCGTAAAGCGTGCTTTTCTTGTCCACGACCACGCTCAGATGCTCCGCGATGGCGAGTTCGCGCAGCGCGAAGTATATTTTGCCGAGAATCATCTCGGAACGCTTGCCTTCGAGGTCTACAAGCTCTTTTTCGGTTTTTTTCCGGTAACCCTTGAGCAGCGCCTCGCGGGCGGAGATATCGCTCCGCGCGGCTGAAATCGCGCCGTCAAGCCCTTCCAGCGTGTCGGTGTCGGCGGACAAGGGGAGCGCGCACTCCGCGCCGGAAGAGACCGCCACCGCCTGCGCGGCGGCGCCGGAGGAAACCTGCGGCGCGCCGGCGTCAAACGAATTTTGTCCTGCTACTGTTGCAGTCCCGGCGGCAACGGCGGTTTTATAAACCGGTGAGGCAGTTCCCGTCGTCACGACAGCCGCCGTGGAAACCGGCGCCGGGACCGCGGCGCTTGAAACCGCAGGGCCCTGGGCCGGCGCAATCGCCGGCATTGCGGAAATGTACGCGCCGGACACGGAAGCGGTCGAAACAGGCGCCCCGGCTGACGCCGCCGTGGAAACCGCCGGCGCAGCCTCCGCTTCCTTAGCTCTGCGGACGAACTCTTTTCTCTTTTCGGAAAGCGCGGCCAGTTTTTGCCGGAGCGCGGACAACTCCTCGCGCTTGAGCCCGAGGAAAGCCTTTTTGTCTTTCAGCAGCAGGCTGAATTCCTCGCGGGCTTTGACGGTTTCGGGATGCTCCTTGAAAACGCGCTCCATGTCCACAAAGCCCACGCTGCCGGAAGCACCACGGTTTTCCTCAAGGCTTATTTCCAGCGCGCGCGCGCCGGCGGCGCAGGCGGCTGTTAAAAACAGGGCGATGATTGCGTGTTTCATGTCAGAACAGGTTTCCTATCGTGAAGTAGAGCTGCGACACCTGCTCGCCGGACTTGTGGTTGAAGCCGTACCCCCAGTCGAGCCGTATCGGGAAGGCGGGGGTGGTGAAGCGTATCCCGAACCCCGCGCCGGTTTTAAGCTGGTTTGTGGAGGAGCCCACCTGCATGCTCACGTCGTTGAGATTGTTCCAGTCGTTGCCCATGTCGAAGAAGAAGGCGCCTTGTATGATGGTGCGCTTTCTCTCGCGCGCGATGGGAAAACGCAGCTCCGTGTTGAAGACGTAGAACACCGTGCCGCCGTTGGGCGGGCCGACCTGGCCGTTGTTGTCGTAGCCGCGTATGGTGTCTTGCCCGCCGAGGAAATACCTTTCATACACCGGCACGTCCGCGGTGCCGCCGTAGCGGCCCAGCAGGCCGAACCGGTTGGAGAACGCCCACACAAGCGGGTAATCCCCTATGGAGAACAGCTTGTAGTTGAAGCTGGACGCCAGCGAACCTTTGTACAGGTTCACCTGCCCGAGCAGCGGCCCGCCGGAGAGTTCGCCGCTTACCGAGTTGCGCCAGCCGCGGGTGGGGTCCCAGATATTGTCGCGCGTGTCCACGGCGAGCTCCGCCGAGATTTTGGAAGTGGTGCTGGTGCCTTCCATGATGAGGCCCTGGTATATGTCCTGCACGTTGCTTACGTTCACCTGCTCGTAGGAATAGGCGAGATTGAGCTGGTATTTGTCGTCCTCGAAGCGGGGGCCGAGCCGCAGCCTGCCGCCCACGCGGTGGTCTGTGTAGGCGTTGGTGGAGGTGCCGTAGGGGCGCAGGCGGCGCGTGTCATAAACGTCGACGCCGAAGCTTATCGGCTTGTCCTTCACCCAAGGTGTGGTCCAGCTCACGGAATAATCCAGCACGCGCGCGCCGAACTGCCAGCGCAGCGCCAGTTTCTGCGCCCTGCCGAAGAGATTCATGTGCTGCACGGAAACGTCGCCGAAAAGCCCGTCCACCGACGAGACGGATGCGCCCAGCGTGAGCATCCCCGGTTTTCCCTCCGCCACGTCGAAAGCCAGGTCCACCTTGTCGGGGTCCGCCGTGGGGGAGATGTCTATCGCCACGTCGTCGAGGAAGCCGAGGTTCATCAGTTTTTCCTGGCTGCGGCGGATTTTCGAGGAGCGGAAAATGTCGCCCTCTTTCACCGTTATCTCGCGGCGCAGCACGTAGGTCTTGGTGGCTTTGTTGCCGCCCACGTCAACGTGGTCTATATAGACGACATTGTTTTCGACGATGTCGAAGATGACGTCAAGCGCGCCGGTGGCGGCGTTGAAATTCTTCTGCGGTTTGACGGAGGCTTTGAGGTAGCCGATATCTGCGTATTTTTCCTGAAGGGCGCGTATGGTGTCGTCAAAGCGCTCCTGCTTGAAGATTTTGCCTTTTTTGTATTCGATTGCGCGCGCCAGGTCGGTGCTTTTGAGCACCAGATTGCCGCTGAAAGCGGTTTCGCCGAAGAGCGATTTGGGGCCCTCGGCGACGGTATGGCGGATATATACCTCGCTCTGGTCGGCGTTGAAGGTCACCGAGGATTCCGTGATTTTGAAGTCGTAATAGCCGTCGTTGAGGTAGAACGCCTCGACGCTTTTTTTGTCCTCCGCCATGTCGGAGGGCGTGTAAATCTTGCCGGGACGGTTTTTGGTTTCTTTTATGAGCTTTTTCTGCGGATAGCCCGCCGCGCCGTCGAACACGGCGGTTTTGACGCGCGCCTGCGCGCCTTCCGACACCGTGATTTTGACGCTCACCGTGCCTTTTTTGGGGCCGGGCTCGGCGGCGAAATCGGCTTTCGCGTTTATGTAGCCTTTTTCGGAGTATTTGTCCTTGATTTTGCGGATATCCTCGATGAGTTTCACCTCGTCGTAGGAGTCTCCCTCCTTGAGCGTCATTTCGTCGAGCAGCGTGCCTTTGGAGATTTTCTTGCGGCCCGTGAAGCTGATATCCTCCACCAGCGGACGCTCGGTGAGACGGTAAATGACTTTGTGGCAGGGATAGCTGGCGGTATCATGCCTGGTGCTCAGAGTGCCCTCCATGCGGGTTATGTCCACCAGCGCTTTGGAAAAATTGCCGAGGCCCACCAGCGCCTGAATGTCTTTATTGATATCGCCCTGCTCGTAAAACTCGCCTTTTTTGGCTTTCACGTGCTTGGTTATCACCTTCTCCTTGACGTTTACGAGGCCCTCGGACTCTACACGGCAAACCATCCACGGCCCGTCGCCGATGGAAACGGTGTCGGCATCAGCGAGTTTCGCCGCGGCGGCGGTTGTGGAGACAGCCAGAGCCCGCTGCTCCGCTGTCGGCTGCGTGGAAACGTTTACCGGCTGTTCGGAAACGGCTCTGGTGGAAACCGGCGCGGCGGGCGAAGGGACGGCGTACGGAACTGAGGCGGACGGCGGCGCGGCATTGCCGCCTCCCGCAACCGGAGGGGTGGGGCCCTGGGCCAAAACGGGAACAGACAGCATCAGCAGCGAAACGGCGGCGAAAATGTTCATTTAGCGGGCATCCTCACATGGGGAAAGCGGTAATATCCGTTTTGGCAACGGCTACTACCATTATATACAAATATCAGGACGTTGGGCGGCAACGGTATGAGACCCGGCGCGGCCATGAGCCCTTCAGCTATGCATACGGGGAAAACAGAAAAAAGTTACAACGAATTCCCATAAAAACACTTTAGCCCGGAAATCGCAGTTGCCGGCAAATCCGCCAAAAGCTTTTTGTCAGCCACGATGCGTCCTCCTGTCTAAATTAACGACAGCGTGAAAATACTGCCACTCGGCAAACTCGGACTGAGTATCCGCCGGCGCGCCAGAGCCGTTCAGGCGGCGCAGCAGCATTTGCAATTCGCGGTTAAAACCCTTTTTATCCAGAGAGTCGTTGCGCAATCGCCAGCGCGCGGCTTCCAAATCTTCGGGTCGGACCACGGTGAAGCGGTTTTCCTCAAGCCAGCGCGGGTCCGCCGAATCGTTGCGGACGAAGACGAGGCTGTAAGCGTCCCAGTAAACCAGAGACCAGTCCTGTTTCGGCATGAAAAAGTGGTAATACGGCCTCGACAAAATGGATGTTCTGCCGGTTTTCAGCGAATGCGCTTTTTCAGGATGAGAAAAACCTCGCCGGCGCTTCATCACGGCAAGCTGTACGCCGTTGCCGCGCATGGCGGACTGCCAGCTTATGTTATCCTCCCCTGCTTTGGAGAGCGCCTCGAGATTATCGTGGAAAATATACCGCCCGTCCTGAAAAGTCTTGAACGCAGGATAAAGCCGGTAGCTGATGTAGCCGCCCCATTCCCACGGATTGTAAAGCCGTAGCGGGGCCAGCCTGTCGCGGTTTGTTTCAAGGTAGCGGCACGCGCCCTCGGCGGTGGCGGAATGCCTCCAGGGACTTCTCCCCAGCGCCGCGCGCACCCATACGGAAAGATGAAGCACCGTCGCTATAAAAATAACCGCCGCCGCGCATTTCAGCAGCTTTTCCGCCCGCGCCGAAAGCTTCGTATCCCGCAGCGCATAAACAGTGCAGGGCACGGCGACAAGAGCGTAAAACATCGTATACCGCGAATATTGCGACGAGGCAAGCCCGAAATAAAGCATCGCCAAAAGATGTGCGTAAGGAATATCTCGATACTTGAGCGACCGCCAAATCATCACGCCAAAACCCAGAAACACCAGAAACCAGTAAGGCCGCTGGACTATATTGGCGAAAGCCGGCACCTGCCACTCGACGATATACTCCTGCAGCTTCGCCATGTCCCGGTAATGGCTGAAAGTCACCGTGTACACTCCGACGCCGTAAGGGTTGAGCAGCGGTCCCAGCGCGCCGCCCGCGAGTATCGCCACGAACATGGCGGTTTTGCCGAAATTATCCGCGCGCGGTTTGCCGTATACCGCCGGCAGCATCACCCGCGCCAGTTCCCCCGCCGCGAAAAACACCGCCAGCGCCGCGCCGTAAAAGCAGCCCGCGTGGAAATTTCCCCACAATCCGAATCCGGCGAGCGAGACTGCAAACAGCTTCCACGGCGAAATTTTTATTTTGTCAAGGCGCACCAGTTCGAGAAAATAGAATTCGGCGGTGAAAAAAAGTAGAGTGAAATTTTCGGGGCGGATATCGAGATTTGGCAGCAACGCCGCCGCCCACAGCGGCAGCGCGGCGTAAAGCAGGCTGCCCGCGTTATAAAGCCGCAACTGCTTTATCAGAATCCACAACGCGGCGGAAAACAACACGGCCTTAAGCGCGTAAAGCGCCCGCAATCCGGCGATGGAATAGAGCAGATAATAGAATATCTGAGTCAGCCACTCGAAATCCACCCACGGCGTTCCGGCGCGGCTCCAGCTTAAAAAATCGGCGCGCGGCAGGGCGTGGTTTTGAACAATCCAGCGGCCCGCGGCGAAATGCCAGAAAAAATCGGGGTTTTCGGCGGTGGTGAAAAAAGTTGAGACGGCAAGCAAAATACCGAGCGCAAGCAGGCCATACTGCGCCAAAGCCTGCGCCCGGTTTAGATTGTTGCCGGATTGAGCCACCAGAGAACTATGGTCTGACGGCGAGGCCGCTTCTGATGCACGCTGTGCACACATACGCGGACTGCACTTTCCCGTCAAGGCGGACTTTCTGCTTTTGCAGATTCGGGCGGAACACCCGCTTGGTCGCCTTATGAGAATGGCTGTACGACTTGCCCGTCACCGGGCCTTTTCCACAGATTTTGCACTTGTATGCCATGATGGTTAATTATAGGAAATTAGACGCGGTTTCTCAAACGCCACGCAAAGTGCGCTGTCAGAAAAGTTTTTTCAGATACCATTCATGGCAGCTAAAATGGCCCGTCTGTCCAAGAGGAGCGCGCAGTTTCCTGAAACCGCTCTTTCTGTAAAGGCGCTGCGCCTGGCGCATCTGTCCAAGCGTTTCAAGATAGCAATATTTATAGCCTTTATTTTTCGCGACGCACAGACATTCATCGAGCAGTTTCCGCCCGAATCCCAACCCGCGGGCTTGAGGCAGGAAATACATCTTTTTGAATTCGCAAGTATCAGGCGCTCCGCCCCTGAGAGGAGCTATGCCCGCGCCACCGACTACTTGCCCGTCAAGCAACAGCACAAAATAGGCGGAATCGTGTTTGCTATACGCGGAGTGCATGTTAGAGAGTTCCGCATCGTTGACTGAACAGCCGGGTCCCTTCACACCGAATTCGACCATCACCCTGCGCATGACGGCTTCCATGCCGGAATTATCTGCGGCGATTATAGGACGCATGCTGAACCGGCTGTCCCGCGCGGCAAGAGCCAGCGCTTTGGCATAAAGTGAAATGCCGCGCAGCACCTGACTTCGCTGCCGCAAACTCAGCACGGAAAGCGCGTTTTCCACCTGCCGGTTGGCGGAGTCATGAATTTTGCCGACCAGTCGGCGGCCTTCCAACGTAAGCAAAAGCGGTTTGCGGCGTCCGTCTGAACCGCAATGGCCGGCTGTCGCGAGTCCTCTTTTAAGCAAATCAGCCATCAATCTGCTTGTGGTGGACTTGTCCAGCCGCAGCAGCGACGAAAGCTCAAGCGTGCCGAGCGTACCCGCCTGCTCCATTTCCAGCAACGCATGGCACTGGGAATGCGTCACGCCGAGGCCGAAAACGCTGTTTTCCATGAATCCAAGCTCCCGCACTATCTCGCGCGACGCACGGCGCACCGCGCCGGTCAACTCCTTTGTGTCAGGCATTTTACTCTCCATCCATCAATGATTGTCACAAGCAACTATATAGTTGTATATTACAACTATATCTTAAATATGTCAATGTTTTCATCATCTTTGATTTTTCGCGCAAATTGCCGTGGTGGAGCGCGGGGGCACAATTTGTACAATTTGGTGTGGCGAAAAACCCGCTGTCAGTCCAATATATTAAAGGCGTGGGGCCCAAGCGCGCCGAGTTGCTGGGCAGGCTCGGCATTGAGACTGCCGACGAGCTTTTGCGCTATTATCCGCGCGACTGGCAGGACCGCCGCGCGGGCACTCTGCTGTCGCTTTTCCGCCAGGATTCTTATTCCGTATTTCGCGGAAGGGTCCTCACGGCGGGGCAGATATACACGCGCTCTTCCGTCGGCATCTTCAAGGCGCTGCTGTCCGGCGCGGACGGGGCGCAGGTCAACGCCGTCTGGTTCAAGCACGGCGGGCTGCGTTACGACCCGTTCGCCACGCTTAAAAAAGAGTTCACTCCGGAGCGCGACGTCTGGGTAATCGGCAGGCCGTCAAACACGTCTGGCAGCGAAATTCAGGTGGACGAGTGCTATTTCGCGGACAACCCCGAAAGCGCGCCGCACGTCAACCGCCTTACGCCGATTTATCCGCTCACCGAAGGGCTTTCAAACCCGTTTCTGCGTTCGATAATGTGGAAAGCGCTCGACGCGGCGCAAAAAACCGGCACGGTCGAAATAATCCCCCCCTCGCTGCTGGCAAAACGCGCGCTGCTGTCCGCCGGGCAGGCGGTTAAAGGCATCCATTTCCCCGATTCCGCCGCCGAGCTTGAGGCAGCGCGCCAGCGCATAGTCTACGAGGAATTTTTGCTCCTCGCCGCCGCGTGGGAGATGAAAAGGCTCGGCGCGAAAACCGAGAACAAGCGTTTCACCTACGAAATAAAACGCTCGCTGCTCACTCCTTTCAAGGAAAAACTGGGGTTTGAATTCACCCCGCCGCAAAAGCGCGTAATCAACGAGATTTTCAACGATATGCGCGCCCCGCGCCCGATGACGCGGCTGTTGCAGGGCGACGTGGGCTCCGGCAAAACCGTGGTGGCGCTGAGCGCGTTGCTGCTGGCGGCGGAAAACGGTTTTCAGGGCGCGTTCATGGCGCCCACTGAAATCCTCGCCGCGCAGCATTTTTATACCATGAGCCGTTTTCTGGACGGATTGAAGGTGCGTTTTGAACTGCTGACATCCAAGGTAAAAGCCGCCGCGCGCAGGAAGACGCTGGAGCGGCTGCAAAACGGGGAACTGGATATCGTCGTCGGCACGCACGCGCTGCTGGAAGAGGATGTGCGCTTTAAATCACTGCGCCTCGTGGTGATAGACGAGCAGCACCGTTTCGGCGTGAAGCAACGCGCGCAACTGCGCCGCAAGGCGGAGTTCGCCGATTTGCTGATTATGACCGCTACGCCCATCCCGCGCACGCTCGCGCTGGCGCTTTACGGCGATTTGGACGTATCCACCATAGATTCCCTTCCGCCGGGCCGCCAGCCGGTGGAAACCGCGCGCTCCGGCGAGGCGGAGGCTTTTCAACTCGTGCGCGAGGAAGCGCGAAAGGGCCGGCAGGCTTATGTCGTCCATCCATTTATTGAGGAAAGCGAGGACGAGGACATAAAATCCGTGAGCGAGCAATTCGAACGTCTGTCGAAAACAGTTTTTCCGGAGTTCCGCGTGGGCATGATTCACGGCAAGCTGGGCGGCAGGGAAAAATCCGCCGCGATGGAAAAGTTCGTATCCGGCGAGACGCAAATATTGGTGGCAACGCCTGTAATCGAAGTCGGCATAGACGTTAAAAACGCCACCGTGATGGTGGTGCAGAACGCCGAACGTTTTGGTCTGGCCAGCCTGCACCAACTGCGCGGCAGGGTGGGGCGCGGCGCGGAAAAATCGCATTGCGTGCTGGTGAGCGATTCCCCCGGCGCGACGGCAAGCGAACGCCTTGCCGCGCTATGCGCCACCAACGACGGTTTCGTTCTCGGCGAGAAGGACATGGAGTTGCGCGGCCCCGGCGAATTCATGGGCACGCGCCAGCACGGCGAGCTGGATTTGCGCGCGGGCGACCTTGTGGCGGACAAAAAAGTGCTCGACTGGGCGGTGGAGGACAGGGAGCGGCTTTTCGCCGCGGACCCGAAACTCGCCGCGCCGCAGCACCGCGCGTTCCGCGGACGGCTGATGGAGCTTTACAGCAAAAAATGGCATCTTATTGATATGGCGTGAGGAGCGTTATGAACACAAGCGATTTCAATAAAATTCTGGCGGAAAGAATCCTGATAATGGACGGCTCGATGGGCATCCAGCTCTCGAAACTCGGCCTCAGGGCCGAGGACTTCGGCGGCTCACAATACGAAGGCTGCAACGATTACCTGTGCCTCGTTAACCCGAAAGTCGTCGCCGCCGTGCACGAGTCGTACCTGAAGGCGGGCGCGGACGTGGTGGAAACCTGCACGCTCAACGCCACCAGCGTCGCTCTTGCCGACTACGGGCTTCAGGGAAAAGCGCGGGAGATAAACAAAGCCGCCGCGCAACTGGCGCGCGCGGAGGCGGACAAATTTTCCACGGCGGACAAACCGCGTTTTGTCGCGGGCTCGGTCGGCCCCACCACCAAATCGCTTTCCGTAACCGGCGGAATCACGTTCGCGGAGCTGCATGCCGCCTATATTGAGCAGATGCTCGGCCTCGCCGACGGCGGAACGGATTTTTACATAATCGAGACCGCGCCCGATTTGCTCAACATAAAAGCCGCCGTGGAAGCGGCGCTTGAGACGGCGCAAAAAGCCGGCAGGGATATCCCCGTAATAGTGTCTGCCACCTTCGGTACGGACGGCAAAATGCTCAGCGGGCAGGACGCCGAGGCGTTCTGCGTTTCCTTCGCGCATTACCCGCTTTTGGCGCTGGGAATGAATTGCTCCACCGGCCCCGGCGAGATGGCGGAAAACCTGCGCATCATCTCCGGCCTCTCGAAATTCCCGGTCATCTGCATGCCCAACGCCGGACTTCCCGACGAACAGGGCGCCTACAAACTTTCCGCGCGGGATTTCGGAGAGAAAATGTCGGAATTCGCGCGCGCGGGATATTTGAACCTCGCGGGCGGCTGCTGCGGCACCAATCCGTCGCATATCGCTGAACTGGTTTCAGTGCTTGAAGCCGTAAAACCGCGCATCGCCGCGCCGAAAAAAAGATTCGCCGTCTGCGGACTGGAAGCCGTTTTTTCCGGCGAGGCCGAGCCGCCGCTGCTGGTGGGCGAACGGGCCAACGTCGTAGGCAGCCGCGAGTTCAAAAACCTGATTTCCTCCGAAAAATGGGACGAGGCCGCCGCCGTCGCGCGGCGGCAGGCCAGAGGCGGCGCGCATGTGATAGACATCTGCCTTTCAAACCCGGAGCGCGAGGAAATAGCCGACATAAAAACGCTGGTGCCGCTGATAACGCGCGCGGTGCGCGCGCCGCTGATGATAGACACCACAAACCCCGCCGCCGCCGAGACCGCGCTGGCGCTTATGCCGGGAAAATCAATCTGGAATTCGATAAATCTGGAATCCGGCCCGGAAAAACTGCTTGCCGGGGCGCGCCTCAACCGCAAATACGGCTGCGCGCTCGTAATCGGCTGCATAGACGAGAGCGGAAAAGATTCGATGGCGGTGACACGCGGGCGCAAGCTGGAAATAGCGAAACGCGCCTTCACGCTGCTCAAAGAGGCGGGCGTCCCTGAAGAAGACATGATTTTTGACGCGCTGGTTTTTCCCGCCGCCTCCGGGCAGGAAAAATACGGGGGCGCGGCGCTGGAAACGGTTAAAGCCGTGGAGCTTTTCAAAAAAGAGTTCCCCCTGTCCGAAAGCGTTCTGGGCGTGAGCAACGTCTCGTTCGGCCTGCCGCCCGCTGCGCGCGAGGCGCTCAACTCGATTCTGCTGCATCACGCCGTGCGCGCGGGGCTCGGCATGGCGATAGTGAACGTGGAAAAGCTGCGCCGCTATCCCTCACTTTCAGACGAGGAGCGCAGGCTGGGCGAAAAGCTGCTTTTCTCGCCGGACGCCGATACCGCCGCCCTTTTCGCCGCGATGTACCGCGACAAAACGGCAAAGCCCGCCGCCAAACCCGCCACGCCGCGCGAAAAGTTGCGCGCCGCCGTAATCGACGGCTCGCCGGAAGGCGTGCCGGAGGCAGCGAGAGCGCTGGCGCAGGAACTGTCCCCCGCCGAAATCATCAACGGCCCGCTGTCGGAAGGAATGGCGGAAGTCGGCAAGCTGTTTTCGCGCGGAGAGCTGATTGTGACCGAGGTTTTGCAAAGCGCGGAAACCATGAAGCTCGCCGTCGCCGCGCTGGAGCCGTATCTCGCCAAAGACCGGCCCGCGCCGCGCGGGAAACTGCTGCTGGCCACCGTGCGCGGCGACGTGCACGACATCGGAAAAAATCTTGTGCGCATGATTTTTGAAAGCAACGGCTTCGCGGTGGAGGATTTGGGCGTGAAAGTGTCCAACCAGGCGATAATAGAGGCGGCGCGGCGCTCGAAGCCGGATATTATCGGCCTTTCGGGGCTGCTGACCAAATCCGCCGAGGCGATGATAACCGTCGCCGCCGACCTGTCCGCCGCCGGTATCGCTACGCCGCTGCTGGCGGGGGGTGCGGCCCTGTCGGAGAAATTCGTCAGCCTGCGGCTGGCCCCCGCCTACAAAGGCAGGGTTTATTTCGCGCGCGACGCGATGAGCGGGCTCGCCTCCGCGCTTGAACTGGTGCGGGCAAAAGCATGAATGAGGCCGCGGAAAAAAGCCTTTATCCCGGCGAAATTCCCATACCGCCGGATTTCGAACGGCATGTAACAGCCGACTACAGCTTCGGCGCTCTGCGCCGCCACATAAACCGCCGCACCCTCTACAACCTGCATCTAGGCATAACGCAAAACATAGACGAGCTTCAGGCGCGGGGTGACAAAGCCTTTCTTGCGCTGACGGCCCGCGTTGAAAACCTGCTTTCGGACGCCGTCGCAAACGGAGTTTTCAAGGCATCCTGCATTTACCGTTTTTGTCCGGCGCAAAGCGACGGGGATTCCATAATCGTCTACAACAGCGGCGATAAAATGTTCGAGCCCCGGACGTTCTCTTTCCCGCGCCAGCCTGACGGCGAAAAACTCTGCCTCGCGGATTTCGTTGCGCCGGCTTCCTGCGGGCGCATGGACTATGTCGCCCTGTTCGCCTGCACCTGCGGCGGCGGGTTCGCCAAAGAAGCCGCGCGGCTGCGCGAGAAGGGCAAACTGGCCGATTCGCATATTATCAACGTGCTGGCCGTCACCTGCGCGGAAGCTCTCGCCGAATCGCTGCATTGCGATTTGCGGCTGGAATGGGGTTTTCCCGACGACCCGGGAACCTCCGCCGGGGACAAATTCGCGGGCCGCTACCGGGGCAAACGCTACAGCCCGGGCTATCCCGCATTCCCGTCGCTGGGGGCACAAAGGGATATTTTCGCGCTGCTCCGCCCGGAGGACATCGGCCTTGCCCTGACCGAAAATTTCATGATGGAGCCCGAAGCCAGCGTCAGCGCGCTGGCGTTGCATAACCCAAAAGCGAAGCTTTTCGCGATGCCACGCGAGGAAATAAAATGAAACACAGAAGAGCGGTATATCCCGGCAGTTTCGACCCCGTGACAAACGGCCATGTGGACATCATCCGCCGCGCCAGCGCGCTCTTTGACGAGCTCGTGGTTGCGGTGCTGCTCAACCGCGGCAAGACGCCGCTTTTTTCGACGGAGGAGCGGCTTGACATGCTGCGCAAATCAGTGGCCGGATGGCGCAACGTGCGGGTGGACAGTTTTTCAGGGCTGATGGTGGACTACATGCGCAAAAACGACATGGCGGTGGCGATAAGAGGCCTGCGCGCGGTATCCGACCTGGAATACGAATTTCAGCTGGCGCACACCAACCGGACGCTTTACCCCGAAATGGAAACGGTGTTTCTGATGCCGGGCGAAAACTACGTTTACCTCACCTCCACCACCGTGCGCGAGGTGGCCTCGCTGGGCGGCGAGTTGGGCACGCAGGTGCCCAGGCATGTTTCGCTGGCGCTGCGGAAAAAATTCTCAGGAAAAAAGTGATTCGGCGGGGCGGTTCAGAGCCAATCTGAAATCTCTCTTTCGTAGCGAAAGCGGCGATTTTGGCTCTGAGACGCAGCGGGCTGAGGCGAGCAGGACTGTTGCCTGTAAGCCGAAGACCGCGAAGTATCAGGGCCAAAAGCGCCGCTTGCAGCAGAATACGGAGATTTTAGATTGGCTCTCAGGACCAAGCCATGAAAAAACCAAAAATCATTTTCCTGCGCGCCGACGATATCTGCCGACCCGACCTGAAATTTAAAAAGGTGTTCGATTTCCTGGCGGAAAACGAAATTCCCGCCAACTACGCGGCCATCCCCGGCAAAACAACTTCGGCGCTGAGCGATTTCGTGCGCAAACGCAGCGCGCCCGCAAAACTGGTCAATTTCATACAACACGGCTGGAAGCACATAAATCACTGCGCGGAACCCGGCGGCGCGCGTTATGAGTTCGGCCCCGCGCGCGTAAAAAAGCAGCAGAAGCATGACATTTCGCGCGGCCTCGACCGCATGCACACGATGTTCAGGGAACTGTTCGCCCCGGCCTTCGTGCCGCCATTTCATGTTTACGACGCAACGACGGTGCGGTTGTGCGCGGAGATGGAATTCGGCGTTTTCGCTGCCGGAAAAAAACTTTTTCCGCTGCCGGACAGCAAAATGATTTACCTGCCGTTCACCGTCGCGCTAAGCGAGTATGGCAACGATTTGCGTCCCCGACCCCTTCCGCTTGAGCGCATGATTGCCGCGACGGAACTGCGGCTGCGGGAAAGTTCCGTGGCGGGCGTGCGCTTCCACCACGACGCTTTTTTCGGCAGGCACCTGGATGATTTCATGCGCTACTGCCGTTTCCTTAAAAAACTGGAAGCCGCCGGCGCCGTGAAGTTCGCGCTTATTTCAGACGTTATCGCCAGAAATTCCTAGACTGCCGCCGGTTGCAGCATTTTGTCGCGCAATTCTTTGGGGACTGATTGCGGCTCGAAGTTCCTGTTCACGCTCACCATCACGGTTTTGGCACGAGTGGTAATCCGACCGTCCTGATTGCGGATTGTGTATTCGAACTCGGTTTTTATCTCGGACATTGACAGCACTTTCGTCTCAATCTCCAGCACGTCACCGTAGAAAGCCGGAAATTTATAGTCCACTTCCTGCCGGTAGACCACGAACAGTATCCCCAGGTCCATAAGCTGCTTGACGGACAGGCCGCGCTGCTCCATGTACTCAGTGCGGGCTTCTTCCAGATACTTCAGGTAATTGCCGTAGTAAACCACGCCGCCGCAATCGGTGTCGTGGTAATAGATGCGTTTTTTCATAATTACTCTCCTATGATTTTTATGAGGACCCGCTTGTCGCGCATGCCGTCGAACTCGCCGTAAAAAATCCGCTCCCAGGGACCGAAATCCAGCCGCCCGCCGGTTATGGCGACGACAACCTCGCGGCCCATTATCGTGCGCTTTAGATGGGCGTCGCCGTTATCCTCGCCGGTAAGGTTATGGCGGTAGCGGTCAACGCCGTAAGGCGCGAGTTTTTCAACCCACTCCAGAAAATCCTGATGGAGTCCGCTTTCGTTATCGTTTATGAAAACGCTTGAGGTGATGTGCATGGAATTGACCAGGCAAAGCCCCTCTTTGACTCCGCTTTTGCGCGCGGCCTGCTCCACGCGGTCCGTGATATTGACTATTTCATGCCGGCTGCGCGTATGCAGCGTGAGGTATTCCGTATGCGTCTTCATCAGTCCTCCTTTTGAAGCATACCTGCTCTTGTATGCGGGACTGCAAGATACCGAAATTGTAGCATGTTGTTTTATCTAAACGAGCATTTCCCAATTCCAATGAGAGCATCGGCGAATGCGGGCATTTTGGTATAATCATATTCCATCCGGCAGTTAAGTGGAGGGGTGTGTGAGTGGTCGAAACAGCAGGTCTCGAAAACCTGTAGGGGGGCAACCTCCTCGTGGGTTCGAATCCCACCCCCTCCGTAGCTTTGATAAAATCCCGCGAAAGCGGGATTTTTGCTTTCAAAGCGGAGGAGGGGGAGCGAGGCACCTGCGTGCCTCGCGGTGGGATTCGAAAGGTGAGAATCGCTGTCTGGAAAAGCATCGCTTTTCCAGCGATTCGCAAGAGCGGAGGCAATTTTGCTGAAACAAAATTGCTGAGCTGGGCTCGCGCAAAATTCCTCTGGAATTTATGTGTGCGCAGCGTTGTCGAGCCAGCAGGCGAGACCGCGAGCCGGGGTCGCGAGTTCAGGCTTGCGGCGGCAAGCCTGAAACTTATGACCGAATCCCATTTCCTCTGAGCCGTCCTGTGAAAATACGTGTCAAGAGTTCTGATATAATCCCACCCCCTCCGCCAGTTTTTGTGGAGAGCTTATGACCCCAAGCGTATGAGTCTAGTATGATTCCAAAGAATAAAGCTGAACTCATTATGAAGTAAAGAAAATGAACAATTATATGGAACACCTTGGTATGGTATGGGAAATGGACTTTGGGACGAATGATACAATTCAATACATCTTCACCATATAAAAACGCACATAGTAGAATCATCAAATGGAAAAAGCAGAAAGGCTTCTGATAAAAATTCACCCCGGCATATCAGAGTCTCTCATACATTTTGCCTCGAAAACGTGATGGCAAAGATGGTTCTCGATATAGCATTGTAAAACGCAACCGCCTGTGGTATATTATGGGTCAGTAGCGGAGAGGCGTAAGGCAGCTTCCGGTTTTTTCGCCTTGCATCGCCCCCCAAGTCTCATCGCAGGAGAATACGCCGGCCACCGGCCGAATCAGGAGCACCTAATGCAGACAATTACAAAAAAGCAAATCAAAAACGATTACGTTGAAAAAACGCTGGTCAATCTCATCGCCAGAAACCCGGCGGAAAAGGAGTTCCACCAAGCCGCCGAGGAAGTGCTTGCCACCCTCGTCCCGGTCATCGAAAGACGCCCCGAATACCGCAAAAACAAAATCCTCGAGCGCATCACCGAGCCGGAGCGCACCATACTGTTCCGCGTCCCCTGGATGGACGACAGGGGCGAGGTGCAAATCAACAAAGGCTTCCGCATCGAATTCAACAGCGCCATCGGCCCCTATAAAGGCGGGCTGCGCTTTCATCCGAGCGTCAACCTCGGCATACTCAAATTCCTCGGTTTCGAGCAGATTTTCAAAAACAGCCTCACCACGCTGCCCATGGGCGGCGGGAAAGGAGGCTCAGACTTCGACCCGAAGAACAAGTCCGACAACGAAGTTATGCGCTTCTGCCAGTCGTTTATGACCGAGTTGTTCCGCCACATCGGCCCCAACACCGACGTGCCCGCGGGCGACATCGGCGTGGGCGGGCGCGAAATCGGCTACATGTTCGGCCAGTACAAGCGGCTCTCCAACCGCAACGAATGCGTGCTGACAGGCAAAGGTCTTAACTGGGGCGGCTCGCTGATTCGCCCCGAAGCCACCGGCTACGGCTGCACCTATTTCGCGGCGGAAATGCTCGCCACGCGCGGCGAGACCTTCAAGGGCAAGCGTGTGCTTATCTCCGGTTCCGGCAACGTCGCGCAGTACGCGGTGCAAAAATGCACGCAATTAGGCGCGAAAGTCATCACGCTCTCGGACTCCAACGGCTATATCGTGGACGAGGAAGGCATTGACGCCGCAAAGCTGGCGTTCGTCCTGCATCTCAAGAACGTGGAGCGCGGACGCATAAAAGAATACGTCAAACAGTATCCCAACGCGCAGTATTTCGACGGCAAAGGGCTGTGGAAAATCAAGGCCGACATAGCGCTGCCCTGCGCCACCCAAAACGAGCTTGACGGCGACGACGCGCAGACGCTGGTCAAAAACGGCTGCATCTGCGTCTCGGAAGGCGCCAACATGCCCTGCACGCTGGAAGCGGTGGAAGTGTTCCTCGAACACAAAACGCTCTACGGCCCCGGAAAGGCGGCCAACGCCGGCGGCGTGGGCGTCTCGGGCCTTGAAATGTCGCAGAACAGCCAGCGTCTGAGCTGGAGCAGCGAGGAAGTGGACCGCTACCTCCAGCGCATCATGAAGAGCATACACACCGCCTGCGTGGACACCGCCAAGGAATACGGCGACCCCGGCAACTACGTCATGGGCGCAAACATAGCCGGCTTCGTAAAAGTGGCCGACTCGATGCTCGACCAGGGACTGGTGTAAACAGGCATAACCTGCCAGGCAACTTTTGCCGCCGCGGCCTCTTCATCGGAAAATGAGGAGGCCGCGGGCAATCATTGCCGTAGTTAAACCTGCTTTTATGGACAAAACCGTAGCGGATTACAACGTACAGTTTTCGGGTTTCGACAACCTCATGCAGTTCCGCATCCAGAAAATACTGCTGGTGTCGAGTCCCTACGACTCCGCCATCATCGCGGAAGACGACCGGCTTACCGAAATAATATTCAGCGAGTATCTGGATTTGCGGCTGCGCTACGCGCCCAAGGTGGTCCGCGCCGACAACGGGGCCGAGGCGCTGGAACTGTTGCGCAAGGAAGAGTTCGACCTGGTGCTTTCCATGATGCGCGCCAGCACCGCCGACACCGCCGCCTTCGCGCTTGAAGTTAAGCGGCTGCGCCCGGACCTGCCGGTGGTGCTGCTGGCCTACAACCTTATAGACCTGGAGGGCCTCTCTCCGGAGTACCGCGCCGCCGCCGACGACATTTTTTTCTGGACCGGCGACGCCAAAATCCTGCTTTCCATAATCAAGCTTATCGAAGACCGCCGCAACATAGACGCCGACATCCGCGCCGCCGGGGTGCAGGCGCTGCTGCTTATAGAGGATTCGGTGCGCTTCTACTCCTCGTACCTGCCGCTCATATACACCGAGCTGATGAGCCAGACCCAGCATCTCATCGGCGAGGCGGTCAACCTCTCGCACAGGCTGCTGCGCATGAGGGCCCGCCCTAAAATACTGTTCGCGCGCAACTGGGAGGAGGCGGAGGAATATTACAAAAAATACCGCGACAACCTGCTGGGGCTGATAACCGACATCCAGTTCCCCCGCGGCGGCGCGATAGACCCGCGCGCCGGAATAGAATTCGCCAGGATGGCCAAAGCCAACCAGCCGGATTTGCCCGTGCTCCTGCAAAGCCGCAACACCGAGCATGCGGAAACCGCAAGGCAGATAGGCGCGGGGTTTCTCAACAAATCCTCCAAAAACAAGCTGCTGGAGCTGCGCCAGTTCATAAAGGATAATTTCGGCTTCGGCGATTTCGTTTTCTGCATGCCCGACGGCGCGGCGGTGGGCAGCGTGCGCGATTTGCACTCCATGGTGCAGTTCCTGAAAACCGCGCCGGCGGCCTCGGTCATGTACCACGCCGGCCGCAACCATTTCTCGAAATGGCTCATGGCGCGCACGGAATTCGAGCTGGCGCACATGCTGCGGCCAGTCACCATAGCGCAATTCCGCGACGGCGAGGAACTGCGCGATTATCTCATCGCCACGATGAGCCGGTTTCTGCGCAGCGTGCATCGCGGCGTCATCGTGGATTATTCGCCCGAATACTTCGACCCGCGCACGCCGGTCACCAAAATAGGCTCCGGCTCGCTGGGCGGCAAATCGCGGGGGCTGGCATTCCTCAACTCGCTGCTCGTCAAACCGGATTTCGGACGCCAGTTCGGCGGCGCGCGCATCACGCTGCCGCCCATGGCGGCGGTGGGCACGGATTTTTTCGACCAGTTCCTGGAAGAAAACGGCCTCAACGCCTTCGTCCGCTCCAATCCCGACGACCGCAGCCTGGCCAACCGCTTCCTGGAGTCGGAATTGCCGGAGGAGCTGGGAAAAGCGCTGCGCGTCTATATCGAAAAAACAGATTATCCCTTCGCCGTCCGCTCGTCGTCGGTGATGGAGGACTCGCAGTCCCAGCCTTTCGCGGGCATCTACAAGACCTATATACTGCCCAACAGCCATCCCGACCCCGCCCTGCGCCTGGAAGCGCTGGCCCGCGCGGTGAAGCTGGTGTACGCCTCCACGTTCAGCCAGCAGGCCCGCACCTACATGGGCGCCTTCTCCAACATCCAGGACGAGGAGAAGATGGGCGTCATTCTCCAGCGGCTGGTGGGCCGCCGTCACGGCGGCAATTTCTACCCCGGCTTCTCCGGCGTGGCGCAGTCGTATAATTTCTATCCCCTGCCGCCGATAAAATCCGAGGAGGGCGCCGTGCATGTCGCGCTGGGGCTCGGCGCCATGGTGGCGGGCGGCAGGCAGGTGCTCAGATTCTCGCCCGCCCACCCGGACCGCCTTTACCAGTTCGCGAACCTGAAAGCTTTTTTCGCCGGCTCGCAGCGCGAGTTCATGGCGCTGGACATGACCAGGCCGGAGTTCATGCCGGATTTCGACTCGGAGGCCAACCTGTCCGTGCTGGGCCTTGCGCAGGCCGAGGCCGACGGCACCCTCGCGCCGGTGGCATCCACCTACATGCCGGATAACGACGCGCTCTACGAGGGCGTTTCGCGCAAGGGGCCGCGGCTGGTCACATTCGCGCCCATCCTGAAATCCGACGTTTTCCCGCTGGCGCCGCTGGCCTCGTTTTTGCTCGACGTGGGCCGCCAGGCCATGGGGTGCCACGTCGAAATGGAGTTCGCGGTTGATTTGCAGGCGCGCGAGTTCAACCTGCTGCAAATCCGTCCCCTGAGCATGATGCACAGTTCCGCCAAGGTTACTTTCGACGACGCGGCCCGTGAGCGCATAGTCTGCGATTGTCCCAAAACGCTGGGACATGGAGTCATCCGCGATTTAACGGACATAATATATGTGCGTCCCGAAAAATTCAACCCCGCGCGCACTCCGCAGATTGCCGCCGATATCGGGCAGCTCAACGAGCGGCTGCTGGCCGAAAAACGCCGCTACCTGCTGGTCGGGCCGGGCCGCTGGGGCTCGTCCGACCCGTGGCTGGGCGTGCCGGTCAACTGGGGGCAGATTTCCGGCGTGCGGGTCATCATCGAGGCCGCGCTGCCGGATTTCGCGGTGGAGCCGTCTTACGGCAGCCATTTTTTCCACAACGTCATCTCGCTGGGAATCGGCTACTTCATTTTGAACTCCGAGCACGGCGAAGGCTCGGTGGACTGGAAATGGTTCGACAGCCTGCCCGCCGAATTCGAAAACGAGCGGGTGCGCCATGTGCGCCTGTCCAAGCCGCTTGAAATCCGCATAGACTCAGGCACCAGCCGGGGCATCGTGCTGCGCCCGGACTAAGGAGAAAACATGAGCATATTCACGCAGGATAAAATCGAAAAGTACGCCGATGTGATGACCTGGGCGCTGGAAAGCGCCCGCAAAGGCGGACGGACGCATCCTTACGAGACGGTGCTCGTCCGCTATTACCATCCCGCTCTGCCGCTCGCCGAGGCGCTGCACCGCCGCCTTCTTGAAAAACGCCTGAACGTCGTCGTGCGCTGTCTCTCCAATCCGGCTATGGAAAAGGATTTATACACGCTGGCCGACAACCGCCAGCTTGGCTTCACTCCGGCGGGCGAGATGGAATTTTATGAAAACCTGGCCGGCAACATCGTCCTGCTCGCGCCGGAAAGCATCACTCACCTCAAAGACGTTGACCCGAAAAAGTTCGGCGTCACCGCGCTGGCGCGCAAGCCGATACGGGACATACTGGACCGCCGCGAGGAACAGGGCAAATTCAGCTGGACGCTGTGCATGTTCCCGACCGGGGAACCCGCGCGGCAGGCGGGCCTTTCGTTGAGAGAATACGCCGCGCAGGTGGAAAAAGCGTGTTTCCTCAACGAGAAAGACCCGGTGGCGAAATGGAAAGCTTTTCACAAGGATTGCGCGGAAATAAAAAAGTGGCTCAACTCGCTGCCGGTTAAAACATTTCATATCGAATCGAAGGACACGGACCTTGAAGTGCTTTTCGGCGACAAACGCCGCTTCATGGGCGGGAGCGGGCACAACATCCCGTCGTTTGAAATATTCACCTCCCCGGACTGGCGCGGCACGCGCGGGGTTTATTACGCCGATTTCCCGTCGTTTAAGAACGGCAATTACGTAAAGGGCATCCGCCTCGTTTTCGAGAACGGCAAGGCGGTGAAAATCACCGCCGAAAAGGGCGGCGGATTTGTCAAAAAAATGCTGGCGATGGACGCCGGAGCCTCCGCGCTGGGCGAGTTTTCGCTTACCGACAGGCGGTTCTCCAAAATAGACCGCTTCATGGCGGACACGCTGTTCGACGAAAACTACGGCGGCAAGCACGGCAACTGCCACGTGGCCGTCGGTTCGGCTTATTCCGACACTTTCGCCGGGGACCTCGGAAAACTCGACAAGGCCGCAAAAGCACGCCTGGGCTTCAACGACTCCGCGCTGCACTGGGACATTGTGAACACGCAGGATAAGCGCGTCACCGCAACGCTATCCGACGGCAAGCTGGTGACAATCTACGAAAACGGACAGTTCAAGTACTGACATTCGCCCGCGATTCAACGGGACTTTATGCCCTTGCGCAAAAAACGTTCGCGGGGTATCCTATTTCATGCTTTTGCTCCGGCAAAACCGGGAAACTTTATGAGGAATGCTTTCATATTATTATTCTGCCTGATTGCGGCGGTTTGCGGCTCCGCCAAAGCCGCGGACGCCGAATTCGGAGCGCAGTTGCGGGGAATGCGTCCGCCGGTTCCCGCACCTTCGCAAACTGCCGGCGCCGACGCGCCCGCCGGACAGATTTCCGCCGCGCTGTCCCGCGCCGATATCTGCGGCGCCGACGGCGCAGCGCTCGCCGCGGCGAGGGAACAACGCAGGCAGAAAGGTCTTAAAGCCATCGAGCGCGAGATACGCCCTAAGTTCGCGGCGCTCGTGAAAAAATACAGTCTTCCGGAACCGGACAAGGACGATTACGTCAATTCCGCCATGACGAGCATTTCTTTCACGCGCCCCTACGCCTTCAATATAAAACTGGCCAAGGAGGCGTTAGCCGCTTTTGTCCGGGTCATCGAAGACGCGGTCCTAAGGCACGTTGCCCTGCCGGATTATTCCAAAATCCAGTCCATACTGACAGCGCAGATAAACATGGAGCCCTGCCTTGCCGCGGCGGACAAAGCGGAACTTGTCCGGCGCGTGAAACTGACTAAACTGGTGAAACCCTCGCAATATATCTCGGATTATGTCATGACGTCCGGCGACCTCTGGCCGCTCATCCCGCTCGCCACGCAGGACCAGGCGATAAACGTTTCTTACAAAGACATGGGCGGCGCCGAAAACCCCAACATCGAGCGCGACCAAAGCCTGATAGTCATGTATCCGGGACTGTTTTTATCGGAAAGCCGGGGCAGGGACGCCTCCGTGCATATTGATTTCATACTGGCGCACGAGACTGCGCATTCAATCGATTCTGAACGCTTCCCCGGCCTTTACACGCGGTATACGGATTGCATGAAGACGCGCTACCGGCAAAACTTCAAGGTCTGGGACGAAGTGCTGGCGGATTACTGGGCCGACGCGGTTGTCGCGCAAATTATCGCTGCAGACCCGTCTTCGGACAAGCTGGCTTATCTGCGCAAGTCTTACGAAATAATCTGCGGCACCACCGGCGAAAACGATGCCATCAGTAACATCATCACCACGGCGGAGCATCCGTCCGGCAATTACAGGATTGAAAACGTGCTGGGCGGCAACCCTGAAATTCTTAAAAACCTCGGTTTCCAGAACGCTCCCGCCTCAGCCTGCCGGCCATGACTTCTTGAACCCGGATTGTGCAATAGAGTAGCGGAATTAGACGGCGGCTGGCGCTATATGCGTTGAGAACTGCGGGGATTATTCCTGAGACCCTTGTTCCCGCTCCGGTTTCTTGTGTCTCCCAGTGTGCGCGGGGGGCGGAGTTTGCGGACCCTGGCCGCTTTTCTGCTGCTCCGTCCATTTCGCGAGCGTATCCAGAAGCGTCTGTCCGTGCACCGGCTTTACTATGTAATCGTCCATGCCGTTGCGCCTGCAGTATTCCATGGCCTGCGGGGTGGCATCGGCGGTGAGCGCTATCACCGGCGTGCGCGGCAGCGTGCGCTCCGCCTCGTGGCGGCGTATCTCCACCACGGCGGTGGAGCCGTCCATCACGGGCATGTGTATATCCATCAAAATGGCGCTGTAGCGGTTTTCGCGGGCAAGCTCCACGGCGAGAAGCCCGTTTATCGCCGTGTCCACCTCGTAACCCGCTTTTGAAAGCATGAGGCCGGCCAGCCTCAGGTTTATCGCGTTATCCTCCACCACCAGCACGCGCCCGTGCCCCGTTCGCGCGATAGCCGGCGGAGCGGACGGCGCGGGCTGAAGCTTTTCCTGCGCCCGGGCAAACGGCAGCAGCACATGGAACGCCGAGCCTTCGCCTTTTTGGGATTCCACCCATATTTTCCCGCCGGCCAAATCCACAAGAGACTTCGTCAGGGAAAGCCCCAGCCCCGTCCCGCCGTAGCGCCTGGTGTAGGAGCCGTCCACCTGGCGGAACCGCTCGAACGCCTTGTCCGTCTCCCCGGGAGACATGCCGATGCCGGTGTCGGTGACGTCCAGCGTGAGGCCCGCGGCGCCGGCAGCGTCCGAGTAGCCGGCCTGCACCCGGACGGTGCCGCTGTTGGTGAACTTGATGGCGTTGACAACCAGGTTGACGATAATCTGGCGCACCGCGTTGGGGTCGCCGGAGAGCCTGAGCGGAAGCGAGTTGGAGGCCGCGCATTCAAAATTGAGCCCCTTGGCGGCGGCGCGCGCCGAAAACATTTTGCACGTGGACGACACCGTCTCGCGGGGGTCGAAATTCTGGACTTTGAGTTTGCGCGCGCCCGCCTCTATCTGCGAAAAATCGAGGATGTCGTTGACCACGCCGAGCAGATGCTCCGCCGCCGAGGAAACGGCGGACACGAACTCCCGCTGGTCGCTGGTGAGCGCGGTGCCCGCGAGCAGCTCGGCCATGCCGGTTATCGCGTTGAGGGGGGTGCGTATCTCGTGGCTCATGTTGGCTATGAACTCGGCCTTGGCGCGGCTGGCGGATTCGGCGGCGTCGCGGGCTTTTATGATTTCCTCCTCCATGCGCTTGCGGGCGGTGACGTCGCGGCCTATGCACATCACGGCGGGCTGGCCCTTGTAGGCGATTTTATCCGCGCTTATTTCGATGAAAACCGCGCCGCCGTCTTTGTGCAGCATCTGAAATTCCCTCATGCCCGGCTTTCCGTCGAGCACCTCCCCCGCGCATTTTGCCAGAGCCTCCCTTTCTCCGGGAGCGGCGAATTCCTCCAGGCTTTTCTCCAGCAGCTCCGAACGGTCCCGGCCCAGCATGGCCGCTCCGGCGGAGTTTATGAAAACTATCCTGCCGCCGCAGGAGATGGAGACGCCTTCCCGCGCGTTTTCCACCAGAGTGGAATATTTGACCTCGCTCTCGCGCATCGCGCGCATGAGGTTGCGGCGCGCCGTCACATCCTCGCAATAGCCGGACAGGAAAATAACCTCGCCGGCGCGGCTGAAAATGGGCGAGATGACGGCGCGCACCCATTTTACGCGGCCCTTCGGCGTGATTATCCGGTATTCCTGCTCCAGCGTTTCCGGCCAGTTCATGGACAGCGCGTTTACGGCGTCCGCCCTGTCGTCGGGATGGATTAACTCCGCCCAGCGCTGCGGATTGGCGGACAGTTCGGCGGCGGGCATCTCGTGGATGCTTTCGAACGCGGGGCTTATATAAAGGAACCGCTTGAGGCCCGGGGAGGCCAGCCAGAACCCGGCGGGCGACACCTCCGCTATTTTTTTGAATTTGAGCTCGCTCTGCAAAAGCCCCTCCTCCGCTTTTTTGAGTTCGGTGAGGTCGCGCGACACGGCGAAAAAGGCCTCGGCTGAGCTCCAGCGCCCGCGCATGATGGTCGTCTCCGCGGGCATGGCGCCGCCGCCTTTCACTTTCAGCGGAGTGTCCGTTCTGGAAAACCTGTCGCGCGAAGCCCGCATCAGCGCCTCGGAAAGCTCTATGCGGCGCTCCTTCGGGAAAAGAATTGCGAAAGGCAGCCCCTCCACTTCAGGACGGGAAAATCCGAGTTTGCGCTGCACCGCCGGATTCGTCCTGATGATTCTGCCGGAAATATCGAGCACCACCACTATGGTGTCGAGCGCGTCGAAAAACGCCTGAAAGTTTTCCTTGTTTTTTTCCAGTTCCGCGCGGGTTTCAAGAAGGCTGCGCATCTGCTCCGCCAAAAGCTTGTTGGTTACGCCGAGGCGGCGGGTCGTCATGGTGAGATCGTTGAGCCGGTCGGCGTTTTCCTTCCCGGCGCGGTCCAGTCCGACAAGACCGGCGGCGAGCGCGCGACCGGCGGAGGACAGTTTTTTTATGAAATCGGTGAACATTGCGAGAACCCCTACCGCAGAGCATGCGAGTGAATTAATTTGTTTATATTATAGCCCATTTCTCCGCATTTTCAAGGGTCCCGCTATTTCCACCGCTATTTCCAGCGGAAAAAGGCCAGCGCAAGTGTTGTATAATTCGGAGACGCTTGCATATGGATATCCGCTTTATGAAAAAACTGCTGTTGGCGTGTTTATGCGCTTTGCTGCCGGCGTCTGGCGCCCCTGACTTCGCCAACGGGACACCCAGTGGTTATTGACGGATAATGTTGTAAAGCTGCTGTTGTTCCGCGTCCATTCTCAATAACTGCTTCTTTCTTTCTCCGTATTCCGGCGCATACTCCAAC
>Ga0074195_1001015_pt1 | contig 44614 bp, 72 predicted proteins | sample EPASupsiteHSE623_FD_64525 | JGI IMG/M metagenome (GOLD analysis project Ga0074195, IMG submission 64525) | Bioremediated contaminated groundwater from EPA Superfund site, New Mexico - Sample HSE6-23 | ecosystem: Environmental > Aquatic > Deep subsurface > Groundwater > Contaminated ...
GTTTCATTCTTGCATGCAGCCGGCAGATTTACCCTGCCCCCCCCCTACTATCAAGCTCCCCTTTCGACTTCTCCAGGTGGCACGCTGCGCACAATGACTGTCTGTTGTCGTCGCTCTCGCTGCCGCCCAGGTGCAGAGGCACAACATGATCAACCTCTGCCGCGATTGTCACCCGCCCGGCAGCCATGCACGATTGGCACAGCCACCTATCACGCTTAAGCACACGCAATCTGATGCGTTGCAACTTACCACCCCTGATGCGGTCTGTGGCAACTGAGCCGGTACGGGTCATGTCCGCCTGCTGCACTCTCCTACCTATTGTCGATCCAGGTTTCCCCATTTGGCTCCTCCTTATGGCTTGCTATCAGAACATATACCATCAACGCCGTACAATGCGCCCACAAAAAGCAACATGCGCCTAGCATCCGGGCGCACTCTGCAATTCCGAGTCAATTATTATTTTCGCACATTCCTCCTTGCATAACGTAACCACGCGTATTTATTGGTAATAATATTTTATTAATTTAACTTGACTTATGGCATGATAGTGGCTATATTATTAATCAAAGGGAAGGGCATTAAGCCAAAACGAAAGAGGACGACACCATGAAAATTACAAAAAGAACACGCCGGGCAAATTGGATTTTGGAAAACAAAGATAACCTGATCGCGGCAAGAAAATCGACATCGGACCACTCAGAGTGCAAAGGAAAATGTGGTAACGGCGCAACATGCTGTTGCCAATCAAGTGGAGGGTACGGATATTGGGCGCAGGCTTTTTCCGAAGCAGGAGTTGAATGTAACCAAAAATCATATTGGAGCGGATCAAATCCTACACCATCAACCAGCATCAACAGAGGGATGGCCAATTATATCCAGGAAAACGCACCTGCAGAATTAAAATAACCATTCCCCCGGCCCTGGACACGCACCAGGGCCGTGATGAGCGGTGAACCTGACCCGGCAGACCGGGATATTTTGAGTGAAGAAAGACACCATGAAAACTGACAACAAATTTGCCGTAATCATAGGCGGAACAGTCCTGGCAACAGCAATCTTTATCTTGTGGGCCGTGTTGTTTACGGTCACAATGTGATGCCCATGAAACCCTGGAAACTTGCCCTGTTCATCCCGGCGATTTACATGCTCGCCGGGATTGTTGAATTTTATTTTTAGGAGAACAAAAATGGCAAAACAAAGAGGCGGGCAGAGAAAGCCCATTGAAGAGAAATCGGAAAGCCGCTCGATTGTCCTGCCCCACAAAACGTGGGCACAGGTTGACAAAATGCCCGGCACTCTCGCCGGGAGGATGCGGCTGATTGTTGCTGCGGGATTGCAGGCACTGGAGGTGCAAAATGAAAATCGATAATTATTTAGTAAAAAGCTGTCCATCCATATTCACCAGTCGCACCGGTAAAAACGACGTGACAATCTGGAAGGAATCAGAAGACCGCACAGGCGCTAAGTTTGATGGGAAATATTATCGGTCTATCGCTAAGTTTTGCGCTGACACTGGGGAAACCCTGCGCTCTTACGGCCCGCTCCCGCCGACCATTACTATGCCGCTTCTTAAACAATGGGGATTCGTAAAACAGTATGACGGATGGTTTTGCGATAGATGCCAAGAAATTGTGTCAGGCAAAGAAGTGACATTTGACGAACATCATGACAATTGTGGAGGAAAATGCAGATGACAAGTGAAATCAAAGCCCACGGCGTCGTGCCGCTGTCCGGCGGCGGGCACGCCACAATCATTATTTTCTCGTCGGGCCGCCCATGCCGGCGAGTATTCACCGGGCCGGACAGCCTGCGCCAGGCCACGGAAAATCTCGCTCAGGTAATGAGCGTGTTGGACGAAACTCTGCCGCGGATCCGTGCGGCGGCTTTGGAGGGATTTACGATATGAGCAAAAACCTATCATGCCAGGGATGCAACAGAGCAAGCCATGAAAATTGCAACAGCTGTGTGAGCACGAAAGGCCATGGTCAGCTTGAAAGTCCATCCGGAAGAACCATGACCACCATCCGCGACGAGGTTTCCGAGCTAATCGCCGCCGCGAAACTCGCAGGCTACAGGCAGGCACAGCGGGAAGAATTCCACCACCTGTGCGGGCTGATCGGCGGGACGGAACCGCATGATCAGATCATTGAGCGCATCCGGCATCTGAGGAAGGAGTTGGTGTTATGAAAAAATTAATCATCGTCGCAGCACTGCTCGCACTATCAGGCTGTGCGACCATGCCAAGCAAATACCCGCTTCCCCTGGATGATATAAAGCGCACCGGAAAATTTCGGGAAAATCCGCCAGTCAAAACGTTCTGGTTGACAAAATGGGAAGTCCAGGACGTTTGCGCCAAAGTCAACGGAATGGGAAACGGCATTGTCGCAGCGTCATTGCTCATGTGGTTCCGTGGTTGTGCAAAAGTGCCATATGACCCTGCCGAAAATTGCGTGATAATCTGCCATGTAGGGGACGATGATCGCTATCGCCATGAGTACGCTCATTGCCAGGGTCATGCAGACACAACCAATCCGTTTTCCGCCATGTGACAGCCTGCCAGGGGCGCCGGCAAATTCACCAGGTCCGGCGCCCATGTTGCTTCACACTTAAGCGTCGCGCCAAACTCTCACGCCACCATCAACATAAAGGGCACTGAATTTTCCGCCATCGCTTTTCCTGTTTCTGCCGTAAACCAGTGATTTTATCGACTTCAGTTTTACACCAGGCACAAAAAAAGAATCACCTACCTCCATTGTTGCCCATGGGTATTTCGTTCTGTCCCGTTTCTGTGTTGCTGGTTTTTCAATTCCTTTTTCAATCTCAAACATGATTGTCTCCTTTTTGTTAAAAATCATTTAAACGCGTTTTAAGCCGTTTTTACCATCCGGCCATAGTCAGGTATACAAAACAGGTAAATCGTTCAACCTTGAAAGCGGCAGGCTTGTTCTTGTGGTGTTTCTTGTTGATCATTCAGACGCTTCACATTGCCTGTGCACTGGTGCGTCAAGCTCCCGGTCATAACCATGTGGCAAAGACAAATTAATTTCCCCGCCGCACCGTGGGCAAATGTCAATTTCTTCATGGCTTTCGCCGATGTCGCCCATCTCGTCCATTTCATACCTCCTTTTTTCTTTTTACGCTGTGCCTGTTGCAGTTGTTGATGGTCCTTGGTATGCGCTTCCATTCCGTTGTCCATTCAGATCCGGCAGGCAATTCCCGGACACACCCGCAGCCAACACCGTCAATTTCTTCCATGCTTTCGCAGTCAGAGCACATACCAAGATCAAATATTTTCTTCATGGTGTATTTCCTTCAGCCTCACATAATTATTAACAAATTGCAGTATTTGCACCCCAACTTGCCCGTGCCTGTTTTTCTGAAAATCGAAACAGAGAAGCTCCTTGTTTTTCTTGTTTCGCTTGAGCCACACCCCGAGATCTGCGACCGCCCCCCATTCCCCGCCTCCCTTAAAAGTCATCGGCTGGTCATGGTCCTTAGCTGCGGCATTCGATATTTGGGAAAGGCAAACAAACGTGCATTTGAGCTGCTTTGCAAGCCGCTGCACACCCTTTGCCATTTTCTCAGTTTTTTCATATTCCGTAGCCGCGCCCTTGTATGTCATGTTCTGGACATAATCCAGGTAAACGATATCAATCCCCCCGGTCATGGATAGCTGCCGCAGCTTCATCTCCATGTCTTGAAATTGGTAAATATTATCGAAAAGATAAATCTCTTGCTCGGAAAACCATGCCAGGCTTGCGTTTATTTCGTCCCATCCGTCACGCAATTTCCCGGAAAGAATCAGGTTGGAATGGTAGCCGGTCTGTCTGGCCAGGAAGCGCGCCACGTTCTGCTCTTCCATCATTTCCGTGGAAACAATGGCTATCTTGCGCTTCTTTGGCCCATCCAGCACGCGGCAAAGCATATCGACCATAACAGCGGTTTTCCCCGTGCTTGTCGCCCCGCCGATGACCCACACATGGCCGGGCATGTACCTGATGTATTTATTCTCAAGAAACATATACCCGGTATCAATCCCGTATTCGTCGGCAGCCTGGTTATTTTTTACCAAATCGACGAACCGTCCGACAACATCGGACATTTTGCAGCTATTGTCATTTGCCTTTGCGTTCGCTTCTGCTGCGATTGATGCCAATTCTTCAACCAGCAAATCAAGCGGCAGGTTTTCCGATACAGCAATTTTTATCCGGTTGATTATCCGGTCGCGCTTGGCCCGCGCTGAGATTTCGATAGCCGCCTGGGTTGGTGAGCCTGCCGCCATGTCGGTGAGCCCGGAAAGCCACACGGCATCGATTTTCTTTCCGAGAGCGGAAAAGACTGAAACCAGATCAGGGGTGCCGCCTTGCTTCGAAATGTCGATTATTGTCTGGTAGACAATCCCGCACCTGGGGTCTTTGAAGTCTGCCGGCCGCACGATGTCGTAGACCGCCGCGACTTTGTTTTTGTCGCTGAGGAGGGAGCCTATTAATCCGCATTCTACGATTTCCATTATGCTTCCCAGTCCGATGACAATCTTCTATCTTTCCCGTTTCCAGACCTTGATATTGCCGCCTCAAGTTTTGTGAATTTTTCCCTTAAAGAAGCTCCGGACTCAATCACTGGGATATATTCCCCGCCAATGTTTTTCGCATACCACTCAAGGGCAGAAAAAATCCTATCAAAATGCACCCCATCTATTTTTTCCATCTGGGAAATTGACTTTGCCCATGTTTTTATTTTTGCAGGTTGGATATTGATATTCTTTTTTGTTCTGACAATTCCTGAAAGAATTTCCGCCAGTCTGATGCAGTCATCAGACAAAGAGTCTTTCTCGATGAGAGAAGGAGAAGGAGAAGGAGAAGGAGAAGGAGAAGGAGTTGCGCTGTCGTTATCGATTCGTTTTCGTTTCGTTAACGAAACGTTGCGGTCTTTGGTAATACTAGAGAATTCATTCTTGGAAATAGAACAAATCCCGCTTTTTTTCATTTTTTCATATACTTCAGGGTGCAAAAAAGCCAATTTTGAGAACCTTGCCTTGTCGCTTCTTTGCTCAGAATCACACGACCAAGGGTTATGGTCTTGCCAGTCGTGCAGTTCGTATATTCCGTCGTTAACGTCTAGCCAACGAACAGATAACGATTCGTTAACGAAAGACCCGATTTCTCCTTCCCACTTCGCTGCTATTTCTATGTCTTCTGCATCCATCCCAGTTAAAATTCCAGCCGGACGATTTTTTCTGCACCAAAGCCATAGAATTTGAAGAGATCTAATGCCTTCTATTCCTAGATGCCGTTGCAATTTTATTGTTTTTGGGTGATCCCAAAAATCAACTGATAGCCTAATATCAACTGCCATGTTGGCACCATTCTTCCGGCATTTTTATTGCTAAAGCTTCACATGCTTTTATTCTATAATCTGTGTCGTTCGGTCCCTTGCTTGCATTGCATTTTGCGCATACTGGCTGAATGTTTTTTATGCTGTCGCTGCCACCTTGGTACAAAGGGATTATATGGTCTTTCTCTAAATTTATTAATCTACTTTTGCCAAGGCACATCACGCAAACATTGAAGAACAGCTTCATTGATTCCCATTCTTTTTTCGTATGAGAACCTTTTCCCCTTGCTATTCTAATTCGTTCTTTTCTCAATATTTTATTATTTACTGCGATAGGCATAATTTACCCCCATAAACGCACAAAAGCCTGTAGAAGCTGCCACATCGGAAAGGGAACAGTGACCCTAAATGTGTTTGGCGCGCAGCTTCTACAGGCTTCTCTGAATTTATAATATGTTCCACTATTTTTTTCCCTTTTGCACTCGTTTTGCCGATCACCAAGAGCCACCAAGGATCATATCAGCGTCCATATGATATCATATCGCACGGGAAGGTCAAGGCCAATTCCTCAAGCGAAAAAACAACAGGAATACCCTCAGCATGCGCAACGGCGATCTCCGCCGCCGTCCCCTGGCTTTTCTCCCAGCCAGGCACCACAAGCACCGCATCGCATACCTCAAGCCACGCCATACTCTGTGCCTGGATCATTTCGACCGGGATACGCTCGCCGGGGTGGATCTGCAGGTAGAAATTGAAATCGACAAATGGCGAGTAGACGGCGTAACCGGCCATGATCGCCTGGGCGGATAGCCGCATGCCTCGGCGGATGTTTTCCAAAAATTGCAGCGGATCGGTTGAGCGGATCGCGCCGGCTATGTAGATTCGTTTCATTTTCTTGCCTCAAAATAATTTAAGCTGTTTTTTTACGATACAGTGCGGGGAAAACCATATTGTTTCCCTCTCTGAGTTTTTACGGCCCTGCCCGGTTCCTTGCGAGCCGTAACCGCCCGCAGCTTTCCACTTTACCTCATGCCATCCAGGCAATAAATAGTCGCCTTCGTATCCACATAGTGCTATCCGCAACAGACTGTTTTCCCCGTTTGCGCGCGCCCATTCTTCCACATCAGCAGCAATATTTTTCCCGTCCACGGCATATTCCTGGTTTCTGTCCCCACCATATGGAGGATCGAGGAAAACACCAGTTGCCCCATGTTTCACGGTAACGCTTTCTCCGAGTACCCTTGTCCAGTCACCGCAGGCAACGCGCACATTACGCAGCCGATTTGAAAGCTCAGAAAAGTATGTATAAATACCACCAGTTTTTCTGTCAAAAGCAGAAGAATGGATTCCATTTCCAGTTGCCCCGCTGTCTCCGCGCAAATTCGGCAGAGCCCTCCCCGCGTTCCCCAGGTGCGGCAGCTTCCGGTTAATACCCATCCCCGCGTCCCCCAGGTGCGGCAGCTGTGCGCTTTCTGCGTGGCACCATCCTTGACCTATCCATGAGCAAATACCCCACACCCACCACCCGGCAATTTTTGCGTCGTAAAAGTGAGGATCAGATTTCATCTTTGCCCTGAACTCATCTTGCGCAATCAGCCATTTGTGTCTTGCCAAAAGATCAGCCTCATTCACCGGCCAGTCAGCAAAATTGGCAACCTGCTCTGGATCTGCGCTGAGTGCCCTCCAAAAGTTCGCAAGGTAACAATCTGCATCGTTTACGGTCTCTGTTCCAGGTGGCGTTGGCCGACAGAGAAGAACAGCCAAAGATCCAGCAAACGGTTCAACATAATTGACAACGTTGCCAAAGCGTTGCCATGCAATATCTGCAGCGCGTCTCTTTCCTCCGAACCACAGCCTCACGGGAAGGGAGCTTTTAATAAAGCTCCCTTCCGCCAAGTCTCCTTCGCAATATCGTTCATTTCCAAGCCTTTTTAGTTATAATTCTGTGTAAGTGTCCAACCGCTATTTTATACTTTTTTGATAGTGCACTGTATGACATATTTTGTTTGTCTGTTCGTATTTCGTTGACCTTTTTTTCTGTAAGCTTTGAATTATGGTGATTTTCGCCTTTTGGGTATTTACCTTTTGAATATGTGCCTCCCTTTACGTGTCGGCCTTTTTTCATCATATCGTCCACGTTGTCCTGATTGCTGCCAATAAATAGATGTTCTGGATTAACGCACGACGGCTCATCGCATTTATGAAGAACAAACATCCCCTTTGGAATTACCCCCTTATGAATCTCGTATGAAAAACGATGAGCCCGTCCCTGGATAACTGTTCCGCAAGAGTTTGCCCACACAAACGCTCCATATCCCTTGTTACGCTTACTTCCTTTCCAAATCCAACAACTTTCCCCTTTCTCTACTTTGGCCCAAAACCGACAAACAGTCTCTTCATTCACCATTACACCACCCCTTTTTAATTTCTCTTAGAGATAATATAAAGGAAAGTGGTTGTCAATCACAAAACCATGGGAATGGCGCTTTCATTTTCTCACTCATCACAAACCACCAACCCCACCCCAGGCGGCAGCATTTCAGCCACGCTCGCCCGGATGAGATTCTCGTCAGAATTATCGTTAGAAAGGTGCATCAGATTCACTGATTTTAACGTGGATAGGTCAGTTACACGCAAAAACTCAAGTAAATTCTCAAGTCCGAAATGCGTCTCCATAACCCGCTTTTTTTGGCTCATCGCGATGCGGCCCTCGGCCACGCTCCGGTTGATCGATTCCAAATCATAGTTGGCTTCCACCATGAGATGGGTCAACCCTTGGAATCTTGGCCGCAGGAATGCCGTGTCCGTGGCGTATAGGACGCGCTCTGTCCCGCTGGCCAGGTAGTAGCCGAGGCATGGCAAATCGTGCTCACAGGAAAAGGAAATGATTTTCCATGTGCCAATCTGGAATTGCTGGCCGGCCTGAACAATGTGCACCCGGTTACCGGTCATGTGCGAATCGTACCAAGCCGCCGATTCAGCCGACAAGTAACAGTCTATGCCGGCCGCCACCAGATCTTTTGCCGCGGCAATATGATCAGAATGACCGTGCGTGACAAGGCACCCGGCCACGGAAGACAATTTGAAATTCAAAGCCCTCCGCAGCCTGCCGATAGGCACCCCGCAATCGAGCAGCAGAGACGTTTCGCCGTCTGAAACAAGGTGGGCGTTGCCCTTGCTGCTCGATGCTATGTGGTTGATGGTTATTGGCAAAACCTTATGCCTTTCCATCCCTGATAACGCTGGCTTTCCTCCATTCCTTGAGTAAACCGGCCAGAACGATACTTTCTTTGCGGCTCCGGGCGCCGGCGGCGTAGTTACCCTTCGCTACACGCAAAGTGGCGTCTTGCTCGAAGGACTGTATTGAACTCTTAATTTTTTCGATCAGCTTTTCCATTGTTTTTCTCCTTTTGTATTAGTAGTTTGCAGCCATTACCGGCCAATCGTATCCAGAACGCCGCGCACCTTGGCATCAATCGCAAGATACCGGTCAACAAGTGCCTGCGCCCGTGGGTCGGCCTGTTTCCGTTTGCATGCGGCCTTGATGATGCGCTGGCCGATGTCAAATTTTTCTTCAGCGGCGGCGTTGAGCAGCTGCCGCTGGGTTTTAGTCATCTGCATGTCATCTCCTTTCCTCACAAAAAATTGTGGCGCACCAAGCGTTACGCGAAATCCGGCATATCATCAACGCCGCCGCCATTACCATCATCAAAAGCCGGGCAGCCGGGCCGCGACTTGCATTTCGTGTCGCAATACTCCACCAGGATTTTGTCGCCTTCGCGGGCCGGGCAAGATACCATTTCCTGCTGGTTTTTCTGGTTGGCCAGTTCTTCTTGTGGAATGGCGGCGGGCCGCTTCTGGTCATCGTCCTGGCCTGTCCCTGGTTTATCATCATCGAAGGTAAGAGCAGGTCCATTATTGGCGTTCTCTTTCGCCTTCCTTTTTGTTTGCTCATCTACGTCGAACCAGTCTCCCGGCTTGCTCATGCCATCGTTTAAGCTGTTGTAAATATTCCTGAGTTGCACCTTTAATGCTGGGGTAATGGCTTCAATCCTTCGCTGTATTCTTCCTTCTATCATTTCCTTGTTAACCCCTTTGGCCAAAAACAATTCAAGCATTTTTTTGATTGAATCAGCGTCAACCTTTTCTTTTGTCGCGAGAGTAGTGACGCATTGCTCCACAGCATCCTCGACAACATCTCCCGGTATAATGCCAAGAATACAGGCCCTCAGCCGTCTGGCTCCCTGATTTGCCACCAGCTCGTAAATATCCCTGGGGTCGGTGAGTTTTTTTATTTGTTTTTGGGCCATGCGGGAATGAGGTACTTGAAAAACCTTTGATTGACGGGTGTTTGTTTCCATGTCCCAGCAATAAGCCATAACAGTAGATTCACCATTGCGCTGTTCAAGTTCTTTAATGCCAAAATCAAGATTTCCCCAATTTTGGGCGATTGCCTCAGCGAGGCGAATGCTTGGCCCTGTAATATCCGTTCCACCTCTTGAATATTGGTAACATGCTTTTTCAGCTAGTTTTTGCCTTGTGCAGGCTTGTTTGATGCGGTCAAGGGCAACAATATGGTCGCGAGGGAACCTTTTTGCTATTGTCATTGCTGCCTGTACTTCCTGTATTGCTCTTGACTCTTCAACAGAAACAATTGGTGCTGTTGATTTTCTTTCGACTAATTCGTTTGCCATTTTTCCCTTCCTTTTTGGTTAGAATTTTCAATAGGTTGAAGGTTTCCACTTATTGCACTGTTATATTACTCTCCTCCTTGGTGGGCAGTGGCCTCGTCGCATGGGTTCCGTGGTGCAGAACCTACCCATTCAGCGCCATCGTAGACAATGGGAAAATAGACATACTTCTCGCCCCAGGCGGTGAATGGTTTCCCTTCTGATCCCCCAAAACCAGAGTAAAATTCAACATTCTGTTCTTCCTCTGTTAAGGTGCAAACCATGCTCTTAAAATCTTCCTTGCGGTCTGCGAACGCTTCTCTCAACATCTCTTTCCATGTAGCCATGTCAAAATTCCTCCAAGGTAATATAACAATGTTTTTAAGCCGACGCCGGTGAGCGTCGGTCAATTTTTATACGCCACCGTGGCGGCGCGGCCTATCGGGTCAAGTCCGTGGCTTGCCGCTCACTTCGGCGTTATTCGTCAATCTCAATAGTCAAAACATCATTGCCATTGGCAACCAGCCTGATTACCTGGCCCGGCATCTCCGGCAGCGGCTCGGTGATCGCCTCGGCATTGTCGATAAAGCACGGCAGAGACACCCGGTAAAACTCTGAAAGCGTGTTGATGATGTCCAGGCCGACAAGGATCTGGTGGCCATGGTTCAGTCCGGTGGAAAACGGAACCCCGTTGCATATCACCTCGCAGCAGTCGGACAGGCCGCCGTTGATCTGCTCGGCAAACATTTTGAAGCGGGCCAGCTTGAACCGGCTGTTGATTTTGTCCTCCAGCATATTGACCTTGGCCCTGGTGAACTGGTCCAACAGAAAAAGCTCGCCTTCAAGCTTTTCAAACTCAGCGGCCAGGCGCTTCTGCTCGGCGGCCAGCTCCCGCTTGCGCTTCTCTCCGTCCTTGGCCTTGGAGAAGAGATCTATTTTATTCTGGATGCTGTCAACGGTCGTTTCCGTGTTGGCAATTTCCCGCCCAACCGCGCCGGCCGCTTCCCCCGCCTTCTCTTCGATATCCGAGATTCTTGCGGATAAAGTCTCTTCTTCTTCCTTCAGAGCGGCGACCACCTTTGACGGTTGCCGGTTGGCGACCCGGGCGGCCAGTTCTTCAATTTCTTTCCCCAGGCTGATTTCGCGTTCGTTGTCGATGGTTTTTTCAGTCTGGCTGATTTTCATGTTCAGTGCGGCGATTTCCCCCTTTATCTCGTCCCGGGTGGCTGCTTCTTTTTTGCCGCGATCATTGAGCCTGGCCTTTTCGGCTTTAATCGTCTCTGCGATCTTCTCTTCCGGCATATCCTGGCCGCATGTTGGGCAGATTGGCTCAATGTGCTTGGCCGCTTCAAACCACTGCTGGCGGAGTTCTTTAATGAAATGTTCCGCCTCATCGAGCTGCGCCTCTTTGCTTAGTATCTGGGCCTGATAACCGGAAACGGCATTCCTCGCCTGGTTATTCGCTGCCGACAGGTCATAGCGCTTACTTCTGATGGCGACAAGCGCATCATGCAAAGAAGAAACGGCGGCACGGTCCAGGTCGCTGATCTTCGTTTGGATCTCTGACCGCTGGCGCCGAAGCTCTGCCGTTTCAGCCCCTGAAAAGATGTCATCCTTTTTCTTCTTCAGGCCGGCCAGTGCCGCCAAAAGTTCAGCCTTGCCGATCTCCAGCTCTTCCATGTTCAGGCCTGACAGATCCGGCATACCGCGGTCAACCTCGTCAACACGAATCGGGATTGTCTCCAGTTCCTTGTTGATCTTCTTCCGGCGCTCGGCCACCACCATGCGGTGAGAGTCAAAAGAGCGGTTGGTCAGGATATCGGCCAGCGGGGAAAGATCGCCGCTTGACGCGATGACATCGGCGTCCGTCACGTCGCCGCAGATCTCCATCAGCAGTGCCCGGCGCTTTGTCCAGTGCATCGCGCCAGGGAAAAACAGCGGTGAGGTGAGGAGCTGGAAAACCTGCTCATCGGCGATGCTGGCCACGGCCTCCTTGTACTGTGCAAGCTTCACCGGCACCCCGTCAACGTGGTATTCAGTGGTGTGGCCGGTAAACTCCGGCGACGCGCTGCCGCGCTTCTTAGTCCATTTCTCCGTGGTGGTCTTCTGCAGCTCGATCCGCTTTTCACTAGCGAAAAATATCCCCGCAACTTCGTGCTCCAGGTTATGGAGTTCTCCCCCGGCACCGTCCAGCGTTTTAAGGGAAAACTGCTTATTCCCCAGGCTGTCCTTGTCGAACAGCAGCCATGAGCAGCCGTCGGCGACCGTGGTCTTGCCGGTACCGTTGCGCCCGGAGATTGCGGCGTTCTTGCCGTCTGGGTGGAAGGTAAAATTCTTCACTCCCTTGAAATTCCTCAGTCTTAATTCAACGAGTCGCATTGTCATCCCCCTTCATCATTGCAACTTTTATTTTTAACAAGTCCAAGCTTAAAATAGCACCCTGCGCGTTGAGGGCGTCTTCCCATTGTTCTTTATCTACAAGAGATAGCGCATCGTTAACGGCATCGGCAATCTCATCGTCAATTATTTTCAAAACATCTTCAAGAAAAACCTTGACTTTGCCGCTTGTATTGATATCCTGATCTTGCATGGCGTCTCCTCCTTCCTCATAAGCCCCGGTCCTTTATGCCAGGATCGGGGCTTTTCTTTTTATTCTTTCGTCTCGCCGGTAATTACCAGGATCACATCCGCCAGGTTGTGCGCCTCGTCAAGCATTTCGGAGGTTGATTTTTCGGCAATGGCCTTCGCTGTCTTCTTGATGGCCTTTTTCATATTGCCGGTGAGCTGTGCATGGTTTTTCAGCTCTTTAAATACGGCGCTGACCACTTCCTTGTAATCTTCATTTGCACCATTTTTCTTAACATGGGCTTGCGCGATCACCCTTACCGCTTCAATCAATTTTTGCTTTTCCATTTTCACGTCTCCTTAATTGTTGTTGTTCGACACCAGATCAAAAAGCCACCGGGCGTCGCATTCGTTGTCGTCTTGAGGGGAAATTCCCCATTTGATAAGGTATGCCGCCATCATGGCTTCCTTTCCCGCATTACCTTTCCCTGTCGCATGTTTTTTGATCGTTCCGACCGGTATCCCTGAATACGGAATGCTGTTTTCTTCGCAGTATGCCGTCAACGTCGCCATGAAGCCGCCATAAGCATGCGCCGCGGCTGTCCCGTTGTGGGATGCAACCTCCTCGAAAGCAATCTCTTTAATCCCTTCAAGCTCGAAAATCTCATCAAGCCATCGACGGAATTTCAAAAAACGCATGCCCCCGCCCTCGAATCGGCCGTTTTTAAAATCCTTCGTGCCGGTGGCATTCCTGGTAGCCCACCCTGTTTTTGTCCCGAGATCAAGAGCCAAAATTGATTTCAAAGTATTCCTCCCCCACAAGTAATGATGAAAAGTCGGCCCCCCTGAACTCTTTCGGCTTCGGCCCGCTTTTCTTTTTTACCGGTTCCGGCTTGTCGTCTATCCACATGCCAGCCCTTTTCGCTTTTCTGATCATGTACCGCTTCAGGTCTTTCTTGCGAATCTTGCGATTAGGATCAGGAACAGGAGCTGGCTTTGTCGGCTTACTGATCGCCTCAGCAATGGCCTTTTCTTCCGGCACTCCCTTGGCCATCAGCTTCCGCATGCGGGAATATACGGTGCTGTAATTGAGCCCATTCTCGGCGCACTGGCTGGCAAGCTGGCCATATTTTGTCACATGCCGCCAGCCCCAGTTTGGATTCTTGTTTTTCTGCCGTTCGATTCCGAGAGAATGTATATCACCCTGCAGCATTTCCCGGCTGGCGCCGATGGAGATCGCAACCGATAAAACGTTTGACCCTGGGCAGCCGGCCATGATCGTCTCGACGCATTCAATCCATGAGGCTTGGATATCGTCTCCGGTCTCCCAGCCGATGCCGGACATTATTTTTGCCCTGGATGCCAGGGCTCTTTGGCCTAAGATCTTCAATTCTTCCCCCTCCTCATGTTTTTCTATGCAATCATTACGCTATAATTTCGTATTCATACCTGAATCCATCAATCAACACATGGAAAGCCTGCACTGACAATATGCGAAGACCTTTCTTTCCAAAAACTTTTCCATCTGGATCTTCAAATTTTCTGGTGAAGAAAATTCTTTCGGGATATTGCCCAGGCTTATGCGTGGAAACTACTTCAATAATCATGAATCCAATACCATCTGCCTCGCAGTACTCAGCCCCTCCGTGCGTCACTTCATGTCTAGTTCCAGGAACCCATGTTTTAGTTTTATAATATCCAGCTTCGTCATAAAGCTGTACTTCATCAACGCAAAACGGGTACTTTATCCTGAATATATCGCCTTTTTTTATTTCAACCACTTGCTTTCGCACGTCATTTCCCCCTCCTCATATTTTTAGGCATCACGAACGGTTCAACAAACTTCCTGATCGTGAGCTTTGTCACCCCCCGGGTGATATGCGGTATTTTACCGCTATCGAACAAGCGGTGGGCGTAGTTTAGCGAGAATCCGCAGTAGTCGGATACCTCCTGCGGGGTCATGATAACTCCGTCGATTTCCTTTAATTTATCGTCCATGTTTTTCCTTTTATCATCCCGTTTGGTTTATGTCAATAAATTTATTTTCATAAACTTATTTTCTTGCGTTCGGCAAAATCGTGTGATATGGTAGCATCATGACAAAGACAAAAGTTGCACACGTAATAAGCGTTTCAGGTGGAAAAGATTCTGCGGTTACACTAGCAATAGCGATAAGCCGATGCCCTGCTGGATCTGTATTCCCCATATTCTGCGATACCGGCAACGAGCATCCCATTGTTTACCAGTACCTTGATTACCTCGAAGAAAGATTTTCAGTGAAGATAGTCAGGCTGAGCAACGACTTTGCCGCAAGGATAGCCGCTAAAAGAAAATTTATCGCCAATGACCAGCGCAAGGGTCGCCATCCAAAAACAGGTAAAAAGCTGAGGTGGACGAACAAGCGAAAGCGCATAGCCCTTGAACACCTTCACCCAACCGGAAGGCAATTCCTTGATCTTTGCATATGGAAAAGCAGATTCCCCAGCAGGCACGCCCAATTCTGCACAGAACACCTTAAGAAAAACTTGGCCGTCGCCTTCCAAATGGAAAAAATTGACCAAGGATACCACGTTATATCTTGGCAAGGTGTGCGGCGGGATGAAAGCCACAACCGCAGGAATGCGAAAAAGATTGAAAGAATTTCTGACCGTCTCTATGCGTTCCGGCCGATTGTTGCATGGACGGCAGCGCAGGTTTTTCAATATCATGCGGAGCATCATATAGATGTCAACCCGCTTTACAAAATGGGAATGTCTCGCGTTGGTTGCATGCCATGCATCAATTGCAACAAAAAAGAACTGCGGGAAATTTCAGAAAGATTCCCCGAAGTGATCGACCGGGTTGCAGGGTGGGAAAATATTGTTTCCATGGCATCGAAGCGCGGCGGAGCAACTTTTATGTACGGCAAATCAGACGAAAAGAACCCGAACAAGATATTCGATGTTTTCAATATTCGCGCCCGTGTTGAGTGGGCACGATCCGGGAAGAATTACAAGCAATACGAGCTTTTCCCGTCAGGTGATACGTGCTCATCATCTTACGGGTTGTGCGAGTGATAACCTGGGAGGATGCCATGAGTATTGACTATGACGGCGGAATGATTGTTGGTGAAATGGGAGGCAACATAAGTCCTGATTCTGGAGAGTTCGATAGCATGTCAGAATGGGCAGAGGAAAACGGCATGAAACAGATGTCTACGCTCTACGAGGCTGAGCCTGAATGGTGTTATTACGGGTTTGAGGTCAAAGATGTCCTGATCAGTGATATAGACCAAGCCTGGATTGATGACTTGAGAAGTAAAGCTGCAAAATTTGAGCAATTAACCGGCACGCCAGCAAAACTTCTCGGCGCTATCAATATTTTTTAAAGCCATGAACCAGGCCGGTGAAAGACCGGCCATCTTTTAAAATTCAAATGGGAGGAAGAGAAAATGCCAGTAGATGAGTCGCGATATGTTTGTTGTCTGGATTGCAAGCGTGGGCCGAAGTACGAAAAGCACGGGGCTGACGCCTGCTCCTCTGGATGGAAAGCCAGATCTCGGGTATATGGCTGTTATTCTGGATGTCGTATCACCGGAACAAAGGCCAAAAAAGGTGAGCAAGGATACATAGGCAAGCCACTGGCACAGTAAGCGCAGATGCTTCGGCAGAGCGAAAGGGCAGGCGTGGAGGGAAACCTTTGAAGCGGCCTGCCTTGCCTTATTCAACGGGAGGACGATATGGAATGTTCATGTTCCGCTTATGGCGGATATGACGGCGATGACGGAGGCTATTATGGCTCGCGAGAATTAACGGCACGCAAAGAACACGAGTGCTATGAGTGCCAGCAAAAAATAAAAAAAGGTGAAAAATTTACCTACCACAGCATTTTCAGCGACGGAACAATCGCAAATTTTAAAGTGTGCGCCACATGCACGTCAATAATCGACGGATTTTTTCCGAATGGTTGGATATTCGGCCAAGTGACTGAAGATCTTTCCGAGTACCTTTTCGAAGCTTGGCAAGAAGACCTTCCCAGCGATTGCATATCAAAATTAACCCCTGCGGCCCGCGACATCGTGTGCGATATTTTGCAGGAGTTTCAGGAGGGATAAGGAAACGAAATGAGTAAAAACAATTACCCGGAAGCATCCTGAATGAGCAGCTGAAAAGGAGAAAAAAATGAACAGCTTATCTATGACTGATCAAGTCACGGCGGGGAAAGTATTACCATGTTGTTTTGATGGATGTGATAAAATGGCTAAATTCATTGTGATTGACACCGGAGATAGCAGAAAGGACGTCGCGGAAACTCACGCGTGCGAGACACACGTAGGGGTACTTCTCGGGAGCGTGGCACCTACAAAACCTAAAGGGCCGTGGTCCATATACATCATTGCAAATGTATAACCACCTCTGCCCACTCGCCCGCACGGATAAAGACGGTGACGTCATGTGCGGCATGGTGCCGATACCGTGCCTGACTTTTGACTGCGAGCGGTGGACTTATAGAAAGGAGAAGGGTATGTCAAAGCAAAAACTAACAGTCGCCTTCGAAAAATTCACCGAAGAAATGCGAAAGCGTCTGCGGGAAAAACAACGAGAAGGCTTTCAAGGATGGGACGATATTGATTTTGAAGCATGGGACATCCCGAGGAGATTGCATGATAAAGCCCTAGATGTTCTCCTGGCCGGTGAAAAGTGTGATAAAAAGGATTTGGTGGATATAGCTAATTTTGCCATGTTTCTTCATGGCAAGGCAAAAGGAGAATGATATGCGATTTGCTCTTACAACCGGTGGAATAATAAAAATAACAGCCACTGAACGAGAGTGGCACGAGGGATATTCCGTGGGACGGTGGTGCCCATTTTTTACTACTGGCAACACATTGACTCGCCCGCCTGAATCTGACGGACATAATCCGTACCCTAAGAATTCAGAATCATATTGGCGCTGGAGAATTGGATTTAATTCAGCAGTAATGTAAGAGAGGCCGGCGGGCCCATAAAAAGGAGAAGGATATGCCAACACCAGAACAGTTGATTAATCGCTGGCAAAGCCAGATCGGTTTTAACTTCAACAAGTTTTTTGAAAAGCCTGACGAGCTCAATCTGGCCCACGAAGTGGCACAACTTCGTAAAGAAATTGAAGCTCTACGGGCCGAACTGGCTCCGGTGCCATCGTTGATCGTGACCGGCCGGCAGGCTATCGATGAATTTAAGAGGTTGATTGGAACATGAACAAAATAATGCTGACAGCAATCAAAATCATTCTCGTACCCGTGACGCTGGGGGCTTTAGCCGCCGCTATATGGGCGGGATGCTACGCTATGGCGAATTTATTGGGGTTGGTTGGCTTTGTAGATGGGCCGATAACGGAAGATCACATTGTGATTGGCGGACTTTCGCTTATTCTGGCGGGGCTTGCTGTTTCTTTCTGCGGTGTGATTTATTGCGGAATAAGTGAAATTGTTGACGAATTTATCAGCGAGGGGAAATGATATGAAAATTGACGGTATGGTACGGAGATATGTATTGGGTAACTGTTTACGGGGAACGTTTGAAGGCAAGTTTACATCAGTCGATGAGGCATGGGAAAAACTGTCTGCTAGGTTTTTGCAAAGTTTCCCATCTCCTACTGGAAGAGCGGTATCAATGAAAGTTGAAAAGGAAAACGAATTCGGGTTTAACCAACTTATTTTGTGCAAAAAAGGCGTTACGTCACTGGCTGAGGTGTCAGCAGATGTGCTACTTGCAGAAACAGATTATTCTCTGGTTAGGCAGCTTTTTTAGAAGATCACACCGCCCCGCACATCTCTTGATAAGCGTCGCACTCCCGCCGATTCTTAAACGGGCACGGCTCAGACTTGAACCACTTTGCCCGCGGGCACCAAAACCAGTGCGACCGCACTGGCTCATTACATTTTGTTGGTAAGCGGATTATCTTCTTACCGATCGCCATGCCGGTAGTTGTCATTTTTTGTTCTCTCCATAATGACAGCAACGTCACGCGCAATACTCTGCATCGTGTCATACGTCCGCTGCTGATATGCGAAAACGGACCCGAGAGCAGCGACCACAACCGCCATGACCCACAGAAACAAGGTCATCGAAACCTTCTTGCCAACCAGGGCGAATATAATCTGGTGGTCGTCGGCGTTATCCTTGCGTGACTCAGCGCACGTTTTTATCTCAGCAACGTGGCCGGAGTGCTGTCCGCAGAAACATTCCTCTTTTGGGGCCATCCTTATTCTCCAATGCTCAGAGCGTGATGTGGGCACTCTCGCACCGCACGATTGATATGTGTTTTGCGTGAGTCCTGGCAGCCAAAACATTTTGTGAAATCCTCGTCTTCAGGGATAATCAATGACCCGCATCCGTCCAGTATAAGATCAAGTTCGACGCCGATGTTTCCTACGCATTTACGACAGGCCCATTTGTTGGTAGCGGCCCGGCACTTGTCCTTGTCTATATTGAGTTGCATTCCTTACACCTGTCGAGAGCCTTACCAATCCTGGCCAGCTCGTTGTTGAGTTTTTTAAGCGTCTCCGCCTGCTCAGAGGTGGCGGTTCTTTTCATGCTGATCAGCAGCCCCTTTGCCGCCCATAACCCATTCATCATATCGTGCATCATTGGGTTGCAGCACGGCACTTTGCAACCGATACATATCATTCAAGCACCATGATTGCCCCTACCGGGCATTGCGCAGCCACGGCGAGCAAGTCATCCTCGCTCATATCTGTTTCTTTACCACGATAAGCACCCGCAGGCAAGGAATCATCCGCCAGGGCCACACGGCAATTCATGCAGCCGCTGCAAGCCGTGGCTTCAATCTTGATGGTCATTTTACGCCTCCCATCGCCAGAAGGCAACGCGTACTCGTATCCCCCGGAATGTTGGATTCCCATGAAAATAATTTCTTGATCGTTTGCAGTACCTCTGGGAGGTTCTGTTTATGCTCTACCCAATAGTCAATTTTTCTGACTTTAGGGGGATGCATCGTGCCTAGACTCAACTTGTTTCTGGTTGCAAACTCCTTCGCTTCCTGAAGGTGCCGACCATATTCACCGTCGTCTTTCCCGTCTGAGCCCGTTATAACAACCCCTCCTCTTTTGTGTGCCAGTGCATACCCAAATGCATAATAATCCGACTGGAAGCAAGTACACATGCCGCAGACGTCTGTTTTTCTGGCCTCGTGGTCGGAGATATAACTATCGTACCAATCCGCACGTTTAAAAAATGTTACGTGTTCACACCCAGTAACTCTCACCACGTTCTCAATGTTTCTACGGGCCTGCGGGCTGAGGAATCCATTATCGTATGTGTATGCTAAAAATGTTTTCCCTGCCAAAAACAACGCTGCTGCAACTCCGCACGAATCTTTTCCGCCAGATAGGAATAAAACCGGCATAACCAGCCGCTCAATTTTTATGGTCATTGGCTTCCAATTGGTTAACGTTTTTCTCCCGCATCTTTGACCACCACGAATAAAATGTTGACAGCAGCCCCAAGACGATAACGATAATCTCAACCCATGCAGTTTCGCGACTTTCCGGTATGGTGTAGTCGTATTCCCGCAACAAATTGCAGATAGCCCCGACAATGGGGAAAGTCATTGCTGCTGCGCCGGAGAATAGCCCTGCGCCGACTCTATATGATTTATTTACTGGATCTGCTGAGTTTGTCATTATTCCACCTTTGGCAATGCTGAGCTGTTTCTGCTGCCCCTGCGACAAGCCAGACATATCTGCCATCTATTCGTGCAGCCCGCACAGGGGCTGACGTAGCCCATCTCTTTCAAGAGTTTATCGGACAATTCAATATCAATCACGGCGAAACAGAAATCGTGACTTTCTGCTCAGGAGCAGCCGTAAACGTCAGAACCTCTTTGAGCCTGTCGTATGCTTTATAAGTGACGATATTTGACGGCCAACTTTCATAGCCACCCGTGTCATAGGCAGTGCACACAAAATAATATGTCGTTCCTGCGACTAATCCAGTCACCATCCCGTTTACTCTTCCATCGATCAATGTTCCCATTTTCTGGTCGACTTTGACAGTGTATTTGCCCGACACCGTGCCATATGAGATATTGTAGCCTGCAAGTGTGGCCTGAGTATTCGGAGACCAGGAGAACTTGGCATCAGCGGCCCATGCAGGTGAGCAAGAGACAAAAGAAACAGCGAATAACAGCAATGCAATAAATTTTTTCATAATAATATTACCTCGTTACGGTTACATCCGCCCAACTAGGCGGAACTGATAAAAAGAAAAGATTTGGGGGCATATGTGGCCCTTTATCCCACGGTTCGACGGCTATTTCATTCGGATCGTCGGTTAGCCCAGATATGTCTAAATTACCAAGTTTACCATAAAAAAATATCTCTGCCCCGGCCCGCAGGTTGTATCCGTTGAAGTCATAGTCGGTCCATGCGTTGTAGGGTTTTGTTTTAGATCCGTATCCGCCATCTGGCGCAGAAGCGTTAAAATATAGTTGTTTAAATACCTGGGATTGAAGGGCTTCAGCTGCCATTTGGGCAATTAACGTATGTCCTGCATTATTAGGATGCACATTTACATCAACGTCGTCGTAGTAATGCGTTGCCCATCCAGCATAGAGTTGCATTCTGGTGGATAAATTAGCAAAAGACCACTCGTTATCCGCACAAGTGGCGCTCATCAGGGCATTAACAGCGTCTGCATTTGTAGGGGTTGAATCCTCTGGGGTAATACCAAGCCAAATTGGCACCCCTCCCCAGCGTGCAATTTTGTGCATGGTATTGGCGTTTGTAGCGGCTAAAGATGCCGCATTCCAATTAGTCGGTTTTGCAGTTGTGATATTATTTATTCCACTGGAGAGAAAAACCCACATGGGCTGCCGTTCAGACATCACATAATCCACTAGCCACTGAGTTCCTTGTGATTGTATCCCCCCTATAGCGCTTGGTATTTTTGCTTGAATACTTGTTAAATTGGCAAATACTTCATAATTTTTAGATCCGACATCTGCGCCTATTCCGTTCATGATAGAGTCACCAATAAATGCCGCAGAGGATAACGACACCGCACGAACAGGGGGGTTTGCAAATGCCCCAACATCAGCACCGGTCCACGCCACCCCCTCGCGATCTAAATCTGGCAGTGCTGTTGCATCTCCTCTCCCGGCTGCCCAGGAAGTGACCAACAGAAAATAGTCCTGATTGGCATAATCAGCAAACGACGGGTTCACAAAAATATTAGAAGGATCAATATCCAGCAGGTAATTTGAGAACACTAGGCTCATCAACTCAGCCTCGACGTCCCCAAATGACTCTGTTTCGATCAAATAATTAAAAAATACATTATTTTTAATTGTGTAGTTATTTGGATTAGCTATCATGTCCAGAGATGTGGCATCAGCAAGCGACAGGATACTAGGGTTTACCACCCCTTGTTCGCCTGCTATCATGATGTTATTTTCGATCTGTAGTATATAGCCAGTACCTGAGATAGAATTAGTAGGATTTGCTATTGAAAAGTCAAAAGTATTGTTTGTTTCTGTCAAATATGCAGCATTAGGACTATTAACAACCCCATTCAAATTATACCCTGTGCACGACTTTATACTGATGCTTGGCACGCTAGATGCGCTGTCATTTCTGATGAGAGCGCGTGCTGTAGAGTTTTTAAAGTCACACCTGTAAGCGGTGAAACTAGACGCCGATACATTATCCTGTAAGAGAAAAGGATATTGTGCTACATTGTTGGCATCAAAAATGCAATTCTCAACCGATAGGTCCCTGTTGTTAACCATACAGCCAAATGCCGCAACTACAGCATGTGGGTTTGTAAACATGATATTCTCTAGTTTCAAACCTCCACCAATTGGCGGATAAAATACCGCTGTGATAGTCCCAACTGGTATACGCAATTCTACTGTACCAGTTAATTCCTCTCTAACGGTAACAATGCCAGTCCCCACAATGTCTGTCAGGATTCTATTAGCTGATCCTGACTCTAAGAACACCCTCCCATCCTCACCACCAGCGTCGTATATTCCCGCCCCTAATAATAGAATATCTCCGCTTTCCATCCTATTACCAGTCAACGCATATTCGATTGATGCACATGGGTTTAGTATTGTGCATGTGCCGGTATCAATACCGACTGTGGTAACATAATGCGTATCTGCTAGTGATATTTGGGGAAACCACAGTATAATACAAAGAACAATCAATCTTTTCATCATATCATCCCACCTCAATTTCATAATCAGCGATAAACGACCACGCCACAGAAGGCAGAAGCAGCAGGGCCGTGATGGTGAGGAGTTTCTTTCTCATTTAACCCTCGTCAGCGTGAAGTCAAACCTCCGCCGATCTGCTTTGTACAGTACACCCCTTGCCGTGCCGTCTGGCAGAATTTCCACGATATCCACAACATCTTTGAAAAAATCATCGTTGCGTGGATGGTTGTAGTCCAAAATGTATCTGTTGCCGGTAGCGGGGGCAGTGTAGAAATACGCCCCCTCAATCCCCACGGCCCGATTGAACCCTTCGCCGCCAGAGATGACTTTATGGTCCCCCAGCGGGTTGAAAATGCTTGCCCAACCGTGACACTCAACCGCCCATTTGCCATCCATCATATCGTCCACCACTTAAGCGGCCCGTGCCATGTCTGGCCGATGAATTTGTTCCGAGGGTGTGCGCATCGTTGCAGCTTGCGCAGGTAATAGATGCACTTTGGTCCGCATTCTGGCCTGCCGCAGATCATCGTATCACGATCACCGTGAACGTCGCCTTGCCCCCATTCCCGGCCCCGGTGACGGTAGGTATGGGCGGCGTTGTTTCGCCCTTGTACCCACGCTGTCCATCATATGTGGTGAATAAGGTAAAATTTTCAGTCACCGCATGGTTTTCCCCGGTCAGCCCGAGCAAGTCAGTTTTCAAGGTCGATCCGGTCCCGTATAGGTAGATATCCCACAAAGTGGTAGGTGCGGCTGTTTCATCCATCACCACATCGACCGACATTACCGTGCCGGGCCGCCCCCGGGTGAAGAGCGCCGCCCATGTGTCCCAGCCGTCCGACGATGAGTTAAACGCCCCGGTCCCGTCTGCAGCGGCCACAAGGTCGAAAACAACTGTGTATGTGGTAAGTCCCATCGTCTGAGATGATTTGCTGCTCGACATGGTGATATTTGCAGCCATGACCGGCCAGGAACAAAAGAGCAATATCACCGTCAACACCCATATTTTTTTCATTTTATTTCTCCGTTACGATATATTTTTACCAACCTTCCATGTGATGTCCAAGCCATTGTTTTTATCTCAGGGTCCGGATCTCGCATAAAAAACGCTAACATAGCCAGCGGCAAAAGTAAACCAGCAAGTAACCATAACAGACAACTCGGATTCATTTCCCGTCTCATTTCTTCACCTCTTTGACGATGAGTTGCAGTGCCCGCAATACCAGCAGCAGCACCTGTTTGGTGGTCAACGTGTCAACCATATTTGCCAACTCTTCCCGCGTCGCCCGCTGCAATTTGTGCAAAGGGTTGTCTTTCTGGTCCGGAGTGCCCTTGTGATCATATCGCATTGATTGTCACCTCATAATCGCGCCAAGGGAAAAGTGTTGCCCTGACCGAGTAGGCCCCTGGCACATCGGTGGTGAAAATGAACGATTCGGACTCATCTATCACCCCAATGACGATACTGTTTACGGATATTTCCGCCCCGACCGGTAGCCCAATGATGGTCGATGAATCAACACCGTCGGCTGAGATGGTGGTCTGGTCGATTCCGGCCGGCATGGTTGGTCGTGCCGTCAGGCTGCCGTCCTGGACATAGTGACTGCTTCCGTCCGCTGTGCCGTCCGTGACGGACTCTCCGTCCCGGACTTGGAAACGCACCTGGTCCGGAGTGCAAACGACGTCCTTAATAATGGCCCCTGTGATAGTCCCGTAAATAATCATTTTTTTGTCACCATGGCAAAAACTGACGCTCCGCTGACTTGAATATATTCACCGGCCGGGGTGTTCACCTGACCCCACAAGCTATACTCGTAAATTGTTGAGTTGATTTGCTCTTTCAACTGCCAGATGTCGCCGAAATCGTAACTGATATAGATGTCACCAGCCGGTCCAGTACCAAGCAAAACTTTTCCACTACCGATCTCAGCTATGGATTTAACAACATAACCAAATTCTCTAATCAAGACCCATGTTATACCGTTGTCTAATGATTTTAATAACTTATCTGAACATGATAACAATATAGCCCCGCTGTCAAGCACTTCAATGCGAACTGTAAATTCTACGTATACCGGCGATCCTATATTGGCATTGGCATAATATGTCCAACTGGCCCCGTAATCCGTGGACCGCCCGATATAGCCATTCGCAACATAAATAACGACACCGCTGCCGATATGCTTTGCCGCACCGTTCCATAATCTTGGTGTCGTTACAACCTCCGCCCAGGTATCACCGTAATTTGTCGTGCGGGCGATGAATCCGGCGTCTATAGCCCCGCCACCAGTCTGCCCCCAACCAAAAGCAAGAGCGATTCCCCCGCCAAGATCAATTATCTGCCGCACGCTCGGTGTCGTCACGCTGCTGGTAAATTCCAAATTCCACGATGACCACGGGGCGGCGGTGGACCGATAAACACGGCCCAAGCTATCCCCACGCAAGCATGATGTACTGCTGAGATAGCAAAGACAATTCCCTGTATAGATCATTGCTGCAGACCAAGTCACTCCACCATTAGATGAATAGTGCGTAGCAGCCTCTGTCATGGCCAGTATTCCAGCTCCGGTACTGATCAACGCTATCCAGTCATTGGCAACATCTGGCGAAATAGCATCAGGGGCGTCAATGGTTATGCCATAACCAGTTACTCGATAAATATACCCCTGCTGAACACCAATTAATACTGTTCCGCTACCAAGGTCAAGAACAGCCTGTACAGTAAAATCTTGCGTTAATACCCATGAATAATAGAATTGGTTTAACCAATTATCCCCGCTGTCATCTGATAAATAAGTGTTGCTAATCGCTCCGGATGTTGCAAGTATATGTCCAGCACCCATGTTAACGATGAATGATACACGATTATCAAATGCCACAATAGCATCGTCTGCCATTGCCATATAATTTTGGTTGTATGACGTGTTGCCGATATAAATTCCTTGCGATGTATCTAATGTTGTATAAGCTCCGTTTTTATATCTCCTGATATACAGATATAAATTTGCATTAAGTGCAGTGCCGAATGTTTGTTTCAGCTTTACTATCGCTAAAACAGTATTCCCTGGAGTTAACCCACCAAGGGAAACACTTGCTATTTCTGTTAAAACATTATCATTCAAAGTCACAAGACTGGTGCTCTCCGCATAAGCCCGGCTCGTTACGGCGTTCTCGGTCACTTTAAACGTGTTGACCGTCAGATCCTGAATATTGGCCGTTCCGATGGTAACGGTTCCCATGTTAGCGCTGATGGCGGATAGCTCACTGACTGACATTTTATCAGCGGTCACGCTGTTTGTCTGTAACTTCGGGGTGCTGATCGCATCATCGGCGATCTCGGTGGTGGTGATTCTGCCCGGAACCGCCGTAAACTGGGAGGTGTAATTCAGCCCGTCTTTCCCCCAGGTATCATACCCGGCAACCCGGAAATAATAGGTGCCGCCGGGATCAACACTGATGGCAAATACTGTATTGGCGCCATCATAGACCTGTGTGGTTGATCCAGGAGTGAATCCGTCCGTAGTGGACATATGCACCACAAACCCGGCCAGGTCGGTATCGGCCGGCGGATCAATGGCCACATGGACGGAATTGGTCATGCCTGACACCGTCACGCCGGTCAGGGCGGCAATCTGTGGATTGCTCACCTCCAACTCAGCATATCCAGACTCGTCGCTGAACGCCCCGACCGCATAGACCCTGATGGTGAATGTCCGCCACGGCCCGCCGTCCTCCGCCCCCATCGCCTTGGTATATTCAAAAGCCGTGGTTCGCAGCCCGGTGACGGTCCACACCACTACTGAGGCAACAACCACCTCAACTTTATAGGTGGCAGCGGTCGCCACCACGGCCCATGCCACTTTGCACACATCCGAGGTAAATGGTTCCACCAAATAAACAGTGGCAACATCTGGCGGCGGGGCAACGGCGGTGCCGATGGTTCCGGACCATGACGACCACGGGCCGCGGACCAGGCCAACAGCCGCCACCCGGATCACTACATCGCCAGGTGAGAATACCGCGACATAGTGCGCTTCAATGGGATCATCAAGCCGCAGCCAATTGACCCCGGCGTCATAGCTCGATTCAACGTAATAATGGGTAGCGCCAGGGGACGGCTGCCAGACGATGGACAGCCGGGGCGCTCCGAACGATATCGACTGGCTGACGGCCAGACCGGTGATGACCGGGGCCGTGTAGCTGTAACTCAATTCCTCATCGGCCGGATAGGACGGCATGGCCCCGCCGTCCGCTTCGTGCACCTCGTCGTAATCGGCGACGGCGTATACCTCGTATGTCACCTCACCAACCTGGCGCACGGTCAGCACCCGGCAAAGCTGGTACAGTTCCACACCGGTACCGGCGCCGAAAGCATAGGTGGTGCGCTCCTCGTTCAGGCCGGTATATGGTGTGTCAACCATCTTGTGCAGTCGAGCCCCAGCAATGGTTGCGCTGCCCATGGTAGTCACACTGGTGTTGTCGAGACCCGGGCCACCAATGGCTGCATAAAACCGTAGGCGGATTGTCGTCCCGCCGCTCACCGTTCCAGAAAACCTCACCCGCCACCACCCACCACCAGCATCGACCACGGACCATGTGGAAAAAACCGCCCCGCCGGTTGATGCTTTAAGATAGTCCCCGGTATCGGTTCGCAACCGGAAATCAAGGTAGCTCGTGCCGTTGTAATTGATGGCCCGCAGCAGCACCACCCGATCAGATATAGCATCTTTGGTAATGAACATATCGACATAATGCACCGTGCCATCATACGCTTCATAAGCCGATGTAACAAAGCCGTACAAGGTATCAGATGCATCGGTAATGGTGTAACCCACCGATCCGTCAGGGGCGGTGGTGCCGGAAAGCGCACGGGTACCGTTGCTAACGGTCCACAATGAAATGTCTTCAACCAGATTAACATCCGGATCAATGTAAGGGGTGAGGGACGGGGCTGTGGCCAATTTGACCCGCGTGCCGCCGGTGGGGAGGACTTTTTTAAGCGTCACTCCGGCGGCCAGAGTTCCAGACCCAACCGTTGTCACATCCGTGGTCAGGAGAGTAGGACCAACCGCCGGGTAAAATCTTACCCTGATGGATGGATTGGATGCATCGATGGTCCCGGCCATGAGCACATGCCACCAACCAGAGTACTCAACCACACTGATCGATACCAGCGATGCGTTTGCTGTTGCCTGTGTCTCGTAATCGCCGGTATCGGTTCGCAACCAGCAATCAAAATAACTGTTTGCCCCGCCGTACCCTGTGGCCCGCAGCAGCACAACCCGATCAGCAACGGCATCCTTTTCCACGTAGGCATCGAGCATAAAAATTTCCCCGGACGCATAGGGGATGGCGGTTTGCGAGGACGCCGTATTGCCGGCTGACGTAGTCGATGCGTCAGTAATGGTGTAACCCACCGATCCGTCCGGAGCCGTGGTGCCGGAAAGTGCACGGGTAACGGCGTTAAGATACCAGGAGGTTATCGGGTCAATCAGGCTTTCATCGTCGGTCGAAGCCGGCACACATCCAATAGAGGAAATCAGCGACCCGTCACGCTGGCGCAGGGCCATGTAATGCTGCACCCCGTCCGTAAAGTTCAGCGGCTCCGAGGTGGTCAATGTCAAGGTGTCAGGGTCCCAGGCCACGACATCACCGTTTTGCCCGTAGCGCACCCGGTCATGGCTGATGCTGATCGGGTCAAGCAGGATCGGAATGCACCCTTCCATTTCCGTCTGTAGCTTGTAAAATTTGCGCCGATAATAATTGCTGGCCCACTGATACCACGCCTCTCTTGTGGCATGCGCCCGCGCCGTCACACCGAACATAGAATCATCCGCCGCTTGGTCGGCAGTGGTCGGCACCATGACGGTACGCTCCGCCCAATATTGGCTAGAAAAGTAGGTCATGTTGACCCCATCAGCCGTCTCGGAATCGGCGAACTCGTAATCAACAACAAGAGAGTTAGGCAGGATATTGCGATTTGTGAACGACACCACCGGCAGACTGGCTTGCTGATCTCGCACGAAATTTACGATACCAGCCATCTGAAACGCCTTGGTCCGCCCGGCCCTGGCGATGCTCTGCAACGCATCCCACCAACCTTGCAAGGTGTCAAAACGGGCGTCAAAATAATCCCCCCGGCTGGCCCATACCCCATCCAGATATTCGAGCTGCAGGAGATTCAGGCGACTGTCTCCCAACCCCTTGCCATATGTGGCCTTGCAGGCGTCAGCCAGTGCCCAGGCGATGGATCTGGTAACGGAAGCGGTGGCAGACCAGCCGGTGCCGGAGTTCCATGTCAGCAATTTTCGAGTGGAGATGACATAAATGCGTCGGCTGGCCATGGATGACAGGCTATTCGTAGCCCGCATGCGCAGGGCGATGACAGTTTTGCCGGGGAATACCCGGTTGCCTGGATGATACCCACGGGCCGCTGACCAATTGACGTCATGACCGGCCCGCGCCGAGGTGTCTTTTGTTGTGGTGCGGATCGCATAAACTTCATAACGCCCGGATGTTACCGGGACCATAAAACTCTTTCTTAATGGGGTGGTGCTGGCGTAAGGGGAGGTAACAAATTGTTTAATCACATAAAACAGGTTGGCGAATCCGTATGTCCGATTCGGATCAAGACCGGTGCCCGTTCCGCCCAAAGTCGCGGTAGCAACCAACTGCCAAGTACCAAGCGGGTCGCCGTCGTCATTGATCAGCCTGGCATAAAATTGCACGGTGAGTGACTTTCCGTCCAGGCCGCCGGAATCATTGGCGTAATAAAGCCCTTTCGGGCAGACCAAGTCAAAGGCAATATTATTGATCAGCGTGCCGGACGCATTGAGAGTATACGGCCCTTGTTGCACATTGTATTCCAATTCTTGCCCTGCCACCTCAAGGGAGGTTGTGACGGAGGCGGGAAACAGCGTTACCGCCGTGCCGGGCTCCACCACCTGCCAGTCAACCTCGTCAAAGCTCCCACTGTCCACCAGTCCGCCGCCCACTTTCTCAGCAATTGGTGTGTCTTGGATGCCCATCTCTTCGATATCATACTCACCCTGGCCCAGCATGAGGAGTGAGTAAAGGTATTGATCTCCGCCACGGAAATCGGTATAGGGAGCTGCAGCGAAATCAGGCCAGCTCTTACAGCGGCCATATTGCACCGGCACCGGCTGGCCGATCCGGGCCGCGTTGCCCTGCGCGGACAGGGAATAGGTAGGAGATGCCGCCGACAGATTTGACATGCGGGTGGCCTGTGGTGTCGCCTGTGCCGGCAGAATGGCATTCATCAGCAGACTGCCGGCAACACCTACCGTCGCACTGGCTAGAGCCCCCCATGCCCCGCCGCCGACCAACCCACCTGTATAAAACGCCGCCACCATAATGGCAATTGACATCACGATCCGCAACGGGTCGGAGCTCCCCCCGCCGCCTTGCGGCAGCATGATAAAATGGACGGTGTCCTGATCCCCGGCTATGGTGGTATTCCACTCGCCGCGCAGCAGCGGCTTGCCGTTGTACAGGCAGATATAAGGGAGTTGAGACACCGGGGCCAGGGCGCTGACGGGCACCGGCAAATCAATAGCACTGATCTGCCGATCAGTATGTGGTTGGTATGGGTTCCTGCTGATGATCAGACTGGCTTGCATTCATGCCTCCAAAAACTGATGATGTTCCATCCTGATAACCGTAAATGCAGGCGGTCCATAAACACCACCCCGGCCCCATTCACACAATGAAGCACTCCGCCGCCCATGGTATCGACCCATACCCCGACATGATGCGGGTGTTTGGCATGGCTCATCAGTACCCCGTCAAGCTCCTGTGGTTCATTCACCTTTTCCCAGCCAGCATAACTCCCGTCGCGGAAGCATCGCATGACCTGGCTGACTCTGGTCGCGTCAGTATCAACAATGGGCAGGGCGACGCCACACCGTTGCCGCATGACGTAACGAACCAACCCCCAGCAGTCAAATGACTCAGGCCCTTGTCCGCCACTCACCCACGGCTTGCCGATATACTCCGCCGCCCAGTGCATCAATACACCTCTGCCAATGACGGGTAATCTGTCAGCCGGTAAATCTCATTCGGGAAACGGGTATTGTTGAAGTTGCCGAAGCTGCAGCGGGCCGTGACCTTGAAATCATCAGCCCGGCAGGATTTCACTTCCATGTGCAGCGGCGGGTTATTCTGCGGGCCGGACAGATCAGAGCCGAGATAGGCCCGATACGTTACCTCGATCACGGCCTGCGTAAAAATGGCGCTGCTCATCTGGTCCTCAATTTCCGGGCTAACATTGTCCAGCTCGATGGACATTTCCGGGGCGCCGTTCGTGCCGACCTCCGGTTTTGTCAAAGAAAACTGCATGGCGATAAAATCAACCTGTTCGCCGGGATTCTCCGGGGCTCCGGATTCGAGGAAGGCGGCTAGATCCGTATTGTCCAGCACCACCCGAATCGGCGCCGTGAATGACGTGTGACGAAACTCCAGGGTATGCAAAACGATCTCGCTGCTTGGCGCCGCGGCATACGCTTCTTTGATGGCTTGCGAAAGGGTGGAATCGGGCATCAGTACCGCACCTCAAGCTTAAATGAAACATCCCATGAATCTTCGCTGTCTTCAACGAGTCCAGCCTCATACGACCCAATAAATCGCGCTGTGTGTGTCGATGTAAAAACACCTGGACTTGTGCCGGTGGCAAGATCAACCGTAAACCACCCTGCCCCACCGGCAGCGCCGCCAACATCATCATCAAACCAAGCGGTGAATAAAATAAACTGGTCATTTGTTAACCTGACACTGCATGAAATCTCGTCAACCCTTGCAGATGTCCGCAGTCTTGTTCGGGCGTTGCCGCGATCCATTTGTGTCCTGATTGTGCGGTCAGTGGGGGATATCTGATAACCAGTCCGCCTTGGTGCCGGCAGTGCTTCCAGCCATGTCCCAGCCATTATCTATTCATCCCCCATGCGGAGTTTAAACCATAACGAGATTCAAGCACCGGCGCCAGCCCTTTACCACGGCCGATATCACTTCCCATTTTCCCGGTGATCTGCTCCACCATTATGTCAATCACACGGTTGCCGCCGCTGTCCGTGCTCTCTTTGGTCGTGGCCTGGGTACCGGAAGCGTTATTGATGACGTTTACCGTTACCGCCGTTCCGCCGCCATTACCGGAACCTTTCGGGATAACCGTTTCCCCGCGCTGCAAAATTGCCGGGAACTCATCCCCAGCAAGCCCAGAGTGAAAACGCGGCGCATTATCCCAAAGAGAAGAAGCCGCAACCCCTGGAGAGCCGTCAACCCCTACTTTGCCCCCTGAATGGAATGAATAAAAGCTTGTCAAGGCCGCGTCAATCCCTGCGTTTTGTGTGGTTCCTGAAAAAATAGAATCAACCCCGGCGGCGATAAGGCCGTTTCCAAAACCACCGGCGGCGTTGGCATTTGACCCCCACAAAGCCATCTGCAATTGGGCGGCCTGCCAGTTGGCCACCATGTCCAGAATCACATCCTCAAACCTGGAGCCAAGATCATCAAAATTGCCCTTCATGGCATCAAAGAAAAAAGACTTGCTCGTGCTCTGCATGTTTTTCTGCGCCTCTTCCCAGAAGGCAGATATGGAGCCTGTTTTTTCGATAGTAATTTTTTCGATATCTTCCATTTCCGTCTGCCAGTTGGCGGCCAGGCCCAAATCAATATCGGCGGCATCTTCAAATGAAAGCGACCCTGACGAAACAAGATCAGTCAAAACTCTGTCGTATTCCTGGTATTTTTTTGTAATTTCTTCGATTTGCCGGACATGCTCAGGCAGTGCTGCGGTGTTTAAATCATCCCATGCCTTGCGCTGCTTTTCAATTATGGCGGTTGACTGGTCAATGTCGATAAAGAAATCTGTCAGGTCGTTGCTGATATTGACCATTTGATTTTTTTTAACTTGCTCATCTATGGTGGAAAAATAGGCCGAAAGAGCCTTATCTACTTTGAGAATGGCCTTTTCTGCCTTTTCAATCCCTTCTGTTTCAGATTGGGCCGCCGTCAATTCTCTTGCTGCTTTACCGGCAGCAATACGTTTTTTTTCCAACTCCGCTTCTGCTGCTGACGCTCCTGCGGCAGATGATGCTTCATTCTCCAGGGCAATGGACAGATCGGCCAATTTCTGCAATTCTGCATCGCTGGCCTTGTATCTTTCCTCATACATTTTGTTCCATTCGCGAAATTTTTCGTCTGTTTCCCCGAAAGTTAGAAATGCCCCGGCTGCGGTAAGGCTGCCGCCGACCTTATCCGCCAGCATTGCCATCCTGATCATCTCCGCTTCGACGGAAATAATCACAGAGCGCAGGCCGTTGCCCCACTCTTTCGCTACTGAAGAGTTGGCTTCCATGGATTTGTTGGCGCTCTTTAGCCCGTCGCTCAACTGCTCAACAACCAAGGCAAGGGCAGGGGTAAACGCCTCCCCAATGGATACTTTCAAATCGTCGCTGTACCGCTTCATAGACAAGACCTGCTTGCCAGCGGTCCCCATCGCAGCCTCATATGTCCCGGCAATCTGCGTCCCGGCATTAAGCACGCTGTTAACGCGGGATTGCATTTTTTCTTGCTCGGTCAATTCGGCAGAAGTTTTGCCAATTGACGCGGCCATGGCTTTATAGCCGCCCTCAAAAGTGGTATTTATTCCGATTGTTCGCAACATCTCGACTTGCGCTGACTGTATGCCGTAAACAAGCCGCTGGAATGCTTCAGAAGAATTTATATTGCCGATGACTGCCGCATCTTGGGCAATCCTGGCAAGCTTGGAAGAATCGGCCATATCTATGTTGGCCTGGGCCATCATGGACAGTACTTGCCGAGATTCAAGAGCTGCTATGCCTGAATTACGCAGGCTTTGGGCAAAGCCGTCCATCTCGGCTTTCGTGTAACCGGCGTTATTTCCAACAACGCCCATTACCACGCCAAGGGTTTCATACCTGGCGGCCAGCATGGAAACATCCTTGATCAACGCAACAGCGCCCATTGCCCCCATCGCGGCAAAGCTGGCAATAAATATTTTTGCCGAATCAGACAGACTTGAGAATGTGCGCTTTCCTTGAGATTCAAGACGCTGCAAGTCGCCTTGCATCTGCACCCCGACAGCCTCATGCCATCCAGCGGCAATAGAGCTTGATATTCTGCCGGATTTTTCCAGTTGTTTTATCTGGGCATCAAGCGCCTGATATTTCCGATGGACCTTGACCACCGCCCGCTCATGCTCAGGCAAAGCGGCAAGGGAAATCCGGCTTACTGCGGCTTCCGAACGCTTAAAGGCGGCGTCTGTTTCATTGGCAAATTGCTGAAGCGCGACCCGCCCCTTGTTGCCGTCAACAATTATGTCATATTTCAAACTCGGCATTATTTCATTTTCCTGGTAATCCGGTTTGCAAGGTCAATCTCAATGGCGCGTAATGCCTCGGTCTGCTTACTGTCAACCGCAGGCCGCATAAATGGATGAGCAGGCATATTGCCGCCTCTGGCGCCGAACTCAACCAGATGAGCATGCGGGGCAATGCTATAATCAACCCAGACATAAGCGGCCCCAGAATGTCCGAATTGCGTTGCAGTTTTGTCAACACGGGACACAATGCCGCGTTTCAAATTTCCTGTAGGCCCAAGCGGCGCAAGCTGCCTCGCCTCCTCGGCAATGATATCAGCCGCTATGCCTGCAGAAAAAGAAAGCTCGCCGACCGTGATTAGATTTTTCATCTCGGAAAGGAGCTTTCTTGTTTCTGGGGCCATTTTTGCTTTTATAGTCGGCAATGCCATGGTCACATCCTGAAAAGTTCTGTTTTTATCCGATGTGCGATTGATTCCGGTGATTCAGCTGGATCTTTGTCTTCATGGTCTTCGATAAAATTCATGAACTCTTTCGCGGTAAACGGCTCTTTGCGCTTTTTTGTGTCTCGGTTCAAATTCGCGGTCATGGCCATTTGCTGCCCGTGCCTTATCTCGTTCCGAATCTCTCCGAATGGCTCTATGTTTTCGTAGGCCATCCATTCCGCAAGCTGCCTGGCGCTGATGGATGAAAGAAGAAAATCAGGGTGAAAGCAGCCCAACTTTAAGCAGAGGCGGAAGGCAAATCTTCGCTCAGGTTGGGCTCTGATTTTTTTTCTACTTCCTCAGGCTTAACGTTCATCTTGTTAAGCTCAAAAGCGCGGTCAAGAAGCATCTGAAGTGTTTCCGGATCTTTGCCGGCCAACATTTCCGCTTCACCATCGCCAAAAATTCGCTGATGATCTTCCCCAACCAGGCACCTGACGAGAACCTTGCCAGCGATGTTTTTCATCGACATTCCGCCGCCAACCCCCTCGCTCATGGTCTCCCGGTCGAAAGCAGACATTTCCCGGATGATGACATCCCCGCCCCACTTCGGAACGGGGACGATTTCACACTTAAAGCAATCCGCAGCCAATATGCTATCTTTTGTCAGTATCATATTAAGACACCACCACCGCGCCACTGATTCTGACCGTCTGTGAGCCTTTCAAAACCTGGTCAACCCCGGCTGAAGGTACGGCCCCATAGGAAGAAAGATGACCGGAAAACGTGTAGACGTTGCTCAACGGGTCAGTGATTTTGAAACTCTTGGTCAACGATCCCGCCCCGGCTACGCGGCAAGCTGCCTGGCCCGCATCGTCCTCAAGATATTTATAATTTATGGTGAACGAACCGTTATCGGTAAGGCCGGCCATAAATTCCTTCGCAGTGCTCTTCAGGTCAGTTGTGTCAATCTCCGACACGGTGGCACCTGACGGCGAATAGTCGATAATCCCGAGAACCTCTGTCCATGTTACCGGCGTTGCGGTGCCGCCGCTTGTGTAGGTGGTAAAGGCCCTGGAGTCAATATCAACGACAAATGCCGTAGTGCTGGTGACGGCCCGGACGGTTCCTGTCAGCCCGTTAATTTGAGTCATGCCGCCAACCGTCGCAAATGTTACCCTGTCGCCAACGGTCAGAGCATGGGTGCCGGTTACCTCAGCGTTGAACGCCTTGGAAATTGCCGTTATGGTGATAGCCCCGCCCGTGCCGGTGCCGATATGAAGAGTTGTCCCTTGTGCCTGTACGCCACTCATAATATTCTCTCCTTAATCCCAGGCGTAGAAATCAATTATCTGCCTGTTTAATTTTACGCCCGGGTCGAAAGCGTCCCGAGACACTAAAAAACAATTTGAAAATGTTGCGGCAGACATCGCCGCCCTTACTGATGCTTCAAGGCCCTTTGCCGCGTCGTAGCCTCTCGCGTAAACGTCAACCTGCACCCGTTTCTGGGTATCAGTGTTTTTAAGGTTGCCAGGAACGGTGCTGACGATTTGCAAGACAATATATGGTGATGTTGGGGTGTCGGGCACTTCCCCAATTGCATAGACCCGGCTTGATACAAGCCCGGTCAACACTGCCCTTACTGCTGATTCTGTCGTCATCCCTCATTTACCCCTGTGGAGCACATCAACAGCATTTCCTTGTTTGCAAGGTCGCGGTTGATCACTGCGTCGATATCGTATATCGCCGAGTTGTAGGACACGCGCATGGCCGGGAGAACCCCGGCCAGATACCGGATTGTTATTTCTGTATCGACCTTGCTTTGTGCCGCCTGCGCTTCAATCAATTTCCGGCCGCTGGTTGGCCTTATTTTCGCCCAAACTGTCGCAAAAGTGGACCATGACTTTATCTGGCCGCCATAATCTCCAGCGGCGCCAAGGGTGCTTTGCTGGATGACAATTTTATGCTTGAGTTCTCCGGCCCTGATCATACGTTCCACGCCATGCGATAATCAGCTATGAGCGCATCAATCGCCAATGGGATCTCGGCCACCGACACGCTGCCGTAATTGCTCGCAAGAACTGGCTCTCTGTTTTCATACAGATGCGAAATCATCAGCAGTATGGCCTGTTTTATTTCTGCAGGCACTGCTGAGTAGCCAGCAACCCACTCGATGGCAACGCCGTTCACCGGCCTCAATGTCACGCCTGACGGCCACGAAATACCATAGGCAAGATCGATTTTCCCAGGACTTGAAAAGGTATCGACAAGATAATTTGCTGCATCCCAGGTGGTCACCCCGGCAGCATAGTCGGTATATTTTACCGATGTCACGGAAATGACTTTGCCGAAAGGAAGAACAATGAACGAATCAACCGGGAAGGCATCACGGTAGGCGGTCCAGGTCTGGGAAACAAAACGATTACTCGTCATATTTTCAATAGCGGCGGTCGCTGCGGTAATCAGCGCCGTGACGTAGGTATCATCGGCGGTATCTGTCCGCTTAAGATGGTCTTTCGCCTCGGTCAGCGTTACCGGGAAAGCAGCCGGGGCTGTCTTGAGTACCTGGATCATTTTTTCCTGTTACTCTTTTTTGCGGTCTGTTTTTCAACAACAACTTCAACTTTATCCTTAACCTCTGATCCTTGCCCGGTATCGCAAAGGTGGCGGCCAGCTTCTTCCGTTAAGTCCATGATGTCCCCGGAAACAAAACACCCGCCAGGACCAGCCGCCGTTCCTCTTATTTTTACCCGCATTTTGTAGCCTCAAAATGAGGCGTCATGCTGACCGCCTCGATTGAATTATCTCAACTGCGCAGCATGCCACCAGTCAACATCGAGACTGTTTGCCGCCGCAGATCCGCACTTGGTCGCGAAGCATGGGCACATGACTTGGTCAAGGGGGAAATTTGCCGTCGCGCTGGTCGTCGTATCGGCAAGGGCAACCCCGTTGATGTAAAAAGTGACGGTCCCGAGAACTGATTTCATTCCAAGCTTGACATAGGCTACCGAAGCAGTTCCGGCAGTGGCGCTGATTGCCGCCCGCGCCCCGCCGTTCAGCGCCATCTGTGTCTGCCAGATTGCAGCGATATCGGTGGCGGCCAGGATCTGAAAACCAATGGAATCGACAACCTTAAGCGCCATGGTATTGTCGGTCATAAAATCAACACCGACCCCTGCCTCTTCAGCCAGTCCGACAAATACGCCCTGAGCGGTGGAAATCTGAGAAACCTTGACCCTGGCCTCAAACCACCAATTTTTTGTAGCATCCGCCTTGATCAACCCGGCCAGGGCGTTGTTGTATGTGACATAGCACTCATCATTATCAGTGCCAGGGGCAAGGAGCCGGGCGACGCCATATGGAGTCCCGGTCACTGAAAGAAAAGTCCCGTTTGCCCCGGCAATGGCATACGGAAACCCGGTTACCTGGACGTGGGGGAAATCATCACCTGCCAAAATTCCCACGGTTGGGTCAAGCAGCATTTGCAGACGCGGGCAGTCGGACCAGATGTCCGGGGAAAGGCCGGCGCCGGATGCGGTCCAGTCTGTTGCAGTTATAAGGCCGCCAGGATCAACACAAAGCTCATTGCCGCCTTCTTTTTTGTAAATTTTCGGTTGATAAGCCATTTCAATTCTCCGTTGGTTGCAGCCGGGCAGTTGCGCCCGGCCTACCCATTAAAGGGACGGTTTAGGATCCGACGACAGAAGTAGACGCGGCCACGGTTGCGGTAGACTGGGAAACAGGGCATTTCCGGCCATTATACCGAATGGCAATCGTCTCGCCAAAGGCGATATTCTGGGTGGCGCTGGTCAGTGTGCCCTGCACATACCTTTCTACCGGACGATAGCAATCAACGATCAACAGGCGGCTGTTCAGATCGTCATTGGCGGCACTGGTTACTGTTGCGGCTGCCCCGGTAATGGCCGCCATGGCGGAGTCAGAGTTGGCCGCGCTTTCCTGCACGGTTAAGGTGGCGACTCCAAGGGCAACGGAATCGGTAATCGTGGTCATGAAAACCACACCATCATACCCGGACATATCCAGGATGGATGAATTATCGTCCGTGTTGTTTGCCGCGGGGATGGCGGCATTTACGAAATCAATTTTACAGTTGTTGAGCAAGTTCATATATTCTCTCCTTATTATCCGAGATTTACCTTATTATTATCCGAGCTTGACCCTGACGAACGCCTCTTCGAGAACAGGCATGCCGTCGGTTTCTTTGCGCATGATCAGGCCGGTTTGGTTGGTGGCGGCATACAGCTCTTTCAGCACCTGAATCTGAATATCAAGCGCGTCAGCAATCCAGTAGTTGCTGAATTCGCCAAGGATGCCGCAGTAAAGGCCGGTCGTCATGGTGTTCGGCGCGTACTCGCTCGTGCTGATGGGGCGGCCAAGCAGCATATCAGGCTCACCTGAACGGACTGACTCGCGCCAAATGTATTGGCTGTTTCCGTCCTTGATTTTCGCCAGAACAAGCAACACGTCACGATGGAAAATCCAGTCTGCACGATTCCAATACTGGCCCTTCAGGGTGTATTTTGCATTCATGAGGCCATCAAAAGTGGGGTAAGTCGCCTCATTGCCAGCCGAAACGTCCCTGCCTGTTGAAATTCCGATGGATGAGGGGGTGAACACGCCGAGCGGCTGCTGTCCGCCGTTGCCGGTCATGAACGCCTTTTCCTCGGTGATGCCGGCCTTGTACCCGAGACGGGCCATTACCAGGGTGTCAACCGGAATAGTTGAGTTGCGCAAAAGGTGATTGCTGATTTTCACCTGTTTCGCATACGGGTGAGGGGTAAGGCTCCGCTTTCCGAAAGCAAGATCGGTGTCCAGGCTGCCGGTGGCGATCTCTGTGGTCCAGTCAGCATCAGAGATGTCCGTATCAAGGGACGGCGCACCAAGAGAAACTGCCTTTCTCAACGAATAAACGGTTGATTTTGTCCGGATATAACAGACATCATCAACCCTTTTGATCAGCTTGCTGATAAACTGCTCAGGAAGCACAAGATATCCACCGTCCGTGTCGTTTCCGCTGGTCAGCGCCTTGACGTGTTCGGGGGAAAGCCCTTTCTGCCCTTCAACAATCATGATTGCCATGGCCTCGTTGTAAATCTTCGATGCCCTGGGGTTGGTGTTGCCCTTTTCGGTATCCGGCTGAATGCCATCAATGGCGATCTGTGCCGCTTCCTTCTCAAGCTTGGCCTGCAACTCCTCCCGGTCAATGGCGTCCTTGGCCTTGTTGGCAGCACCGATAAAGGATGCGTAGGACGCATCCTCTTCAGGGGTCAAGTCTCTTTTTTCGGCCTCGGCCTTATCAAGGATGGCGCGGGCGTCGGCGATTGCTTTTCCCCTCTTGTCTCTCAACTCCATAAGCTTTTTCATTCTTTTTTACTCCTCGCACCTCGGCGGGTGCTATTTTAATTAAGTTCCACCAGTTCAAGGCGCTTCCGCCGGACATTCTGCGTAACGATTATTTCTTTTGGCTCTTCGGCCGGTTTTTCTTTCAGGGCAACCGGAACCTTGGTAAAACAGCTCAGGTCAAAGCTGACCTTGGCCGCAGCTTCATTTTTACCGGTTATCTCGTCAACAAATCCTGCTGCTTTAGCATCTTCTGCGCTCATCCAGGTTTCAGCGTCCATCAAGCCTTTGATTTCCTTTTCGTCCTTGCCTGACTTGTCGGTATAGGTTTTGATCAACGAGCTGCTTGAAATCTTATCAAGCAAGTCCGCCTCTTTACGCATGGTTGCCGCGTCGCCAATCACGATTGACCACGGATTGTGCATCATAAACATGGCATTCGAGGCCATGAACACCTTTTCTCCGGCCAGGGCGATGATGCTTCCCATGCTGGCTGCCAGCCCGTCAATATGGGTGTGGACTGTCGCCGGATGATTGATTGCCGCGTTGTAAATCGCCACGCCATCGAAAACAGATCCGCCGGGAGTATTCAGGTGCAGGTTTATTTTTTTCGCCGTGATGTTGTTCAATTCGCGGATGAATGCATCTGCGGTGATACCATAATACCCTATCTCGTCGTAGATGTAGACGGACGATTCATCACCCGCCTTGGCTTCGATGCGGAACCAAGATTTTCCCGGTGTTTCCCTGTTGAGCGCCTTCAGCGCAAAATATTCTTTAAACATTTTTTCCCCCTGTTTCCGGAACGGCGCCGGCCATGTCGGCCGGGAGCATCCCGCTTTGCAGGTAATATTTTTTACCCTCTTCCGTGCCGGTTGGGTTTTCTCCCTCGTAGCTTCGTATTTCGTCTGGGCTCATTGACGCCATTTCAAACCTGGCCTTGAGGTATTGTGCTCGGGCCTGTGCGTCGCCCCGCATCATTTCGTCCATCTCGAAATCAATGCAGTAATCACCAATCTCAGACGGATAAAAAAGGTCACGTTCAAGCGCCTGCTCCCACCGTGTGCAGTTCGGCGTCATAGTGTTGCGGACGAAGCTCATAAAAAAATTCTCTGAGCTGGCAAACGTGCTGTTTTTGTCCCCGCTATGCCCGAGCATGACCAACGGAACTTTGAAAATCCTGGCGATATCTTCGACCTGATATTTCCGGCTTTCTAGGAATTGAGAATCCACCCCGGTCATTCCGATTTTGGTGAATTTCATCCCCTCTTCAAGGATTGCCGTCTTGTGAGCGTTTCCCACGCCTTCCCGGTTATCTGCCCATGTTTCTTTCAGTCGCTTGAAGGCTGGCTCGCTCAATTTGTTCGGGTGCTCAAGAACGCCGCCGATCTGGGCGCCGTTTGTAAAAAGCCTTGCCCCATGCTCTTCTGTTGCCATCGAAAGCCCTATGGCCTCCCGGTGAAGCTCGATAGGGTTCATTCCAACAATGCCGTTCTGGGAAAGACCTTTGATGTGCAGCACTTCGTCCTGTGATAAAATAACGGGAGATCCGTCAAGCCTGCTGAATTCGTAGAATAGTTTCGCGCCGTCTTCTGGCGGTTGAGATTCGGCGGTGACATAGGATGCCGCACCGTCGCCTTTGACGGTAAAAGGGGTCACATAGTCCGGGTGCAACGGAATCAAAGAGTTAACCCCGCGCCCTTTTGCCGCAGAAATAAAGGCGTAAGCGTTGCCGCGCAAAAGCCGGTTGACTTCCATCATTTCCCGGAACTCGAAAGATGTCTGCCATTTGTTCGGCTTATATTTGAGCTGCTTGTAGAGCCGATGCGCCTTGACAATATCTTTCCCGCCGTCTGCCCGATACCTCTTAACATCAATCGGAAGCATTGCCAATGTCTGCGACAATATCCCCACGCACGCATAGACGGTTGACACCCGCATTGCCGTCTCAGAGGTCACGCTCATGCCGCTGGATGTCGTGGCCCTCCCGCCGAAAAGAGCTGAAAGAGCCGGATCGCCAACGGGATATGACGGCGAGCTTGTGGCCGCAAAAATCCTATCTAGCAACATTGCCGGACCTCTGCGCGGTTATTCCGGCGCACAACAGGATTAAACCGACAACGACAAATGAAACCCATGGGACAAATTGATAGAGGCCGTAGCCAATCATGACAAGGCCGGAAACTGATAGAACATCGGCGAGCGTGATATGATGCTGCTTATTTTTTGACAATCAGTGCCCCCAGTAAAAAAATAAATAATTTAACCACTACACTGCGCCAGGAAGAAAAGCAAGCTTTTTTTCAGACACTTAAAACCCCCCTTGTCTCGTAAACAGATGGGCCGCCCCTGGCCTCCGGATTCATTGCCATCAGCGCCACAGCGTTGAATGTTGCCATTAACGGGTCAATTTTACCTGTTCCGGCCGCCTGCTTTGTGATTACAACGGCGTTGCCCTTGGGCTCAACTTTTGCATTACCGGCACACCAAGCCATGAGAGACTGGCCCCCATGCTCTACGGTACCCTCGGCAAGCCTTCTCTCTGTGGTCTTGATTGCCCCGGTCATGCGCCACCCCTGCGGAACACCAACAATACGATCATTGCCTATGCCCCTGCTCTCCAGCTCGTCAATGATGTCACCTATTCCCGCCGGGTCAACCCCTATCCTGTCTAGCAATCCGCTATCCTCGCACTGCTGGATCAGCTCGCCGGCCTGGAAAACGTCTTGCCCGATATCGTCCACAATGGTTAAGTCTCCATCGCGCTGAAAGTCTCGGTACCTGCCGGATTCCGACTTTCTTCTCTCAAGGGCGATAGGATGGACCCATGCATGAGTCCAAAGCAGCCACTTCCTTGTTTCGGGCTCCCTGCCGATGACCGCGAGCCCGAGCATATCATCAAGCCCGCCGCCGTCTATACCGACCACAATCACCTCGCATCTCGAAATGATATCTTCCAGCGACACGGTGCCGGAACATTTCAGCCAGAAATCCGCGCCTGTCCATCTTGTTGACCTGAGATTGAGGCCGATTTCCACATTAAGGTGTTTTGCCAGAAACCCACACAGGGATTCAGGCCCGTCGTTTTCGGCCTTCTGCAGCTCCCTGGTGAGAAATGAAGGGTCAACGGAGGCTCCGAGGTTTGGGTTTGTGACATGGAAAAGGTCGTCTTCTTTTATCCGCAGCACGATCTGGTCAAGGTTTCGCTGTGTGTCCTTGCCGTCCAGCTTAACCACGCTGTCCGGGAACTCGTATATCACAGGAAGGAAACGATTGTCATCGATCCTTCCGTCACGGACCCCACGCGCATAGTCAAGCTTCTGCTTGAACACCCCGGCCGGCGCGTCGTCACTCTGGGTAGAAAGGAAAATCGTAAATCCTTCAGGCCGGGAAGCAAGTCCGCCGGTCGCCTCCCGCAGCATGTTTTCCGCGTTTGGTTTTTTGCCGAAGAGCCACAACTCATCCACAAGGACACCGGTTGCTTTTTTTCCTGATACCGCCTCATTGTCGGCGGCGATGACTTTCAGGGTCGCGCCGGTTCCCCTGTGAGTGATGGTCCGGTAGTGCTCCTGGACGTGCAGGATCGCCGACAGATCCTCATCGTTCCGGACCATATCGCGGGCCGGGTAAAATGAGTTGTTGGCAATTTCGATTGTAGGTGCGATGATCAAGAACTCGGCCGACATTCGCCAATTACGGATGAGAGCGGTAAGCATAATTCCTGCCGCCGACGTACTTTTACTGTTCTTTTTTGAAATAAGCAGGAAAAACTCAGTGATGAGTCGCCGCCCTGATTCTGGGTCATAGGCCCCAAAAATGGAAGAAACAAAATCGGTAATCCATTGCCGGCTGACATCGCCCATTTTGGGGGAGCCTGGGGCGTCTACAACCAGCAGCTCATTGTAGATGTCCAGTGATGATTGGGCCTCATCTGGGAACAGTGGCGGAAATGAGATGAGTGGTCTGCCATCTATTATCCGATCTTGCCAGTCAGGGCAGGCAGTGGTCCATGTCGGCATCATCTTTTCATGCTGATTACTTTACTTGGAGGAGCGCCAACCGCAAACCGGCCGGCCGCTGCTATCTTTGCGGCGTCTTGTTTTTCCTCCTTCTTGCCCTTCTTGTCCCCGCCGTTTTCATGGCAGAACTTAGCGGCAGCCATGGCCATCCTGTCGCGCCTGTCTGGATGGATGTCCGGATCATTCATCACACCGAGCATATATTCCAGCGGTGTTTTATTTTCCTGAGCCGCTTTCTCCGCTACCTCTTCGGCAAGCGGCAGTGTTTTCTGTGATATTTTTTCTGCTGGTACGGATAACTCGGCAGGCTCGGCAGGTTTTTCTTTGGATACCTTTTGTTTTTTCTCTTTGGGTGGCTTAACTTTTTTGGCTTTGGCTGGCTTTGGCACTTTAATTTTCTTCGCCGGTTTGGCCAGGCAGAATAGGCGATATACTTTCGAATAGGAGAACCCAGTATCAGCCATGATCTGCTTTATGGTCTGCAGTTCTCCTTTGTATTCTACCAGCCTTTCCGGTTTGTAAGCCTCTGCCCTGTACCCGCCTCTTGCCATTGGTGCTCACCTGATTGTGGTAGTAATTTTCAAAGTATTTTCCAAGTAATTTTCACGCAATTTATATTCGTGACGTTACCTCCTCATGCACAATATGTCAATTGCGAAATATTTTGTCCGAATGAGAGAT
>Ga0074195_1001016_pt1 | contig 44609 bp, 62 predicted proteins | sample EPASupsiteHSE623_FD_64525 | JGI IMG/M metagenome (GOLD analysis project Ga0074195, IMG submission 64525) | Bioremediated contaminated groundwater from EPA Superfund site, New Mexico - Sample HSE6-23 | ecosystem: Environmental > Aquatic > Deep subsurface > Groundwater > Contaminated ...
GGGTGGAGGCGCCGGCTAGGAGAAGGCGCGCTCCTTTTAGATAAGGCGCACCGGGACGAACCAGCCTCATCTGGACTGGCCAGCTGGAGAGCTGAGATGCCTCAGTTGATGCTACAGTTCCTGCATGGGGCTTACCTGCTTCTTCTGCTGGCTTGGCTAGAGGCTTCAGGCTGATCGGCGCTGTGCAGGGGCTGACGGGCAGTTCCTTGTGAATCTGATGCTGCTTGGCCGCCTGCAAATCGAACTCATCGGCCTCGCGCTCCTCAATGGTTAAAGCCCCCTCGGGGCAGACGGCCAGGCAGGCCCCAAGGCCGTCGCAGAAGCTGTCGCTTACCACTCTGGCTTTGCCGCCCTTCAGCTCAATGGCCCCCTCTGCACAGGCGGTGATGCACTCCCCGCAGCCGGTACATTGGGACTCGTCTATCTTGATTATCTTTCTCTTTGCCATCTGCACCACATCTTCGTCATCTACATTAGTCCATTATCTTAATAACCCTGCTACTAAGATCTAAGAATTCTATCTTATGTTACTGATTTATTATTAGTATTATTGAGAATAAATAAAGAAAGTTATTTAATTCATTTAATGTATTGGAAAATAATTTAAATGGAGCGCTCAAGGCAAAATCATACTTAATTCTTGGAGGCCTGATAATGAAGCTATGGTTTTGGTTGCTTGCGCTGGCAATAACATGCTCTCTGGCCACGGCACTTCCAAATGAGGCCACAGGGTTTGTGATTTACGTCACGGATGGAGACACCATTACTGTTGATGGTTTAGGCGAGGTCAGGCTTGCGGATATCAACTGCCCTGAGCTTGGGGCACACGGAGGTCCTGAGGCAAAGAGTTCACAATGGCGTCGCTGCTAAACAGGCAGGTCTATCTGGATATTGACGACGAGGCAGGGCAGGATCGATACGGCTGCTATGTTGCCGTGGTTTATCTGGCCGGTTCCGATAGTTCTCCGGGGGAGAACGTTAACCGCATGCTTGTAGATTCTGGGCACGCGATAGTTGAGGATGCAAAAGACAACGAGTTTAATCCTGCTAACTAGAATCATGACCGCTCCTTCTTTTCCGGCAGTACCTCCTCCCTGATCCAGTCGGCTCTGATCGGTATTCTCAGCACGAGGACGAAACCAAGCGCGCTGAGAACTTCCCGGACATCCTCCTCTGATAAGCCAAAGCGCCGGGACAGCCGCTTGATGCCGTCGGGATCGGACACTCGGAAGTATTTGCCCCTCGTTGTTAAAAACTCAATTAGTGCAGCTTCTCCTGGCATGATATTCCCGTTTTCCGCTTAGATCCCTTCTGAAAAGTTCGAATAAAGGCGAGGGCATAATCTTAGATTAATCTGTTATGCTCTGTTATGCTGTCTGGATTATTTGAAATTTATCCAGGAAAGTCCATGGACAGCAGTGCGCGAGTGTTTCGAGCATTTGAATGAAAAAAGGCGTGTATATCGCGCAAAGAATCGGGCTGTTTTTGTCGGCGCACATTTGATGGACTATTACTAAGTCGTTATCTGCTGGCAGTTTTTTTATTTTGACCGTGGAACGCTTTGCAGCTATAAGAGGGGCCATTGTAACGTCCCTGTAGCAACGAATAAAGGCCAGCTTCTCGTCAATAGCCTTAAATGAAAAAATTTATATACGTTGAATGCCGAAGTAGTATTATCACAGTATTAACATTAGGAGAATGGTTCATGAAGATTAGAGTAATAAGCTCAAGAGATGAGATCGGCAAACTCAGGCCGAATGAGAAGATGGTCCACCTGGCATTCAGAGCATCCAACGTTGATTTCCTCAACCTGATGCAGAGAAGCCCCAGGCTGCAGGCAATCCAGATCCCACCTTCCTACAAGAAGACCATGTCTGAGGCCATCGCAGGCTTCCTGAAGATGCAGGGCATTGAGCTCCTGGTAGGAGATGTCTGGGGCCACAGAAAGGATATCGACGAGTACTTCACTGTTCCCGATGAGGCAGTAAAGGCCATCAAGACCATGGCCGAGAAGGGCATGGCCCCTGATGAGGCTGCCAAAGAGGTCCAGAAGACCGCCAAGCTGGGAACGGATCTCGTCGGTTATATTGCCAGGACCAAAGCAACTGCTTAAATCTGCAGCATGACGACGTGAGGGCCGAAAAGGAAGTTCTGTGCTTCTTTGCCGTAAGACAGAACTCCTCCGGCCTCATTTTTGCTGCACCGGCGAAAGTTTTTTTAGCGAAAGTTTTTTCAACGTCAAATGACGAAGCCCATATGGAGATGGGCAGAGTGAGAGCGAGATGGAACCGGATTTCTAAAGGACGTAGAGCCTGTTTTCTTGTAGCTATTGTTTTGCTGTCCGGAATTTTGATTGAATTTTTAATAACCGAATCTGCAGCGGCATCTACTCACCATGTTTTGCCCGGCGAGAGCTTACAAGAATCCATAAACTCTGCCAAGCCAGGCGATATAATCGAAGTTGCCAGCGGCACTTACAGCGGGCCCATCAGCGTGACCAAGAGATTAATCCTGAAGGGCATTGATGCCGGAAGAGGAAGGCCCGTGATAGATGCAGGTGGTAAGGGAAGCGCAATTACCCTGCTGGTTGAAGGCTCTGTCCTGGATGGATTTCTTGTTATGAACTCGGGGAGCAGCGAGCTTGAGGCCGGCATCAAAGTGTCCAGCAGGAACATGACCGTGAGGAATAACACCGTCATTAATAATAATATAGGCATGCGCCTGCAGTTTTCCAGCGACAGCATCATCGAGGACAATGAATTTAACAATAACGATAGGGCTATATTCCTTTTCGGCGCCAGAGGAAATACCGTTAGAGAGAACAGCCTCGAAGACAATACAGATGCCATCACCGTCTGGGACTCACATGGGAATTTTGTTGAGGGAAACTTAATCTTCGACAACAAAAAGAACGGCATCTATCTCGTATCCTCCTCAGGAAACTACATCGCGGGCAACAATGCCAGCAGCAACTCCCTGGGCATTTACCTGATGCTCTCTCAGGCCAACATCATTCTGGGCAACAAGATGTACAGAAACGGAGATCATGGTTTATATCTGCAAAAGTCCGGCGGAAACACGTTGAAGAGCAACGATATTGGAGATAACAACCTCAGCTTCTATGCCGAAGGCCTGAGCTACGACCACCTCAACAACGACATAGACGCCAGCAACCTCGTCGACTGCAGGTCCATCTACTACCTGGTCGATGCCTCTAACAGGGTAATCGATTCCTCCTCAGAGGCAGGAACAGTCTACTGCATTAGATGTCGAAACATTACGGTAAAAGACCAGATTCTGGAGGGAAACGACAAGGGAATCTACTTCTTCCAGACCGCCGGATCGCTCGTGGAGAACAATACCGCCAAGAATAACAACTGGTATGGAATTGAGCTTCACGAATCAGACCACAATGTGCTCAAGCGCAACAACGCCAGCAGGAGCAAGGCAGGGATTTACCTGGAGAACTCCAGCGATAACACAATAGCCGCCAACAACGCCTTCGATAACACCGCAGGCATAGTCCTGGCTTTTGGAAGCGCCAACAACACCATTTACCAAAATAACATGGTCTACAACGCGAACTACAACGCCTATGATCCTGGCGAGAACCAGTGGGACGATGGCCGGAGGGGCAACTTCTATGACGATAATATCAACTGCACCGACTGGGATAAAAACGGTATATGCGACTCCGGCTATAGCATTACGCCAGGGCAGAGCATCGACAGATATTCTCTGACGGCTCCGGTTAGGCCGGAGTAGCAACAGTAGGGCGGTAATGCAGCGGATGTATCGAAGCAGCAGAGCAGCGGAATAGCAGCAATAAGCAATATTTCCTGAAAACTGATTTATCCTAAATCGTCCCAACCTTTATGCAGATGGACCCGATGGATCAGGTACAAAAGACGGCTGGAAGTATCAGCCGGATGGAGATCAGAGGAGCAGGAAGGATTGCCACTGCAGCTGCAGCCGCTCTAAGAGATTTTGCCCTCGCCGTGGATGCCGGAAGCCTGGAGGAGTTCAACTCCGAGGTCAGGCGTGCAGCCGATCTTCTCAACAGCACTCGACCAACGGCCGTTTCACTCTCCAACGCCATCAGAGCGGTTACCAGGTACAGGGCCGACGATCTTGAGACGGCGAGGCAAGCTGTGGTGTCCAATGCAAATCGTTTTATCGAGAGCTCAGAGAAAGCAGTTCAAAGGATTGGCCAGATAGGGAGCCGCACGATAAAGGACGGGGATACTGTGCTCACTCACTGCAACTCAATGGCGGCCCTTTCCGTGATCAGAACCGCCCACAGGGCCGGCATGAAGATCAATGTGATAGCAACCGAGTCGCGGCCAAGGTACCAGGGAATCGCAACAATTGGGATGCTGGATGAGTTAGGAACGCCAATTGAGCTGATAGTGGACTCAGCGGTTCGGAGCGTGATGAACGAAGTTGACCTGGTAGTAGTAGGGGCAGACGTGATCACTGCCAACGGCACGCTGGTGAACAAGATAGGGACGTCGCAGATTGCCCTGTGTGCCCATGAGGCCAGAACGCCTTTTATGGTTGCGGCCGAGACCTATAAGTTTAGCCCAATGACGATACTCGGCGAGCCTGTGCCAATCGAAGAGAGAAGCCCTGAGGAGGTGCTTCCAGGAATATCGAAGTACAGGAACGTCAGGGTGAGAAACCCGGCCTTCGATATCACCCCCCGCCAGTACATCGATGTGATCTGTACCGAGGTGGGGCTAATCCCGCCGGAGATGAGCTACATGATAATAAAGGAGAGGCTTGGGTGGGAGATGGATGAGGGCGGTATATGAAGAGCTAATATCAAGACGGCAACTTCCTTCCTGAGTTATTTGTGATCCTTGTGCGCTTTGTAGTTTAATTCAGTCCGTTTGGGTGTCTAGACAAAACGAAATCTACCACAAAGAGCATAAAGACCACAAAGGACGCACGAAAGCGATTTTCGTTCATATAAAGGCACAAAGAGAGCTCTTAAATCTCGCATACTTTTGGGGTAACCTCAAATAGATTAATCCTCTTTTAAGCTAGAAAAAAATCAAGGTGAATCCCAATGAAAAGGGAATTAGGCGATCTGGAGCTGGCCAGGTATGAGGCCAGCATAGTATTCAGGTCTAAAGCCATTCTGCCTCTTTGGTCTGGCAACGTACTGCGGAGCGGTTTTGGAGCAAGGCTGCGGGAGATGGTCTGTGCCAGCAGGCGAGAGGACTGCTCACGATGTCCTCTCATGGGAGCTTGCGCGTACGATTTCTTTTACAACTCCCGTCTTCCGGAAGGGGCCGAGTTCTTAAGAAAGCAGAGGGATATTCCAAGGCCTTTTACATTAGAGCCGCCCAGGCCAGGGACATACGAACCGGGATCAGTAGCACTTGTAGGGTTTACGCTTCTTGGTAAGGGCATCTCTTATCTTCCCTACTTCTTGCTTGCCATCAGAAATTTAGGCGAAATCGGAATGAGCGCCAGGTTCAGAGAGGGACTGGGGAAGTTCGATCTGATGAGGACGGACTCAGTAGGGTATGGGTCGAGGTCGAATATCTTTAAGGGCGATACAGTATACAACAGATCCTTAATTCTGAGATACAGCGATATACTGAAGGCATCTAAAGAGCACTTCGGGAACCTGACCATCTCCTTTTCGACGCCCACCCAGATAAAGGAAGACGGGATGTTCACGGCCGTGCCAACGTTTCGGGGCTTCATGGGGAGGCTGCTGTCAAGGGCAAACGCTGTGGCCTCGTTCTACGGCACGGGAATGCTCTACGATTACGATGAGGTTCTTGGCATCCTGGGCAAGTGCAGGAGTATAAGCATCTCCAGCGCAAAAACAGAAGAGCTCAGGGAGAGACGCCGGTTCCACAACCAGGGAGGAGAGAAGAAGCCTCTAGCGCCATTCTTCAAGGGGGAGATAATATACTCGGGGGAGTTCTCGAGTGATATCATGGCCCTGTTGGAGCTGGGCAGGTTAATCCATGTGGGAAAGATGGCCACATTTGGGAACGGGCGCTATGAGATCGAGGTTTAGCAGAATACTTCTTGCAATCTCTTTTGGTGGATAGATTTTATTAATTCCATTACTTCTACGGATTACTCCCTCGTGAGGATTGAGGATAACATTTGAAGCACTCGATTTTTCGGGAATTTAAGGTTGGGAAGAATTTGGCTTTCAGTTCCCTTTTCATCGGGATAGCCCTTGCAATCTGTGAAATTTCTTAGAAATGCAACCAATTGAGAAAAACATGTTTATGCTTTGGCTTCCGCTCGTTTAGAAGCCGCAGTCTCTGGTGCGCGCTCTACGACTTCGAAAGCTCGGATGTCGTAGTCCACCAGACGATCATAATCTTTTGGCGCGGGCTTCAATTTCTTGATGAACTCCCGGCCTATGGCATCGCTTCCCATATCAACCTCATCGTATTACCGTCTCTTCTGGCTTCAACTACTCTGAATTTAGTCTCACGTTTTATTAATATCTCACGGTCGTCTGGTGAAAGGGAATGCTTCTCAATCGCCAATGCCTTGGTGCCCTTCGGAGCCAGAACCACGATTACAGCTTTCTCCATATCCTGAAGCTCTGGATTTGTTGCATATCGATTTGCTGCGCCTAGATCATGCGATGTTGACATGAAGCCATGGTAATCGATAATCTTGCCTGGCTGAACATATCTCCCATCGACTTGCATGAACTCCCATGTCTTAGGATGTATGCCGCGGAAAAGCCTCATGTCTTCAGGCAAACTTGCTTTTTCCAAAGCGCTGTCCAGATTACCTATTATTCTTGGGATCTCTTCTGGAACATCTATATTAGCAAATAAATAATCGTTGATTGCTTTATTTACTGTTCGATCTGTGTAAAGCTGGATTGCTTCTTTTTCAATATCGGGTAGGCCACGCCATAGATCACTCGTGTAATTTAGCGCGGATTGGACTTTCTCCTCATGATCGTTAACGTACTTCGCCTTCGCTATCTCGCCTTCGAACGTCATTGCCGTGGCAATGCTATGGGTACAATTGCCATGAAAAACTTTTGCTGCCTTTGCATTAGCCAGTGTGGGATAACCTTGAGTTTTACTAGTCAGGCTTATGATCCGACCCACCCAGTCGCGGCAGGCTTGGCAGGAATTCTTTCCTACACCGCCAATAATCTCAGCGAGATCATGACCATGCTCCCTTTCAGTTCCCTTTTTCTCGGGATAGCCCTTGCGATGACTGCCTTGAGCTTGTAGTTCTCAGCGGCTTCTACACTTTCAGTTCCCTTTTCCTCGGGATAGCCCTTGCGATGGGGCCTCGACTGGATCTTCTGCATTACATCTACGATCCTTTCAGTTCCCTTTTCCTCGGGATAGCCCTTGCGATGCCAAGGCGAAAGCTGCAGAGGATGCAGATCTGCAGCTTTCAGTTCCCTTTTCCTCGGGATAGCCCTTGCGATCGAACCTCCTTAGCGAGGTCTGGCCCTTCGTGGCAACAATCTTTCAGTTCCCTTTTCCTCGGGATAGCCCTTGCGATGAACACATGCTGCGGGCTCTGCGTCCCTCCAACAATGCTTTCAGTTCCCTTTTCCTCGGGATAGCCCTTGCGATAATTGCTGAGCAGGGCGCTCTGGTCACAGAGGAGACCGCTTTCAGTTCCCTTTTCCTCGGGATAGCCCTTGCGATCATGGATAATTGGCCTTTCCCACCAGCGTGGGGATGTTACTTTCAGTTCCCTTTTCCTCGGGATAGCCCTTGCGATTCTCTTAATATCGAATCCCCATTGAGGGGCTCGGTTTCTTTCAGTTCCCTTTTCCTCGGGATAGCCCTTGCGATGCCTCTTTGCGCTTCAAGGTCTCTTTGGCTTCCAGAACTTTCAGTTCCCTTTTCCTCGGGATAGCCCTTGCGATCTCATGATGGTCTTCGACGACCTCACTGAACCATACCAGCTTTCAGTTCCCTTTTCCTCGGGATAGCCCTTGCGATAAAGGCCCGTATATTCTCGCTTCAGAGAGGCTATGTAGTCTTTCAGTTCCCTTTTCCTCGGGATAGCCCTTGCGATTGGTGTAATGGCCAGGATGCTCATGGAGGACATATTAGCTTTCAGTTCCCTTTTCCTCGGGATAGCCCTTGCGATCAGAACGGGGTTTGGATGCAAAGCCTCCTTGCGCGAAACTTTCAGTTCCCTTTTCCTCGGGATAGCCCTTGCGATTCTGGTTTCACTGGATAGGTAGCCCAGGTCTGCCATCTTTCAGTTCCCTTTTCCTCGGGATAGCCCTTGCGATCGCTTTCCAAGTCTGCTACGCATCGTATGGTTACTTCCTCTTTCAGTTCCCTTTTCCTCGGGATAGCCCTTGCGATACGCCAGGAGAGACGCAGTGCTTGCGCTTCACCTGCTTTCTTTCAGTTCCCTTTTCCTCGGGATAGCCCTTGCGATGGCCCTCCAAAGGGGCTGATTTTAGATAAATCTTGCGTCGTTCGGCCTCTTTCAGGGAGGTCAATTTCGCCAGAGGGCAAAATGCAAGCGGGTATTTAAACTCTGGCGAAGAGATAGATGCCATGTCATATCTTTTCTTTTAGCCAAATCACAATTATTTTGCATTTCCAGCCAATTGCCCGAAAAAAATTGCCAGAACGAAGGATTTTAATCAGCTCTTTCGAGAATCAAAGCATAATAGCATTTGATTTCAGTCTAACAGTGTTTATCACTCTAAAAATGATCTGCCATCTGGTACCAATCTAATTTCGCAATTATCCGAATACAAAAACAGGAATTCGTTCCTTAAAGTCTTAGAAAGTCGACATGGCGACGTTAATTTGCTTTTATAGGATTAAAAGCCTCTGAAAATTCGGGCGGAAAATGAGCGATGGCATCCCTTATTGATGAGCTGGCGAAAATCTAGCCGTGAGGTGATCTTGGGGCGAACATTAAGCTTTGCTATTGCCCTTACGATACGCCCATATTTATAAAAATGACATGGGCTGAAGTTCAGCCCTAATTAGGAGTTCTCGCTTGCTCAGTATTTCATCTCGGTGATCAAGGCGCCGGTGTCGTCAAGCAGCTTTATATCCCCTGTTTGATCGTTAAGGATGTTGGTGCCCTGATCGAGGTAAAGATTTGTCCTGTTAGTCTCGCCCTCGCCGAAGTGGATGTTGACGCTGGTGAGCGGATCGAAGACGTAATCGGGCAGTGTTATGTTCTTTGTGCTGTCTATGGAGATCGTCCAGCCGAGGAGGCTCGGCGCGCGATCTCCGTTGTTGTAAAGGACGATATATTCGTCATTACCTGCAGGAGTCACATTGCTGATGTTCAGACCTGTGAAGTATTCTAAATTCTCCCTGTTAACGCTAAGGTTGCTGTCCATGGATTGATTGACCTGCGCCAGGGCTACTGCTGCTATGAAGAGCGCCATGACGGCTGAGGTCAACACCAGCCGGTATGCATATTCTGTATGTTTCATTTATGTTCCCCGACAAATGCCTTTAACTTTAACTACATCATAATTATATTTAAATTTATCTGTAAGCTTTACAGGCTTTTTTGCTAATGCTGAAAACTTAATTTAGCCTTTAGGTATTCGCAGAAATGCTCAAGAATGAAGTTGGCCTGTTTGATATTGATGTTATAAGTCTCTTAGGAAAACACCGAAGTTTCAAAACAGCTTGCATGGTTTGCGCTGTTCTGCTCGGCATCTATTTCATAATGAGCATAGGCCAGAAGATGTTTCAAACGCAATAAAACCAATCGTAAATTAATCAGATGCTAATGAGTTAGTCCGCGTTAAAATCATATATTTGCTTCTGGGGAGGCCTACCGGAGTTCTCGGCCTCATCTGCTTGCTTCTTTGCATTAACTTTCTTGGCCGTTTTCAAAATATCCTCGATTGAGGCATTGGGGCTTACTTTTTTAAGAACGAGGCAGTCCTGTCCCAGCTCGACAATGATCTCCTCACAGATTTCTATTCCAAGCTTGCGCCGCAGCCTGCCGGGAAGCTTCACTCTGCCCTTCTCGTCTACCCATGTGAGTGGCATTTACTTCACCGTTCTGGTAGCTTCGCTTTCATCTGAGATAAGTCGAACATGGCTTCAGGAGCGATCCGTGATCATGAAGCCGAACTTATTGCAGAGGATTTTGGCAACACCAGAGGAAATTCCTCCAGATAAAGCTCTGTAGCTTCCTTGAGATTCTTCACTGCCTCCTCGATAGTCATGCCCTGGCTTGCCGTTCCTACCTCAGGGCACTCTGCAACGTACATGTCCTCTTCCTTATGAATAACTGCGGTGAGCGTGAGCATATGGCTTATAATATCAGCCTCGCTAATTTAAATGTTCTCTAGAAATGATCAGCTAACCAGCATAGCTGTCGTGCAACTCTTCAAGATCCTGCGGGCCTTCGCATATGCCTATTACCTCGGATAGGGCATCAGCATTTTGCTTCCTGGCATTCCGCCTCTCCTCGAAGGTTGCTCAAGAACTCAGAGACCTTCTGGAGATCTGTACCAGGAAGAGGTCCCATCTTTTTTATTATTTTTTGTATAAAAATATTAGTCTTTAAAACCGCTACAGTCTTAATACCGTCCTGCTAATGGCAAGGAAGAATAGGATTGAGAATAAAGCACCTAGCACTTGCTCAGATATAAACAAAAATTTTATAAATGATCCGGAAAGTCCTGGAGACTTATGGATGCCAGGTGGATCGATAAAGAGCTTTGTGCCAGATAGGAAAATAGCAGCGCTAAATGTAATAGAATTTATGATTAGCGTTGGCCAATTCCTTTTTGAGATATATCCCGAGAGCATATATTCATCCAATGGCACTATAAGGCGGATTATTCCCCAAAAAATGCTGAAAATCAATATAAGTACAAAAGACCATCCTATCGGATTTAGCGGTCGCACACCGTAGCCAAAAGATATCTCGAAAAAGGTATCTATGAACATTAAACCGGACTCTTGTATTTGATCTTGCAGAAATTCTCTTGGTCGAGGATGATTTCGGTATTCTATTCTATATTGTAGATAACAATCATCTGCATCTTTGAGAAAGCCAATTTTTTTAAAATTATCTATTAGTAATAAATATGCAGTATTATCATATGCTAATTTAAATATATTGTCCCATGAAACATAAAACTTATCGTATTTAGTTTTGTTCAAAGAAAGCAAGCTATTAAAAACAGCGTCTTCAAATAGAGCATCTCCATTAAATCTGCACGAATCAAAGCATGCGTGCCCATTGAACTTAGACTTCTCAAAAGCTGCAATTCTATCAAAATAAGATTCCTGGAATTCCGCGCTTTCATTAAATTTCGATCCTGCAAACTTTGCAATATTGCCGAATTGGCATCCTCCAAAGTTTACAGATCTATCGAATTGAGATCCTCCAAAGTCAGTAAATCCATTAAATCGAGACTCTAAGAAGCTAGCAGATTTATTAAACTTAGATCCTCCAAAAAGGGCATTTTCGTTAAACTGAGATCCAGAATAATCAGCATATCTTTCAAAACTAGATCCCCCAAAGTCCGCAAATCCATTGAACTTGGCTTCAGCAAATTTAACCTCACCGTTGAATTCGGACACACCGAAATCAGCATTATTGCTAAACCTGCATTTTTTGAAGTTAGTAACACTATAAAATTTTGATGCCTTAAAGCTGGCAGTACTGTCGAATGTTGATTTATAAAAGCTCGCAGTATTATTGAATTGAGATCCCTTGAAATCAACATGTCTATTGAAAGTAACATTATTAAAAATAACTTGTTTATCAAATATAGTATTATTAAAATTGACAAACCCATCTATTGTTGAGCGTTCTATATGTATTTTAGAGGTAATGATCTTTGCATTTTCTGACCAACCAGAGACATATATTTTAAATGGTTTACGTCCTATAAACATAGGTGGCGAACTTAGCTCGCTCAGGTCTAGGTTGCCTACAATTTTGGCGTCATAGTATTCTATTGGCTTGTTTTTAGAAATATCATATAAAATTTCATTTGCTGGAACTATTTTAAAAGATTCCCCTGACGCATTTATTACTGTGAACGCTACCAAGAACTGCATTAAAAGAAATAGAAGTTGCATCAATTTTGACATCATTAGATCGCTCGCTTAGGGGTGGCATTTCTCTGGATAAAATAGATCACAATTGGAGACATCAGTAGAGGAGCCAACCACATAAAATTGAAGATCAGGAAGATTGGATTTTTAGTTAGCCCAACCAAGAGAAGTATATTAGCCAAAATACAAACGCTCATTTCTTTGATTATATGAACGAAAGTCATCTTGTGCTCGTAATTATTATGAGTGGTTTTTTCCGTCACGTCGAATTGGATTTTCCCTCCGAATATTGTTTCCAGCTCTGCCTTAATAAGAGGATACATTATATATCCGTGAATCGATATATTTAAAAATAGGCTTTTGTAGTACTCTACTAATGAGACTCCCAATCTCATAGCCAGAGGCAACCTAAGAAATAGATAATTTAATATATAAAGAAATAATATAAAAAATAATAAAAGAGACTGCTTTTGAGGCACGCCAGCAATGAACCTACTAAATTCGTTTAATGAAGAGCTGAAACCCCATACGGCTATGAACGTTCCCGCAAAATAGATAATCCAAACTGCATAAGTATAGACTGCCATGAATAAGTGCAATCTTGTATAAAACGGAATTCCAGTTGTATCGATCTGTAGTAGCTGCAGCGTCTGTTTAGCCCAACGTATATACCTTTTTGTGTAGCTCTGTATTGTTTCTGGCACCGCATCAAACGAAGTGACATTTACTATTTTACACTCATATCCTCTTTTAATTGCTTTTAAGCCAGTTGCATAATCTTCTGCTACAAAATTTTCGTCGAATCCGCCAATACTTCTAATTATCTCAGTCCTATGCAAATTATTATGACCCCAAGATATGATTGTATCGCATTCATTACCCAGTTTTTCGCCGAAGTACATCGCCAAAGGGGTCATGGCGCTAACGGCCCTAGAAAATGGGTTCTTAACATTCCATGGTAATATCTTGCTTTGAAAAATTGCAACATTTTCATTAGAAGAATGCTCTGCATATTTGACCATATTTTCAATGAAATCCTTTCCGAAAACACTATCACTATCCGCAATAATGAAATATTTATATATATCTCCATATAAATATAGCCAATTATTTAAGCTTCCTGCCTTAAATCCATTCCTGTGGTTTCTCCTTAATATTTTAAGGCCAGATGCATCGATTGATCTAATATGCTCTTCATCGGTGGAGTCGTCAAGAATAAAAATATCGTAATTTTTATAACTTTGATTTTTTAATAAGCTCATTAAGCCTGGGATTGCATCGTTATATGTAACATAGAGTAATGCAACAGGTGGATAACTGGCTAATTTCTCTACTTTAGATAAATCGTTATTTTTTATAATCACAGACAAAAAGAACTCAACAAACCTGTAAGCTATACCAATATTTATAAATTCTAATATCAAAAAGTATATAAAATTAATAGAGTTGAATCTAGCGATATATAAGCCAATGCTGATATTCAGAATGGCCAGTACCAAAATAAATAATAAAACAAAGATAGTTTTAGTCTTCATTTTTAATCTACCAATCATTATCATCAGTATATTCCAAAACAAGGAAACGGTCCAGGTATAATTACTCCATTGCAATCATAATAATCTGCACATATCTTCATTCCATATCCACCATAGTGGATTACTGCAAATCTTCTTCCATTTATATCGTAATATTCCCTTTTAGAGAGAATTCCATCTGGCCTACACGTGTCAGCTGCAACCCGATAGTAGTAATCTGTCTTTAATGGATCGTTGTTTTCGCATTTAAGCTCATTATTTTCAATTTTGCTATCAACTATCCTCGTCCCGCTGGAGGCGACATAATATATCCTTCTAATAAGTTCTTTGTTTTCGTTAAATTGATCCGTTGCAGCTTTATCGTAATAGTTTCCTATTATAATCCCATTCTCGATAGCTTCTTCGAATTCTAGTTCACTTCTTTCAATTCTCGTATCGATAGCTTCTTGTGCATCGATTGGAGATTCTATTAAACAACCATTAGTATACTGTGTAAGAACAGGCGTACTGCTACTAATTATTACTGTTATAGTTGTAATTAGCATGATACCTGCCACCATTATTTCAGGTCCTTTGAATCTTGCATTCATAGTCTCATTAATCTCTCTGTTACTTACACCTTAGGTAGACGATCGATCTGTCTATTACCTACTATCAAATAAAAGGATTTTGGTTGTCTATCTAATTCACTATCCTCTAGAGCATAGAAGAATATCGAAAGATCAGTTTTCATTGTTCAGAAATCGATCTAGAACATCATTAAGTTCCCGTTCCCCCCTCATAATTTTCTTAAGAAGCCTATACAAGTCATCTTCACACAGCCTCCCCATGCATAAAGGCCTGCTTCAATCCCAGTACCAATACCTTCCCATGACGTGGCGCTCTGAGCCAGCTCTCTGCAGACGCTCCCTGATCCTTCCGAGAAGGGTATCAAAAACCGGTCACGATCATAGAGCAGGATGGCCTCCTGCGACATGTACAGATAGAGGGGATGGAACTGCTGGGCCTCGGTCCTGGAGCGGATTACCTCGATGAAATCGGTGTAGATGCCCTGTTCCCAGAGGGCCTCAAGCTCCACTGTCAGGGAATCTCTCACAGGCTGGAGCAGGCGGCGCCGGGCCAGCATGCCTGAGGGGGCCTCCTGGAGCACGACAAAGATGTCGATGTCGGGGGCTGGGCCAGCCTGGCCGCGGGCTACAAAGCCGTAGAGGGCGATGGAGACTAGATTGTCTTCTAAGGCCTTTTGGGCGGCTGTTGCGTAATGCTTTGTAAGTTGCAGCAAAGCGGCGTTTAAGTCGGGTTGGGAGATGGGCATTTCAGAACTCCGTGAATTGGCGAGAGGCTTCGCAGATCTCATCCAGGGCACTTCGATTGTGGCATCTACGATAGCTCTCCGGAACGCTGACCAGTAAAGCCTGGTTTCTGCAGTTTAAGAATTTTGCTCGATTATTGCGCACACCTATCCCTACTCCGGCATTTTTAAAATTAATCTCCAATTCAACGTATTTCACTTCGTCCTTCTTCATCCCCTCACTATTATGTATTCGAATCTCCTTTATGCTTTTGTCTCTTCTTGAACCGACATATCGAGCTTGGTTATAGTAGCTTCTACATAGTCGCCTTTTTTTAGATCCATATATCTTCGAACATCGAGTGGGATAGTGATTTTCCCATTATCTAACACCCTGGCAATTATCTTGTATTGATTCGCTGGATCCATGTACTATAATTTCATCATACGGCCTATTTAACCTTTTATAATACTTAACGTTAATTTGGTCATTTAATGATATTATTGTGAAAAAAATAACTTTAAGTACTTTAATGTTATATCAGTTCGCAGGCAAGTTAAGTTGGCCGCAGCAATCCAGAGGATTACCATGCAAGCATAACCCACATGAGCGCTGTGGAGCATCCAGCCAGAAGCAATAGCAATCCCAGCATCCGCACATCGCGCGCAGGTAAGCTATCTGGCCGCAACGCCACGAAGGCGCCTGCGATGCCCAGGGCGGCCCGGCCTGCAAGAGCGATCTGCTATTTGACCGCTGTTAATCCGGAGGTTAGAAGATGGCAACAAAAGAGGAAGTCATGTGCAGAATCAGAAAGCTCGACGAGATCTGCACGATGTTGAACGACGTTAGAAGAAGCGAAATGACCGAGCTGGAAGAGCTTGAGGAGGCAGGCCAGACCTGAGCTTTTCCTCTGTGGCGAATAGCAGCCAATTCAGGCAACTGCCACTGCAGCGCCAGGGCGAAAGCCGTGCTGAATGACATGATGGATGGCAATGCCGTTGGCCGCCTCAACGCTGTAAAACTCAAGCATGAATATTATTGGAGGGTCGAAAATGACTGCAACAAAGGAGGAAGTTATACGCAGGATCGAGAAGATAGATGAGATCCGCACGATCCTGGAAGATATCAGAAGAAGCGAGATGGCCGAGCTGGAGGAGATTGTGGACGCTAAGCCGGCCTGAAACTTTTTCTTAGTTCGAGCAGCCTGAAGCGCGGATTTTATGCAACGAACAATGCTTTAGCAATTTTCGCTTATCAAAACGATCCCGTCTTTACCTCCCCTGATCGTTCGTAATTGGCGACAATCACTCCAGCAGGTGTTATCTTGCCTTTAGTCAACTTGAACGCTGAAGGCATCGTTCCCTCATCAAACAGGCGTTTTCCATGACCGAGTGTCACGGGGAAGATTTTAAGCCAAAATTCGTCAACTAGGTTATTTGCAAGAAGCAGTTGAACCAGCACACTGCTCCCGTAAACCTGCAGTTCCGGCCCATCTTGCGCTTTCAACTTTTTTATTTCATTCAGCACATTACCGGTAACGAGCACCGATTTCTCCCAAGTGAATGCTTGAGGCGAATGCGAAACAACATACTTTGTCGCGTTATTGATGCCTGGGCCTTCATCCTTGTGACTAGGCCAATAGGCGGCAAATATTTCGTAGGTTTTTCTGCCAAGTAGCAAATCAAATGGGTGTCCCATCTGCTCATCCATGACCTTACCCAAGGCTTCGTCAAGATAGGGTACAATCCACCCGCCATACTTGAAACCCCCAGAGGTATCTTCCTGGGGCCCGCCGGGTGCTTGCATGACACCGTCAAGCGAAATAAATGTTAAAACGATAATTTTTCTCATGTTATTCATGGCCTCCTCTATTTTCAATAAAGCACGTTATTTTCCCAGTTGAACGGCTTACTTTTGCGCCGTTTGTTGTATTTGTATCAAGTTGCCACAGGTGTCGTCGAAGACGGCTATGGTCACATGCTCCATTATTTCAGTTGGCTCCATTGTGAACTTTACACCGAGCTTCTTCAATCGTTCATGCTCTCTGCGAACATCAGAAACGCCGAAGGATGTCGCGGGAATACTCTGCTCAAAAATTGCTTTCTGGTATGTTTTTGCTGCCAGATTATTGTTCGGTTCAAGCACAAGCTCGGTACCGTTTTGATCGTCAGGCGAGACAACGGTGAGCCACCTGTATTCCCCCGCGGCGATGTCGCTTTTCTTCACAAAGCCCAGGGTTTCAGTATAAAACTTCAAGGCTTTATCTTGATCGTTAACGAATAAACTGGTGTATATGATTTTCATAATTTACGCCTTACTATTAGCCACGTTATTCAACTTGCTGCTCCTTTTATTAGATACTCAAAGATGCATTTACCTACTTATTATATGATTCCCAAATTTTATAAAAGTATCTAAAACAGGTGACTTTGCTTTACAGCTCACTTCAGCAAAAGCCAAAAAATACTGGCCTAGGGAGGGGCTCATCATCCCACCACCATGCCAAAGCTATCACCACTATGCCTGAACTGGTCTTCCACCTCTTGTTTTTTAGCCCTGAGCTGGTTTCAAAACTAAAAACTACCTCTCCGTATCATTATATGAAATAGTAATATGAAGATAGAGCAGATAGTCCCTGGACATATTGGGCCTCGCTCTCTATCTGAGCTTTAACCCTCGGCCGGACGGACTTGCGGGTTACTAGATCCACGGGACAGCCCAAAAGATCCTCCAGGAAGAACTTCAGATCCATGTCCCCGTTGAAGGTGGCTGGCCCCTGGAGCTCCACCAGGATATCAACATCGCTATCCTGTCGGGCCTCATCCCTAGCCACAGATCCAAAGACGGCTAACGTCTTCAGTTTGAAATATTCTAAGTCTAAGAAGAAGCTGAAGATGGATACGAAAGAAATATCATCGATAAAAAAATACTGGCCTAGCAACATTAGCCTCGAGGCCCCATCATGTCCCGCATCATCCTCTCCGACCGCGGCTCCTTCCTCGGCAAGTCCGGCGAGCAGTTCCGCGTCACCCGCAAGGACGAGCCCGAGGTTCTTCTCCCCGCCCGAAAGGTGGAGCAGATCCTCGTCCTCGGATCGGGCATCTCAGTCTCCTCAGACGCCATAGAGATGGCAGACGAGCTTGGCGTCGAGATCGTCTTCGCCAGCTATTACGGGAAGCCCCGTGCCCGCCTGATCCCAGCAAGCCTCGGCGGGACTGTGAAGACCAGGCGGGAGCAGTACCATGCCTACGACGACAGGCGCGGGGCCGACCTGGCGAAGTCCTTCATCAGCGGCAAGCTGCGAAACCAGGCGTCTCTCCTCAAGAGCTTTGCCAAGAAGTGGAAGGGCGATCGCCCGGAGCTGTGGCAGGAGTTTAGGGACAGGGCGAATGAGATTGAGTCCCGCATCCCGGAGCTTGACAAAATCAGAGGCGATCTTGACCACTGCCGGGAGAGGATCATGGGCTTGGAGGGCCTGTGCGCAGATACCTACTGGCGGACCTGGAGACTGCTGATTCCCGAGGAGTGGAAGTTCCCCGGCCGGGATTATCCCGCGGCCAAGGACTACATCAACTCGCTCCTCAACTTCGGCTACTATGTTCTTGAGCAGGAGGTCTGGGCAGCGGCGCTCTACGCAGGCCTCGATCCATATGCCGGATTCCTGCATGCAGACCGGCCGGGCCAGGAGAAGCTGGTCTACGATATGATGGAAGAGTTTAGGCCAATCGTCGTAGATAGAGTTGTGGTCGGCCTGGCCAGAGATATGAAACCCGGCCACTTCAATGAGGACTTCCGCATGACCAAAGACGGCATGAAGATCGCATCTTCGGCATTCTACGGCCGCCTTGACGAGCGCATCACCTATAGGGAGAAGAGCCAGCTCATCAGGAACATCATCCGCTCCCAGGCCTCCGCAGTGGCCACGTTCTTGAGAGGAGAGCGGCCTGCTTACGAGCCGTTCACTCCGAGGTGGTGATTTCGGGAAAGGTGAATCTAGATTAGAGAAGGATGAATTCGTGGATACTATTATCATCTATGATATAACCGATGATAGCCTGAGAACCAGAGTAGCCAAAGCTCTCCTGGACTACGGCTGCATCCGCATCCAGAAGAGCGCATTCTATGGCTTCATGAATCATAACACCCGCGAGAAGCTCCGGCTGCGCCTCGAGAGGATGATGCACGATAAAGAAGGAAACATCCAGTTCTATCCCCTCTGCAGCAAATGCTTTGGCATGAAGGAGAGCATCGGTGAGATCTATGAGATCAGGGAAGAGGATGTCACCGTCCTGTAGAACTCAAACAACACAACAGATACAACGCAGTATCAGGATGTGCTCACATGATCACCGTCACTGATGTTAAACAGTACCTCTACTGCCAGAAGATAATTTACTTCGACCACGTGCTCCATGTCCCAAAACCTCCTGACCAGAAGTTGGAGACTGGTAAGGAAAAGCACGACGATATCACGGGCAAAGAGAAGCGCAGAAAGGGCGGACTCTTCTACGACCCCGAGCTGGATAGAGCAGAGAAGCTCTTTCGCGTCTCTTTGGAGAGCAGCACTTTAGGCCTTCGAGGCATCCTGGACTACCTGATAAAATCAGAGAAGGAGTTCATACCCATAGACTACAAGTTCGGCAGCTCTCATAACGGCGGCGTTCACTTAAACCACAAGTACCAGCTGGCCGCCTACGCCCTGCTGGTGGAAGAGAACTTCAACACCATTGTCCGCCGGGCTTATGTCCATTACAGCATTGACAAAATTAACGCCCGCGTAGACTTCAGCGATGAGGTCCGCAGGCGCACACTGAAGATGATCAGCGAGATAAAAATGATAATCCAGGAGGAGGTTGAGCCCGCCTGCACCAGGAATCCCGGCAGGTGCACGGATTGCGAGTACGGGCGGTACTGCGATGGTGCTCTTTTATGACTTCCTTACCATAACGATTTTCCTTACAATAACGATTTATCTACTCTCACCGCATCCCTAAGACCGGAGGGATACCATGTACTTCTTTTCCGAGGAGGAGCGCAAATACCTCTTAAAGAAGCTCATACCAAGAGCCCGGGAGAAAGGGATCGCAGAGGACCTTAGAGGCTGGAACTGGCATTCAACAGAGCTCTCGCCGCCCCATGACATCATCCTCCCCGTCTGGGAGGTCTCTGACAGATACTGCGAGACGGGCCGCGATGTTTTCCTCAGGCATGTACAGAAGATCAGCCCCCCCGCCAGCGAGGAGATGGTCTCCGGCCGCATTTATCACCAGGCCATATCCGAGCTTTACCCCACAGCCAAGAGGCTGATCTATACCAATGGCCTTGGCATCTGCACCGACCTGGCACAGATACTGATGGAGAGGCTGCCGGACGCCATCCTGGAGGCTGAAGAACAGATGGCCTCTGCAGGCTCAAATACCGAGGCAGGAAAAGAGGTGGGTGCAAATCTCAAAAAGCTCTGGTCCTTCGAGGTCAGCAGGATTGTCTCCTCCATCTACGCCTACCTGGGAAAGTACAGGTACTTGAGCGAGGACTCCCTGATCAACCATGCCCTGCCATTTGTTGTAGAGCACAAGCTGGACGGGCAGTATCTGGGCCTATCAAGCAACCTCTCAGCAGATGCTATCAATATGGGCGGAATGCTCATCTGCGACTTAAAGACTGGACCTAAGAAAGAGTTCCACAGGCTCTCAGCTACCGGCTACGCCCTGGTCTACGAAAGCCTCTACGAGGTACCTATCAACATAGGCTGCACAGTCTACCTCAGCTTTCCCAAGAGCCACCCTACGCCGCACATCGAGAGGGACTTCTTCATAATAAGCGATGAGGTCAGGCAGTGGTTCATAGAGGAGAGGGACGGCAAGCAGGATTTGATATTCTACGAGCGTGACCCCGGGAAGTGTCAAACGCCTGGAAACTGCAGATACAGGGAGCATTGCAGGTAATATTGAAGATAAAAGAGAATCATTCACCCCTAGGCCACCTTCCAGGGCTGGAGCGAGGATAAGGCCTCCATGCTGGCTGCAGCCCTGTCATTTTACACAACATTCTCTCCAGCTCCACTTCTGGTAATAGTGATAGCTATCGTCAGTCTGGCCTTTGGAGAAGAACCCGTCAGAAATCTGATATTAGTCCAGGTCAGCGGGATGGTAGGTCCTGAGGGAGAGAAGGCAATTCAGACGATGATGGTCAACGCGCCCTGGCCCGGCGAGAGCCTTGTTGCGGCAGCCGTCGGTGCCGTGACTCTGTTCTTCGGCGCATCAGGCGTTTTCATCCAGCTCAAAGATTCGCTCAACATCATCTGGGAGGTTAAGCCTAAGCCGGTTAAAGGTTTCTTTTGCATCATTAAAAATTACTTCTTCTCGTTTAGCATGGTGGTAAGCTCTGGCTTTCTGCTGTTAGTATCGCTTATCATCAGTGCTGCTCTGGCAGCCCTTGGAAACTATATCGACGGATACCTGCCTGGTTACGAAACGCTTTTGCACATCTTCAATTTTGTTTTCTCTTTTATAGTCATAGCACTTCTTTTTGCCCTGATATATAAGGTAGCACCAGACGCCATTGTTGCATGGAACGATGTCTGGATCGGGGCTGCAGCCACATCCCTCCTCTTCTCGTTTGGCAAATCCTTGATAGGATAGATGATAAAAGGTTGAAAAAGAGGCGAAACTGGAACTTATTTCAGCTTCTTTCTCCCGGCCAGCAGCAGAGCAGCGATTGCAAAGATCGCTTCCAATCCCGGCATTCCTCTGTCTTGAGCAGTTTCGGCAGGAGCTTCCTCTGCCTCCGGAGCTGCAGAGACGTTCTGGGAGATCGTCTCTTTTCCCGGCGGAAGTACCTCTATCCTCTCCTCTTCTTCAGCTGTCACCGTATCGGCAGCCACTACATCCACATAAGCCTTTTTCCACCCGGGGGTCGATCCAGTGGCAGCAGTTCCCGCCTCGAAGGAGTAGTTTCCTGGAGGGATAGCCCCTGCATGAAGGGTGAAGTTGAACTTCGTTACGCCCGCAGGGAACACATACCTCAGCCTGTCTGAAGACACTATGGATAGGCCTTCGCTCATGTTCCTGAAGACGACCTGTACATATGCTCCATCGCTGCCCAGGCCCTTGACTGAGACTGTGAAGTTGGCATCGCTGTTCGGAGTCATGCGAATAGGCGTTACATCGATTACCTCAAACCAGTAAGATGCGACCGCCTGGCCTGCCAGAAGCAAAAAGATGAGAAATAGCAGAAGCGGAATTATCTTTTTCATGGAATGCAATTTATAGGAATAATTATAAAGATGTTTCGGAAGAGTACAGCACTCTATAAAATTTAAGATTGCTATTGTTAAAGTTATCAGAAAAAGAGTGTGCGCCAGCATTGCGGCGCTCTAGGTCTTTACAGTTTTAAAGTCCGCTTCCGCCCATACCAGGTGGCACGCCGCTCAGGTCGCCGCCAGGCCCGATCTGATCCTTGTACTTCCTGACGTCCACGAACCTGCTGGAGCTCTGGCCGAGCTGGACAGGCTGCTGAGTTGTCTCGCCCGCGGCCACTGCAGGGGTTGTCACATTATCAGTCTGGACTGGCTGTGTCTCTGGCTCTTCTGGAGCCGCGATCACGGCGGGGGTATAGCTGGATACATCTGGGTTGATCCACATGGCGCTGAACTCCCCGCTCTTGGAGACCTTGCCCTGGCTGATCTGAGAGAAATTGCCGCTGATGATCTCGCTGGCAAAGGTTCCCGTCATCTTGGTAGTTGCCATCGTCTCGCCCTTTAGAGCAGTCAGAACCAGCTGCACCTTATCTCCAGCAACAGAGCCGATTATCTCGGCGTTCCATGGCTCTCCGCCCTCAGGCTCATACTTGGCCTGGCCGTACAGGTCCTCGCCATCCTGGTTCAGGACCATAGTAACCTGTCCGTCCTCAATTCCAGTTACAGACCATATGTACTGCAGGTTGGGAGCTGCGGCCTCTTCCGGCTGCGCTTCTGTGACGTTTTCAGGAACAGTTGCGTTCTCAGGAACAGCTACGTCCTCGAGAACTGTCACGTTCTCAGGTGCAGTTACGTTTTCGGGCGCAGTTACATTTTCAGGCGCGGTAATATTTTCCAGGACAGTAACGTTCTCTGTGCTCGTATTATTAACGACATCCTGACCTAGGACCAGGCCTGCAGTGAAAAGGAATACGAGCAATACAGGGATAATCGTGTGCTTCAAGCTCAAATTTATACCTCCATTTTTTTCCCACTCTTCCGGCGATAGGCTTTTCGTCATTTGCCTAAAGTGCCCTCTAGTCTAATCTTCCCCTTTATAAGCTTTTCACTTGCCATCTTGGGGCTTATAATCGATGAATTTTTATCTTACAGATGGAGAAGATCCCTTCCTGTCTCTATACGGTCAAAAAAATCTGCCGTTTTAAATCAATCCAGCCCTTAGACTAGTGACGTAGTTCCACAGAGAGAAGCACATTATTTCATGCGATTCGCATACTCATTATACTCATTTGCAGATCCCTATCAGTCTGCTTATGTCGTCTCCTGTCACCATTTCTATAACCCTCTATTCTTCGTCAACAACTGGCAGAGCGGAGATATTATGCGCGTTCACCCGCTTTGTAGTGTGTTCGATAGGATCGTTTTGCCCAGAGGTGACGACCTCTTTAGGACGAAAGCAGGGCTAATCCCTGCCAATTCATTGGCGGGATATGTCTCGACGCAGTCGAGACTGCTACCGATGTAATCGTAGCATGCCTCGATTACATCGAGGCTGCCACCGACGTAGTCGTGGCACAGCCCGTACCTATTACTTTCACTCCGCATACGCATCCTATGGATGCCCACGAATTTATTCGGGGGAGCCGTCACTTATTATCTCTTCCACGAAGTGAGCTTTTGGGCTACAGCCCTAGATATATCTCAGGCTGTGACAATGCCCGTCGGCCTGACGCAGTCCGCGACCACTTGCAGATGAGTAGATTTTGCTGCATATAGGGTTGTTGCAGCAAATATGGCAGTTAGTAGATAGCGATTTTCTAGTATCACCATCCCTTAATGTAACAGTACGTAGTAGACCTTCGGTATTGCCAGTACCCAAAGAAATATATTCGATGATCGTCGTAGTTAGTATTGGCAAAGGCCGATCATGTGTAGACTCAAGCCTCCCATGATTGGCTTTTGCTCCCCCTCCTTTAGTTAGGCTAAATCCTTGTTCTATGTTGTTACAAAGGATAACTATAAATTCTGGTTAGTTAAATCTCCTGCCTGGAGAGTGTTGGGTGGAACATGAATAGGCGCTAAATTCCTTTTAATTGTAATTAACCTGAAATAGACTTTACAATTATTTGGAATTAGTCCCAGTGGATATGATGCATCTATTACAATCCATCTATCTCTCAATTTAGCCCTAAAATTAAGGGGGAGTTTAATGGGAAGAAAAATGATTGTTTTGGCAGTGCTAGCTATGGCTATGATAGGTATGGCAGGAGCTGCCAACTACATGTATGAGAAGGCGTCGGTTAAGGGTGTAGGGTATAAGAACGTAGAGATGATTGTCTCGACCCAGTGGGGCTTTGCGGGCCAAAAGCTGGTAGAGAAGGAGTCCGGCTCCGGTAACGTTATTACCGAGAGGACTGAGCTCGAGGCAGAGAGGCAGCTCAACCACAGCGGATATGCGCTTCCTGGCGGCTGCGCTTATGCGACCGGCGATACTGTCATGGACTACATCAACTTCACCAAGGAAGCCGAGTTCGAGTACATGCCAGTCTCTTACCAGACAGGTACATTCGACCAGAAGTGGGTCGAGAAGCTCTGCGTCCAGAACTACAGGATCGGCGCTGTCTTAACTGAGATGTATTCCCACGCCGAGCACCTGCAGAAGACCACAGAGGTCAAGACCAGAGGCTATGGATTTGGAGAAGGCGGCTTGCCAAGCAACTGCTGCACGGGCGTGCTTGAAGCCAACTTAAACAGCAACGTAATCGGCGTTGCCCACATCGGCTGGCTCTCCAGAGACCCGATGGGAGAGAATAATCTCAAAGGACGCCATGCCGAGTACGGCAGATCTGTAGAGGACCTAACAGGCGTCTTCTCAATCGAGAAGTTCATCCAGCTCTGGGGCAACTCTACCTGCGGCGCTATCAGCGTTGACTGGCTGCCCTGCGTGTAAAATTGAACTGAATCAGCCCTATACCTTAGGGCTGATCCTACCTCCTTTTTTTATATATGCGTTTGGATTAACACCGAAGCATTTTATGCAGAAGGCTAATTCGTCCTCAGCACATTAGCCAGATTCTCTATCCTTACAGGTTTGCTGACGTAGTCGTCCATGCCTGCGTTCAAACACATCTCTCTGTCGCCTTTAAGGGCTGATGCCGTCATAGCGATGATCTTGGGCCCTTTTTCTTTTGACCATCTCTGGCGTATGGCTTTAGTCGTCTCCAGGCCATCCATCTCTGGCATCAGCACATCCATCAAAACAATATCGTAAGCCTGACGCTCCAGGGCCTCCAGGACTTCGAGGCCATTGGCGGCCACGTCCGCCCGGAACCCTAGCTTACTCAGCATTCGCAGAGTTACTTTCTGGTTTACTATGTTATCTTCAGCAAGCAGTATGCGCAAGGATTGGTCTATGTCCCTATGAAGATCGGCTGCGTGGCAAGGAATGCCCTTACACATGTCAATAGGTGTGTCAAGAGTCGGTTCCGCCTTGATTGTAAAATGAAACGTCGAACCAATACCTAGCCCGCTTTCAACCCATATTTCCCCATCCATTAGCTCCACAAGCTTTTTGCTAATGGCAAGACCCAGGCCCGTTCCGCCGTATCTTCGTGCCGTCGATGCATCAACCTGACTGAAGGGCTGAAACAGGCGGCTTGCTTTATCCTCGGGAATTCCAATTCCCGTATCCCTAACTGCAAAATGGATCTCGTAGCCTCCGCCCTTGAGCTCTCTGCCAAAGACGTAGATCGATACCTCACCTTTTTCTGTGAACTTCACTGCGTTGCTGAACAAATTCACCAAGATCTGACGAAGCCTGGCAGGATCACCCAAAATTACTGCTGGAGTGCCGTCCTCAATCGTGTATCCGAATTTCAGGCCCTTTTCGAAAGCGTCCTTTGCTCCCAGGTCCATGGCCTCCTCAATGCAAGCACGAAGGTTGAAGGGTTGATGCTCCAGCTCCATCATCCTCCCCTCGATCTTAGAGAGATCAAGAATATCATTTATTATGGCTAGCAGCGCCTCTCCGCTGCTGCGGATAATCTCAATGTACTCATTCTGCTCTGATGTGAGGGCCTCACCTAACAGAAGGCCGGTCATGCCGATGATTGCGTTCATCGGCGTTCGGATCTCATGGCTCATGTTCGCCAGGAACTCTGACTTGGCTCGTGTGGCCAGCTCGGCTGCCTCCTTGGCATTTCGAAGCATCTCTTCTGCTCGCTTGCGCTTCGTGATATCCTCGACAGTTCCGTCGAAATGCATGCCGTTCTCGTCTTTCACTATCGTGGTGTTCATTGATGTCCAAAACTTGGTGCCGTCTTTTCGCCGCACTTCAAGTTCGAATCCTTCCAGGTAGCCTTTCTCAACAAGCTGCTTTATTGCTCGGTCCCTGTCCTGGAGATTGACATAGAGCTGATGGCCTATATCTGTGACAGAGGCCAGCATCTCTTCAGGGGAGTTATAACCAAAGAGCCGTGCAAAGGCAGGGTTGACGCTGAGGTATCTACCCTCAGGTACACTCTGATACAAACCCAGTATGGAGTTCTCGAAGATACGTTGGTACTTCTCTTGGCTTTTCTTGAGATCCTCCTCTACCCTTTTTCGCTCTGTGATATCGCGTATGGATTCTATTGCCCCGATTACTTTACCAGAAGAGTCATAAAGAGGTGTGGCCTTTCCCCAAATGTAAATGCCGCCCTGCCTAAAAGAGGAAATATATACTTCGCCGCTGATGCTCATGCCGTCGCGCTTTAAGTTCGTGTACTCCGCCTCAATTTTAGCGTCGGGCTTCAGGGCCAAATCTGCCAAAGTGGGTCGCCTTATTCCATATAAAGGCAGAGAATATTCATAATTTCCTTTGCCGAGAATGTCCACCGCCTTGATTCCTGTCAGCTCTTCCATGGCCCTGTTCCAGGCGATCACTTTGCCCTCTATGTCTATGGCCAGGACGGCATCGGGAATGAAATCCATAATCTCTGCTGGTCGGATAGCTTCCATATCGGCAACTGAGCTGTATAAATTGGATACCGCTCTATTGCTATGACCAACATCATCTTTGCTATCGCTCAATCGTGGACCACCCGAATCAATGGCTGAGACAGGAGCATTACAATGCATATACTATTAGTAATATTTGGGTCGAAATAGGCCGGATAAAACGTCCGATTCATTTTACCATGATTGATTATCCGAAAGGCTTTGGCCAATGCTTGAGCACTGGTAACCTCACTAGCAGTGCTGCATACAAAGAGATGAACGATCACGGCAAGCCCAATTATTGCGTTAGGTAGAAATCCCGAAAACAAACCAGATATGGCCATTTCTGCCATATGGCAGTTGCTAAATCGGCTATCGTTGCTGGACAATAAGGCATAAATACCAAAAAGGTGATATTCCAAACTATGTCCGGGGCACGAGGGAATGGACATGCAGAATCAAAGGGTACTGAACTGTGTTTGTCATGCGGGTTATGCTGCGAGGGCGTAATCTTTAATCGAGCGGCTCTCAAGCATGATGAAATAAGACTTGCAAAGGACTATGACCTGGACTATTTCCCAGAAGGTGAAGGTGAGTTCGCATTTCGTTTGCCCTGCCATTTATATCAAGACGATAAATGTTCGATGTATTTGAGTCGCCCGGATGCTTGCAAGAGATACCGGTGTGATCTTCTAAAACGGTTAACAGGCGGAAATATCGATCTTGAAGAGAGCAAACAGATCGTCTCTCAAGTAAAAAGCCTTATGGATTCAATCGATAAACGAATGATCAACGTAGAACACTCTGGAGATTTCAGACAGAGAGTTGTCAAATTCCTGGATTTAAGATCCAGAAATTCAATGGTTTATAAAGATTCAAACGCTTTGCTGAGAGATATCGAATTGTTTTACTCAAATCTACAGCAGTATATAGAAAAGAGAGCTAAATGAACGGCATTTTGATCGGGCCAATTATGGCACACATGGATACAACCGAAGTGCAAGAGGTTACGGGTCATTCTATCTGCATCATCTTTGATAATGCTTTTTCCAGCCTCTTCTGCGTCTTAGCATCGGGATTTTGCAGAAGATCCAGATCCTTTTCAATTCTCTTGAGGCTCTCCTCTGAGGCGGGGCATTCTTCGTAAATCTCCACACCAATAAGCCCTATTTGGCCGGGGCTCAAGAAAGGGCTGCACCTGCATACCATCGGCCTGGCCTGATATATTTTGCATCCCTTTATGGTATCGTCGTAAAATCTACAGGGTGCGCTTACCTTAAAGGCGCGAAGATCAGGCTCACTTGGGTGAGGGATAGTATATTCTTTAATCGTTTCGTCTATTGAGATACGAAAATAGCTCGCTAGTCTTCGAATATCTTTGGGATAAATATCAATTGGATCTGCCGCCTGGCAGCAAATACCGCAGCGCTTGCACTGAAAATCCAGCTGGGCCTGAATGCGCACATAATCATAGGGATCAAGAGGCATATTATCACTGTGATTTAGATATCAAAGGGCTAATGGGCTATAAATACTCTGCTTCGTGTTGTCCCACTTAGCGTCTTGTTGCCGGAGGTTTGAAGGAATCAGTTGAAAGGTCACCTAATTTTCAGCTCTCCTTATGATTAATAGATGCTAAGTATTCTAAGTAAGTTTTATATATCCGAAAGTAAATATGAACGTTAAAGGCAACAGCTGTAACTGGCGGATAAGTGGACGCAAAACTAAGAGACAATGAGACAATACTAGTATTCGGACTCATGCCATGGTGTAATGAAATTGAAGCTCATCTGAGTAATATGAGATGGTCGTAACTTAAAAGATTGACCGATATGAAATTGACTAAACCAAAGATGTGGCTGCTGTTGGGCATATCTACAGCGCTCCTAATGCTGAGCATCTTAGTGTGCGGCACAGCTATGATACTGAATGAGAATACTTCTGTCTGGAATATTGAAGAGAGCACTCCCACTGAGATCGCTATGGAGGGAGGCCCAGAGTCCAGGACTATGCTTTTACCAATTGAGGACGTCTCGTATTCAGACGTATTGTTGGATATCAGCCAGAACTCTGAAAAGCACATTAAGGGCTCGTTAGTCATGCCTTATACCGACTTTATCCTGAGCGGAGGTATACTGAAGTCCGTGCCGGAAATCTCCAAGATGCTGGGAGATGCGGGGATATCCGAAGATGATAATGTAGTGATTTACGGCGAATGCCTGGCCTGCGGTGGCGGACCTGCGCCTGCAACTTACGTCTACTGGATCATGAAATCCCTGGGGCACGAGAACGTCTGGGTATTGGACGGAAACGTTGAGGATTGGGCTGCAGCAGGCCTTCCGACCACCAACGAGTCTCTGACAATCCCTGGCACGGTTTATACTCCCGAGTTCACGGTGGACCTCATTGCCACCTACGATTTCGTGAACAGCGGCGAAGCCCAGATTGTGGACGCCAGGCACGCCCATGAGTTCGAAGAAGCAGGTTCAATACCCGGAGCCATCAATATACCCTACGAAAGCGTGCTTGATGATCTTGATAACCATACAATCAAGGATGAGACTGCTCTAGGATACGTCTTTTCCGGCTTAAGAAAGGATAGGCCGGTAGTGGTATTCACAGAAACGGGAGTCAAAGCATCTGTTGTGTGGTTTGCACTTGAGCTCATGGGTTATGATGCCAAGCTCTACTCATGGCAAGACTGGCTCATGAACCGGTCACATGCCTCTGCAGGTGATGCCGGAGCTTAAGGCATTCCTCAGAGTCTCCTGCTATGGACACAGGCTGTAATAATCGGATGGCACGTCAGAAGCGCTGATATCTCTGGAGATCCCCAAAGCAGGGCCCAATATCAGGCTAATCTTAAAAACTATGGGGTAGATAACCCCTCTTTTTGGCCTGATTTATCTATTGGCTATGCCAAGGCAGGCTATGCAGTTAGCACTGTACAGGACAAGCTTGGCTGCCGCATGTTACCCCGCAGCCGCCCTTGGAGCATTGCTTTCCGCATGCTGGTGACGTAGCAGCGTTCTCATTCTTAGCAACCGTGCTTCCGCAGCAGGCAGCGCAGTTATCTCCGCAGCAAGCCTGACAGCCGCCCTCACCTCCGCAGCCTGCATTGGGGCATGCAGCTGCACATGCGGACGTTATAGAAGCACTCTGATCAGCCGAGCTTCCACAGCAGGCAGCGCAGTTATCTCCGCAGCAAGCCTGACAGCCGCCCGCGCCGCCACAGCCTGCATTGGGGCATAGAGCTCCACATGCAGATTGCCCAGTCTCAGTCAGTCCGAAAGCGAGTCCAATTCCTGCAAGCAGCAGGACTATTGATACGATAGCTAATCTCTTCATTATTTCTGTACCTCTCATCTTCTGAACCGGCTTACAGTTCGCTATGGTCAGGTCGGATTCATTAGCATATGGCGATTTGGGTTTAGGCAAATGCCGATGGTGCTTTGAGATTAATTGTGGCATACTTTGTGAATAATTATTATGAACATTTTGTTTTTCGTGGCCGTATTATCTTTGATAGTCAGGGAAATCTTTGGGCGAAATAGCCTTTAAGCATTCTTTGGTACACCTTGCAGATGAATATCGCAATGCTCTGCCTTTGCTGAACTTATGGTATCGATAAGGCCGCTTTGAAGTACGGATGATTATTTATACAAAGATGCTCCCAATGCATTTAGATTCACGATTGTGAATTGCCAAAGAAGGAAAAGGAGGTGTGGGATGAATATAATCAAATTGCTTGCAGAATTAACAGTTCTTTGCCTTCTAGCAGCTCCTGTCCTCTCTGCACACACCGTAGAGGGCTGCACGTGCATGTCAGGAGGCTGCAGCAGCTCGAATGCAATGGATTGCTGTGGCAAATGCTCAGATGAATCCTACTCAAACGGATACACCTGCAACTGTCAGATCTCGCCCTTTTCCGTCACAGAAGCATCCGATCTAGATTATATCTATCTTGACCAGAGCAGATCTCGTCCGCATGGCCGGGAGAGCCACTCGATAAGCTCTTCAAGCTTTAGCTCTGGCGATGGAAGTGCATATCTACGTCCATCTGAGTCCAATTCTGCTGGTGTAGGACCGCCAGATCTGGATGTGATAGAGTATCTACCGCCTTCCGCAAAGCTGGTCTTCAATGTCCTGGCATCCGACGGCCCTCTGACTCAGAAGGATCTCATAAGCAAGACGGATCTGCCTCCGAGGACCGTCAGATATGCCCTGGGTAAGCTCAAAGAGGAGAGCATAATCAGGGAGTGCTTCTACTTCCCTGATGCACGTCAGAGCCTGTACGGATTGAACACGGTAGCGGCAGAGTCAAAGACGGAAAAAATATAAAATTAAGATAAAGATAAGCAAGCGAAGTACAAATTACGCTGCTTGAGACTCCGCATGAGTGCTGAGGTCTTCCTCGATCCTCAGCACCTTCTCCAGTTTAGCCCTGGTCGCAGGCTTGTGAGGAACGGCCTTGCACCCTTCGGCAGGCATGATGGACGCCTCAAAGGTACCGATCTCCCGGGCAATCTTTTCCGCTTCCACCTTATCAAAGCCTATTAGGGGCCGGTAGATTGGCATGCCAACGGCGCTGTCCAGGACGAAGAGGTTGTCCAGCGTCTGGGAGGCGACCTGGCCCAGGGACTCGCCGGTGACGATGCCCTTGGCTCCTACTCCTGCCTCCCTGGCCACGGACTCAGCCACCCTGTACATCCGGCGCTTGCAGATGAGGCATGTGTAGTTCTCCAGGTCATTCGCCTTCATGACCTCCTTCGCCTTCATCAGGAAATTATCCCTGACAACTCTCAGCTCGATATCCGGCTGGTAGGCTCTTAGAACATCGATTACGGCCTCAGCTCGCTTCAATGCGCTCTCGCTGGAAAAGGAATCTAGATCTGCATAAACGGGAATTATCTTGCAGCCGCGCTTCATCATCATCCATGCAGCCACAGGGGAGTCGATGCCGCCGGAGAAGAGGGCAACAAGCTTTCCCTCCACGCCCAAAGGCAGCCCGCCTGCACCCTTTACGATATCCCGGTAAAGGTAGCAGTCTTTGTCCCTTATCTCCACGTAGACCGTAACTTCGGGGTTTTCCAGGTCTACTTTGAGGTGATAGAATCTTTCCAGGATCCTGTCGGCCAGCTCCACGGTCTTCTCCTGGGAGCTGAAAGGATGCTCTCCCACCCTGCGAAGCCTCAGAGCGAAAGTACCAGCCTCCTCCAGGCCGATCCTCTGACCGAAGTCCAAAATATCGGAGTCCAAATCCTGAAGAGAGCAGTGCTCTACTTCGGAGAAGGAGACAATGCCAAAGACCCTTCTTAGCTTTTCTGGGTCCACAGGCCCTTCCAGCCAAATTCTGCCCCAGGTCCTCCTGACCTTGCATCCTGGCAGGGCCCTCTGGATGTTCGAAACCAGGACATCCTCCCAGCGCTTGCGTACCGGTGGGGATTTGAGGGCAATCTCTGAGTATCTGATGAGATACATCTCAGACCAGGCCTCCGCAGTCTATGCATTGGGGGTCTTTCTCCAGGTCTATGGTCTCCATCGACGATTTCAGCCCGTCCCAGAGGAGCAGCTTGCCTGTCAGAAGCTCTCCTGCGCCCGTGAGGTACTTTATGGCCTCATTGGCCTGGATCAGTCCAATAATGCCTGGCGTGACGCCGATGACCGGAAATGTGGCTGGTGGCGGGGCCCTGGCGAAGACGCATCTCAGGCAGGCCGTCTTTCCCGGCAGCACAGTCGTAGCCTGGCCGTGGAAGCCGTAGATCGCACCGTGGATGAATGGGATCCTCTTCTCGACGGCAGTCCTGTTCAGCAGATACCTGATAGGGAAGTTATCCATTGCATCGATGATCAGGTCTGCATCTCCAACCAGGCTGGACACATTGCCATCGTCCAGAGTCTCAGGAATGGCCTCTATGCTGATGTCTGAGTTGAGCCCTCTGAGCTTCTCCTGGGCTGATAGGGCCTTCTTTATGCCCACGTCCTTCTCCCAGTGGAGGATCTGCCGGTTGAGGTTGCTTAGCTCCACCACGTCTCTGTCCACCAGGACGATCTTCCCAATGCCAGCCGCTGCCAGATATATGGAGATTGGAGAGCCCAGGCCTCCTGCGCCGGCGATGAAGACCTTTGAATCTTTTAGCTTCTCCTGGCCCTCGGCGCCAAAGAGCTTTATCTGCCGGTCGTATCTTTTGAGATCTCTATCGGTAATCATTGAAGTCACTCATCTGTGATGCCTTTAATCTGTTCTTGTGGAAATAAAGCTTCTGACGTGTGCTTCTGCGTTGGTACGGATGCTTGCGATCATTGATATCGCATTCACAATTGTTATCGTATAAAAGGATTCTAGAAAGGGGTTCTGTTGCTTATAGGGTTGTTCGTCGGGGTTGGTGAGTAATACCATAATATCTTTTTGTAATATCAAATGCTATTCTCTTACAGAATAACATTTAGAACAATTTATGACAAAAGAGCCAACCGATAAAGTTAAATCATATAGATACGTACGCTAACTATAAATATGTAATCCTTGATCGGTGATCTCATGTCTGCAATCCAAAGAATAGGAGACACGGGTGATTTGAGATCCTATTTAGAGGATGTGCTAGATAAAAAAAGATATAAAAAGGAGGAAGGTGAAGAGTCCACCGCATTTAAAGGAAAGATTAAAACCTATCTAATTGAATCAAATAGTCCAAATTTAAATAGTTTGAAGCAAGATAGGGTTTTGATTAAAGACACTCCAGATAAAAATTTGAAAGTATTTATGTTTAATAAAAATGGAAAAAATTATGAATTGTATCTAGATACAACAGATGAAAGGTTCTGGAGAATATATTCTTTATATGAGTCTGAAAAAACCCAAAAAATCATAAACAACTGGGTACTAAGAAACAATAGTAAATTGGACTTTGTTTGGTTTCCATCGAGTCTATTAGAAAAATATATGGGGTTAGGCACAGAAACCGGATTTAGCCTAAAATATATAAATAAATTTAGCACTAATGGTGATAAAAGGATTAACGTCTCTATGCGTTTTTGGGGAGACGGCGGCAAAGATATTTTGGAGTCGCTAAGGAAAAACACCCCGATGGGAAAAGGCACCTCGCTTTCTGGAATTAGTTTAAATTACCCCGTCGAAAAGGGATTCGCTAAGGAGAACATTTCCTACTTTGGGAGATTTACCTTATTATCCGCAACTTCTATTGATGCACATTTTATATTATTAGAAAGGATTAAAAGAAATTACTCAAATATAATACAGATGATAGAATCCAACCACCGGGTAGAGGGGTATAAAACAGGGTTTGGCATGAGGCTAAAAAGTAATCCTCTATACATTGAGTTCCCTAAAGAAATCGAGGATTTAGAGGATTTCGTGAACATAGTCTTTTCAGCTAAACTTCCATTCAGGCTTTCAGGAACCATTGAAAAATCAAGTGATGATTTTTACAGAATCCATGCGGTGGATTTACACTCAAATGGGTTAGTTGATTTTGAAGTAGCTCCTAATTTGATGGCGATATACCTTAATGATAAGAGCTGTGGTAATATTATCATGAGACTAGTCACAAACATGCAGAGTTTCATGGACCAAAAAATAAAATTGGTGAGTAATGATGACCCCGACGTCTTCAAGTCATACTCTGTTAATGAATAAGATAATGAGTCTATCAATGGCAAATAGAATGTATGAACCAATGTTATTTAATAATAATTATGTATTAGAACTAATTGAGTTAGAGTTTATTAAATTGGATGGAAGAAAGGTGAATCCTGATCTTTTGCTCAAAAACGAAACATTAAATAGACTTCTTTTTGTCGAGTGTAAGGATGGATCTTTAGAACCCGACCAAGCCAATAGGTATAAAGAAATGGCAATGGAGGACATAATAGTAGCTAAACTAATATCAAACTTATCTGAAGAATCTAAGCATGAAATTACATACATAGCCACCGATAAAAAAGTTGAGAAATTGAAAATTGGCATGGACAAAGAATCTCTGGTATTTCCCATTTTAGTTAGCAAAGATTCTATAATATCTTTGCATCATAACCATTTTGATTGCGGTGTATTGCAAGAAATATTTTCTAGAGGAGTTAGCTCGAAGAGATATTCAGATACGTTGTATCCTTTCGGGGCCGATGATTCCGATGCATATATTTTGCATAGACTTGTTCCAGCTTTATTATCATTTATTGGGGGCGAATTTGATCCCAAAGATCTATTAGAAAAAACATTTCCACGAGTATATTCAATTATTGGCAGGCCTGCACAAAAAGAATTGGCTGGAAGAATCGGCCATATTTTAGAGAAGGCCGAGAAAGATAAAATATTAAGCGATTTTTTCATTACTGCAGTCGAGAAAAAATTTAAATTAAGGGCTGGCGGTATTAGAAAGCTCAATAATGCATTGAATAAATATATTAATGGTAAATTGGGTTCAGGATCGGCTCAGGTCGATTTCTCTCGTTTCTGATGTATATTGTTTTATCGGTGCTGTTGCATACAGGGTTGGTACGGAACGCTGTTGCACGGGGGTTGGCTGTGATGAAGAATAGTGATAGATTCGTGTTACTATGGCGCATCTAACTGCGTAAAAATCATAATTAAGTTATTGATCTTAAATATATTATAGTTGTTTCGTAAGGTTTTTACGCTTAGATAAGTATTGCTTGTCCATTCATACCTTAGATGGACGAGGAAAGCCATGCCCGTAAAAACCATTGAGGAAGCGAAAATTCTAACAGAAGGATGGGCGCGGGACAGAGGATTTTTATCAGAGAAGCCTAAGCCAGATAACGAAGATGCTATAAAGCAATTCAATTTCAAATATGATGGGGAGACCCAAACAGGAGTGAATTTCTCGCTGATACAGCCAAAAGATTTGAATAGGGCCGTGGTTGCCATTTCGCGGATTGAAATAGCGCCAATCCATTTAAAATTGCTTGATTCATTGGCATCAGATGAATTAGATAATTTCCTATGGGATGTGAGGAAAGAACTAGCATTTGCGCCTGCGTCGTTTATGTTCCTTCCGCTAGATGGCAAATTAGAATCTATCCAATTCACTAAAGAGATATCCTTCGACGAGCTTACTGAAGGAAGATTATCGGATGCAGTTGACAGTCTTATTAGATGTACGCTCGTGGTAGTATGGTTGTTTAGGAAAGCTTTTGGAACTGGAAAGGAGGATTGAATTGCGATGGACAGTGGCACGCTCATTGTAGATATTGGATCATCGTCGGGAACATATCCCGTAGGACCAACGGGGTCTCAGCATATTTTAAATGGATTAAACTCTTATCGATTGCAGCCAAAAAGCTTAGATAATATGGATATCACATTATTAAACGAAATTCAATCTCCTCACGAAGAACTCTCTAAGCTAAATGAGATTATCCATGGCACAGCCATTAAGGGCACGTCGGCGGCAGAATTTATGAAAAGAAACACGCGGATAGCGATACCATCAGAAGACGTGTTTGAGTATGACATAGCAATCCCCTCGCCACCGCCTAATCGGAGATACAAAGTAAAATTAAATATAAAAAGTATTAGAAAAGATGAACCAACGACCGTGGAACCAGATTGGATCTAAATTAACGTGGGGGATTAGATGTCTATATACCAATATCCGTGGTATGAGATAGTTAATGAAGGAGAGGGGCTTGAACAGGGAGATTTCATAAGATCGTGGCCAGTCATCATTCCAGAGGAAATGATAGAAGGAGAAGGTGGAATCGACACGGACGTTTTAGAACGTGATATGATAATCATGAGTCAATCATGTGATATTGCAAATAATAAGATTGATAATGTTTTGGTATGCCCTGTCCGTGATCTAGAATCTATGCCCAATTATGTAAGCAGAGGTAACCGAAATAAGATTAGAAAAGGCGAAGTCATAGGCTATCACCTATTAAATAAATGCGCGTTGATCGGGGTAGGGGATGAATGTGGCCTTCGAAAATTAGAGGGAACATACCCAGTAGTGGATTTTCGAAATGCGTACAGCATACCATTAACATTTTTGCGTAAAGGTATAGAAAGCAGAAATGAAAAGCGGTTACGTTTGCTCCCCCCTTATAAAGAGCAATTATCTCAGGCATTTGCCAGATTCATCGTGAGGGTAGGATTACAAGATAGCTGTGATATACCTGAATTCTAAGGGCTATTTCTATTACTTCTTATCCACGCTCGACTTCAACAGTTTTAACCATTTATCCCCTCCCTCAATTCCTATACCTGCCACCTCCGCGGGTGTCATTCCCTTGAGCCCCATATGCGGCCTAACAAAGTTGCAATAAATTCTATTCCCCTCAAAGATAGGCGTCTCCATGCTCTTTAAGCCCCTTATCACCTTCTCTCATTCCCTTATGCTTCCATGCATCCTCTCAATTATCTTATTTATGCCAGTCCCTAAAGCCACATAAGCCATATGCTTGCATGATTGGTGGTGATCTAGAGTCCGGATTTGAAAGCCCCTTTGTAGGATGCTAGGCTATCAGTTACTACTAAGGCGAACTCCTTATGTCCAACTTCCTTGGACTTCCTAAAGGTCTTCTTTATCTCAGCAGTCTATTAGAAAACCAATATTCATTAACCGCTGCCTTTGCTATAACAACCCAATATGCGACAGAACTGAACAGCCGAAAAAAAGATTCTTGTGGCCTTTTCGCTAGGAGTATACAGTTGCTTCTCGGCCTAAATTGCTCAAAAAGTCGAAGGCGAGGCACTGAAATTTCAGCGCCCAACTCCGCCCAGGGCCACCGTTCTCTTTGCGATGATATTAAGCGTGGAGTTCTGGCCTGCATATATCCGCACCACCCGGGGCGGAATTCCGTAACCCGCCTTATCGGCTTCTATGCGGTGCAGTCCTGAATTTAAGGCAATTCTAATGTACCCCTGCTCGTCGGTGGTGCCGGTTCTAAAGCCGTCTACTCTTATGCCAGCCATGGGAATGGGCGCTCCGCCTTGGTCCATGATCCTCACATCAGCCCATCCTGTGCCTCCACTGAGATATCCTGTATAGAGTTGAGAGGCAACGGATTGATTGGCTGCAGGGGGCTGAACCGGTGTGAGCAAAGCGGCTGGCGGAAGCTCTGTGCCCGCTGCATAACCTGTGATCGGCTGTGCAACGGTGGTATTTCCTGCCCAGATCCTGGCTGCGGAAGTTGTGAAGCTGTACCCGGGAAGCTCAGCTATTAAGGTGTAGTTGCCTGGCGGCAGGTCAACGCCATAATAGCCAGTGGTATTGGTAGTAGTATTTACGGCTCCTGTAGCATTGATGGCTTCGGTAACATTAACAGCTTCAGTGGCATTAATGGCAACTCCTTCGCTGCTAAATATCCAGACAGTGACTCCTGATATACCACTTCCAGCCGCATCAACCACCTGTCCTATCAGTCCATAGTTTATCGGGCTCGATGCCAGCTCACCTATGATCTGAGAGGATGCAGCCCCTATCAGAAATAAAAACAGGACTGCCCATTTGAGATGCCTTAATAGCATTTGAATTCCCGTATTATTATTATCTGCTCAATACTTATAGATTATGGAGATGATTAATTGGGTGATTGAGTTGCTGTGCTTTCTCTTCCCTACAATACATCACAAGGATTTTTAAATATGGCCTATCTTTTCAGACAAGGATAGCATTTAGAATGCTTAAGTATTCAGAGTGCTATTTCAGTCCATGCCTATCGGCTAGAAGGAGTAAAATCCATTTCTTTCATCCATCATGTCTTCTACCAGCCTCTCATAAAAATCGTCGCATGCATTCACGCCATCCTTGCAGGGAACGCCCCTCGCCTCCATATCCTCCCTGCAGGCGAAGATCCTCTCTTGAGGCAGGATATCCAAAATGTCGCTTTGCAGGCTGTAAACCCCATCTCCTGCCAGGTACAGCCTGGTATCTTGCGAGCGCCGGATCAGCTTGAAGCAAAGCTTAGACCGCGGGTTTTTGGGCGGCTTTGTAAGCAGGAAGATCTTCATCTCAGCACCTCGAAACAGTATTGCGAAATATTTTATAATTGTCAGAAGATTATTATAAAACTATTACACAGTTCGCCGACTCCATCGACGTAAGAAAGTCCGTCTCATCTGCCAGCTCAATGTTTTCGATCAGCTTCTCAGCAAGCATCCCTCTCTCCAGGAGAGACGGTTCATGCGCCACTACCTTCAGCTCCGGATAGGCGTAGATCAGATCAGACAGGTTCGGCATGCAAAGAGCCCGGCTATCATGATCTGCCAGGGCCAGGTAGACGCCGTCTCCATAAAGGCCGACGGTTACGCCCATTTTCAAGCTAACAATGGCCGCGTTCAGTGCACCGTAGGCCTTTTCGCTTCCATAGGGTGCAGTTTCTATGAGGTAGAAGATCGTCTTCATCTTGATCTTGATTTCATCTCGAAAGTGAGATTACTCTATCACTCTCTTCGATCATCTCTGCCAGATTGTAGAGGCTGGTAATCTTTATTCCGGGAAGGTAGTCTTTGCTCGTTTCGCCTACGGGGCTGTATCCGCGGGCAGTGGCACATCTGGGGCAGGCCTCTATTCGGACTCCACTCTCGGCCAGCTCCTGGATAAGCCTTCCAGCATTGGCAAAGGACGATGGGTTCTGGCCAGCTTTCGGTATGTGCACTGCATCCAGGTAGAGGAAGATATTCACCCTGCAGTTCTTTAGCGCAGCCCTGGCTATTTTGCAGGCTATCTCCGCATACTCGGAGATATAGGGGCCGTCTGTTAAGATGATAGTAATAACCCTTTTCTGAGTGATCAAAGCGCCTCCATCTTTATTGTCGCCTCAAAGATACTCCATCAAAGCCCGCAGGTGCTCCAGGCTGGTGGAATACTTTGCCTCCCTTGCCAGAGGCAGACACTTATCGAGCGAGGATTCTTTGCCCACAAGCTTGATGGCGAATGAATAGCAGCTCTGCTCACCGCACTCCTGGCAGTTGGTCTGTGGCAGGTACTTGTAGATCTCCATGTGGTCCACCAAGACCTTCTCCCGTGGTGCAGGAGTGATGCCTCTGGCTATGGCCTCATTGATAGTTCTCCTCAGATCGTCCAGAGTCTGCCTTGCCTCTGCCTCACTCCCAATCATGGTCATTGTTACATTTCCTGACGAGTAGATGGTGATGAGCATGTTTCCTTTCTGAACTATCAGCGCACCGATCTTCTCCGAATACCTGGCTCTTGGAAATATGGGCTCCAGGAGCTTCAGGGCTCCGCCTAAGGGCGGCTCGACCCTTGCAATAATCCTGAACTTCGTTTTATCTGCAATGCAGGGCAGCAGCTGTCTGACTTCCACAACATCGATGGGCTTTGTCCCTTCAAGGCTTTTTTTAGCCTCTGCCGGCTTCTCCACCTTTGATTCTATGAAGTTTTTACCAAAATCAGTTAGCGAAAGAGTCTCCTCTTTTATTTCGGCCAGCCCCGCCTGCTGCAGCATCTGCAGATGATAGTCCAGCATAGTGGCCCCGACTGCCTTCTCAATCTCCTCGCGCTTCCTGTTTTCATCTACCAGCATGGCCATGATCTTCCTTCTCGTGGCATTGGCCATGGCATTGCTCACGAGCTTAACCTCTGCCGGTCCTCCTGACATGTTGATCCTCTCCAGTTAATTAAAATTAGTACTCTGTCATCTCTTCAGCAGTTTAGCCAAGTTCATCATCTCAATTACAGCTCCATCAGAGAGCCTGTAATGACACCACTTTCCATTCTTTCGCTCTTTTATGAGGCCAGCATCCTCCAGTATCGATAGATTGTGGGATATGGAGGATTGAGGTTTCTTGAGAGCCAGCATTATCTCGCATACACATAGCTCTCCTTTTATCAAGAGCTTGAGAATCTTGAGACGCGTTGCATCGGCTACTGCCTTGAAAACTTTGATTTCAGGGTTTAGGTCCTCACCCTCTATCTCTTTGACTTGAGCGCAGATCTGAAGACAACGTTCTCTGGCTTTTTCCTGGTCTTTGTAAAGTCTGGCCAGAGTATTTTCTGCATCGCAACATGCGCTGTAGCCCTTATACGATCCTTTATCCTCCTTTGACAGCGTCTGCAATGATCTTCGGCCTGAGATGACAGGTAGTTCTTTATCTAGCATCAATTACCGCCTAACATCATACTATTATTAGCTTCAGTTCTACGCTACCTCCCATCTATTTATTCAGATATAAGGATTTCTGGGTTTATCTCTTTTAAAATTGAAGATTGCAGAAGTAACTCAAATATCGATTTCATAGGCATTGATTTGAGATCTTTTTAATCAAAAAGATAAGAGATCCTTATATGATTTGAAACCATATGTATAAATAAATGGATTTATAGATTATTCAAGCGGAATTGAGGAAAAATAAGCTTGTTTAAACCTATGAGCCAAGCAAAGGCCTATTGAGAAAAGGTTGAGATCAAAACATATGGAACTGAAAGTGCAGATCAACATTGCTGCGAGTATGAGACTGTGAATTTTCAACCTTCTCATCGAGTTCTTTTGCTATAATAGGAGTGAGGTTCATGCTTGATGCAAATTATGGGGCAGGAGTGTCCTGTTCAAAGGATCAGTTGAACCCAGTTCCCAATGGCCCTGGAGTGTACTATGTGGGTTTAAGGTTACAGGCATAACAAGATACTAGATCCGGTTAATTTCCTTCAAAGCTCGCGCCAGATCTTCTTTTTGAACAGGTTTTGCAATGTAGTCATTCATACCAGCTTCAAGACACTTCTCCCGATCGCCATCCAGAGCATAGGCAGTGACGGCAATGATCTTCGGTCCATCATCCGGCCAGCGCTGACGGATGATACGGGTGGCTTCCAGCCCGTCCATCTCTGGCATCTTTAAGTCCATCAGCACCACATCGTAATGCTGGCGTTCAAGAGTCTGTAGGACTTCTATTCCGTTGGCTACAACATCAGCTCTATAACCCAGCTTCTTTAGCATCATTAGAGCTACCTTCTGGCTTGATATGTTATCCTCAGCCAGCAGTATTCTCAGGGGCTTATCCTGAATGAGCTGATCATCTCCAGATACCTTGGCCAAGCCTTTATCCGGCTGACTTGACAATGGTTGTCTAGACAGTGTTTGTCCGGACAATATATCTGTCCCGGGCAATATCTCTGTCAGGACTTTATGCAGCTGGGAAGGCTTGATAGGCTTGGTCAGATAGGCATGATTAGGAGGTACACGCTTTCCAAGTGATATCAGCAGCACCAGAGGCAAAGTTTTATTGTATTTACGTATCTGCTCTTCTAAGCCAAGGCCATCCATATCCTGCAAATCCATATCCAGGATAGCGATATTGAAGTCATCGCCTCTCCCAATCCAGCTGAGGGCTTCTTGCCCCGATCTTGCAGGTACGGGAACCATGCCCAAATCATAAACCTGCTTGCTGAGTATGCGGCGATTAGTTCTATTATCTGCAACTATCAGCACGCTCTTGCCTATCAGTTGAGGCGAAACTGTTACAGGCCTAGGCTCAACCTTGCTTGAGGGTGCCCTGATGGTGAAGTGGAACGTCGAACCGACGCCCTCTTCACTTTCAGCCCAGATTTTTCCATTCATCATCTCTACTAGCTTTTTGGAGATGGCCAATCCCAGGCCTGTCCCGCCGTACAGCCGGGTGGTCGATGGCTCCATCTGAGTAAAGGGCTGGAAAAGCTGGTTCATGCTATCTTGAGATATGCCTATGCCCGTGTCTCGAACTGCGAAATGAACTTCATTTGTTCCATCAATCTGTTGGCTTGAGACTGAAATTTTAACCTCGCCCTCATCTGTGAATTTGACGGCATTAGAGAGCAGGTTGCCAAGCACCTGTCGAATCCTTCCCGGGTCACCGATAATTGAATCTGGAACCTCTTTATCGATAGTATATGACAGGTTCAGGCCCTTCTCTGATGCTTTAACTGATACCAGGTCCAGGGACTCCTCAACGCAACTACGCAGATTAAAAGACTGATCCTCAAGGACTAACTTACCACTTTCCATCTTGGAGAAGTCTAGAATATCGTTGATGATTGTAAGAAGGGCATTGCCATTGATCCTAATGGACTCAAGGTTATCCCTCTGCTCAGGGCTTAAAGGCTCAGATTCGTCCAGAAGAAGCTCGGTAAAGCCAATGACGGAGTTCATCGGCGTCCTGATCTCATGGCTCATATTGGCCAGGAACTCGGCCTTCGCCCGTGTGGCGGCCTCTGCTGTATCTTTGGCCTTGATAAGCTCGGCGGTCCTCTCTAGAACCCGAAGCTCCAGCTCATTATAAGCTTTTTGCAGTGCTTCCTCAGCTAGTTTGCGCTCGATGATATCTGCCGCCTGGCGAGCCAGCAAATCGATATAGCGAAGAACATGCTCATCAGGATTCTGGGGCTTGCTCCAGTGCGTTGATAACATGCCAATCATCTCACCTCTACGGTTGATCAGCGGTGTAGACTGCACTGCACGCACTCCTGCAGCAAGCTGTATGTCCAGTGCTGGTGTATTGATGAATATTAGGCTCTCAGTCACGTCCTCTACGATAACTCGCTCTCCTTGCCGGAAAGCTGTTGCACATACAGCGGCAGAGCCATGAGATACTGAAGAGAAGAAGTCGATATAGGACTGCTCGAATCCACGCTGGGCAGCAATTTCAAGTGACTTTGATTCAGGTCTAATCAGCTGCAGAGTGCCCTTGTCAGCCCTGGCTAGAAAGATTGCAGCCTCCATAATATCGTCCAGCAGCGAGTTGAGATCGCCCTCTTGTACGAAGCTCGTACTGACCTTTTGCAGGCATGCCATGGCAGCCAGATCGGCAGCAAGACGCTCTTTACTCTTGATCAGCTCCTCCTCCGCAAGCTTTCTCGCTGTGATATCAACTGAGTTAACCATTACTGCCGGACGTCCCCGGTAAGTAATCCATGAACTAGAGCTGAGGACCCACCGCTCAACACCATCCTTTCTTACGATCTTGTACTCGTTGTGCAAATGATGCGATTCGCCTTCTAGCAGTGCATTCATTCGTTTTTTTGCCAGCTCCCGGTAATCCGGGTGTATCATCTCCCAGAACTTCATGCGTTGTCGCTCGTCAGGTGAATATCCGAATATAGCCTCAGAAGCTTTGTTCGCATAAACAGCATGGCCATCCTGGTAGAGGGTGATCGATGCCTGGGAGGTATCAGCCATGACCCTGAACTTCTCCTCGCTCTCCCTCAGGGCCTCCTCCGCCTCTTTGAGCCTTGATAGGTCATTGCCGATGGCGAGAAGCTCGATAAAATTCCCTTTATCATCGTAGATGGATTTGTTTGCCCAGGATACCCATACAAGCCTGCCATCCTTGCGCATATTCTGATGGACGTTCGTAGGGTATTTATCGGGATGCTGCATCAAGTCTTCGGCCATAGCCGCAATGTCATGGCCCTCATCGTCTGTTAGCGGAATGATCGTGCCAAGCGCTCTCTTGCCGATAATCTCCTCGGGGGAATAACCGAAGAACTGCAGTCCGTACTGGTTCATGAAAGTAATATGCATATCCTTGTCGGCCTGCAGAATGATGCTGCCAGAACCTTCGACGAGGTGGCGGTATTTCTCTTCGCTT
>Ga0074195_1001017_pt1 | contig 44590 bp, 40 predicted proteins | sample EPASupsiteHSE623_FD_64525 | JGI IMG/M metagenome (GOLD analysis project Ga0074195, IMG submission 64525) | Bioremediated contaminated groundwater from EPA Superfund site, New Mexico - Sample HSE6-23 | ecosystem: Environmental > Aquatic > Deep subsurface > Groundwater > Contaminated ...
CGAAATAACCGGAAGGGCATAGCCTTCCGATGCGAAAAATGCGGTTACGAAACCCATGCCGACAGAGTTGGTGCAATGAATATTGAGCACCGAACACGGGACTTGAGGTATATCCTTGAGGCCCAGGGTGGTTTAGTCAGCCCGCCAGACGCGACACGACTTTTTGCGTAGTCGCAAGCCACGGCCTTCAGGCCGTGGTAGTTGACTTTATGAGGCAGAAAGATAACTCAGATTTTGAGTCGATGGTTTGGAGCTGGGAGTGCCGAGAAATTTGCTGGAGAAGAATTTTAAACATGGTCGTAGCCTTCTGATTCGTCTTGATCACGGCTCGGATATGATAGCAGAAATGACAGAAATCGCCAGGAGCTTGGAGATCGTGACGGGCGTCTTTAACGCCATCGGTGCACTTAGCAGCGCCGAGCTTGGCTATTACGATCAGGTCAAAAACGAGTACGACAAGATCGCGGTCGAAGAGCCCGCGGAACTGGTCTCATGTTCCGGGAACATATCCGTCAGGGACGGCCAGCCGTTTGTGCATGCACATGTCGTCCTGGCTGATCGGGGTGGCAAGATTTTGGGCGGCCACCTCATGAAGGGCTGCGTCTTTGCGGCCGAGGTTTATTTGCAGGAACTCTTGGGCAGTCCTCTGGTACGAGTGCACGATCCGACGACGGGCTTGAAGCTTTGGGGTGAAGAGTGAAGAACTCCGAGTACTTCGAGCTGCTGCAAAGCGGTCTGACGGATGCGATGACGGTAGCACAGGCGGCTCGTTCCCAGGGTAAGGACCCGACCACCGAAGTGGAGATACCCCTGGCCGTCGACCTAGCGGAGCGGGTTGAGAAGCTGATCGGCATTCCCGGCATTGCTGTGCGCATTCGAGAGCTGGAAGAGAAGGGATTGAGCCGAGAAGAGGCGGCTCTTGCCATCGGTCTCGACTTCGCGGAAGGGCGCTTGGGCACTGGTGCCACCAAGATCGAATCCGTGGAAAATGCCATCCGCACGTCCGTTGCCATTCTCACGGAAGGCGTGGTGGCCGCCCCCATCGAGGGCATCGCTCGCGTGGACCTGGGAAAGAACGATGACGGGACGGAATACCTCAAGGTTTACTATGCCGGTCCCATCCGTTCTGCAGGCGGAACGGCCCAGGCGCTCTCGGTTCTGGTGGCCGACTACGTGCGCCGCGCCGTGGGGATCGCTCCCTGGAAACCCCGCCCGGAAGAGGTGGAGCGCTACGTGGAGGAGATCGGCGTCTACAAGCGCGTGGCGGGCTTGCAGTATTCGCCCTCGGACGACGAGATCAGGACCATTGTGCGCAACTGCCCCATCTGCATCGACGGCGAACCGACCGAGGAGGAAGAGGTCTCAGGATACCGGGATCTGCCCAGGATTGAGACCAACCGCGTGCGCGGCGGCATTGCCCTGGTATCCGCAGAAGGAATCGCGCTCAAGCGTCCCAAGTTGAAGAAGCACGTCACGAAACTCGGCATCACCGGCTGGGAGTGGCTGGACTCGCTTGCCGCTGGCAAGAAAGATGGCGGCAGCGACACTACGCCAAAGTTCCTGCGCGACCTCATCGCCGGGAGGCCGGTCTTCTCCCATCCCTCCAGGCCGGGGGGCTTCCGGCTGCGCTACGGCAGAGCAAGGAACACCGGCCTTGCCGCGGCGGGCTTCAATCCGGCCAGCATGCTCCTGCTGGGCGAGTTCATGGCCCCGGGAACGCAGGTCAAGGTGGAGCAACCGGGAAAAGCCGCAGCCGTGGCTCCCGTCAGCTCCATCGAGGGCCCGACGGTTCGGCTCCTGAACGGCGACGTGGTCCGATTCGATCGCGCCGACGAGATCCTGGATTGGATGCCGATCACCTGCAAAGACCCGCGGACCATCAACATCGCCCTGAAGGCTCACATCTCCAAGATCATCGACCTGGGCGAGATCCTCATCAGCTACGGCGAGTTTCTGGAGAACAACAAGCCGCTGGCCACCGCGTCCTACACCTTCGAGTGGTGGGCATGCGAGCTGATAAAGGCCGGCGGCGACCCGAAGGGATTGGAGAAGATCGGTGGCGAGGAGGCCATCGCGCTTTCTAAAAAATACAATGTTCCTCTTCATTCTGCTCACACTTATCTCTGGCATGACCTGACGCCGGAGGAATTCGAGAGCCTGGCCGCGATCGTATCCTCAGAGGGCATTCTTGATTCGGGAAGGCTATTCCTCCCATTGGCCGCCAAGGACCCGCTGGAGACCCTGCTGGTGCTGCATAAAGTCCGGGAGGGCAAGATCATAATCGAAGATCCCCTTCCGCTGCTGCTTTGCCTGGGCATAGAAGTGCAGGAAGGGCAAGAGCACAGTCTGAAGAAGACCTGGGACAAGATGGAAGGATCGGCCCTTGAGGCTGCAAACAGGCTTTCCGGGATTACCGTGCGGGCGAGAGCGCCCACGCGCATCGGCGCACGCATGGGACGGCCCGAGAAGTCCGATAAAAGACTGATGCGGCCTCCACCCCACGTTCTCTTCCCCACGGGCGATGAAGGCGGCAAATCAAGATCGATCATCGAGGCTGCCAAGCACGCTACAGGGAACGTCTCGGGAATGGTCAATGTAGAGATCGAGCGGCGCGTATGCAGAAGCTGCGGCAAAGAGGGCTTTGCCTTCCGGTGCGCTTGCGGCGGCCTGACGGACAAGAAAAGGGTCTGCCCCAAGTGCAACATCCCGGCTCCCGAGAAGTGCCCCAAGTGCGGAGAGAAGACGACCGCAGTCTCCGCCATGAATATTGACATCCACAAACTCTACCATCAGGCGCTGGAAAACCTGGGCGAGCGCGAGCCCGATTCGCTAAAGGGCGTCATGGGCCTCTCCTCCCGCGACAAAACCCCCGAGCCTATCGAAAAAGGAATTTTGCGCGCCAAGCACGGCATAAACATCTTCAAAGACGGCACGGTGAGGTACGACCTGACCGATCTGCCGCTCACTCATTTCCGACCGGATGAGATCGGCACCAGTCCGGAGAAGCTGCGAGAGCTTGGCTGCACTCACGACATGCACGGCGAGCCGCTGGAGAGGCCGGACCAGGTCTGCGAGCTGCGCGTGCAGGACATAATTTTGGCCACGGATGCCGGAGTTTACATGGTCAAGGTAGCTCAGTTCATAGACGAGCTTCTGGTCAAGTTCTACGGCCTGAAACCGTTCTACAATGCCGAAACTCCCGCAGACCTCATCGGCACGCTGATGGTGGGTCTCGCGCCGCACACATCGGCAGGCGTGCTCTGCCGGCTCATCGGCTACAGCGGAGCGTCGGCGGGCTTCGGCCATCCCTTCTTCCATGCCGCCAAGAGGCGCAACTGCGACGGAGACGAGGACTGCGTCATGCTGCTCATGGACGCGCTCCTCAACTTCTCCATGTCCTATCTCCCGGAGAAGCGCGGCGGCAAGATGGACGCCTGCCTGGTCATGACCACCATCCTCAATCCGGCAGAGGTGGACAAGGAGGCGCACAACCTTGATCTGACCCACGTCTACCCGCTGGAGTTTTACGAGGCCACACTGACGAATGCCAGCCCCAAGGATATGGAATCGAGGTTCGATCTAGTCTCCAAGAGGCTGGGCACCGATGCTCAGTACGAGGGCTTCGACTTCAGCCACGATACCGACAACATCGCCGCCGGTCCCAAGAACAGTGCCTACAAGACCCTGGAAACCATGATCGACAAGATGGATGCCCAGTTGGAACTGGCGCGCATGATCCGGGCCGTGGACGAGCAGGATGTGGCGGAGCGCGTCATCAACTCTCACTTCCTGCCGGATCTGATCGGCAATCTGCATGCTTTCTCCAAGCAAAAGGTGAGGTGCGTGAAGTGCGGGGCCAAGTTCAGACGCCCGCCATTGAAAGAGAGCTGCCCCAAATGCGGCGGTCGGCTGATCCTGACGGTGCACGAGGGGAGCGTTCGCAAGTACCTGGAGGTTTCGATAAAGGTGGCCGAGGAGTACAACGTGAGCAGCTACACCAAGCAGCGGCTGCAGCTTCTGAAGATCGAGATAGAATCGCTCTTCAAGAACGACAAGGCCAAGCAGACGGGGCTGGCGGACTTCATGTGAGCGGTATCTTACTTGGCAGACAAATCGTCTCAAGAATTCTCAGGATACCATTTTGGCGACGGCAATGCTCCAGGAATACGATTATCATTCAACGCCACCGATACTGCTCAATGAATCCAAATCAATAATATGAACTCCTCCCGCGGCCTGAAGGCCTGGGCTTCCCGGCTGTTTCATCGCAGTTATGACGTCATAGCCCTCTGGCATCGGGCCTTGGGTTTTGCGGGAATTTTCGGTTTGCGTTTCATTGGCCCAAAATCCATCAGATTCGCGATCTCGTTAACTCCAAAGAGTTAGCGGGATATGACGACGCCAGTCGCAAAAAAAATGCATATGAACAGATTTCATCAGATGTGTTGGCAGTGTTCCCTCCCTACTCTGTGGGGCAGTCTGGCGACTCCAAAATCTCTCCAAGAGAGAAATAATCGATCATCCAAGTATCGAAAAATAGAAAAAATTATTCTTTTCCGGTCAAACCAGGATCTCAACCACTCGAACCGTTTCTTCTGAATTCTCCTGGCTATTTCCTTGCGCCTGATTTGAGGGAACGGTCGGCTTTGAGAGGCTATTTGAGAACAATAGGACCGGCGTAATGCCCAGAAAATGCGGATCTCCTGACGGCAAGCCCCGGTAGTATCCTGCAACGCCGGATGCCACTCCCGATCCTGTTTGTTCGGAGGAGAATGCCGCCGTGGTGATCCAATCATCGGAGTGGGAATTGCCCTCAAACCTCAGAATGGAATTTGCAGTATATATGCCGCTTGTTATCCAAGCTCCTTCAAACAATGATTGATCCGGATCTATAGCCCAGCGCGCTTCCGAAACACCCCATGCATAGGAATTCTGAGCACTGGATGTCTCTGCCGTGAATTGCTGGAGTGCGTTGCTATTGAATCCATCTGCATCAGCCAACTGATTCATCTGCAGCTTTATGCCGAATTCACCCTTGTTGGCCGCGCCTGCCCAATTGCCATTTTCATTGTTCCAGCATCGTGTATCGCTGGCACCCAGCGATGCTTGGAGGGTTGCATCCTGAGAAACCCATGATCTTCTTGATAATGCATCTGCATTTTGCACTGCAAAAAGCTCACCATTATTAAGCCAGATCTCGGTTATGGCAGCATTATTCTGAATTTGGTTTTCTTTTAGGTTCTCGGCGAATGATTCGGCCTTGCCGCTGGCAGCGCTTATGTGAGTATCCTGAAATGCATGGACACTACCAGTTTTAATGAATTGATTTGCATCGATTAAGCCGTCTGTTGCCCCGGAATATGTATAAGCAAAACTTTCCGTGTTCTGCAGATTTAATTCAACATTAATCATACTACCTTGCAAAGCTGCCTTTTGATAAACGAAAAGATCGGACGGATACAGATATGCATGGTTCTCAACTCTACCGGAAGATGCAAGGGCTCCGACAATGCTCTGCCCGGTGTGGCCTCCGCTACCTGCCATGTTCTGGATCATGTTCACGTCTCCCGTACCTTCCACAATCCTGTTATCAATCATCTCCAGGCAGCCAAATTTGGCTTTAGCATCTTCGCTAATTGCAATGCCGTTGCCGGCATCATAATCATCAAAAATGCTTACACTTTCGCCTGCATCTTCTGCAGAAAAAGATATCTCGATCGCATTTGCATCTGAAAATAAAAGCAAACTGCTAAATATAAATAACATCTTATACGATCTCAAAATTTGTCCCTCCTCAAATTTATTTACGCTGATTGGATATTAAACCTTTCGGATGTTGATGCTGCATGATTGTGAATATCGCTAACTGAAATCGCGCATTCGATTCAGATGATTATCGTTCTGCAGCATTTTTGCAGCCCAATCATTTTTGATTTGTTCAATATAAATTATATCTAATTTCGATTATTCTTGTCTCATTGCAAAGTGGATGATTTTATTAACAAAGATAATAACTTTTTAAATGCGAAGTCGATCGGAGCACGGCGTTTTTTTTTGTGCAGGCGGCATCATCATATAAACATTCAGCGACGCTCGACAAAGGCGCAATGCACTTATTATAATATTAAAATAACTAAAATTTTTAGGTGGTCCTGCCATAAGCTGATCAGCTCTTCTAGTTTCCAGAATTACCGTCTGCCCAGGCAGCATTGCCCTTGCGAAGATTGTCGAGGTCCTGGCTGTTGAAAACCTCCAGCTCGAATAGTATGCCGTTCTGATCCATTTCGACATAAACACCATAGCCTTCTTCCATCTCCGCAAAGATCTCTTCATCGAAGTCCAATCCATGCTCAATCTCATAGCCCTCGATGTCCTCCAAGGAGAAGCCCTGATCGGAAGCCGCTTCGGCTTTTATGGTCTCATAGACCTCCTCGCTCTCCGCGTCCAGAAGTGATATCATGAAGCCATCGATCTTGTCCTCGTAGAAATCTATCTTGAGGAGAAAGCTCTTTCCTGCAATCGCGATCTCCAATATACCTTTCTTCTTCAAGTCATCGAGCAGAGCATCGGATAGTTCGAGAGAATCCGCCGCCTCCTGCATGGTCTCGAAGATCGGGGCATGGGCTTCCACAATAACATCGATGATATCAATCCAAAGATCGTATGTGAGGCTGAACAAGGATTACTCTCCTATTAGGTTGCTGTTGTGAGGTTGCTGAGTGTGAGGTTTCTGTGTGTGAGGTTTCTGTGTGTGAGGTTTCTGTGTGTGATTTTGTTTTTATTTTAATTTGATTTATTCTTATGCTCAGTTCTGGATTATAGATTGCGATCATATTAGATTGCGATCATATTTCGGCTATGGATTATTCACCAAATTTGGTTATGATCCGGCTTTTTTTCAGTCCAGGATTTTAGTTAACAGGTTTGGCGTCTCAGTTATTAGCCATTTCGATCGCACCTTCCTGAATTATAAGCCGGATACTAATGTATAAGCCGGGCACTAAAGTCGGTCTCTTTTATCCCCGTCTTTCGGATGTTTAGCGTTCTTGAGATCGGATACAAAGTCACCCATGCGGTTTATGTTCCGCAGGACTGCGGCGGGATGATACGTCACCAAAAAGCGATCATGCAGGATTTGGCCGCGAAGGCTCGCTATGCCGTTCATTCCCAGGACGGCTCCTGCGGCCACATTCCCCATCAAGCATACAATGTCGGGCTTAAGAATATCAATTTGAGCCATGAGGTAGGGAATGCAGGCTTTGATCTCTCCGGCTTTTGGTTTTCTGTTTTTCGGAGGCCGGCATTTTATGATGCTGGTAATGAAAACATCGGCCCTCGCCAGGCCCGCCTGAGCCAGGGCCCGGTCCAGCAGCCTTCCCGCTCGCCCCACAAAGGGCCTTCCCGTCAGATCCTCCTCCCGACCGGGGGCCTCGCCGATCAGCATTATCCTTGCCGGATTGGGGCCTTCTCCCGGAACGGCACAGTTGCGGCCTTCCGCCAGATCGCAGAGACGACAGACGCAGATCTTTTCGTGCAGGGCCAAAAGGTCCCGTTCAGGCAGGCGATTTGGCAGGTCTATGATTCCTGTCGCTTTTTCTTTTCTCATGATGAATCATCCATTTGCCCGACAAATATTTGCCCGGCATTCCATTTCCAGAAAATATTTGCCTGGCATTCCATTTCCAGAAAACGAAAGATTCTTATTGCTTAAAACCTCTAGCCACAAAAGGAGGGTACTTATAATGAAGTTCGCTGAGTGGACCTATCCCCTGAGGAAGTTCGACGACATCTACTATGCCATCGAGAGGATCGTTTACGGCAAGGGTGAGCTGAAGGGCTTCACCACAGATGACATTTATAATAACCTCAGGGATAAGCGCTTCTTTAAAGATGCACAGGACATGAACAGATACTTGCTCGAAAACGGGCGCAAATATAAGATCCAAAAAATAGAAGGAGAGGTCTGGGAGCGCTACTACTAGCGCCTCTGCGAACCTTTTTCCGTGAAATAGATATTTCTTTCATCGATTCCGAGCTGTACGAATCTGCCCGTAGCAAGGATGCTATGGCTGTGCTTGAGCGGCGCGACGCGAGTTCCCGCCGCCACCACGGACTCGGCAGGCAAATTTACATTTTCGCCGACGACGGCTACCTGCTTTCCGCCGCTGCCGTTGCCAAGGACGCAGCGCTCCTCGATGGTGGAGTGCCTGCCTACGATGGTGCGCTGGATGCAGGTCATGTGCTGGATATCGGCAAAGCTCATGATCATGCTCTCCCGGATCTCCACGTCTCGCTCGACGATGCTGGTGTGTCCGATGTGAGAATTCTCGATGAGCACGCCCTTCTCGATCTGGCAGTTTCTGCCGATGGATACGTTCCCGACCAGCTCTATATCGCCGGATTCCAGATACCTCTCAATTCTCTGCAGCGTGGAGGGGTGGACCCACTGGTTTGGTCGGTAGTGGTATTTGCGATCGAAGTGTTGCACCTGGCCGCTCAGGCAGTCCATGGCCGCCTGGTGCAGCCGCTCCGGCGTGCCGATGTCCATCCAGTAGCCGGAGATGGGATAGCCATAGACCGGGTAGCCGTGCTCAGTGAGATACGGTATCAGGTCGCCGCCTATGTCGCGGGCCCGCTCGCCCATATTCTGCAGCACATCGCGAATCTCGGGAGAGAAAAGGTAGAATGCGGTGTTGATCATGCGGCTCGGCTCGCTTCCAGGCTTCGGTTTTTCCACGAAGCCCAGGATGCGCATGTCCTTGTCCACGCGAGCCACGCCGTACTGGGAGACGTTCTCCTCCGGCCCCAGCTCCTTGAGAGCCACGGTCAGGATGGGCTTATGTTTGTGATGGAACTCGACGATGCTCTGCAGATCGATGTCGATCAGGTTGTCGCCTGAGACCACCAACAGGTCGTCGTTGATATCGTAGTAGTTCATGCAGTAGCGCATGGAGTCGGCGCTGCCTTTGTCGTCGTAGAGCGGCTGGTAGCTGAAATCCTGGTGGTCGTTGATGCCCAGGCGCTTGAAGAAGCCCTCGCCGGCTTTGAAGTAGTTGCTCAGGTTGAGGGTATTGCTCGCGCCCTTGCTGCCCAAGATAAATCTGCGACAGCCTTGGCTGGCCAGCACTCGAAATAGATTGGCAATGATGGCTGTATCGCACAGCTCTACCAGGGGCTTGGGCTGATCCAGAGTAAGGGGATATAGCCGCGTTCCCGAGCCGCCAACCGTTGCAAGGACCTGGGGAAACATGGCTACAGTGTAGTATTACACAAATATTAAGGCTGTCGCCTGCGGGCGCGCTCCGTCCTAGTAGCCGCGCATGATCTTCATGATGATGCGGGCGATCATGAAGGCGAGCACGAACAGAATGACGTAGAAGGCGATTGTTGCGATATCCATGTTTGGTGGGTCTGGCATTTCTGGTTTATATGTTTGACTGAAGGCCCGCTTTTGCTCTAAGGAGTTCGAGGTAAACGAAATTCGTGATGCATATGTCTGCATCTTGAAATACCGTCTTAAGAAGGCAGAGGCGATCGACTTTTGCAAGGGTGCTCGCAATGTCGCAGTCGAGAATCACCATCATAACAGTCCAATACGCGCAAGGCGCGTGCGGCTCTCTTCTCCGCTCCCGCTGACCTCAATTTTTATCGATTTTGAAGCCAGGATATCCTTGAACTCTTCCAGGCTAAGGGAAGCTATATCTGCGGCCTTCCAAAGGGTTACTTTTCCATTCCGGTAGAGGTCTACGGCTATCTCAATTCTAAGGCCGGGCTTCAAAGTCAGGAGAGCTCTGACTGCATCTGAGATCACATCCTCTTTGGACCTGTAGACGTCGGATCGAACCAGAGAATCCAACTCATCTTCGACAGAGGCCATTTTATTATTATAATGGGTGATCTCATTTATTTAATTATTCCTGCCTCTGCTTTTCTCTTCTTAATCCGCACTTGCGAGCGACGGCAGGGCTCAACGGCAGATATGCAGATGATTTCTCACCGGCGGACGTAATCATGCAGCCACGCGCGCGCGTGCACACGCGAGCGAGTGGGCGCGGGCCTCGCGGCTCGTGGCCGACGCCCGTGAGGCGAGACGCCGGGAACTCCCTCGAAGCAATTGCGTTTGTTGATGTAGACGCAAACCCGGCTTGCCTTCTTCGCAGACATCAAACTTGGGTAAGTGCGGCTCATACTGCAATTGTCCGGCATTGCCATTATTCAGCTAAATCGGCGACGCATTGACCGGACCCGAAAGGCGCACGTTGTTTACCGTGACGATGCCGCTTGCTGTTCCTGAAGGGTAGTTCAGATACATGTCATCCGGATAATCGTAAATGCTGTTGCCGTTGACATCGAAGAATCTGATCCTGGCAGTATCCGAGCCGCTGGAAAGGAATCTCGCAAATGCCGGCGACTCAAGCAATTTATTCTGATCGGGGTCGAAGTTGACCACTTTGGTTCCCGGCAGCATACTGGGCGTGGCATTCAGCCTAACATCATTGGTGCGGATGAGAAGTGCTTGAGACGAAATCGCACTGCCGCTATTGGCGGCTCCATCGACCAGGAGGCATGGTCCGCCGGTTCTGACGCTATCGATCTTCACATACCAGGTATCGAGGACATGATAGTAATCCGCCTTGACGCCGTGGATTACTTCTACGACTAAGCCGCGCCAGATTCCGGCAACCTGGGGAATGCCGCCGACGACGTAGTCCGTGACCAGCATTTTATAGCCGTCAGTAAATTCAATGCAGCTTGTGCGAGGCACCGACAGCCCGCCGCGATACGGTATCTGCTCCTTGAAATCGTCCCTCTGCGACCCTCGGGACCCTCCAACCAGGCCGGACCCGCCAACAAACAGCGCAAAGCCGTTCTGGCCGCTCGCCTGGCCTTGCACAGTCATCGCAGTTGTCATATAATTCGGTTCGCAATTATATTGATGCAGGTACACCGGATCTTCGAGATCGTATGCCTGGCTGCCGTGAATATTCAGGAAGTTGATGGTGGACGGAAGAAGCGTCAGAGGCTTGTTCATATCAACATCCGAGAATGTTACCTTTGATCCCGGCGAGTGGTTATCAATGCCGGTAAGCCGAATATCGTTGGCATCAATAAGTCCCGCGCAAAATCGGGCGATATGCAGATAAACCGGATCGTTCTCGTCATATCCCGGCGTCCCGACGTCCCAGAAGCCAACCATCGTGCCGGCGGGGGTACAAAAGAGCGGCCTCCCTAAATCCAGATCAGTAGACATAACCTTTGTGCCGAAGCCATAATCGGAACCGTATGCCGTACTTGACATTAAGATTAGAATTGCCAATAGGAAGACCCGAATCATTCTCTTATCCTCTATCTGCTGTTGATACTATCTACGAGGCCAGTCATGACCCTAGTATGTATATACACCTATAAATTCTTTTTGTAGTAATGATATTGGGAATAGAATATGTAATTGAATGAAATCGCATCAAGAATAAAACTAAAAATTAAATGGTTCGGTTTATTAACTAAATAAAATATCGCGAACTACTAAATTTATTTATAAAATAATGGCTGGAATCATTTTTCTAAAAATCATATCATACCTCTAAAAATTATTTATCAAAAATTATTTATCAAAAATTATTTATCAAAAATTATTTATCAAAAATTATTTATCAAAAATTATTTATCAAAAATTATTTATACGAGGATTACTCAAGAATTGCCAAATCAAGACCTGATTGCGGTTGCATTCCCGCTCCGGGAAAGCTTGTTATCATCATAAAGCTCGTAGCTTCCCTCTAAGCCGCCATCAGTTAGCAGCAGGTCAAGATTATAATCCTGTTTCTGCTTGCTGAGTTTTACCTCCAGGCTCACGGCGTCCTTGGAAACTGAGCCCATTGCTGTGGCGGGAAGATCGGCACCGTTTTCCTCAAGGGTTCCGTAGCCTTGCAGCCTATCGCCGGATTGGATAATTATCAGATCCATCGAGGTTTTCGGTTCCTGTTGCAGAACCAGCTTCCATTTCCCGGCGAGGTCCGCAACCGGCTCCAATTTTGCGGCTGCTGGCTTTTCCACTTCCGTTTTATTGCTTTCCTGGTTCTGATTGAGGGAACCATCGGCATTCACGGTTGCGCTTGATCCTGTGGAATCTGCCACGGCATCTTCAAAGACGGGGTCATCTAGGTAATCGGTCGTCTCGCGAACCACCCATTTGCCGCAGCCGGCCATTGCCTGCGATACCAGCAATGCCGCTACCATAAATACGAATAATAACGCTATACGTGTCTTCAATTGAACGGGCCTCCAGGATTTACTGCTTTCTCTTTTTGCTTATTCAAGTTTATTTTTGGTTAATTTTGAATAATGTTGGGCAATGCTGGATAATTTCGGATAATTTTTGACAAGTTTGGTTTATTTTGGCTAATTCACTCGGAGATTGTTTGTGATTTATTTTTTAATAATTTTTTGATAATTGTTTAGATAATTTTTTGCCTTTTGGATGCCCTAATTTTTGATGACATAATATTTTTTGATTTTTAAGCTTAGATTAATTTATAAATTCATCGGCATATCCATGATAGAGGTCCGGCAGATCTCAGTTTGAGGATCTGAGATCTGCCATCTCAAGATTATGCGGATTGGACCGATGGCTGCTGATTAATCCTCATATCCTGCTTGCGGTCGCTTTTCCTTTTCCTGACAGGTCTTCGCCGGAATATGCTTCATAGCTCCCTGAAACAACCCTGTCCACCTTGACCAGATCGATCTTGAAGCGCTTATCAACCTTATTGACATATTCGCCCACAACCGTCTTTATATCCAAATTGATGGAATTGTCGGATACAGATCCGGTGGCGATCAGCGGAAGCTTCGTATTCTTCTCTTCCAGGTTGCCCCACCCGGAGACGCTCTTGCCGGTTTGAATCAGGATCAGGTCCATAGAGCTTGCTGCATCCTCCAGCCTCACGGTCCATTTGCCGTCAACTTCCATGATTTTGGGCTCAGTGTTCTCTGCATATGTAGCGGGAGGAGGTGTCTGAGCCGCATCTGTCGTCGATTGAGCAGAAGATTTTGGAATGGGGTCGGGCATGTTCATATTTACCCCGTCGATGGAAGTGCTTGCAGTTTTGGTTTTTTCATCGGGCGCAACTCGCGGCTTGGTGTCGATCGATCCTGAGGTCTTTGATTCAGGATGAGCGTTCGCCGTTGCTGCCGTGCTGTCCGGGGCTGTTGCAGTTGCTTTGTCCGTGCTCTCGGCTACACCACTGCTCGCGGTCTCGCTGCCTGTGGCAGCACTGCCGTCTTGAACGACCGCACCGCTTTGAGCCGCTGATGAGACGGAAAAGCTCTCTGTCTTGCTGGCAACGGCATCCTTCGAGCTGGCATACTTGATGCGCACTTCAATCTGGTTGTCGCCGACATCTGCGCTTGTGGTATTCCATGTCCAGGAATTCCCGGCAGTCCAGCCGGTTTTGTCGGTCAGCAGGCCGTCCGTGCCGGGGCCTCTTATAAGGAAGTCGTAAAGCAGCGGCTCAGTGCCGGGATTGGTTGCACTCGCCGTCCAGACAATGACCGTGCCGGGCTTTTGCGGGCTTGCGGCACTCGGTGTCAGGCTGTCGATGCCGGCTGACTGAGCGGCTTTGGCTCCGGTCGAGCCCAAAGGTGTAGCGGCCTTTGTCGTCGTTGCCGCGGTCGCAGCGGAACCTGTTCCTGAGCCTGTCCCTGCATTTTGATTCTTGCTCACCGAAAAGTCAGTATCGCCTGTAGTATCTCCCATCCAGTTGGTGCCGCATCCCGTCCCTGCTGATGCCACATTGGACAGGGCGTAAAAGAAGGCTGCATAACAAGAGAGCAGTGCTATGAAGAGTAACAGAACCTTATATTTCATCTTTTTTAGACCTCCACCATTCTCACCTGGTTTCGTCTTTTAACGGTTTTAAAGGTTGCCCTTGAAACGTCATTCAACGAAGATATCCACAAATCCTCAAGACACATATTCTCTCCATATCGTTTATCTCATTTGCGCATGAAAATCTACCGCATTCCGGCGTCCAAGGGTTTATGATCATGACTTGCACGTCGTTAGCTTTATCAATCATTAAAGATCTAAAAACTAGAACCGGCCCGGTGGCCGCAAGGTGATTGAGCATGAATGCGTGGGATCGCTTTATTGGGTAGAATCCGATTTCTTGATACTACTTTACGTGATGGTGAACAGACGCCCGGTGTCTCTTTGGACACGGAAGAGAAGCTTGCTATCGCCCGAGGGCTGGATGCCCTGGGAGTGCAGGTGATCGAAGCCGGATCGGCCATGACATCGGTTGGCGAGCGTCAGTCCATAAAGGCCGTTTCTGCCGCGGGCCTCAATGCTGAGATTTGCAGCTATGTTCGAGCCTTAACTGCAGACGTCGACACGGCCCTGGCCTGCGACGTGGATTCGGTCCATCTTGTCGTGCCCGTATCCGATCTGCATATCGAATGCAAGCTCAAATCGGACCGCAAATCCGTGATACGAAAGGCTGTGGAAGTGACCGAATACGCCAAGGATCACGGCCTCATCGTGGAATTGAGCGGCGAGGACGCCAGCCGGGCCGACCAGGACTATCTGGCCGGCCTCTACCTGGCGGGAATCGATGCCGGGGCCGATCGGCTGGCCTTCTGCGACACGGTGGGCGTGCTGGTTCCGGAGGTGGCGACAGAGGTATTCGGGCGGCTCTCCCGTCTGGGCGCACCGATAAGCGTGCACTGCCACAACGACTTCGGCATGGCCACGGCCAACACGATTGCAGCGCTGCGGGCCGGTGCGGCTCAGGCGCATGTGACGGTAAACGGCATTGGAGAGCGCGCCGGCAACACCAGCCTGGAAGAGGTGGTCATGACACTGGAATCCCTCTACAAGATCGATACCGGGATTAAATGTCAGGACATCTACCAGCTCTCGCGGCTCGTGTCGCGCATGACCGGGCTTCCGCTGGCTACCAATAAGGCAATTGTCGGCGAAAATGCCTTCACGCACGAAGCGGGAATTCATGTGCACGGCCTTCTGGCGGATACCAAGACCTATGAGCCCATCCATCCCGAGACTGTGGGAAGGAAGAGGCGAATAGTGCTGGGTAAACACGCCGGAAAAGCCTCCGTGGAGCTGGCTTTGCGCGAGTTCGGCATCGGCGTCTCGGATGAACAGCTATCTCAGATAGTCACACGGGTAAAAGAGCTGGGCGATAAGGGTAAAAGGGTCTCGGATGCAGACTTGCAGACCATAGCCGACACGGTTCTATCCATTCAAAAAGAACCGAAGGTGAAGCTGCAAGAGCTGACTGTCGTGGCAGGAAATACGGTGACTCCCACGGCCTCGGTGAAGATCCAGCTCAACGGCTCGGATAGGCTGGAAGCGGGCGTCGGCGTCGGGCCGGTGGATGCGGCGATCAATGCCATCCGGCGGGCTATCTCCGGGGTTGCCGACGTGCGACTGGAAGAATACCATGTGGACGCCATTACTGGTGGAACAAATGCGCTGGTTGAAGTTTGGGTGACGATGGCAATGGCAGACAGAAAGATAACTGCTCGGGGAGCAGACGCAGATATCATCATCGCATCAGTGGAGGCGGTGCTGGAAGGCATCAACCGGCTGATGCGGCTGGAAGAGGAGGATAGGTTAAATGTCTAAAAAGATGACAGGTGCCCAGGCGGTATTGGAGAGCCTGAAGAGGGAAGGCGTAGATATTGTATTCGGGCTTCCCGGTGGGGTACTACTACCACTCTACGATGCCATTTATCAGTCGGACCTTCGCCACATCCTGGTTCGGCACGAGCAGGGCGCGGCGCACATGGCGGACGGCTATGCCAGGGCCACGGGAAAGGTAGGTGTCTGCATCGCCACATCCGGACCCGGCGCAACGAACCTTGTCACAGGCATTGCCAATGCCTACATGGATTCGGTGCCGATGGTCGCCATCACCGGGCAGGTCAACACCTGGCTGATCGGCAAGGACGCATTCCAGGAGGCGGACATCACCGGCATCACCCTGCCCATAACCAAGCACAATTATCTGCTGCGCAGCGCCAAGGACATCACACGGGTCTTTCGCGAGGCGTTTTACATCGCCCGCACGGGCAGGCCGGGTCCGGTGCTGATCGATCTGCCCCGCGATGTCACGGTGGACGAGGTTGAGTTCACCTGGCCTGAGGTGAATTTGCCTGGCTATCATCCTTCATTCAAAGCGCACGAGATGCAGATTAAGAAAGCCGCCAAGGCTCTGATGGAAGCGGAGCGGCCTGTGATTTATGTGGGCGGCGGCGTAAAATACGCAGCAGCGCACCGGGAGCTTTACAGCCTGGCCACCAAGATCAACGCGCCGGTGACGACCACACTCATGGGCATCGGCTGCTTCCCTGAGGATCATCCGCTATCCTTGGGAATGCTGGGGATGCACGGGACCAAATATGCCAACTATGCCATTCAGGAGTCGGACCTGATTTTGGCAGTGGGAGCGAGGTTTGACGACCGTGTGACCGGAAAGATCTCCAGCTTTGCGCCCCGCGCCAAGATCGTCCATATCGACGTGGACCCGGCAGAGGTAGGCAAGAATGTGCGCGTGGACATTCCCGTTGTCGGAGATGCCAGGAACGCATTGGAGGGACTGGAAAAGGAGGTCCTGCCAAAGCCGCGCGGCCCGTGGAATGAGAAGATCGATGCCTGGAGAAAGGATCATCCTCTGACATATATTCCGGACATGACCATCATCAAGCCGCAGTACGTGATCGAGAAGCTGTGCGAGCTTGCGCCCGACGCCATCATCACCACGGAGGTCGGGCAGAACCAGATGTGGGCGGCTCAGTTCTTTGTGCATAAAGACCCGCAAAAGTTCATCTCCTCAGGTGGTCTCGGAACTATGGGATACGGATTTCCCGCGGCCATCGGGGCCAAGATGGGAAGGCCGGAGTGTGAGGTCATCGACATTGCCGGAGACGGCAGCTTCCTCATGAACAGCCAGGAGCTGGCCACGGCGGTCGTGAACGACGTTCCCGTGAAGATTGCCATCCTGAACAACGGATGCCTGGGCATGGTTAGGCAGTGGCAGGAGCTGTTCTTCGAGAAGAGGTATTCGGCCACTATCCTCGGGCGCACAAGCCCCGATTTCGTCAAGCTGGCCGAGGCTTACGGAGCCGTTGGTCTGAGAGCGACAAAGCCTTCCGAGGTCGAGCCCGTGATCCGGGCTGCTCTGGCATCGGACAGGCCGACGATCATGGATTTCATCGTCAATCCTGCGGAAAAGGTCTCTCCGATGGTTCCGGCTGGGGCGACGATCAGCGAGATCCTGGAGCTGGAGTGGTGTGAGATTGAGCACATCGGCCATCTGGAGAAGCACTATTCCGATCAACGTAAATCCATATTCGGTGAGGAGGGATGCTAGATGAGGCACACCATCGCCGTAATCGTTGAGAACAAGTCGGGTGTACTGACGCGCATCGCCGGGCTCTTCAGCCGCAGGTCGTTCAACATCGACGGCCTGTCCGTGGGCGCGACCGACAACCCGGAGTACTCCCGCATGACCATCACCGTCGAGGGAGACAAAGAGGTTCTGGAGCAGGTCATAAAGCAGCTCAGCAAGCTGATCAACGTCATCCGCGTCAGCGAGCTTGCCCCGGCGGAGTCTGTGGAGCGGGAGCTGGCCATCATCAAGGTGACCGCCGACAAGGAGAGCCGCAGCGAGATCATGCAGATCGTGAACATCTTCCGGGCCAAGATCATCGATGTCTCGGCCAGGTCCATGATCATTGAGGTCACGGGCGACGAGGAGAAGATCAACGCCATCGTGCAGCTCCTGCGCCAGTTCGGGATCAAGGAGATGGCCCGCACCGGCAAGGTGTCCATGATCCGGGGCACGAGAGTAATCAAGGCTTGAGCGGCGAAAGAGCCGTGATCGAATAACAAGGGTTGAAAGGGTCGAAAGGGTCGAACCCCAGGCAGAAAAGCTTTTGGGGTCGGACCCCTATTATTTTCGCTATTATTATGACTTCGGCAAAAGAGAAAAGGAGGAATTAATTTTGGCAACTATATACCATGACAAGGACGCAGATCTGAGGGTGTTGAAGGATAAGACCATCGCCATCATCGGCTGGGGCAATCAGGGCCATGCTCAGGGCGAGAACCTGAAAGACTCCGGGCTGGACGTCATCGCTGCGGGCCGCAACGGCTCGGCGGCGCTGAAGAGGGCCGAGGCCGCAGGAATAAAGGTCATGAGTGTGGAAGATGCCGCCAAGGCTGCCGACTACATTCAGATCCTGCTGCCGGACGAGGTGCAGGGCAAGGTCTACCGGAAGGACATCGCACCTCACCTGGAGGAGGGCAAGATTCTGGGCTTCTCGCACGGCTTCAACATTCGCTTCTTCCAGATCACTCCACCAAAAGACGTCGACGTGGTCATGGTGGCTCCAAAGGGACCGGGCGATCTGGTGCGCAGGACCTACGAGGAGGGCAAGGGCGTGCCCTGTCTCGTGGCTGTGGAGCAGGATGCCTCCGGCGCAGCCCTGAAGCGCGCGCTGGCCTATGCCAAGGGCATCGGCGGAACGCGGGCGGGCGTCATCAAGACCACCTTCACCGAGGAGACGGAGACAGATCTGTTCGGCGAGCAGGTGGACCTGTGCGGCGGCGTGACCGAGATGGTCAAGGCGGCCTTCGAGACGCTTGTGGATGCCGGTTATCAGCCTGAGATCGCCTACTTCGAGGCCTGCCATGAGCTGAAGCTGATCGTGGACCTGATCTACGAGGGCGGGCTCATGCGCATGTGGAACAATGTCTCCAACACCGCCGAGTACGGCGGCATGACCCGCGGGCAGCGCATCATCAACGATGAGTCCCGTGAGGAGATGGCGGCCATTCTCGCCGAGATCCAGACCGGCGAGTTCGCCCGCGAGTGGATTTTGGAGAGCCAGGCAGGTCTTCCCGTCAAGAAGTCTCTGGAGAAGATCGAGTCCGAGCACCCCATCGAGCAGGTTGGTGCCGAGCTGCGATCCATGATGTCCTGGATGAAGAAGAAGTAGAGCGCAAAGAGCAGTTCTAAGGACAGTTCAGGGGGCAGTTCAGGGGGCAGTTCTAAGCGCAGCTGCCAAAAGCTGCGCTCAATGAATCTGCAACTGAATTGACTCTGATTATATATTTATTATTCTTGCTTTTTTTAAAGTTCAGGATATACCCGCGGGTGATATTCCGGGATGGATGGCAGCCTGTGAAAGTGCGAATTCTTGCGGGAATCCGGTCGAACGTGAATTGCATCTTTAGCATCCAATCAATTCAACACCGCCTAATATAATTTAATCATTATGAGAAAAGCATTTTAAGGCAGAGCATCAATCTGCCTTACCATGTTCGGACCCAAATCGCACCTTACCTCCCGCAATAATCATCTCTTCATGGAAGATGTGGACTGCTTCCTTCTCGCCCGCCAACTCGGCACGCCTCTTTATGTCACCTCGGAAAAGAGACTGCGCCAGAACATTCGCGCTTACCACCAGGCTTTCCCGAAAGCCGACAAATACTTTGCAGTGAAGGCCAACGGCAACCTCACCATCCTGCGCATTGCGGCTCAAGAGGGCATGGGGGCAGACGTCTTCTCGGCAGGCGAGCTTTCCATAGCCCGCAATGTCGGCATAGCGCAGGACATGATCCTTTACAACGGCAACTCCAAGAGCGAGAGCGATCATGAGATGGCCCTTCGGGCGGGCGTGCGCATGTCCGTGGACTCGCGCGAGGAGCTGGAGCATCTGGCCGGGACGGCGAGAAAGCTGGATCAAGATCGCGAAGCAGAGATCCTTTTTCGCGTCAACCCGGATGTCTCGCCCAAGACTCATCCCAAGATCGCCACCGGCCTTCGCTCCTCCAAGTTCGGAATTCCGGCGGAACAGGTAGCCGAGACTTACAAGAGAGCTATGGACCTGCCGGGCATCCTGCCGGTGGGGCTGCACTGCCATATCGGATCTCAGATCCTGGACACGGCACCCTTTGCCGAGGCGGCGGGAAAGATGATGGATATCGCAGCAGCCGTGGTCGATGCAGGCGGCGATATCAAAAGGATCGACCTGGGTGGCGGCCTGGGAATCCAGTATCATCCGGACACACCGGCTCCGTCGCCCGCCGATCTTGCCAAAGCGGTGCTGCCGATATTTGATGACCGCTGCCGCGATCTGGGCATATCTCCCAAGCTCATCCTTGAGCCGGGCAGGAGCATTGTGGCGGACACGACGATCATGCTTTCCGGCGTGAATGTTGTCAAGAGAGCGCACGTGAACTTCGTGGCCGAAGACGCAGGCTTCAACGTCCTGGCCCGGCCCATGCTCTACGACTCCTACCATCACATCATCGTGGCCAACAAATCAGAGGAACCGGCAGCGGAGACTTACACGGTTGTCGGGCCGATCTGCGAGACCGGCGATATCCTGGCCAAAGACCGGCGGTTGCCGAAGCTGGAAAGGGGCGACGTCCTGGCCTTCCTGGATGCAGGGGCCTACGGCTTCAGCATGGCATCGCAGTACAACGGCCAGCCCCGGCCTGCGGAGGTTCTGGTTTCGGGTGATAAAGCCGATGTCACGCGCCGGGCGGAGGATGCGAGCGCACTTCTGGCCGGACAGAAGATTCCGGAGAGGCTATACTGGCAAATCAAATAATCGAATAAATCGAATAAAAATCAGATATTCGATAGAATTTGATAGAGCTGCCGCAAATTCTTTAAAAAATGTGCTGCAGGACAATTTCAATCCTTGCAGCAAAAAAGTTTTTTTTTAATTTTCTATCGAAATTTCCGTTTGCTCTCATGGAAGCTCGTCGCTCATGTCCTTCAATTCCACCGTCTCTAAGTCGTCTCCGCATACGAGGCTCATCGGCATAGGCTGCGAGTTGCCGGTCCAGTTTCCGTATTGCAGAACCGCCACACAATCCGGCTCGATCTCTAGGCCCTCATGCCCGAACACCTGCTCTCCGGACTCATCGACGCGCCCAATGCCCATGTCAAAGACGCAGTCCCTTGTAGAGTTGGCATATGAGAAGCCGAAGGATGCTAGGTTCGATATGTCAAACATTGTGAGCATCATGCCTTCCTGCAGATCGTAGGTTGCGACGGCAAAGACATACGAAGTGTCATTGCCCAGTGCTCCGACCGTCAAGGTTGGCGATTCATCTCCACCGGGATAGTATACGACGGAATTTGTGGCAGTATTGCCAGTTAATGATTCCGGCGGGCTGATGGCGATAATATCCGCCTGTCCGGGACCGAGAGTTATATTCTCGGCATAGATGATGTTCTCCGGGGATAGAATGGTCAGATTGACCACGGAATTTGCATCGGGATTGGAGCTTTGCAGCAGGATTTTGAAATCCTCCAATGCGGGCATGATGAAGAATGTTGTCGCATTATCCTTGTCGTCAGCTACAGGCGTGATCACCTGCGATCCCGGAATCTCATTCATCAACTTGCCGTTTTCAAATCCAAGCATGCGGCTCTTATCGTCAACAATTAGCAGGTCGGCGTCTCCCTCCGCCCAAATCTGGCAGACATCATCGCTCAGTGATGAGCAGTTTTGCGGGACGAGCTGTGAGTAGAGTGGAAGAAGCTCCAGGGTTAGCGAATCTGCATCGCCTTCGTAAAGGCTTGAGGGATCATTGGGGTTGGACGCGCTCTCATAGGTCCAGCTCTCATTGCCGCGATCCACCACAATTGCGCGAGTCTCTCTCGGGTAGTTGTTATCGTAGACCAGTATCTCGTAAATGGCGTCTTTAGCTTCGCGGACGGCGAAGGGCGTGACCGCATGGCCGTCGCTGCCGTCGCGCTTGTAAAAGGCAATGGTGTACTTGAGAGTCTTGTTTTCATCCTGGAGCGATTCGATCAGCTCATTTAAGATTGCGGACGGCTTTGCCGTGATGCCGGAGGAGATGGACGGCTCAACCAGTTGATGGCAGAACCAGTAGGCGATCTCCTTTTGCAGCACTCCGTTGCCCGCAACCTGAAGATCAATGGTTCGGTTGGCCCCGAAGTCATTGACGTCGATCAGTTTCTCGTAGAGCAGGAGGCTGAGCACAGCCATGCCCTGGCAGTGTCCGCCATCGGACATGCTGTTGGCCATCTCCATCCAGTAGGTCCAGGTGGGTGTGAGGATGCAGTTTCCCTTGGGCTGGCTGGCACATACATCCTTGCCCACCATGCGCCTCAGGTCTTCCGGCGTTAGGCCCTCATAGCCCTTTTCGCCGGCATAGTTGGAAAAGCTGAAGCCGTCCACGTCAGGGCGAAAGCCGAGGTCCGCGATTATGCTGCTGCTGTCGTTCAGGTCGTGGTTTGTCGGATTCTTGGACTCGGCCAGGCCGTTGAGGCAGAGTAGAAGAAGAATCGACACAACCGAAGCTGCAAGCCGCAATTGCACGCTTGAGTCACATTTTTTTAGTAAAGGCATCATTTAACAATCTCCGAATGTCACGCTCTTATTCCATGTCTTTATCATATCTATAGACCCAAACATTATTAATTTTTGTATGATGGTTCAACAGTACTTGCCTAAATTATTATTAAAATCATTCCTCCGTTCATCCGTCTTGACCAGTGATCTTTTCTGGAAAATCTTTTGATATGGGAACGGCATTCAGATTTGATGCAATCCGGCGTAGCTTGGATTAGTTGAAAATCAATAGACCAATTCGAGGCTCAATTTGAAGGTCAATCCAAAGATCGATTTGAAGACCAATTTGAGGATCAATTTGAAGACCAATTTGAGGATTAATTCGAAGATTATAATATTGGTGCAATATCGGGTGGCGTAATCAGATGAGCGATTTAGATTTGCAGAGATCGGTTGAGGCTTTTTTGAGCCGGCTAGGGCCGTTGCAGCAGGGCGAGTTCTCGGACAAGATCTACAAAGTCTCCGTTTATGCGCAGTCCGTGGCAAAGAGCTGGCAGATATTTCGCACTGCCTTAAGCACGATCGAATCAAAAGCGGTCGAAGATCCAGAGCAGCAACGCCAGGATGTGCTGGCGAGGGCAAAGAGCTTTGACCTGTCCACAAAAAACTCATTGCGCTTCATGCGCATCAACCTCGATGCAGTCATGGTCCAGGCGCTGGAGTTGGTTGTTTGGCGGCCAAAGAATCCCACCAAAACGGATGAGGCAAAGAAGGCAGCGGCGCTGAAAAAGACCTTTGATCGCCTCGAAGATCCGGCAAAAGCGATGCTTGAGCATTATCGCGGCAGCTCGGACCCTCTGAACAAGTATCTGGTGGCGGGACCCTGGGGTCATGATTACCTGCGCAAGAGATCGGTCAACCTTGAGGATTATGATCGAGAGCTGTGCGAGATGCTTGGGTGCCAGGAGACGCCTGCAGGAAAGATTGTGCTCGGCTATGCTGCGCTGGGCCGAGCGGTCGATGATTTGGAGCGTTTGATTCTTGAATGTTTGCAGGAGGAAAAAGACCGATGGAAGGTGCAAACTGCCAGGGGCTAAAGCTGCCTGGCTTTCTATAGTCCAGGAAGCGTCCCAACAAGTAGCTCCAGCACTGCTGCACATAGACCGCACGGAGGTCGAGGCGCGACGTTTGGCTGATGCGCCCGGGTAGGCTGGCCGGGCCTCGCTTAAGCTGTTAGCTCCGGGTGGATGGATTCCGGCTTTAAGGCTTTATATGCAAAATCCGACATCGCATGGACATGTTCATACAGTTGACTGAAATATTTAAATGTGCAGACAAGGAAGATCGGAGATCGCTAAATGAGAAAAATCATAAACAGTGAGCCGACGGATGACGGCTGCATGATCCAATTCAGAAAGGCTGTCAAGGAGGACATCCCTAACCTGATCAAGTTATTCAGGGAAACGATCTTAGAAGTCTACGGTCAGATCTTGCCTGGTGAGGTTCTAAAGCCCTGGGTCGAAGGTGATAGGCTTAGCGGGGATGTCAACGCATTATGGCAATACATGATTGTGGCTGAAAAGGCGGGCGAGATTGTGGCGGCTGCTGCGAGATATGAAGCCCTGATAGCCCTTATTTGGGTCCATCCGGCCTACCATCGAAAAGGCATTGGAAGCGCTCTGCTGGATATTGTCGAGACAGAGCTGATGGAATCAGGATACGAGAAGGCAAAGCTGGAATGTTTTAGCGATAATGACCGTGCTATGGGATTTTACCGAGCTAAAGGCTGGGAGGCCCTCTGCGAAGAGATGGACAAAGAGGCAGGGGCCTTAAAGACGGTAATGATAAAGGCATTGAAGAAGGATAGCAGGTAGTGCGTCGATCGGGGCTATATCCTGGAGTCGATGCTGCTTATGCGGCGCGGATTCATGCCACGAATCCGGTCTAGCAGAATCACCTTCTATCAGGCAGGCTGACCGGGCCTCGGTTGCAGGCAGCTTCGGAGGCTGCCGAATGTCCGTTCATCGGCACTCGCACGGTCGTTCGCGCTTGCCTGGTGGCCGCTCGTGGGGCCAGTCGGCAAATCATCCACCTTTCGCTATTCACTTTGGTCCAGACGATCTTCATCCTGGTGATAAGGATGCTCCAGCTCCGAGAAGGCTCGCACCAAAACCTCGTTGATGGTCGGATGTATCACCTGTGACTTAATCACCGGCATGAGATCCTGATACTCGGTATTCATGAGATAAACCACCTGCTGCACCAATTCCGCAGCCATAGGTCCCGCCGCCGATGCCCCAAGGATGCGGCCCGTCTCTTCTTCCAGCACGACCTTAACAAATCCGTGCTCCTCGGCCATTGCCACGCCCATTGCCACATCCAGATACCTGGCCCGGCCCACCAGAATCTTCAAGCCTGCGCCGGCGGCATCCGCCTCGGTCATTCCCACTCCTGCAACCTGAGGATGGGTGAAGACGGCATGGGGAACAGCATGAAAGTCCACTGCCTCTCGATCCTCAGGGGTTTTTGCCCGCAGCAGGTTATGGGAAACCACCTCAGACTCGTAGTTGGCCGTGTGCCGGAACATGTGTTTGCCGATGGCGTCTCCCAGAGCCCAGATACCGCTCTTGCTCGTTTCCAAATACTCATTTACCTTTATCCAGCCATGCTCATCGGTATCCACGCCCGACCTCTCCGGGTACAGCAGATCAGAGTTCGATCTGCGTCCGGCAGCCAGCAAGATCTCGTCCGCTTCAAACCGGCTGATCTTCCCGTCCTCCAGGCTTCTGGCTGTGACGACCTTCTTTTCACCATTCCGCTCGACCTTGATCGCTTCGTGGCTGGTGATCAGCCGCAAATATCGAGAGAGAACACCTTTTACGATTCTGCAGATCTCCGGGTCCTCATGGCCAAGAACGCGAGAACTCCTGCCGATGATGATCACGTTGCAACCGACGGCTGAGAAGAAGTGCCCGAACTCGCAGCCGATAAAGCCCGCTCCGATGATGATCAGGCTTTTCGGCAGCTCATTAAGCTCAAGCAGCGAGACGTTATCAAGAAAGCCGGTCTCCTGCAGACCGGGAATGATCGGCACAAGGGATCTGGCACCGCTGGCGATGACGATCTTGGGGGCGGTGATGGTTCTGTCGCCTACCTTCAGGGTATAGTCGCCGGTGAACTGCGCCCTCTCGGGAAAGTAAGTCAGATTCTCTTTGCCCGTCAGTGCTTTTTCGAGGTTCGTGCGCGTCTTCTCTCTGACGCTCCGCATCCGGTCCATGATCCTGTAAAAATCCACGTCGTCAATCCCGGCGCGCACTCCCACCGTCCCAGCATCCTGAATGGCTCTGATGACATCTGCCGGATAAATGAGCATTTTTGAGGGAACGCAGCCGCTGTTCAGACATGTGCCGCCTGCCGGTCCCTGATCCACCAGCGCCACGACAAGGCCCGCGTGCCCGGCCTGGGAGGCTACGTGCGCTCCTGCGCCCGAACCGATGACGATGAGATCGAATTTGTCTATATTATCCATAGTACCACTCGTCTTGTCTTCACGGATTTTAATTATCCAATATAAATGATGCCACCATAATTTAGAGCATTCGAGCCGAAATCCCATTCTTTAAAAAATTCCAAACCAATCCGCAACTTTGACCGATTACCTTAATATCTTTGCATTCAATTATAATGTTTAATCAATATGTAACTTGGCCCGTCTCTCCGAGGTGATTGACGATTGACAAGAAAGTCTGAAGACATCAATCCATCCAGAGCCGTTCCCCGCGAATCGGACAACCCGATTATTGAGGATTTCAAGGAAGAGCTTCTCAATAGGACAACTTACGGAGCCGGACCTGTCGCCGCCATTGACGAATCGCGGCTCTGTCGCCTGGAAGGTCTGCTGGCCGAGCTGTGCGAGAAAGTGGAGAATTTGGAGCGGCGGCTCAAGGCTCTGGAGGGTGAAAGATAAGCTCAAATCGGATACAAAAAGAGAATGCAGGAGGGCGAAGAATGGTGCGAGAATGATGGAAAAATAAAATAGAACTGGCAAAAAAATAAATGCGCAAAAAAATTTAAGTCTAGCGGCAGCCGCACCCGCAGCCCTTGGGAGCGGCTTTGCCCAGGTATCTTATCGGATTCTCGTCGAACGCTGCTTTGCATCCGGGCGCGCAGAAGTAGAAAGTCTTGCCCTTGTAGTCGCTCTTGAGCTTGGCCAATTTTTCATCGACCGTCATCTTGCATACCGGATCTATCGCCATTTCTTCTCAGCCTCCATTAACGCTTCTATTTAGTTTGGCCGGTGGGATATACCTTTTGAGCAGCAGCGATAGCGAGACGACGGTCACCGAGCTTAAGGCCATGGCAAATCCCGCCAGCTCGGGCCGGAATGTGATGCCGTAAATCGGATAGAGCACTCCGGCAGCTACGGGAACGAGCGCCGCATTGTAAGCAAAGGCCCAGAAAATGTTCAGCTTGATTCTGGAGATAACCTTGCGGCTGAGCTGAATCGCCGCGACCGCATCGAGCAGGTCATCCTTCATCAAAACTATCTCGCCCGCCTCAATCGCCACATCCGTTCCGCTGCCGATGGCGATTCCCACATCGGCCTGGGCCAGAGCCGGAGCATCGTTGATGCCGTCTCCCACGAATGCCACATTTTCGCCGCTCTGTTGTAGCCTCTTGATTTCGTTTGCCTTCTCCTCAGGCAAAACCTCGGACAGAACCTGATCGATGCCGAGCCTTCCCGCCACGGCTGCGGCGCTGCGGGCATTGTCTCCGGTGATCATCACCACGCCAAGCTTCATCTTCTTCAGCTCGGCCACGGCTCCGGGAGCGGAATCCTTGAGCCGGTCGGAGACGGCCAGGACGCCGCAGGCTTTTTTATCGACGGCAATCAGCATGGCCGTCTTTCCCTGCTCCTCGAACTGCGAGGCTTTAGCCAGCATGTCTTGAGGCATCTCGATGCCAAGCTCGCGTAGAAGCATTCTATTTCCGGCAGCAACGCTTTTCTCTGTTTTACCTTCGATCTGGGCGAGCACGCCCTTTCCTGCCTGAGCCTCGAACTGAGAGGCACCGGCCAGGACAATTCCCTCCGCCTCGGCTTTCCTGACCACTGCCTCGGCCAGAGGATGCTCCGACCCCTTTTCTGCCGAAGCCGCCAGCCTGAGAAGCTCCGCTTCCGAGATGCCGAAGGCGGCAACGTCCGTGACATCCGGCCTGCCCACCGTGAGGGTTCCGGTTTTGTCGAAGGCCACAGCGCTCAGTTTTTCGGATGCCTCCAGCGCCTCGCCGCTCTTGATGAGGATACCAAGCTCCGCGCCTCTGCCGATTCCTACCGTGACGGCAGTCGGCGTTGCCAGTCCCAGGGCGCAGGGGCAGGCCACCACCAGGACGGAGATGAGAGCCGTGAGCGAGAAGAGCAGCGTCTCACGGGCGACGAAATACCAGTAGACGAATGCGATGAGGGCGATGCTTAGGATGGTGGGAATGAAGTAGGTCACCGCCCGGTCTGCAATCCTCTGGATGGGAGGCCGGGAGCCCTGCGCCTCTTCCACGAGGGCGATGATCCGGGCCAAAACCGTATCCCTGCCAACTTTGATAGCGCGGAATTCGAGGACGCCGTTCTTGTTGATGGTCCCGCCCACCACGTTCTCTCCCCGGCTTTTCAAAGAAGGAACAGGCTCGCCGGTGATCATGGCTTCATCTACGTAGCTTTGGCCGTCCTCCACGAGCCCGTCCACGGGGATCTTCTCACCGGGCCTGACCAAGATCAGGTCGCCGACTTCAACTTCTTCGACCGCCACCTCGAATTCGCCTCCGTCTCTCAAGACAGTGGCCTTCTTGGGCTGAAGTCCCACCAGCTTCTTGATGGCTTCAGAGGTTCGGCCCTTGGCCTTCGTCTCCAGATAGCGGCCAAGAGTAAGGAAAGAGGCGAGCATCACAGCCGTCTCATAAAACATGAAGTCGGGAGTGAGCACAATTTCAAAAGTGCCGAGGATGCTGGAGCCGTATGCAACGCCGATGCCCATCGCGTACATCACGTCCATATCCAGGCTTCTGTTGCCTAGAGCCCGCCCGGCGGCGCGAAATATGGGAAGGCTGACGTAAACAAAGACCGGTGCCGAGACCACCAGCATGAACAGATTCATGATATTGGGAACAGCCATCATGATGTTCATGGGAATGAGCTGGTGGATCGGCAGGTACATGACAATCATGAGAAAAAGGCTGACCGCAAAGCCGATGATGATGCGCTGCCTTTTATCGGCCAGATCCTTTTCCAGTGCCGCCCTTTCCAGTTCGGACGATGCCTCCTCCCCCGCCACGCCCAGGAATTGGTAGCCGGTATCTGCAACTGCCTTTTTCAGATCTTCCAACCCGACCATTCTCGGATTGTAGGTGACGTGCGCCTTCTCCGCCGCCAGGTTGACGCGAACGTCGACCACACCGTCCAGTTTTTTGATGCCGATCTCAAGAGCGCCGACACACATGGCGCAGACCATGCCGCCGATTTTCAGAACGACCTTCTCATCGATGACATCGTAGCCTGCGTTTCGGATCGCCTTTTCCAGGTCGGCCAGCCTGAGCTTTTGGAAATCGTATTCGACAAAAACCATCTCCAAAGCCGGGTTGACTTCCGCCTTTGAAACACCGTCCAGATTCATCAAGGCCCTTTCGATAGCCGCGCTGCAAGCGGCGCAGACCATCCCCACAACCTTCAGTTCAGCTCTCTTGCTATCCGGCATATTCGTCTCCATTCACCTAATCCTGGAAGCAAAAAAGGATTCAAACGACCTTGTACCCGGCCCCTTCCACGGCCTTCTTGAGGTCCTGCACAGTAATCTTCGTCGCATCATAGTCGACATACGCGGTCTTCTTGGCCAGATCGACTTTGGCACTGGATACGCCGTTGAGTCTGGAAAGGGCTTTCTCCACGGCTCCGGAGCAGCCGGCACATGCCATGCCGGACACCTTTATCTCTGCCTTTTTGATTTCGGACATGTCCAAACTTCCCTCCTTTGATTCGTTTCCTGGATGATTTTGCGGCAACTCACGGAACTTGTCGCCGCGATTCAATGCTGCAAGTCTATCAATGCTGCAAGTCTATCAATGCTACATGTCTATCAATGCTACATGTCTATCAATGCTACATGTCTATCAATGCTACATGTCTATCAATGCTGCAAGTCTATTTTATCTCTTCATTCATCAATCGTGAAATACTCCGTCAGGATATGGTAACCGTTCCGGGTGACGTCGACATAGAATTCATTTGACGGAAGTTCCATTTCCCACGTATCTCCGTACAGAGTACTTGCATCGATGCGACCCCAGATGTTGTAAGAAGGCCAATAACCACCGCTCGGATTGGCGGGAATAACAACCGGACCTGTTTTGAATATCGTGCCGTTTGGAGAATGCCAGAACCAATAAAATGTGCCAGGTCCTGCATTCTCCAGGCTCAACCAGGAGTAAATGCTGCTGTCTGTGCCCATGAAGAATTTGTAGTCTCTCGTGATCACGCGGCTGGCGGACTCGTCGACATTGCCGGACATGCTGTGATCAAGAATGCTGGCGGCAGTAGCGATCGGGCTGATGGTTGCGTCGCCATGACCGTTCTCCAGGGTGAATGACTCTGTCAACTGCGTCATATAGGTCGAGCCAAGCACATAGACTTTTACCTGCCAGTTGCCCGACAGGTAAGGTTCGGCGGGTATATCGGCAATGTCGATATCAGACCAGACGTTGTAAGAAGGCCAATTTCCTCCGTTCGGATTGGGCGGGATCTCAACAGAAAACGTTTTGTAGAGATTGAGATCCGGAGAATACCAATACCAATTGACTGACCCGGGTCCTACATTTCCCAAGCTCACCCAGGAATAGACTTTGCTGTCGTCACCGGTAAAATTGTACGTTCTTGTGATCGCGCTATTGGTGGACTCGTCAATGCCGCTTGCCATGCTGTGATCAAGAATGTGGTTGACAGGTGCGGCATTCGTGCTGATGGTCGTGTTAATCAAAGAGTACATCTCTTTTGCCGTGGCATAGGCTGCGTCCGACTCATCAGTCCGTCCAAGTGCCAATAGAGCATCGCCTTTGCCTTTCCAGGCCTGCCAGGTTTGGACATTGTTGGGACTACGCCTGATCGCATCTTCATAAGTGACGGCGGCCTCGTCGTATTTGCCTTGATTGTAAAGATCAAGGGCGCTGTTGATGATTGCGGTTACATTGGCGACCTGCGTTTCAATCGGACGACCGTTCAATGTGATGGTCGTGGGCCTCCATGTCGAACCGAAAAATCCCAGATCCCTTGCCGTGGTATAGGCCGCTTCCGATTCATTTGTCCGATCGAGTGCCTTAAGAGCATCCCCTTTGTAAGCCCAGGGGATTGCATTGTCCGGCCATAACTGAATGGCTTTATCGTATGCCTGGACGGCTTCATCGTACTTGCCCAGGCCGTAGAGCGCATCTCCTTTGCCGTTCCAGGCTTGCCAGGTCTGAGTACTGTTGGGATCCAGCCTGATGGCATTGTCATAGGCTTTGACCGCCTCGTCGAACTTGCTTTGATAATAGAGATCAAGGCCCGTGTTGAGGGCCTTATTGTACTTGGCTGAATTTTCGAGATCAAAGCCGCTGATGGTCCAGGTATTGGCAGTCTGCTGACATTGTGCTGATGTCATCAATAATAGTAGAATAATGAAGACTGCATAGATCCCTCTCATAAGAACTGAAAAAGCGCTCAAAGATGATAACTTTTTTGTTGGACTCTCTGTTTCACGGCTTGACCGGCAAAACAGGTCAACGGTATGGTTTCCTCTAATGCAATGGCCCGGCGTTTCGAGATATTCTGTTACGGCATTTGCGAGGTCGCTCTTAAAATTTTCTCCTTTGCGCCTATTACTATTTAGAATATCGAGACTAATGATATTACTATGACGACTATTTCCAAGACAGAATGCGTCAATAGCTATTTAATTAAATTTAAATAGTTAAAAATACAAGTAATCTATCGGAGCCTCCGAAGTGTTTACTCCCTTCATACCCTCGCAGGCTCATTACTCCCTTCATTTTCGCACCGCTTCTTCTTCTTTGCTCCAAAGTCTTTGAAGCCCCCCTTGCAACCATGCTCTTCTCGCCGCCATTCCATTCTTTGCATTTTTTTCATACTATCATTTATGCAAAAAAAATGTTTGACGATACTGTTTTCCTGCAAAAAAAACTTAATCTTATACATTATTCCAAATCCAAAGCTAAATGGGCATGGCATTGATTATTGTGGGGCGAAAACCTTATATCGACTATCGACGTATTGCACATTGGCGAAAGTCGACGTCCATTTTCCTCCTATTTCCAAATGACTTTTGCCTCCCTCCTATTATTCAAATGTCTCTTGAGAGCTGTAGCATCCGGTTTCATCCATCCTCAGCTTTCCCGATAAGATCTGTGGCTTAAATCGCCTATTATTTCTTTTTAGATACCGCCATTCGGGGGAGGCCAATTGAATCAGAGCACCGGCTTGAAGACCAGCCAGGCCATAGATCCATAATGCCCTGATCGCGTATGACACGGTATCTGTTCGCCTCAAGCGATGTGCGGTACATCCGGCTTATTACTATCAAGAATATCGAGACTAATGATATTACTACGACGACTATTTCTGAAGCAGAATGCGTCGTTAGCAATTTAATTAAATTTAAATAGTTAAAAATACAAGTAATTTATCTGAGCCTCCGAAGTGTTTACTCCTTTCATGCCCTCGAAGGCTCATTGCTCCCTTCATTTTCGCACCGCTTCTTCTTTGCCCATGCGGCCTCAGCTTCAGAGAGGACATTCGATACGTTTATATCAAAAAATTGCAGGCAAGGCGTCCTTCTCGCACGATTTTTTTAAAGCAGTAATTCTGATGCAGCAATTCTGATGCAGCCATTTTAATGCAGCAATTTGGATCAGGAATAATCGTTAGGAGATATAAATGCTGCATAATGGCGTCAATTCCGGTTAAAAAAACCGTTGGGGAAGGAATCGCTCATCCTTTAGTCAAACAATTGCATCATTGAGAAAGATCTTTCAGTAATAACGCTCTTAAAAACAGAAATTGAAAACAAAGAATTGATAATGATTTTCACGCTTAAATGAACGTTTTATAAGGCTTTTATAAAAGGAAGAACGTTCTTGGACCACTATTTTCGGTTTTGTGAATATCGCATCCCGGATGAATCAGCGTTCGTTCGGCTAAGCTTTTATTTATCGTTCGCGTGAGTCATATTGTTGTCGCATTCGAACATAAGTAATCTATTTCATGAGCGGAGTTGGTGAAAAGAGTTAGTGAAAAAGAGTTAGTGAAAACGAAGTAGTCAGGTCAAATAAAATAGTTGATTGAAATATCTGCCAAAAGTTCGAGATAAGGATTGATCTTGGAGAGTAATGTGAAATGAGAACATTAAATGTGTTGGCAGCCCTTTGCATTGCGGGCTTTGCAGCAACAATTGCGCTCGCATCCGGCGAGACTGTTGACCTTGGTCCTGCAAAGGTATCTTTAAACCTGTCTGCGGCAGGATCTTACACAATTGAAAAGGGAGAGAGTTCCGAATTAGTGCATGATTATGACGAGAAGATCTCGGATTTCCAGTATTCGATTTACCCGTCTACTGTGACTTTTGACGGAACCTCCGATCAGGTGATGGTCGAGGTCCATAAGATGAGCGCATCCGAGGCCCTCGACGAACAAATTCCGGGAAGAAGAGCGATCTCGGCACTGGAACATTGCATTGAACAAGCCGACATGATGCCCCGTCGCGCCGAATATGAGGCTAAATCGTTCACTATAGACGGCCATGAGGGGACATTGTTAACCGTCGATACGGGAAAAGATGAACCGTTCTACATCGCTGCATACAGTCCTGACGAAAAAGACGGCTCCGGATCGATAGTCTGCATAATCGGCTCCGATTTCCCGTGGGAGACTACAAAAGGCATCCTAGATTCAGTAAAGACGCAACTGGCGTAACAGATACAAAGCAGATCCAAAAAAGAGAATCCGCAGGCAAGCCGATCCTTGCCCGCGCACCTTCATCCTTTGTCTCTATCTCGCCGTGTACCCTTTAATTTCCACGTTGTTCGCCTCATTCGCCTCGTCAACCTGGTTCATAAAGTCCGCCGTGGCCCGATACTTGTAGGCCTTGCCCTTGGGCACGGTGTGGTCGAAGGTGCGAGTTATGCTCATAACAGCCATCGAAGGATCATTGGCCAGATTGGTCACACCTGAAGTACCGAGCAGTGTGAAACCAGCGGTTGGGTTCTCTGTCCAATCCACTTTGACCTTGAATGGACCCGTGCTGGTGCCGGGGTTGGCATTCAGCAGTATCACAGTGACGCGCACGTTGTCCGCGGTCGCAGTTGAACTGATGCGATCCACTTTGACGTCGTTGATCGTGATGTCCGGTTTCAAAGCTACTGCCGGAGGCTTTTCTCCAGCTCCGGTACTTACTGCGGCGGCAGATGCAAACAGCACTGCCAGCAGTCCCGCAACTACTAACAAATTGCGTATTGTCTTCATCAAATGGTCCCTCCCCTGATTGCCGGGAAACTACAAGCTATTGTTATCTGATATCAACATGATTGATAGACAAATATTTAGATAAAGGTTTCTGTCTTTTTCAATTTTTATAGATGATAAAAAATATCCTAAGTAATATTTGTTATGAAATTGTTAGTCATCGGTTAAGGAAAAATCAAAATTAGTTAAGGAAGATGCAATTAGATAACGATTTTTATTATAATTCACCCACGAATACTATTATAAACGAGAATAAGAGACCAATGGAGCAAGAGAACAATGGAGCAAGAGAACAATGGAGAAATTCAGCTCTGCCGCTCCCTGTTCTTGCCCTATTCACTCCCGGTTCCAGTCGCTCTCGATTCTCACAGCATCTCTCTTCTCAATTCCGCCCCAGTTCGCATCGACAGGTATGCAGCCGGGATATCAAAGACAGTCTTGGCCCCGACATTTCCTTCCCGGTTCATCCGGAAAGCCGCGCGGGCGTATGCCAGGAGAACGGATGCCGTAAACGCCGGATTGCTCTCCAGCTTCAGGGAAAACTCGATGACGTGCCGGTAGCCTTCTGCAGTCTTGCCGTTGCGCATGACGAATCCTCCGTGAGGCATCTCGGCATGATTCTTGTCCATCTCCGCCTGGGAGATGAAGGTCACCTTCGTATCGTAATCGGCAAAGTAGTTGGGCATGTTCCGGATGTCTCTGGCGATCCTCTCCCGGTCTGCTCCTTCCTCCGCCACCACGTAAGCGTCCCGCAGGTGCTTTTCCCTTGTGGGGAGCTGCGGCTCGCCGCCCTGCCTGACTTTTTCCACAGCGGCTTTGAGGGGAATGGTATACTGCCTGGCATCCTGCACCCCTTCCAGTTGCCGAACGGCATCGGAGTGGCCCTGGCTCACTCCCGGCCCCCAGAAGGTGTAAGCCGAGCCGACGGGAAGAACGGACTCCTCGATCACACGCAAAAGCGAGAAAAGCCCCGGATCCCAGCCCGTGGAGATTACCGCCGTCTTCCCGGCCTTCCGGGAGATGAGGTCCAGCGTGTCGAAGTACTGCGGAATCTTGGCATGAGTGTCATAGCTGTCCACGGTGTTGAAGATGGCCGCCATAGCCGGACCCTGCTCGGGCAGGTCCCTGGCCGAGCCGCTGCAAAGAACCGCCACATCGATTTGGTCGCGATACTTGGGGGCATTGCCGATCAGGTCGATTTGCAGCCCTGGCGTCTTAGGCTTGATCTGCTCCGGCGGCCTGCGCGTCAGGATGACCGCGATCTCCATGTCTGCATTTTGCCCGATGGCCTTTTCCACTGCCTTTCCGATATTTCCATAGCCTACGATCCCAATCTTAATTTTGTCCATCCGATCTCTCCCCGCCGAGATAAAAAACCTTGAAGTAGCAAAGTAAACGTGCGAGTTAATTTATGTTTTGTCCGCTCCGCCTTTCTCCTTCTGCTCCTTCACCAGGCCCCCGTAAGCCACACCGGCCTCAGTCAGCGCAATCATGCCTTCGTGCAAATCGATCAGCCCGGCCAGCTCCAGCCGGTGCAGGTGGTAGTCGAGCATATTCGGCCCGACGGCTGCCTCAATCTCCGGCACGGAAAGGACGCCCTGGTTCATGAGGATGATCATCTTCCTGCGAATAGGGTTCTCCAGGGCGTGATGCACCAGAGCCATCTCTTCCGGTGACTCGGGCTTAGCTTTGCGTCCCATCTTCATAAAAAGAGTTAGGCGGGTTGTGACTATCACTTTTTCGCTTGGTTCTTACCGATCTTGTTTTTTGCCGCTCTTGTTTCCTGCTGCTGCCAATGGCTAAATACCCGGACTGGTATTGCTGGTCTGAGGGCTGCCGTCATTGATTGGAGGCTGACTGCCATTCGCCGGTGGCGTGCCGCCATTGGCAGGAGGCTCTGTTCCCTCAGCAGGGGGTGTGCCGGCACCGCTTCCGGGCACAGTGCCGTCCGCCGGCTTGGAGCCGTCATTAGCGGGAGGCTTTGTTCCGTCAGCCGGTTTTGCGCCGTCACCGGCTGGAGGCTGAGTGCCGTCCGCTGGTGGTTTGTCACCATTTGCCGCAGGGTGAGAATCCGGCCTGGGCTTCAGATCCAGCGGCTTTTTGGGCGGCAATTTAACGGTAGCGGGAACGTAATCAATAGGCACTCCGTTCTGGTATGCCTCGCAGACCAACCTTCCCAGTATGTCATATCCGAGGATTTCAAAGGTCAGCTCCTTTCCGATGTAATTATGCAGTGCTGCCGCAGTTGCCTGGTCGGAAAGCAGGATGGTGGTGACTCCCGTTATGCCCAAGGTATTTGACGACGCAATGTTTATAGTCGCAACGCCTTCGCTGCTCACGCTCAATACGGTTCCTGTCAGGTCGTTATAAGCTGCCATGGCTCCGGGTACAGATAGGAGAACTGCCAATGCCAGCCCTACGAACATCAATCCGATTTTCATTTTTCACCATCTTCTAATATTCACATGCGCAAATATTTATGCACATATATGTTGCTTGTTAGTGCTGCTTGTTATCATACTGATTTCTTGTATACTGCTTGTTGCAATACTGCTTGCTGGTATACTGCTTGTTAGCGAATCATCATGCCCGTGCAAATGGAGTTCGTGTCGAATGCTGAAGCGAATGCCGAAATGGGTTAGATTGCGGCGTTAATGCTCTGCGCGGGATTATGCGCCATGCGGGAATGCTGGCCTGGTCCTAGATGGTGCAAAGAGTCTTTCGCAGGGGAAGGAGGAATAACCCCGCTGCACTTCTTTTCGGATAGGTGGCGAGCATCCCGCATTCAAGACCGCTTCATGCATTAGTGGCGTCGCCCGAATTCGACATATCCCACCTTTCTTGAACGATATATGAGACTGTAGCCGAACGAACGATCTGCCGCAATGGATTTTTCGGGAATTAATTATCATTTGGCCGATAAATTGGATTATTTTAGATCAAAAACAGTGATTATCGTTCAATTTCAAAATTAAACTTCGATTAAGTACTGTTTCAGGTTTCTAATACAGGATCGGTCTGCCCGTTCGCCGTGGACCCGCAATGGACCCTGCAATCCACCGAATGCTGGCCAATGAAAATGAATAGTCCAAACCTTGATGGAATATCCCAAAATTCAGGTTGCATTAATTATGCCTTCATCATCTTGCATAACCTCAGGCAATGCTGTGGATTCGACTCCCAGGAGCTTTGCTGCAAATGTGATTGAAGAGCCTTGAAGCAGGACAGAGGTCAGAACTATAAAGAATACTACATTGAATATCGTTTCAGCATTGGGCAGACCCGCCAAAAGGGGAGTCGTGGCCAGAACGATAGGAACTGCGCCTCTGAGCCCAACCCAAGAAACCATAGCTTTTTCTCCATTTGACATTTTTGAGAGGCCCAACAGGAGAAAGACGCTCAAAGGCCTGGCGATGAACATTAAAAAGGCGGAGATGAGAAGGCCAACCAGGGCTATTGGGATCAGTCGTGAGGGGAAGACCAGCAGGCCGAGGACTATGAACATGGTGATCTGCATGAGCCATGCCAGACCGTCATGAAAGCTGATCACATTTCTCTTATAGAAGAAATCGCTGTTGCCAAATGCAATGCCTGCGATGTATACTGCCAAAAAGCCGCTTCCGCCAAGTATTGCCGTCGTGCCATATATCAGTAATACCATAGCAGCGGTTAGGACGAGATAAAGTCCGTTCGATTCAAGCTGAATGCGATTGACGAGGCGCGTCATGCCCTTCCCTGCAAGGTAGCCCACTATCCCTCCCAAAGCCATCTGCTGGGCGAACATCGGAACCATCTCTATTGCAGATTGATGAGGAGTCACGATCAGGCTGGTCAGGCTGGCTGTGAGGAAAATGGACATGGGATCATTGCTGCCTGATTCAAACTCAATAAGTGGTTTTAGATCCCCTTTTAGACTGATCTCCTTTGAGCCCAGCAAAGAGAAGACGGCAGTCGCGTCGGTCGAGGAAACGATTGCCCCCAGCAGCAAGCCCTCCAGGTAATTCAAGCCCAATACAAGAATGGAAAAGCCACCTACAAGGGCTGCGGTCAGCAATACTCCGGCAGTTGCGAGAACTATGCCACGCCCTATTACCGGCTTGATTCTGGTATAATTTGTCTCCAAGCCGCCGGCAAATAATATGAAGATGAGAGCCACAATGCCAACCGATTGTGCAAGCTGGGCATCATCGAAGTAAATGCCGCCCGGCCCTTCCGACCCGGCCAGCATGCCAATAAGGAGGAAGAGCAATAGCGATGGGATTCCGAGCTGATCTGATGCCTTGCTGGCTGCTACGCTGAGCAGCAATAGGATCGCTGCACCGATTAGTACATGCTCAATCAAAAAGCAAGCCGCCTTGAAATTGCGATTTAACGATACCCTCGATGCATAATTAGCTTTTCGATTGAATTTTTTTTAATTCAGAGGTGAATCTTGGTTTTTGTCAGGGACATCCAGACGCGTTTAACGATGATAAGCTAAAATTGTTTGACGGTGACAAATTCAAAGCTTCAGGACTGCACAGCAGTCCGAATCCGGAACAAAGGACTTTGCATTCATCCTGTTGAGACTCGCGTCGCAACTGCTGCAAACTCTGCCGAGCTGGCGAGGCCACTCAGAAGGATGAGGACTTCCCACAGTTTCGACTTCTCGTTGAGACTCTCGAAGACCTGTAGCCAATGAGATCTGTCCTTCTCAATCCTATAAGTTAAATATCATTGCGTATTAGATGCATCTGTCTTGAGGTGTATTCGAGGGAGATAAATTATGACGAAGATGCTGATCATTCTTTCACTGCTGGCACTGATACTGGTCGGCAACAGCATGGGCCAGCTTACCCAAATTCCGGCTTCCAAGGACGTTTATATCGGTCTTGGGACGGAGAACCAACGGGTCTACAATCAGAGCGACCTTTTAATTTGCGCCGTCAATGTAACCGATATCAACGGCTCCAAGGTGAGCACATACCCCGGCGCTCCTCTGATCCAGTTCGATATCTCGAACATTAATGTCACTCGTGAAGATATTGCGATCCTGGTGCTGAAGGCTGCTTCCATCAAGAAATCCGGCAGCGATTCGGCATTGGTTGCGCTCCTGTCCATCGGCTCGGAATGGGACGAAGGGTCCGACTACACCACGCTTCTGGTAAACATTCTTCCCGCCTGGAATATCGTTAAGAAGAATGATCTGACACAAATGGGCTCCGACAGCGATGGGGACCTGGTTCTCGCGTTCGATGTATCCAAAAAGCTGATGGATGCCAAGGCTACAGGCAACAGCATGTCGTTCCTCCTGGAGGCTATCAGCAACAGCAGCTACGAGGCCGATTTCCTGTCCAGGGAAAGCGGCCAGGGGCCGTATCTGATCGTGATGCCTTATCCTGAAACTGAAGTGAAATCGGTCGAGGCCGCCGGTGAGGCGAGCGGGACGGCAAACCGGACTGCTGCCCTCCCGCCTGCAGTTGTTTCGGCACTGGCAACACTCCCGTCTACGACATCAGCTAAGTCGCCGGATTCGATCCCGGCTTCAACAACGATTTCCGGCCTGGCCTCGAATGCGAGCGAGGCGGGCAGCGGGGCCCAGGCGGCGGCTGTGGGCAATCTGATTAATGAGAGCACGAACAATGATGGCACCAACAAAACCGTGGGACAAAGCACCAAATTAAATTCCAATCAAAACACAAACAAGAAGCTCATAGTGCCTTTCGAATTAGGGACGGTTTAAGATATCGGAATTGTTTAAGATATCGGAATTTTTCTATTTTTGCGTTTTCTGTCCGATATCAAGCTCCGATTTTTTTCGCTATCGCAGGCTCATATGCGCGCTCATGAGACACTAACTCTCCATGAGACATCACCTTTATATCGTCAGAGTGGCAAATAAAACCAATTGCAATTATTAGGAGGGTTAAAGAAAATGGTCTTCCGAAATTTGGTCCTGGCGCTGCTGGCCCTGGGATTCCTTTCCATCTCCTGCGCCTCGGCTTTTGACGGCCAGGGATTCTATCAGGCACCTTACAATCCGGGATGGTGCATGCCACAGCCCTGCTATCCCTGCCCGACGCCATACTACTGCAATTATCCTTGTCAGTATCCCTGTCAGTATCCATGCCAGTACCCATGCCAAGTCCCATACTACTGCAACTATCCGTATCCAAACGGCCTCTGCTATTCACCCTGGCCATACTAGGGCAGCGATCTGTCTCAATTCACGGAAGCGCTACCCGACAGCTACGGTATTCATGAGGTTTTGCTGCTTTGGGAACGGCTGAGTCGCGAATAGCTTTGGCTTTGTGGCTGAAAACGGAAACAAATAGCAAGCTCGTCTAAACATCTCTTTGCGGCGTGATGTCGCATCCGGTGCACGTCAAGCACATGGTCTCGGCATGGTCGGCTCGCAGACCGTGCTCTTCCAAGACGGCTTTCGTCAATCTGGCGAGCTTGAGCAGCCTTTCGGCAGAGGGCCTTTGCACTTCTGCCTCACCTTTTCTGAGAGGATGTGGCGATATCGGCCTCAAGTTCGGGATCACTCCGATCTTCGCCAACCTGGTCACGCCCTCGATCACGCATTCATCGCTCTCGCCAAGACCCAGGATGAAATTGGATGAAACTCGATTTCTCCCAAAGATCGAGACTGCCTTTTCCAGAGACTTGAGCACATAATCGAGCGACAGCCCAGGGCAGTTTTTGGCGAAGATCTCCGGGTCCATCGTCTCCACATTATACTTTATCTCGGTGGCTCCCGCTTCCTTCAGCAACTCGGATGAAGCGTCCGTCGGGTACACGGAGACGCCGATGGGCACATCGTAGCGCGCCCTCAGTGCTTTTACCATCTCCACCGCCTTTCGGACCTCGTCATCAGGCGACTTCTCCACACCGCTGGTGAGGGAGATGGCTCGGAGTTGGCCCGTCTGCCTGGCCTCTTCGACCAGCCGCAATATCTTGTCCGGCACCTTCACCTCGCCGTCCAGTTTGGGAACCGGGCAGAACTTGCAGTCGTAGACGCATTTGCCGCTCATGGTCAGGTAAGCCTGCTCGGGACAGTGGCTGAGAGCGCTTTCCAGTTTTCCGGTCATAATGGCTTTGCCATCCTTGATTACGGCCACATCACTGCAGCAGCGGACCACTTTGAGGGGCGAATTCTTGTTGATGGACAGCCTCACCCTGTGGCCGCCTGATTTTATGAAAAACGATTCGAGCCCGGCTCCGGGACCCGCGCTGGGGGTGGTCGTTCTCGTGATCTCTCGCAGCAGCTCTTCGTCGATGTTCGCGCTGCCTATGCTCACCAGCAGCGCCTTGATCTCGGCATTCATCTCCATGTGTATTGCCTCAAAATAGATTTGCTAGATCGCGGGATATTGTGCCGCAAGTCTTGCCTCCGGACTATGGGCTACGCATCACCGCATTTATTTTCGACTCAGATTTGCAATTGTGAATATGGGCATTAGATGCATGTTTGATATTTAAAAAGTAGGAATGCGGCAAAAGGAAAGCAATAGTGGCGGATCTTCTTTAATAGCAGGAGACTGCAGAGCGCAAATCAATCCATTTGTGCATCTTGATTTAAATCATTTCCTCTGCATTGCATAATTAATATTATATCCTCAGTGGCAGCCCAGCGTCCCCACCATCTGCATCACCGCCGCTCTGCTGAATGCGGCGATCAATTCCGTAGTTTGCGGCTCGATCAGCGGCTCAGCGATTTTACCGTCCTTGATGAGCCCTGCTTTGACGGCAAACTCGAAAACATATAGATAGTACATGCGCGTGGAGGCGGTCTCTCCATTGGCTTCTATGTAGCAAGTCGTCTCTGCATCAATGATCTTTTGCCCTTCGGCAATGGGCTTGATGCAGCACTCATGAAATATCTTCAGGGCTTCCGTGAAACTAGAAGCATTTGATATGTCTTTTTCATTCAACCCGACTACTGTGAACATGAACAGCACCTCGTTTCGGCTCTTCGCCTATTTTGTCTCCAATCATCCTATTCGACGGAGTAGATTGCGCTTTTAAAAAATGCAAGACATTTTTTGGATCAGAATAAACCTAAATCTAAAAAATAATAATAATTAAAATTGCCAGATCAGAGTCCGGCTCTCACCACAATCACATCGGCGACCTGTTTGGCGTTCTTGAACGGAAAATCGCCAGCCAACAAGACCTTCCCGGCATCGCCTGCAGTCAGCTCGATGTCTCCAGCTTTGCACTTCGTCGCGGCACCATTGGGCATTGCAGCCAGCAGAGCCTCTGGAGTCGCTATTGGGAACTTGGCATCCTTCAGCGCACCCTCAATCTGGGCATGAATCTCATCTTTTACGCTCATATTATTTCACCAATTCTAGGATGGTTGGTTATGAATTTATACTTTAGCGTTATGAAAATATACCACGTATAGTTCAATGCATTTAAGTAACCTTTAAATGCAAAATAGAAACCTTTTTACCCTTTGCGGCTCTCGCTATTATTATGAAGACTGATCCGCCCTCCGATTTGCAGCGTGAGGTCGCCGCCATCAAGTCGAAGCTTGACGATATGCATGTGGACATGATGCGATTCATGGAGCGCTCCAACCAGCAGCATTTAGCGTCGATCATTGGCGATTGCAGGAGCAGCTTTTCCGGCGCGCTGCTCGGATACGCCACTGATGAGATCGACACGGGCCTGGAGAGCGGCATGGTGCGCGACTGTCAGATGAAAGAGACCTGCAAAGCTCTGTTCTCAGATCTTCTCAAGAATAACCTCGGCCAGATAAAAACCGGCGAGGTCTCGGAGGAAAGGGTCCGCGCCGCCAGAGAGAAGATGAAGCAGTTGAGGTCCAAGGCACCATACGATCAGTGCAAAAACTGCTTCTCCGAGGCGGCCAGGCTCTTCGACAAGCAGATCGCCCTCATGCGCTCCTTGCGGATTTATCAAGATCATGATGGCGCGAAGAGTGCGGATGCGCTGAAGGATCTGCCGGAAGAGAGCGTGGTCGGCGCGATTCTGGAGCCCCTGAGCAACAAGCAGAGGCTTCAGATCATGAAGGCTCTTGCGGCGGAGACGAAGACCTTTTCCGCGCTCTCCCATCTCACGAGCCTGCGGGGCGGCAATTTGCTCTTTCACCTGCAAAAACTGATGGAGAGCGGGATGATTCTGCAGAGGCATGAGCGAGGAGACTACATGATTACGGAGAAGGGATTTCGGGTGCTTCGAGGGGTGGCGGAGCTGTATGCGGATCTGGCTGAGAACGGGGCCGAGGGAAGAATGGAAAATTTAAAAAAAGCGGAGCCTGTGATGAGCGTTCAGTAATTGCTTTTGAAATGCAGGATGAGTCAAGGCACAAGATCGTTTATGGTGGCATTTGAGTAGAATAAAGAGATATTCCATTGCAGATCTAACCGGATGAAACCAAATGCGAGGCGATTTGATATGAGCGATGAACGTTGTACTCCGGCCCCGGATACCGGGATGCTCTTCTACCAGACCGAGGACGGCCAATCCCGCATCCAGGTGCGGCTGCACGATGAAACCGTCTGGCTAAGCCAGCGGCTTTTAGCGGAGCTTTACCAAGTGGCAGTGCCTACGATCAACCTGCATATCTCAACTATTTACAGCGATCATGAACTCACCCCAGAGGCAACTATTAGGAAATTCCGAATAGTTCAAACCGAGGGCAGCCGCCAGGTTGAGCGGTTGGTGGACTTCTACAACCTGGACATGATTTTGGCCATCGGCTACCGGGTGCGCGGCCACCGGGGCCTGCAGTTTCGCCGCTGGGCCACGGAGCGCCTGAAAGAGTATATCGTCAAAGGCTTCGTGTTGGACGATGATAGGCTGAAAGGGGAGCGTGCCCTCGGATCAGATTACTTCGACGAACTGCTGGAACGCATCCGTGACATTCGAGCCTCTGAAAAGCGCTTCTACCAGAAAGTCCGGGACATCTATGCTCTTTCTTTGGATTATGATTCTCAGGCAGAGAGCACCCAGGAATTCTTCAAGATCGTGCAAAATAAGCTCCATTGGGCCATCACCGGACACACCGCTGCCGAGATAATCTCCGAGCGAGCCGATGCAGTTCAACCGAATATGGGACTTACGAGCTGGAAAGGCGCTCGTGTCCGGCAGTCTGACGTGGTTGTGGCTAAGAATTATCTTCAACAGGATGAGATCGGACAGCTCAACCGCCTGGTAACCATGTGGCTGGACTACGCCGAGGACCAGGCCAGCCGCAGAAAGCCAGTCTACATGACGGAGTGGCGCGATAAGCTGAACGCGTTCCTGCAATTCAACCAGAGAGATATTTTGGAGCACAGCGGACGCATCACTATGGAAGAAGCCAAACGGATTGCGCTGGAAGAATATCAGAAATTCAACCAGAGGCGAATCGAATCAGAGGACGCTGCAGCCGAGAGGGAGTTTGAGCAGGAGGTTGAACGACTTTTGCCATCCGACAGGAAAAAGATGAATTGAGTGGCCATGCCCAGTGCTCTCAACTATTCGCATCAGACATTTTTCTTACCTCTACCCCGGCCACGCACTCCAGATCCTCGCCCTACATTCTGCCCGTCCCGCAACGCAAATAAAATGAGGGCGAGGTCAGGTACGAGATATTTCATCTCCTAAATCTTCCCGAACAGATCCTCCTTTGCGCCCTGCTTCTCGGACCTGTATCCGCCCTTCACGGTTGCATGGATG
>Ga0074195_1001019_pt1 | contig 44559 bp, 45 predicted proteins | sample EPASupsiteHSE623_FD_64525 | JGI IMG/M metagenome (GOLD analysis project Ga0074195, IMG submission 64525) | Bioremediated contaminated groundwater from EPA Superfund site, New Mexico - Sample HSE6-23 | ecosystem: Environmental > Aquatic > Deep subsurface > Groundwater > Contaminated ...
ACTCAAGGCGCGGGTTTTATCGTTCATGCGCTCAATCCAAAAACGGCCGCAGTTGGTGCGGGCGTTTTTTAATGCGCCGCTGGTTCGCTATTCGCAGGTATGTATTTGAGGCGCGGGTTAATAAACGGCCTCCAATTCACGATTTACGACTGGAAAAGCCCGGTTGACCCGAAACAAAACACCGACTGGCACATAGGCGGTCAAAGCGAGATGACCGCCACCCTGCTGGTCGCATATTTCAAAACTCAATCCCACTTATGAATTACTGCCACAAAAAACCATGGGATAAAAGCGGTCAAAAAAACCTTCGCGAGAGGAAACAATTACTTTGTGCAGCGTATTTCTGAAAGTAAATAGTCCGCTAATTCGGCGAAATATTTTTTGTTTTTGGCATGAAAGGGAAGCAATTCCTGATATTCCCTCACTTTTCCTATATCTTTTACTTCTATAATTTTCATTTCCCCGGAAAACATGGCGCGCGCATTATGATAGGCGCCGATAAAAAGTATTCCCGTTCCGTCAGCGGGCAGTGTTTTTTCTATCTGCCGGACGATATACTCATCCCGCTTTTTTAAGAGCATATTTTTTGTCAGCCTGTATTTCACATATGCTAGCAGCTTGGACGGCAGTGATTTCGCATTGGTAATTTTAAGAAGGTTGTCCCGCTCGGCTTTGACAAGGTTCAAATCCTCCGTCTTGACCAGCATTGCGCCTCTTTTGAGCAACATGGCAACAAGTTCGTAATTCCTGCTTCCCGCCTTAAACCCTTCGTCAACGATGTGCTGCCCGGCAGCGTCGTCAACAATCATTCCATCTTGATATATCCTGAAATCGGCGACATCGACTCCCGCGAAATATTTTACAACCGTGTCCCAAAAGCCAAGGACCGTACTTTCATGTTCCGCCCAAAACTCCTTTCCGAAACCGGCTATGCCGCGCTCTTCTATGGCTTTGGCCAGAGAACCCATGTCGGCACTGGTATGAATTATAGGAACATAAAACAGAGTTCGCATATACTACACTCCGGCCTTGAGTTTTTTTATTTCCGCCTCAAGATTTCCGACTTTATTGTCAAGCTCCGCCTGCTGCGCTTTGGTGGAAAGATAGGAGTCGCGTTCCCACCAGTCTATGCCCATTTCCTTGGCTTTATCCACGGACGCTACCAGCAGCCGTATCCTGATAGTAAGCAACTCGATGTCGGCAATCCTGATTTGTATGTCGCCGGCAATCACAACGCCCTTGTCCAGCACCCGCTCCAGAATATCCGCGAGATTGCTGGCATTGGTAGCATGCATCATTTTCGCTTCAGTCATATGTTATTCCTGTTGCCGCTGATATTGCCGCGCTTCGCCCGCAATGACAAAAGCGGCGCGCTGCGCCATTTTTGCCATTTTCACAACAAGTTGCCCAATGGCCCCAAATCAAGGTTCAGCGCCTCGTCCCTGATGTTAAAAACCGCCTGCATTTCCTTTATTTTTTTCTGGATGGCCTTAAGGCTGAGTCCCAGCTTCTGAATTTCCGCAGGGGAAAGCGTTCCGTTCTTCACGCGCCGGAACGCCTCTTTTTCCATGAGCTTGCGTATCAATTCCACCAATGTCAGTACAAGCTTTGCCACACCCTGTTCCGCATCCTCAGGATTTCCGGCATTGATAAGTTTAGGAATGTTCTCTTCCGCACGGCGGATTTCGCGCTGCAATTTTTCGATATATACCCTGTCTTCGGGAGTAAACTTTTTGCGCGGGGAACTGAAACTGCGCCCGGATATCTCTTCCGCTTTTGAAACCGAGGTCAGCACCAGCCTCACCCCTAAAAAAACAAGGTCCACATCCGCCATCCGCAACAGCACGTCGCCGTTGATGACCGCGCCTTTTTCCAGCACCTTGTCCAGCGCGTCGACGAGCGCCACGTTGCTGTTTTTAGATAAATTATTCATAGTCGCTGAAGTTGTAGTTGGGCCACGGGCCGCAATACTCAAGGCAAAAACCCCTGTCGCGTATTGTCCGTTCCACGGCCTCGGCTTCCTTCCTGAAATCTTCAACTCTCTCGCCGGCTATCAGAAACGCTGCGTTAAGCGTCATGGTATCGTTTCTGTTTGTCAGCTCTTTAGTCAGAATTTTGCACTTTTTGGCAGCGTGCGCCTTGCGTTCAAGGGATGTAAACACAAGGTTCGCGACGTTGCTCAATTCCCTGTCCATCGCGCGGGCAAGAATCTCTTTCAACTCCTGCTCCAGAAAAAATGCGACGCCTTCCGGAGCCTCCGCTATCGCTTTTTCCTTTTTGCGGATTGTATCGTCATTGGCTTTCAAAGCCTGCTCAAAATCCTTGCTGCTTTTGAGATAAACCTTCACGCTCCATTCCTGCTTGCCGCGTATCCTGTCCAATGCGTTTTTAATCTTGTAATAATTTTTTTCCAGCGTCGCTTCTATATTCGTCCGCTCCCTGAAAATGACGCCGAAACGCATTGGAAGGAGGTTTGCGCCACCGTTCGCCAGTTCTTCCATGACAGTTTCATGCTGCACCGCTTTTTCCTTTATCCAGCCCAAATTCTCCCGCGCTTTATTTTGTATCTCCTGCGATGTGAACTCCTCCAGCGGGATACTGCTGACAACCGCCTCCAGTTCGCGGTAACCGAAAACGAAAACTTCTCCTTTCCCGTCGATAGCTTTGCTTGAAAGGCCGATGGGGCTGCCGGACTTTTCCTTTATGCAATAAAGATAAAGACCCTCCATGCTCATTTCCCTTTTGATTCCGATTTGGCTCCGCGCTCGTAAGACTGCGCTTCCAGGTTCTCATCAAGCGTTACGCTGTAGTAATTCCTGTCCTGCATTTTGGTGGACAGGCCGAGCGATTTCACGAAGGAATTCTCCTCATACACCTCCGCCTCGATTTCCCAGCAGGAACCCGCTTTGGCCACTCGGATAATTTTCACGTCCTTGACCTTGAGTATTTTCTGCAAAAATTCTCCGGCCTTTTCACCCGCCTCAATGCAGCGCATTTTCCTGCAAGTCGCGGGTTGGGCCTCTGCGGCAATTTGGTCCGCCTCCCCCGCTTTGTTCACCGGTTCGCTGCGGACGGACGGTTGCTTTTTTACCGAAACGCTGGCGGCATTGCCGGTTTTTTCGCCATTGGACATAGCTTATTCTCCTTCCTCTTTCATTTTCCGCATTTCTTCCAGCTTGTCCAGCAGTTCCTTTTCCTGCTCGTTATACTGGGACCGGGTTATCTCATCCAGTTCAAAGCGGAACTGCAGCGCCAGAAGTTTTTCCTTGACGCCCGACTCGTCGGACATCTCTCTGCGGTACACGCCGTCAATTTCCCGTCCGAGCCAGACAATCCCTTTCAGCGGGGACAGCAGTATGTCGTCAAGCAGGAACATTTTTTTCTTCCCGCCGCCGCAGGTCGATAACCACATTGACGAAATTGAACGGCGGCAGCGTGCCGACATACTTGAATTTTATTTTGCCGCTGTATTTGGCGTCCAGTTCGTTTACCGCACGGTCGAAATCCCGCTCCCTGCTTTTCTCCACCAGAAACGCGGCGTTCAATATCATCATGTCGCCGTAATTGTTGTTGGTCTTGGTCTGCACCGAGAGCGGCGACAACACGCCCAGAATATCCTCGCGGAAAAGCTCCTTTTCGCGTTTCAAAGCCGCTTCCACCATTCCGCCGATTTCCATGCGCTGGGAATGCGTGCGGGCGGCGGGCAGCGCGGCTATTTTTTCTTTCAATTCCCGAATCTCGCTGTACTTGTCCACGATATCCTTGTAAATGCCTTCGTTGCAAAATCCCCGCAGACCAAGCTCTTTCTTGCCTTCGATGTTTTTCAGCAAATCGCTGAAGCGGGAGTGTTCCCTGCGCAATATCTCGCGCACCTCGTCGTCGTTTCTGGCGATGGTGCAAAAACGGACCGGCAAAACCGCGTGCTCTTTCATCACCTCTTCGATGACTTTTTCATGGGCCATCATATTATCCCTGGCGACCGTATAGCTTTTTATGGGAGACCGGCTGACCACGGCAGCGAGGCCGTCAAAATGCGCCGAATACACCTCGTCCCCGCGTTCCCCGATTCCTACCGGCCCCAATTGCACCGGACGCTCCGTCCCGATTATGCAGTAAATATAACTGCCCTCGCCCGCTGACGGTTCCATTTATTTCTCCCACTCCTCAGGATAAATATTGACTTTGACAAAATTAAATGTCGGCAGCGGGCCGGTGTAGAGGAAATGCATTCTCTCCTTGTACCCGTGGCTTAAATCGTCCATCATGTTGTCAAATTCCTTCTCCCTTCCTTTTGTGGCCAGAAACGCGGCATTGAGAAACATCTCGTCGCCGTGAGTTTTGTTGAGCCTGTGGTCGCAAGCCAGTCCGCCCAGCAGCTTTACTATTTTGTCCGCCTCGGCGGTCTTCTTTTTCTGCAACGCCGCCTCGACGAGCTTGCCCAACTCCATTTTCGCCTGCTTGTTCCTGCCGCCGTCGGACTGCAACTGCTTTTTCATCTTTTTTATAATTCTGTTCTCTTCCACAATCTCACTGAAAATGGCGTCCATATTCTTCCATACGCCTTTGACTCCCAATTCAATTTTATGGTCCATATCACGCAACGCGTTTTTCAGTTCGCGGTCACGCCTGTCCAGAAGGTTCCGGATTTCCTCGGCATCGGCGGCAATGGTGCCGAACCGGACCGGCAGCACGCTGTCGAATTCCTTCATCACTTCCTCAATTACCTTCTCATGAGCCAGCATGTTTTCCCGGTTCACCACCAGCTTATTGAGGGGGTGAACGCTTATCACCATGCTGAGGTCGCCATAGCCGACAGTCATGACCTCGCCGCCGTCGATGCCGACGGGGCCGAAATTCCTTTCCTGCTCGGAACCGATAATGCAATAAATATACTTGCCTTCTTTTTGTGCCGGCATTGCTTTATCCTCGCTTTTACCGTGGTTGCCGCCCGTTACTCCTTCACCTTCACCAGCAGCGTCTCTTTTTTCGCCTTTTCCGCGCTGAAGACGATTTTTTCCTCATCGTCCGCCTGCTTTACCGCCTGGCAATAATCCAGAAGCAGTTTGTATGCCCGCCTCAAATCGTCGAATTCTTTTTCCGTGCCTGGTTTGCCGGGCTGGGCGTCGGGATGGAAGAAAAAAGCCGCGCGCCGATAAGCGCGCTTTATTTCTTCTTTGGTGGCGGCCGGGCCGGACAGGTCAAGTTTTCCTCTTGCCCAGTCCAAATCAGCCGGGGCGATATTGGCCACCTCAAGCGTGTAAAAACTGTACGGCGGCAGCGGCCCCACGCACCGGAAATTCAGCTTTTCCTCGAATTCCGCGTTTAGCCGCTCCACTGCGCAGTCAAATTCTTTTTGCATTGCGACATTTATCAGGAAAGCGGAATTTATCACCATCTTGTCGTCCATAAGCGCATGAGGTTTGGCGGCACAACTGACCGAGGCCAGCGCATTGCTGATTTCAGCGGAATACTTTTCCCGTTTCCCGTCCAGCGCCTTTTTGAGCATGACGCCGACCTTAATCTGGTCGTCAACAGTTATCCCTTTGGGAGAACTGAGGAGTTTTTCCTTGAATTCCTTAACCTCTTTGTCCTCCCGCGCCTCCTGGATAACAGCAGTCAAATCGCTCCAGGTGGCGACCACGTCCAGCTCTATTTTGCCGTCAGTCTTTTGGACTATTTCCTTTATGAGGCTGTAGCCCTTGCCCAAAATATCCAGAACGGCGGGTTCGTCCGCCGCAAAGGTGCCCAGCCGCATCGGGATTATCGTATGCCCGTCGCTCATGACCTGCTCAATGCTTTTCTGATGCTCCACGAGCACCCGAGCCAGAGACACCGTCGGCAGCGCATGGAAATCAATAATTTCGCATTCCCGCACCATCGCCGACATATCTTTGTAACGGACAAAGCTGATGTCGCCGCGCGCCGGCATTTCAGCCGTATTGCCGTTGTTGGAGATAACAACTCCGTAAATATATTTTCCCATCTCCATGTCGTTACTCCTTCCTTTTCACGCTTTGGGCCGCCAGCATCTTGACGGCTTTTTCAAAATGCTTCGGGGAAATCAGCAGTTCGTCGCCGGAATTTCCTTCGATGCATTCCTTTATCGCGAACATCGCGGCTTTGCGGCAGATGAACTCTATATCGGCTCCGGCCAGATTCGGGGTCGCTTTGGCGAGCGCCGCCAAATCCACATCCTTGTCGAGCGGCTTGTTCCTGACATGTATGGCGAATATTTCCCTGCGGGTTTTTTCGTCGGGGAGAGGCAGCTCCATCAGCAAATCGAAGCGCCCGCTGCGCAGTATGGCCGGCTCGATTAAATCCACACGGTTGGTGGCCGCCAGCACCATGACGCCTTTAAGCTCCTCTATTCCGTCCATCTCCGCCAGAAACTGGCTGATGGCGCGTTCTGTAACGTGCGCGTCGGTGCTTGAGGAACCGCGCCGGGGGACAAGCGCGTCAATCTCGTCGAAAAACAGAATGGTGGGGGAAGCCTGCTTGGCGGTCTTGAACACGTCGCGGATGCTTTTTTCGCTCTCGCCGACGAACTTTGAAATAAGGCTGGGACCTTTCACCGAGATGAAATTCACCCCGGTCTGGCTCGCCACCGCTTTGGCGAGCAGGGTTTTGCCCGTGCCCGGCGGGCCGTAGAGCAATATGCCCTTCGAGGGCGTCGTGTTGGCCTTTTTGAAAATTTCGGCGTATTTGAGCGGCCATTCCACCGCCTGCTTAAGCTCCTCTTTTATTTCCGGCAGCCCGCCCACGTCTTCCCATTTAACGTCTGGCACTTCGACGAAAAATTCCCGGATGGCGGAAGGCTCCACGTCCTTCATCGCCTCAAGGAAATTGTCCATCGTAACTTCCAGTTTCAGCAGTTGCTCGTATGGGATAGCGGACAACTCATAATCTATGGACGGCAGCAATTTTCTTAAAGCAGACATTGCCGCTTCCCGCGCCAGCGCTTCCAGGTCCGCGCCTACAAACCCGTGAGTGATTTCCGCCAGCCGTTCAGGACTGACGTCGCCCGCCAGCGGCATTCCCCGTGTATGCACTTGCAGTATCTGCAGCCTGCCGTTTTTGTCGGGGATGGGTATGGATATTTCCCGGTCAAACCGGCCCGGCCTGCGCAGCGCGGGGTCGAGCGTATTCGGGATATTGGTGGCACCTATCACGATAACCTGCCCGCGCGATTCCAGCCCGTCGAGCAATGCCAGCAACTGCGCCACCACGCGCCGCTCCACCTGCTTTTCGCCGCCCATATCCTCGCGCTTTGGCGCGATGGCGTCTATTTCGTCTATGAAAATGATTGAGGGGGCGTGGGACTGCGCCTCCTCAAAAACGCCGCGCAGCCGGCCTTCGCTCTCGCCGTAAAACTTGCCCATTATCTCGGGGCCGGAAATATGCGTGAAATAGGCGTCGGTCTCGTTGGCCACGGCGCGGGCGATAAGCGTTTTGCCCGTGCCGGGAGGGCCGTAGAGGAGCACGCCTTTGGGCGCGCCTATGCCCAGCCGCTCAAACACCTGCGGATATTTCAGGGGCAGCTCTATCATTTCCCTTATTCTCTGGATTTGGGGGCCGAGACCGCCTATATCCTCGTAGGAAATCCGCACCTGCCCGCCTTCAGGGGAACCTTTGCTTTCCGTCTTTATCAGAGTCTGCTTGGTTATTATCACCGTTCCGCCGGGCGACGCGGAAAGCACCTTGAAATCGCAGGAGCGGGAACCGAAAAGCGTGGCGCGGACGCGGTCGCCCTCTACAACGGGCAGCCCTTCCATCAGCGAGCCGATGTACCTGGAATCCGTATCGCGCTGGACCAACCCTGCCCCGGCCACTGACGCAAGCGTTACCCTGGCGGCGGGTTTATGCTCGGTTTTGCCTACTTTCACTTTTTCATCAAGGCCGATTTGCGCGTTCTCGCGGGAGATGCCGTCCATCTGGATTATGCCCTTACCTCTTTCCTCGGCGTAGCAGGGCATGACTTTCGCGGCGGTTTTGCGCTTGCCTTCAACCTCGACGATATCGCCCACTTCCAAGCCGAGCGACTTCATATCCTCAGGGTCAATCCTGACAATCGCCCGTCCGACATCCTTCGCCAGCGCTTCCTTGACCTTCAGTGCGCGGGGGTGGTTATCTTTGTTTGTTGCCATTGGAATAGCATCTCCGAAAAGTGATTCAGGGCCGCTATGCCCTTTATTTCCTTCGATTGCAGATAGGTGTTGACTATGCGCAGGTTGCCGAAACCGACGGAGGCGGCGACCAGATACTTTTCCTGCTCCGCCCTGCGCTCGGCGCAAAACCGGCAGTCCCTGGCCTCCATGACGTTGTTCATCACCATCTGGCTGACTTTCAGGCCGCAACTGTCGAGATGGGCGAGCATTCTGCCCGCTTCCGCGACAGCCATCTGTTCCGGTATGGTAACGACGATGAACTGGCACCGGTCCCGGTCCCTGAGCAACTCCTCCAGCCTTTTGACGGTTTTTTTCATTGCCAGCAGGAAGTCATCGCCGTTGTCGGGCGTATATTTGCCACGGAATCTTTCAACCATATACCGGTATTTCCAGCGCAGTCTGGCCAGCGCTTTTATCCATTCGTCGAGCAGGCGCGGCATGGTCAGCAGCCTCAGGGTGTGGCCCGTCGGCGCGGTGTCAACCACATACTTTTCGAACTTCCCTTCTTCCACGACATCCAGTATCGTTTTGAGTCCCATCAATTCGTCGAGGCCGGGCACGGACAGGTCAAAGAGGGAATCAATGTCTTCCTCATCCAGATTGGAGGAAGTGTCCAGTATCCCGCGTATCTGGCTGCCGTATTGGACCTTGAAGTCCGCGAGGGCTTTTTCCGCGTTTATTTCCAGCGCGCTAAGATTCTCCACGGCGCGAACCCTGGTTATGACCCCTTCGCCTCCCGCGTAAGTCCCGTAAGGGCCGCCTTTAACCTTTGTTATGTCCGGCCCTATTTCCTGCTCCAGGCTGTCCGACACCGAATGGGCGGGGTCGGTGGAGATGAGCAATGTCTTGAATTCCCCGGCCAGATACAACGCCGTGCTGGAGGCGCAGGTCGTCTTCCCCACCCCGCCCTTGCCGCCGAAAAGGATAAGTTTAAGCGCCGGCTCTTTAAGCCCCGTCAAACCGCTCATTTTTTGACCTTTATCTCCAGAATGCCGTTTTTGTAGGAGGAAGAGAGACCCTCTTTTGCCGCTTTCCCGGGCAGCAATATTTCCTTCGAGTATTTCCGGTCGCCGGAATCAACGCATATATTGAGGATGTCGCCCTTCAAGTCAATCTTGATGTCGCTCTCATTGACGCCGGGCATCTCAAGATAAACGCGGATTTCATCCTTCTCGTCGAAAACATCGGCGATAGGCTCGCGCACGTCGCCCACTTTGGGGCCGGCGGGCGTCTTTTTGATGTTGCCGAACGGCTCCACCACCTGCCGTCCGCCGGAAATGGTTTTCACTGAAAAGCCGAAGACGCCTTTGGCGCCTTGTTTGCCATCGCCGAAATCAATTGTCCCTTCCTTTTTGATTTCACCTCCGGCTTCCTGCAATTTCGCCGCAAGTTCAATAAGTTTGCCAACGCCGTCAAACAAACCGCCCAGATTTATGCTGCCGCCCGCATTCACGTTCGCGTCCGCATTTTTTTTATCATTCCTTTTTTCCGCCACAGTTCCTCCCTTGTTAATACGTCATCGCCACCGTTCTAAGCGGTTTTCCCGGTACCGTCCGGCGGGCTTTTGCGCTGCCTTCTTCGCTCGTTTCCTTCTGAAGCAGGATGATGCGCTTGAGCACGCTCTCCATTTGCTTCATGGCGATGCTGCGCCTCCTGTCAAGCTCGGCTATTTCCCTTTCCCACCGGTCTTTTTCCCTTCCCAGCGTGTACAATTCCAGATAGCTGGACCGCTGCACTTTCGGGATGGACCGCATCCCTATGGAATGAGTGCTTTTTATTTCGCGCAGGCCGGATATCCGTTTGTTGGTTTTCATCTGTTCTCCCTGAACACGGCTCAATTGGAGTGCTTGAGCACCAAATCCCGCACCAGGTCCTTCACTCTGTCCTGATTCGTCTTGGAGCCGACCCGGCTTGTTTCGGAAGCCAGAATGTCCTGGCAGATATTCACGAATTCGGGGTTGTCGCGCGACGGGGTCAGGTTTAGCACCTTAAGCGTTTTCGCGACCATTATGCAGCCGCGCACCGTCGGTGCGAATTCGCACTTGCCCGATTCCCGCAACCCGCGCACGATATTGACCACTTTCTCGGCGTTTTTCCGGGTGAGCTTGGATTTCGCCTGCGTTATCGCGACCTCGGTTTCATAATCGAAGTAGTTGAGGTCCATGGTTATCATTCTGTCGCGCAGGGCGTCCTGGCTTCTGTGCACGCCGGCGTATTCCTCCGGGTTGGAGGTGAATATCGCCGTGAAATCAGGCGAGACTTTCAGATACGGCTCGTCGCCGCCGCGCCCCACCGGCATGTCCATCATTTTCTCCTGCAAAATGGAAAGCAGGATATTGTTGGCTTCCGGGCGGGAGCGGGTGAACTCGTCGTATATGAGGGTAAACCCGTATTTGCACGCGACTGTAAGCCGGTTATCCACCCAACGCTTGACCATGTCCTCTTCAGTTTTGAGCACGCGCGAAATAAAACGGTCCACCACTTTGCGGATTTTGTAGCCGTACTCGCCGCCGACGAGGTCCGACGTGGTGAACCCCTCGTCGCCGTGAATCATCACAACCGGCCTTTTGAGCTTGCTGGCCAGGTGCATGGCCAGCGTGGTTTTCCCGCTGCCGGAAACCCCTCTCAGATGGACGGGGAACCCGGCCTTTATATAGGAAAGCCCCCTGTGCGTTATATCCCTGAGGTATTTGGTCTCCACGAAATCCGCAAGCGGCGTGGGTTCGATAACGGTAGTCATTTCATCTATCATGCGCACCTCGACTGAAAAAAATGGGCAAGTTGACCTTCCCGCCATGTCCTCGTGTTGTCATTGCGGGAGAAGCGCGGCTTGCCGCATCGCTGCGCCCCTCCCCGCAATGACACAAGGGAACTTGGCGGAGAATCGCTTTATCTCCGCACTTTGGTTTTTTTCTGCTTTTTCCTGAACTTCGCCGCCGTGTCTTTCACTTGCCGCATTTCAAAAAGTTCGGCGGACTTTTCCGCGTTATCTTTTGTTTCCCGCATTTCAACGGATTCGGCGGTCTCCGCAGCTTCGCGGCGCTCGGCCGCTCTGTGCCTGGCGGGCGTCGCGGATGCCATGCCGCGCCAGTTGGCGGACATCTCCCGCCTGTCCTCGGCAAATGCCGACACCATCACCCGCGCGTCGGAAAGCATTTTAGAGGTCTCATGGGAAATATTGTCCGCGTATTTAGAAAGCTCCTTGCGGAGTTCCTGGTTCATGTTCTTGCGGTCTCCGGAAAATTCCGAGAGCTTGCCGGCGACGCCGTCTTTTATGTCGGCGACAGCTTTTTCCACGCCTTTTACGACGCTGCGGATATCGTTCATCGTGCTTTCGAAATTTTTGGTCCTCGCGGTTTCGTGCTGCGCCCGCTCCGCCCTGTGCGCGTCAAGAGTTTCCCTGAGCGCGGCAGCCCGCGCCTTGTGCTCTTTCTGGAAATTCTTCCGCATGTTCGCCGCGTCGTCGCGCAAACCTTCCACGTTTGCCTTCAGCGTCGTTACAAACTCTCCCAGCGACTTGAGCTGCTCCGCGCCGGCGCGCTTGCGGTCGGACGCGAAATCGGCAAGCCGTTTGCGGCTGTCTTTAAGCAAATCCCGCGTCTGCGCCGCCCGTTCCCCGGCAGCCTTGAGACGCAGGTCATGCGCGTCCGAGATGTTTTCCGTTATCCTTTTCATATCACTCGCCAGTCCCATTTTCTGCTCCTTTTTGCGCTACTTTTTCCGCAGCATTCGCGGACGCGGCCCGGTTTTTGTCGTCGTGGCGCCGGCCGCGGACAGTTGACAGTCTTTTCTCCCTGAACTCGCCAAGCATTGCGCGCAAATCAGTTATGCGCAGTTCCCTTCCTTTAATAAGCAAGGCTCTGAACTTTGCCGCCAACGCGTGTTGCTCTTCCTGAAATTCCTTCAGCTTCGCCGTTATGTTTTCCCGCCTTTGGTCTTGCCTGGCCAGCATGGCCTTGTTCAATTCCTGAAATTCGTTGAAACGCTGCGCTTCGCCCACGGCGAGAGAGCGTCTGAATTTTTCAAGATTGCGGCGCAGCGTATCGGCCATTTCCCGTTGCTCGCCGATATAGCCGTTGAGCAGATTCTTGGTTTCGCTCTCCCGTGCTTCCTGCAGCGCCAGTATGCCCTGCATCATCCGGTCGAAATCCTTTTTCCTCAAATGCTCATTATGAGAAAGCGTGTCGCTCAAGCGCGTATTTATTTCCGCCCTTTCCTGCCTTGCGGTCTGGAAAGATTCCTGCAACCCGTTAAAAACAAGATGCGTTGCGTCAAGAAGCGAGCTTACATTGGCTACGCCGGCCTCGTAAGAGGAAATTATGTTTTCCAGCGCGGGGCTTGCGGCGACTGTGAGCGTCATGTCAATTCCTTTGGAAAGAGAACCCTGGCGTACCACGCTTGCCTGCCCGCAGGGGGCAAGCGAAGGGTAATGCGGCAAGGAATCCCTTTCAATTGCGCTTAGGCTGCTGTTGCGGTCAAGCCGATGGCTTCAGCGTACTTCAGGTACGTCTCCACTGACGCCACGACCACTCTTGCCTCGATGGCAAGTATTTCGATGCCGACCAGCGAGACTCTGACCCAGGCATCAACCACAACGCCTTTGTCCAGAATGCGGTCAATAACATCGACCAGGCTGGATGAACCAATCGTCTTTTCTACGGCCATAGTAGTATCCTCCCTGCTAAGTTTCCGCTTTTAACTGCCGGGGGCGGTGAACCCTGCCTGCGAAATATCCCGGTGCGCCACGCGCGCTGTAATGCGTTCGTAGCGCGCCCGTTCGCCAGCAGTCATAGGCTAGCATTCCAAGCACGGTTGCAATGCGCCCCGAAAAGGCTAATGCACGTATTCGATGTGGCTAACCCCAAACGGCTAACTTTTCCCATGTACGCTGGTGCGCATAGTTAAAAAAGCATAGTCCGAATAATTAGACCTTTTGCATAACCCCGGTTGGTGTCAATGACAAATTGAGGACATGAGTTATGCAAGAGGTCTACGCGTTGACTCGGCGGGGAAACTGAAGCAAAAAAAATCCCCGCCGTCGCGGAGATGCCAGTCTGCCTGTTTTCACGATTTTGCCGACGGGGAGCTACTTTTTTACGATATTTTCTCTTATGGCGTAATGCACAAGCTGGGTCTGCTTGTGTATATCAAGTTTGCGGGCCACATTATTCCGATGGGCGTGAACGGTGTTGACGGAAACTTTCAGCTCAGCCGCGATTTCCTTGTTTCCCATGCCTTCGGCTATCAACTGGACAATTTCCCGTTCTTTGGACGTAAGCCTGTCATAGCCGCCGGTTTTGAACTTGTTGCAGGTCTTGCCGAGCATATTGTCTATTACGAATCCCGTTACGGCAGGGCTGACAAAACATCTGCCGCTGTTCACTTCATAAATGGCTTTTACAATATCGTCATGCGCGCTTTCCTTGACGAGGTAGCCCCGCGCGCCGGCTTTCAAAGCCTTCTCCATGGTGGCGCGGTCTCCATGCATGCTGAGGATTATCACCCTCGCTTTCTTGTCGTTGCGCAGCAGCCGCACCGTGGTATCTATGCCGTTTAACAGCGGCATGGAAATATCTATTACATAGACATCGGCGGGGCTGCGATGCGCCAGCGCGAGCAACTGCTTGCCGTTGGCGGCTTCGCCGGTAATAATAATGTCGCGCGTTTTGCTCTCCAACAAGGAACGCAGGCCTTTTATCACGATGGGATGGTCGTCAGCCATGATGACTTTTATCGGCATATTTTCATCCTCTTTTGAGCGGCAATTCCACCCTGATTGCCGTTCCCCGTCCCGGCTTGGAGTCAATCTGCAGGAGCATCCCCGCGGAGTCGGCTTCTTCCCGCATTATCCTCAGACCGAATTTTTTTCTACTGCCGCGGCTTTTCAATTTGGCGGCATCGAAACCGGCCCCGTCGTCAACGACTGACAGATACGTTTTTCCCGCTCCACGCCACACGCTTATTCTCACGGTTTTCGCGCCGGAATACTTCACCGCGTTGTTCAGCGCTTCCTGCGCTATCCTGTAAATGACTATCTTCGCATTTTCCGGTATTATTCCCTCGTCGCACAACGAGGCATTGAACCATATCCTTATTTCGGTGCAACCGCCCACTTTGTCCACCAATTCCCTCAGGGCGCCGCATAAACCGGAAATCTCTATGGCGGGAGGACGGATGGCGGCGCAAATATTTTTCACGCGCACGGCCAGCAGTTTCATCAGACCGCCCGCCTTGTCGATTTTTTCGGCGGCGGAAGCGGCGCCCCCTTCCCGCGCGATATCGTCCGCCGCAAGCGACAGCAACGAGCCGAGATTAACCGCCATCGAACCTATCTCGTCATGCAGGAGCGCGGAAATTTTCCGCTTTTCGTCTTCGCGCACCCGCATTAACTGCCTCGAAAAACAGATGATGTCTTCCTGCGCCCGCTTGTGCTCGGTGATATCCCGCGCGATGCCGACAAGGCCGGCAACTTCGCGCGAATCGTTGTAAATCGGCATTCTCGCGGTTTCAAACCAATGCAGTCTGCCGTTTGCGTCGGGCAGCAGTTCCGTAACGTATTTGCGCCCGCCGGATTTCATTGCCTTTATGTCCATGTCCCTGTATTTCGCGGCCAGTTCCTTCGGCAAAACATCCCTGTTGGTTTTGCCCTCAAAATACTCCGGCTTTTCCCCGCGCAGGCTGCCGAAGGCGGTGTTTACGATGATAAACCGGCCCGCCTTGTCCTTTATCCAGGCAGGGTCGGGAATAAGGTCGAACAGCGCCTTTTTTTCGTGCTCGGTTTCCCTGCGCGATTGAGCCTCGTTTTCATAGGTAACATTTCGGATGAACTGCCATTTTTTCCCTTTTTTCAGAAGCGTCTGCTGGTGGGCGCCGACAACGTTTGCTATTTCGTCCGCTTCAAGCCGGGAAAGCGAATAAGAGCATAAGGCAATCATTTTTGCGCAAGCCAGCGCTTTTCCCGCTTCGCTTTCATAAACGCTAAACGCCGCCTTGTAGTGTTTGTCAATCCAATTGGCATCGCCGCTGACCCGCAGGCCGACATAACCCCTGGAAAGCGCATGACGCAACTTGCCGCTCCAGCCGGACAGGACATTTTTCCGGTTAAAAACCCCGTTTTTCAGATACCACTTGTCATAAGGAAGAAACTGAATCTGTCCCCGTTTCAGATAACGCGCGAACTCCGGCATGGCGACGCCAAGCGCGGCTTTGGCGGAGGCAGTGTCCGCCGGCGCGGCGGTGACCCAGACGCAAAATTCATTATTTTCCAGCCCCGCTTTGAAATAGGGAACCAAAATCTCCAGCAGTTCTGTCTCCTTTTTATAAAGCAGACAGCAATGCGTCCCCCACGGCATATTGCCCGCAGCGGCGATTCCCGATATCCTGCAGTCATCGCGGCGCTTCATAACCGAGCGCGAGTCGCATCAACCGCTGGCATGGACGCGCGAATCTCCAGCAAACGAAAAAAATAACTTTCCCCCAAGAAAAGCATATATTATTTTTTTACAAACGAAATAACCAAACAAGCGTAGTACTGGTTGTCGCAGTTGTCGGGAATTTGTTGCCGATTTTAGTTTGCGCTGTGTTTATCATTTGGTTTTCACGATAATATATTTGCGCCAACGCAAATATTTACATGTACTTTTTTGCTTTGACGCAAATATTTAGTTATCATTGTTCTATGGCGAAAAACAGGTATTTAACAACGACAATAACCGAAGACTTGCGCGAAAAAATGGTATTCATTGGCGGCCCGCGCCAAGTAGGCAAGACGACATTGGCTCGCGACCTGGTTGGCTCGCATTTTCGCAAAACCGCTTATTTCAATTGGGACAACAAGCAGGACCGCCGCAAATTAATGGCTGCCGAATGGCCGACTGATGCCGAGCTGCTTATCTTTGACGAAATACACAAGTATCGTGCCTGGAAAAGATTTGTAAAAGGCGAGTTTGACACGCATAAAGCTGAGCATCATTTTTTGGTTACCGGCAGCGCGCGTTTGGACATATATCGCAAGGGCGGGGACTCACTGCAGGGGCGCTATCATTATTATCGTTTGCATCCGTTTTCAGTAGCAGAGCTTGCCGGCGACGGCAATAACAAATTCGTGCCATTCAAGGAATTGTCTATAACTTCCCAGAAAGCAACAGATGCGCGTGAATCGCTTGAAAAGTGGGGTGGATTTCCGGAACCTTTTTTCGCCGGTAACGAGCGGAGTTTGCGTCGGTGGCATACCGAACGCAATGACCGATTGTTAAAAGAGGATATTCGCGATATTGAAATTATCCGTGATTTGGGCAATATGCAATTGCTGGGCGACATGCTGCCGTCAAAGGTTGGTTCGCTGCTTTCGATTAATTCCATTCGGGAAGACTTGGAGGTCAGCTTCCGCGCGGTTTCCAACTGGCTGGATATTCTGGAACGGTTTTATTATCACTTCAGGATACGGCCTTTTGCGCGTAGTTCCATACGCAGTCTGAAAAAGGAACCCAAGCTTTATCTTTGGGATTGGTCTGAAGTTCCAAATGATGCCGCCCGATATGAGAATATGGTCGCTTCCCATCTGTTGAAATTCGTCCACTGGCTTAATGACCGGGAGGGATTCCGCGCCGAATTATATTTTTTGCGCGATACCTCAATGCGGGAAGTGGATTTTCTGGTCACTGTTGACGCAAAGCCTTGGTTTGCCGTAGAAGTTAAAAGCCAGAGCGAGCATCTGGCACCTAATCTGCTTTACTTCTGCGAGAAATTGTCTATACCGTTCAGCTATCAGCTTGTAAAAAAAGCAGACGTGGATAAAATTTCAAGCGGAACGCGTATTCTTTCTGTTGATAAATTTTTGGCATCACTGGTCTAGCGCAAATCACAGAATTGCCAACAGAAATCCCACCGTTCGTATATTGGCCTGAATGATTGCTGCGAATCCGCAGGATGGTTGGGCCACTTTTGCCGGAGAAGCGATATGCATTCTGGTGTCCATATAGGTGTCCAGTGAGCTGTGCGGTTACGACGATTCCCAGTTTTATGCCAAAGTATATCCACTACGTGGAAATTCGCCATGTTTTCTGATGAAATCCGATTTTGGGAATCCCGCGCCTCGGCAACCGTAGACTGTAGTTTACGATTAGTCGTATATTTAGTAAACTGGACTTGACGGTTTTATAATGGGAGGGAAGCCAAATGCTTGAAAAACTCTTCGCAATACACAATAGCACGGTTAAAAATACTCCGCGCGCTTTCAAACGCTATCTTTACGGACGCATGGATTGGAAATCCGATGCCATTTGCCTCACAGGGGCCCGGGGCGTGGGCAAGACCACCATGCTCCTGCAATATTATCACGAACACTACGATGACGTGGAAAAATGTCTGTACATCTCTGCCGATAACGTGGAGGCGACGGCAACCGGCCTGTTCAATATAGCTTCGGAATATTTCAATTTTGGCGGGAAGGCTCTTGTCGTTGATGAAATTCATAAATACCAGAATTGGCAGGTTGAACTGAAAAATATTGTGGACACATTCAAGGGAAAGAAACTGCTGGTATCGGGCAGTTCTTCGTTGAATTTGAAAAAAGGCAAGGCTGACCTTTCTCGCCGCTTTGTCTATTATGACCTCAGAGGGCTTTCTTTTCGGGAATATTTGGCGTTGAAAGAGGGCAAAACATTTCCCGCGTTGAAACTGGATGATATTTTGCACGGTCATGCGAAGCACGCGCAGCAAATATCAGGAGAGATAACCGTTCTTAAGGATTTCAGGAAATACTTGAGCGGCGGCTATTATCCGTTTTTTATTGAAAGCGAGACCGCTTATCCGCAAAAAGTCCTGAACGTAATTGAAAAGGTTTTGTACGAGGATGTCGCGGTAATAGGCAATGTAAAACCTGTCAATATCGTAGCGATGAAAAAAATCCTGTGGCTGATAGCCGGAACAGCCGCTTTTGCGCCAAACATAGATAAGCTGAGCAGGGAACTGGGCATTTCCAAAGAGTATGTTTATCATTATCTGGAGTATCTTGAGCAAGCCGGAATTATCGTTGCGTTGTACTCTGAAGGAAAGGGTTACAAGCTGTTGCGAAAGCCCGCCAAGCTGTTTCTTGAAAACACGAATCTGCTTGCTGCAATCAACGGCTCTTTAAAGCCGGATGATGAAGAGGGCGCGGTGCGGGAAACCTTTTTCATGAACCAAGTGGCAAGTTGCGAACGTGTAACAGCCGCCGAGACAGGCGATTTTACGGTAAACAACGACATGGTCTTCGAGGTCGGCGGGAAGAATAAAAACGCGGAACAGATAAAAGGCATAAAAAACGCTTATCTGGCCTTGGACAAAATTGAAATAGGCGCGGGCAACAAGATACCGCTCTATCTTTTCGGTTTTCTGTATTAACCTGAAAATTTCAGTTGGATAGCGGAATTCGACGTAAAATAGCTTCATGGCTCCGACTCAAAAAACTGCTCACAGGCAACGAGCCTGCTCGCATTTTTTTGAGCCGAATCCATTTCGCTCTTTTACGTCTCGGTTCTCGCGACCAACTGCGATTTCCGGGATAAAACCTCAATCCTCAGCCAAACTCTTTTTTTGCCCGCCGGTTTGAGATACCGGCGCGGCGTACGGGCCGGTCCACGCGGCGTTGAATATGCCGTTGAGAATCGCGGCGGGTTTTTTGCCGGTTAATATCATGGCGGCGTCGCGCGAGGCGTAGAAATAATCGTACTCCCAGTTCGAGGTGCTGATAACGGCGGTCCTGCCGTCCACGGTCATGTATTTGCAGTGCTCGACGCGCGCGAACTCTATCGGACCGCGCGACGAGGGCGGGATGGAGGATATCCTGACAGCGATGTTGGGCACGCGGGCCAGCGCGCGCGCGGCGTCCGCCTTTTTGCCTTTCATGTCCCAGTCCGCGAAAATAAGCTTCACCGAAACGCCGCGTTTTGCCGCGCCGCGCAGCGCGTTGTCGAGCTCTCGCCATTCGCCGCCCTTTCTGCGTTCGAGCGAGTAATACATCACCTGCGCGCGGATTTCTGATTGGGCGGAGTTTATCAGCCGGATGATTTCGTCTATCTCGGCGGCGCAGTTTCCCGGCACCATTCCTTTGGGCCCGAAGGCGGGGTATGCGCTTATGCGCTCGCCGCCCAGCGTCAACGCTTGCGGAGACTTCGCCGTGACCGGCTGCGCGTCGAATTTCGGCGCGGGTTCGTCTTTCCCTTTTATGTCCGAGACCGCCGCGGCGGCCCAGTCGGAATAAAACACGCGGCGGAACGTCTCCGCGATGCGCGCGCTCTTCATGCGTACGCCTATTTCGTGGATTTGCGAGAGCGAGCGCCAGTCCATATTCTGGCTGCCGACGTAAGCGTCCGTTCCGTCCACGATGAAATACTTCGCGTGCATGACGCCGCCGCCCAGCCTGCCGAAATCTATTATGCGCACGCGGATATTTTTGACCTGACGCAGCGAGTTGACCGTGGCGGGCATCTTCCTGTAAAACACGCCGTCGGCGATTATCCTGACGCGCACGCCGCGCGTCGCCGCCGCGCGTATCGAATCCAGCACGGGAGCGAGCGCCTCGCCTTTTTTGTTCTCGAAATAAAACTCTCCCATCTCCAGCGATTTCACGGCGGAGTCTATCATCCCCACCCAGGTTTTTCGCGCGTCCAGAGCGTCTTTGGAGCCGTAAACGGTCTCCTCCGGCACGCTTTGCGCAATCCACGCCGTGTCGGCGGCGGTTACGGGCTCTTGCGCGAACGCCGGCGTGAATCCGGCGCAGGCCGCGAGGGTGAACAGCGAAATTTTGAGTCTGCTTGAAAGCATGGCGTCTCCTCGGACAATCCTCTAAATTTTATATCATTTAGACGTGAGAATATCGGATATCGGCGAGTTCAAAATGCTCGATTTCATCGGCAGGCTGACCGCGCGCCAGCGCGACCCGCGCCTGCTGCTCGGCCCCGGCGATGATTGCGCGCTGATACGCGCCGCGCCGGGCCGCGCCATAGTGCTCACCACCGACGAAATGGCGGAAGGCACTCACTTCCTGCTGCCGCGTTCCACGCCGGAGCAGATAGGCCGCAAACTGGCGCGCATAAACCTGAGCGATATGGCCGGAATGGGCAACGCCGTCCCCGTGGCCGCGCTGTGCGGCGCGGGGCTGCCTGAATCCACGCCGTGGCAATGGGTCAGGAAATTCACCGAAGCGCTGATGTCTGAACTCAATTCTTTCAATGTGTCCCTCGCGGGCGGCAACCTTACCCGCTCCGATAAAATCCATGTTTACCTGACAGTCACCGGCGAGGCAAAACCATCGGAAACGGCGCGGCGCGGCGGCGCGCGGCCCGGCGATATAATTTTCGGAATCGGCGCGTTCGGCGAAGCGCGCGCGGGGCTGGAAATATTGCTTTCGGGGAAACCTGCCGAACCCCGTTTCAAAAAACTTCTCGATTCCTTCTGGCTGCCGCCGATTCAACTGGAAGCCGGAGCGGTTATCGGCAAACGCAGGCTCGCCGCCGCGCTGATGGATAATTCCGACGGGCTTTACAAAAGCGTCAAGACCATCGCCGCCGCCTCCGGCTGCGGCGCGCTCATCGAAGTGAACGAGGACGCACTGTCCCCGGCGCTTGCCGCTTATTGCGCCGCGCGCAAAAAGAACTGGCGCGATTATGTCGTCTCCGGCGGCGAGGATTACGGGCTGGTGCTGGCTGTGAACCCGCGCAAGGCGCGCGATTTCATCGAAACATTCCCTCGAGCCTGCTGTTTCGGCGTTATGACGGCGGGCCGCGATATCCTGTTCCATGAAAACTGCAAACCGCGCAATTTCGAGCATTTTTAACACCGCCTCTCCCGCCGAAACGATGCGGCTGGCGGCGGCGTTCGCGCGCAGGCTCAGGGGCGGCGAGATAATTTTTTTGCGCGGCCCGATAGGCGCGGGCAAGACGGTTTTCGTCCAGGGACTGGCAAAAGCGCTGGGCATGAAAGCCGCGCCCATAAGCGCCAGCTTCACTCTGATGCGCGAATACCGTTCGGCGAAAGCGCGGCTGTTCCATATAGATTTATTCCGGCTCGCGCCAAAAGATATCGCCAATCTCGGTCTGGAAACGCTGCTGGAGGTTGAAAGCGCCGTCATCGCGGCGGAATGGCCCGATGCGTCTGGTGAATTTTTCCCGCCGGACCGGCTGGAGCTGGAATTTGCGCTTACGGGCGCGGACGGGCGGAAAATAACCGCCGCCGCGCACGGCCCGTCGTCAAGGAAGCTGCTGAAATGAAAACAAACCCTCCCCCGCTGCTTGCCGTGGACAGTTCTGACACGCCGCTCAAACTGGCGCTGCTTTGTCCGGACGGCAGGATTCTGCGCGCCTCCAGTTCAAATATAAAACAGGAAAAAAACCTCATTCCGCTGGCAAACCGGCTGCTTTCGAAAGGCGGGCTGAAGCTGGGCGGCGTGAAAAAAGTTTTCATACTGCGCGGTCCCGGCCGGTTCACCGGCATACGCATCGGAATCACCTTCGCCGTGCTGCTGCGCGGATTGAACGGCGCGCGGGTTTACTCCGCCACCGTGCTGGAAACGCTGGCCCGCCACTCGGCGCAAACGCCGGCTTTCAGAAAATGGTCGGCGCAAAACCCAGGAGGCGCTATTGCCGCCATAACCTATGCGTTTCGCGGGGAGTTTTTCTGCCAGTTGTTTTCGCTTGAAAACGGCGCGCTTTCGGAGGCGGACAAACCGCGCTGGCTCTCCGCCGCGGAGCTTAAAAACTATCTGGCGGGACGGAAAAATAAAATTTTCTGCGCGGGCTGGGCTGGAAAGGGGGCCGCGCTTGAGCCGTATCTGCCGGACAACTGCGCGGCCTGCGCGCCGTACAAGTCCGGCGTGCCGGCGCGGTTTCTTATCGAGGCAGCAGGGAGTGCAAGAGAGGAAAAAGGCGTCATCGCACCGCTTTACCTCAAACCCGCGCGCTTTGAACTGCTGCCGGCGGGCAAGGCTGCGCGTGGAGTTTGAAATCGGGCCGGCTGCCGCCGCCGATATCGGCGCATTGGCCGGAATAGAGGCGCGCTGCGCTCACGCGGCGGACTGGGGCCCCGGCGGCCTGGAAGCCGAGTTAGGCAAACCCTCCGCTAGGATTTTCGCGGCCAGAACCGGCGGGCGGGCCGCGGGTTTCATATGCGCCAATTTCATCCCGCCAGAGGCGCAGGTGCTGAACATGGCCGTCGCGCCCGAATATGCGCGGCTTGGCGCGGGGACCGCGCTTATGGAGGCGGTTTTCGCGGCGGCGCGCGGCCTCGGCTGCTCTCTGGCCACGCTGGAGGTGAACGAAATAAACGCGCCCGCCATAGCGTTGTACGTGAAAATGGGGTTCAATATTGTCGGGAGGCGGGCTAAATTCTATAATTACCGGCATGACGCGCTGCTGCTGGACAAGCGGCTGACGGGGAAGTGACCATGAAAAAAATTTTAAGATTCGCCTTTGTTCTTCTCTTTTTCACCGCGCTCCTCGCCGCGCACGGGCGCTGCGCCGCCGCCGCGACCGCCGATTCCTACATGACCTATATAAAGGGACTCATGGATGAGTACGCCGGGAACACGGAGGAGGCGTATGATTCCTACCTGAAAGTGGCGGCGATGGACAGCGGCGCCGCTTCCGTGCGCCGGCAGGCGGTGCGGCTGGGAGTGCAGCTTGGCAGGGTGGACAAAGCTCACGAACTCGCTGCGCAACTGGTGAAAGACGAGCCGGACAGTTCCGAGAACTGGACGCTGCTGGGCGCGCTTTTGTGGGCGAAAAACGACCGCGACGGCGCGCGCAAGGCCTACGAAAAAGCCATCGCGCTCGACCCCGGCAACGCCAATGCGCTTTATCAGGCCGCCGCCCTGCTAAAACCCGCCGACCCGCAGTTATCGGAAAAATATTTCAAAAAATACATGGAAGCGCTGCCGGACGCCGCGCCGCAGGCGCTTTACGAAATGGCGATACTGAACTTCAAAAACGGCAACCGCCTTGAGGCGGAAAAGCTGCTGGGCAAATCGCTGGAGCAGGACCCGGGCTACGTCCGCTCGCTTCTGGCGCTGGCGCAAATGTACGAGGTGAAAGGCGACACCGCGGCCGCTCTCGGCGCGTATCAGAAGCTGGAGCAGTACGACTCCAAGGATCCCGCGCTGCTGGCGCACATCGGCGAGCTTTACATGACGCTGGACAACTCCGGCGAAGCGCGCGCTTATTTCGACAAAGCGGTGTCGGCGGACAAGACCAATGCCACCGCGTCGTTCTGGCTGGCCGTGCTGTGCGAAAAAAACGGCGAGTTCGCGCGCGCCGCCGCCGTGCTGCGCGACAGCGCCGACTACGCCAAAGACCCCAGCTTGTGGCTGCGCGTCAGCTATTACCTTACCCGCAGCGGCAAATATTCCGACGCGGTGAAGGAACTGCAAATCGCCTCTGTCAAATGGCCGGACAACGCGGAGCTGGGCTATTTCCTGGCGCTCGGGCTTGACGATATCGGCGAGACTAAAAACGCCTTTGAAGTCCTGAAAAAAATAACGGTCCGCAAGCCCGATTACCGCGAGGCGCGGCTGCAATACGCCATGTTGGCCGAAAAGCTGGGCGACATGCCGGCCGCCGAGGCGAATTTCAAGGCTCTGCTGGAGAAAACTCCCGACGACGCGATGATTCTCAATTACCTCGGCTACTCGCTGGCGGACCGGGGGCTCAAGCTTGGAGAGGCGGAAGGATACATAAAAAAAGCGCTGTCGCTGTCGCCGCAAAACGGCGCGTATGCGGACTCGCTGGGCTGGGTTTATTTCAAGCAGGGAAAAACGGCGCAGGCGCTTGAGCAGCTTAAGGCGGCGGTCGCGCTGATAAACGCCGACGAGGCAGTATGGCTGCATCTGGGCGAAGCGTTTCTGACGGCGGGGAACGCGAAAAGCGCGTGGCTTTCGTTCAAGCTTTCCCAATTTCTAAAGCCGGGGCAAAAAGGCGTTGATTCCCGCATTGACGCCGCCGAAGCCAGGCTGCCGCCTCCTGGCGCCGGCGCGCTTTATCCTCAGTTTTTGGCGATGACCGCGCCGCATTTGACGAAATACAACGCGCTCTGCAAGCTGGCCGCCGAAGGCGGCTCCCGCGCGGCGGAATTCGGCGCGATACTCAGCTACAGCACCGCCGCGCTTTCGCTGGATATTACCGGGCCCATGTTCACGCCGGTGATGGGATTCAAACTGTCTGCGGACGAAAACGGAAAAAAACAATTCCAGGCCAGAGGCGACGCCGCCGGCGCGGCGGAGTTGTCCCGGATTGCCGAGGACATGCTGGCTCTGCTTTACGATTACTATTCGGGCGCGGTTTATTCCGGCAGTCCGGTGAAAATAAGCGGCTCCTGCCTGCAAAGCGGCGATACCGAAATCTGCCTCGACAAATCCATGACCGTCCCGCAGACGCTTGTCCGCAAAGACGGCGCAAAAGTCTCGCTCAAACTGAATTCCGGCGGCGGGCCGGAAAGCGGCGGACTGCCCGGCAATCTGGAATTCCGCTCCGGCAGGCTGACGGTCAGGATATCCGTAACCCGCGCCCAGACGCAATCCGAACCGGGAAAATACTCCGTGCCGGGACTGCGGTAAAATCAAAAACTGCTACTGCGTTTTGCTGAGCTTATTGCCTGCTGAGCTTATTTCGCCGGTGCTGGCTTGCCGTTTATGGAGTATGTCTTCCTGCTGATTTGCCTGCCGTCCTTGTAGATATCGTCGAACATAAGCGCGCCGTTGGAGTAATAGGTTTTGACGGCGCCGTCGAACAGGCCGTTTTTGAAATTCGTTTCCATCTGCGCCTTGCCGTTTTCATAAAACACCTTCGATACGCCGTTTCTGCGCGAGTTGGCGAACAGATGCTCCTCATGCAGCGTTTTCCCGTCCGGATAATAGACGCGGGAATAGCCGTTGCGCTCGCCGTTCCTGTAAACTTCCTCTGTCTCCAGCGCGCCTTTGTCGGTATAAGTCCTGAAAATTCCGTCCCATTTGCCGGTTTTGCAGGCGTATTCCTCGCGCAGCGTCCCGTTATCGTTCCAGGAGCGCACTTTTCCTTCGCACTTCCCGTTTTTGAGAGCCATGTCCTTCATCTGTTTGCCGTCGGGGTAGAACGCTTTGGCGGTGCCGTTTATCTTGCCGTTTTTATAAGTCAGTTCCTGCTTCACCCTGCCGCCGGGATAGAACTCGCGGAACGTGCCGTCGGGAATTTTGCCTTCGGTTCTGAGCGGAACGCCCGCCGAGTCGAGAGTCTGGAGCGCCACGCGCCTGGAGTCCCTGAAAAATTCCATGCCCGCCATCGCGCCGTTCGCGCCGGGAACAGGCTTCATCTCCAGTCCGGCGCGGGCTCCCGCGCATAAAACGAACAGGGACAGAACAGTTATCGCAAAAGACTTCATACTTGCCTCCATGATGTTGTCAGACGGCTGCCTGCCCGCCGACTGGCATGTTTTCGTAAATCTTGAGTATCTTGGGAAACGCCGCCTTGAAAGCGGCCAGCACTTCAGGGTCGAAGGATTTTCCCGACTCGGCCATGACATAATCATAGGCGCGCTGCGGACCCCAGGCGGGCTTGTAGACGCGCGGCATGCACAGCGCGTCGAAAACGTCCGCCACCGCGACGATGCGCGCCTCCAGCGGGATTTCCCCGCCTTTGAGCTTGTTGGGATAGCCGGAGCCGTCGAACTTTTCGTGGTGCGCGCAGGCCAGCCGGTAGGCCACGCGCAGCAGCCGGCTTTCGGTGTTGGCGAGGATTTTGGCGCCGTAGATGGTGTGTTTTTTCATCTCCTCGTACTCGCCGGGGGTTAGTTTGCCCGGCTTGTGCAGGATGGCGTCGCAAAGCCCCACCTTGCCGATGTCGTGGAGCGTGCTGGCCTGGCGGATGTCCTCGCAGTCGTCGGCGGACAGTCCCATCGCAATGGCGATAAGGCAGGAAACCGCGCTAATGTTTTTAAGATGGAGCGCCGTGTCCTGCTGGTCGCGGTATTCGGCGGTGATGGCCAGGCGGTATATGGTTTCCAGCTGCGTCCGCCGGATATCCTCGTAGAGCCTGGCGTTTTCCAGCGAGTTGGCGGCCACCGTGCCCAGCAGCGTGAGCAGGCCGATGTCGTCTCCGGTGAAATCGCCGCCGTCGAGCTTGTTGAGCACCTGAAACACGCCCAGCATTTCGCCCTTGTTGTTTTTGAGCGGCACGGTGAGCGCGTTACGGGTGCGGTAGCCGGTCACCCGGTCTATGTCGGCGGAAAAACGGGAATCGCCGTAGGCGAGGACGCTGTTTATCGTCTCGCCGGTGACGGCGGTTATGCCCGCCAGCCCTTTTCCCATTGGTATGCGTATTTCCTGATGCTCGAGCCCCTGCGCGATTTTGGACCAGAGCTCGTTGGTCTGCAAATCTATCAGGAAAACGGTGCAGCGGTCCGCGTTGAGAATGGCGCGCACCTGGTCGGCTATAAGCTCCAGCAGCGGGTCCAGCCGCGGCTCGCGGGAGACGAGGCCGCCGAATTTTATAAGCAGTTGGAGCTGTTTGTCCGCGTCCAGTGTGGTCATAGTTCAGCCTTTCAGCGCCTCGTCGAGAAGCACGGAGCAGTGGACCGCTTGCGCGCGGGGATAGTATTTTCTCAATCCGCGGGCGATATGCGCCGCGCTCGCGTGGGAGCCGGTTACGACTATATCCGCCTGCGCGGCGGCGATGTTGCGCACCGTGCGGCGCAGCAACTCGCGCGCCCCGTCCGGCGACAGCAGGGGATAGCCGAATTCCGCGCCGGAGGGAAGCGAGGCTTCGCCGAGCTCTACCAGCCGCGGCCCGAACGCGGCTTTCAGCGCGGCTTTAGCTCTGCGCGCGGCGTGCTGCCAGTGCGCGCCGGAGGCATTTTCGTGAAAGACTATGCGCGCCGTCCGGATATCCGCGCGCACGGGGCGGGTTGGCTTGCGCGCGCAGTCAGCCTTCGCCGGCAGAGCTTCCCTGTTTGCAAGCAGAAAAGCGTATTTTTCCGGCTCGATTATCTCAAGCGAATCGCGCACGCAGGCGGCGAAGGTTTTGGCGCGCGGGCGCCAGGCGTCGTCTCCGGCAAAAAGCTGCTCGGCGCGCTTGAGGAAGGCGGCGCATTCGCCGCAGTCGGTTACCAGCGGCAGCGCCGCTCCCGCGCAGATTTCCTCATGGCGGAAGATTATCTTTTTGACGGCTGCGCGCGCGTCGGCGATATCGCCGTGGAGATAGCAGTTGAATCCGCAGCACGCCCCGCTTATGACGCGCACCGGGCCGATGAAGCGGTCCGCCAGGCTTATCGTGGCCAGCCCTGTCCGCGGATAGAGGTAATTGGCGGAGCAGGAGGCGAAATAGACGCAGGCTGTGCGGCTGGCATGGTCGGCGCGGCTCATGACGGGGCTGTTTTTGAGCAGGTCGTCGAGGAAATGGAACGGCGCCGCGGTATTGAGCTCAAGCCATTCTCCCAGCCACGGCAGCGCGACGGCTTTGAAAAAGCCCGCCCTCGCCAGCAGGTTGGGCACTCCGCTTTTTCGGGCCAGATTGAACAGTTTCGCTTTCGCGCGCAGCGTTTGCGGCTCCAGCGCGAGTTTTTTGATGACGAGACGCAGGCTTGCCGGCGCGCCTTTTTCGGGATAAACGCGGCGTCCCTCCAGCGCATGCTCGGGCGTCGGCACGGCGGAATGGCAGGCGCCCGCGCACGCGCCGCACAACAGGCAGGAGTACATCGCGTCGGCCAGTTCCTTTTTGTCGGTCTCCAGACGCAGCCTGCCGCTCATCGCCATGCGCAAAAGCTGGTTGCGGCCGCGCGGGGAATAATTCTCCCGCCCGGTCATCAGGTACGTCGGGCAGGACTCCTGGCACAGCCCGCAGCGGTTGCATTGCACGATGGAATCGTAGACCGTCCGCTCTCCCGGCGGCGTGAGCAGGGTTTTGAGGTGGCGCTCCTCCGTAGCCGCGGTGAAGAGCTCGTTATAGGGGATGAAATCGTCAAGCTTTGGCAGCCGCATCGGCGTGGCGCTCCCTGTCCGGGTAAATGCCGGGATTCAAAAGGTTGCCCGGGTCGAAAGCATGTTTCAGGCGGTAATGATACGGCGACGGCTTGAAATCGGTTTGCGGCCTTAACGTTTGCGCGCCGAACGCGCCGTCAGCGCGCAATATGACGGAAAGGATTACCCCGTAGGCGCCCCGCGAGCCGGCCAGCAGGCTCATCACGTCGCAGCCGGGCGGGTCTTTCACGCATTTGCCGCCGACGGATATCACCGTGCCGTCGGCGAGGGCGAAAGTCATGCCCAGCAGCAGCTCGCGCGCGCCGTCCGCCGCGCCTCCCGCCAGCAGCCCGCCTATGCTGCCCTTGTACGGCGGCAGCCGCAGCCGCAGCCCGGCCTCGGCGGCGCGGCGCGAAATTTCCTCCACCCGCGCGCCCGCCTCGGCGAGTATCGCGCGATTGCGCGCGTCCGCCTCTATTATGGAATTGAGGGGTGAAACATCCAGCGGAGGCGCGGCACCGCCCGCGTCGTTGTACCACCGCGTTTTGCGGCAGAAGACGCCGCTGCGCCGGTTCGCCCTCGCGCGGGCTTTCAATTCCTCCACAAGCGCCGAGGCTGCCGCGGTGAGAGGCGTCGGCGCGGGCCGGATTCCCTGCTCGTCGGGATGCCTGCCGGAGGCTACGGGCAGTATCTTGTCGGGATTCGAGATGCGCTTCGGGTCCAGAGCGTGTTTTATGCGGCGGAAAAGCTCCAGCGCCTGCGGCGCGTAGAGCCAGGACATCGCCACCCGCTTGTCTATGCCCACGCCGCGCCCGCCCGAGATAGTGCCGCCAAGCTCCACGGCGCATTTGAGCATTTCTAAGGCGGCTTTTTTGACCTTGCCCGATTCGAAGCTGTTTCTTTCGTCGAAAATGATATGCGGGCGCAGCGAGCCGTCCGCCGGGTAATAGACCAGCGCGGCGCGCACGTCGCAGTCGGCGGCTATGCGGCGCATGGCGGCCACGGCTTGCGCCAGCCGCGCGGGCGGGACTGCCATATCCTCGGCCAGAATGCTTGGCGTCATGCGCGCCAGCGCGCTGTAGACATCCATCCGGCGCCACAATTGGGCGCGCGAAACGGCTTCGCCGTCTTCAATCCATTCGGACGCGCCGGCTGCGCGGCAGGCCGACTGCGCTTTGTCCATCAGGGAATTCGCGGCGGCGGCGCTGTCCGCGTCGAATTCCAGCAGCAGCGCGGTGTCGCTTTCCAGCGGCGCGACGCTGCGCAGCCGCGCCTCCGCCGCCGATACCGCCACGCGGTCGAACGCCACAGCCGCCCGCGGCAGTATGCCGTCCGCTATCAGGGAGTGGACGGCTTTGACCGCGTTTTCGGTGCCGGGAAAGCCGGCAAGCGCGGCCCTCACCGCCGCGGGCTGCGGCAGTATCTTCACCCGCAGGCTTGAAGCCACGCCGTAAACGCCTTCGCTGCCCGCCAGAAAGCGCGACAGCATGGGGCCGGCGTCCTCGGCGGACCAGTCGAGCGTCCCGCCGTCCGGGGTTACCAACTGCGCCCCGTGCAGCGCGGCGGCGGCGCAGCCGTAGCGGAACGCGCGCGGCCCGCAGGCGTTTTCCATGATATTGCCGGCTATGGTGGAAACTCCCATGCTCAGCGGGTCCGGCGCGAAAAAACGGCCCGCGCGCGCCAGCTCCGCCTGCAAAACGGCGTTTACGACGGAAGGCTCCACATGCGCGATATTGCAGGCGGTGTCCACTTCGAGTATTTTGCCGAGCCCCGCGAGGTTGAGTATGACGCCGCCTTTGAGCGGCACGCAGCCGCCGGTGAGGTTGGTGCCCGCCGCGCGGGCGACGAAGGGGATATTTTCGTCCCGCAGTATGGCGACGAGAGGCGCTATTTTGTCCGGGCTGTCAACGAAAATCACCGCTTCCGGCCTGGCGCGGCCAAGCCCTGAATCATAGGAGTGCAGCGCCAGCGTGCAGTTGTCGGTGCGGACGTTGCCGCGGCCCGCGGCGGCGGTTATCTTCTCCCGGACTTTCTCAAAACGGTTTTTAGAGAACATTGTCAGCCATCCAAAATACGGCGCGCGGCCCGGCCGGCGCGCGGGCGGGAGCGGTGGAAAATCCTACTCCGGCTTGAGCTTGGCGGTGAAGTGCGCAAGCACCGGCGGCGCGTCCACTATTTTAAGGCCGCGGATTTTGTTCCTGCGTTTGGCTATTTCGCCGAAAATCTCTATCGCCAGGTCTATGTGGCTTTGCGTGTAGACGCGGCGCGGCACCGCTATGCGCACAAGCTCCATCGGCGCGGGCAGGAAATCGCCGTTGTCGTCGCGGCGGCCGAACATCAGCGTGCCGATTTCGACGGTCCTCATGCCGCCTTCCAGATAAAGCTCGCAGACCAAAGACTGCGCCGGGAATTTCTCCGAAGGCAGATTCGGCAGGAAACGTTTGACGTCAACATATACCGCGTGCCCGCCGGGGGGCTCTATTATAGGCACGCCGTGCCTGCGCAATCCCTCGCCGAAATATTCTATGGAGCGCACGCGGTAGGCCAGATAGTTTTCGTCGAGCACTTCGCGCAGCCCTACCGCCAGCGCTTCCAGGTCCCGCCCCGCGAGGCCGCCATAGGTGGGAAAGCCTTCGCCGAGTATGAGAATCTGGCGGGCGCGCGCGGCCCATTTCTGGTCTTTGAGTGCAAGAAAGCCGCCGATGTTCACAAGCGCGTCCTTTTTGGAGCTCATCATGCAGCCTTCGGCGTATTTGAACATTTCATGCGCGATGTCTTTCACCGGCGTTCCGGCATATTCCTTTTCGCGCTGCTTGATGAACCAGGCGTTTTCGGCGAAGCGCGCCATGTCCAGAAACACCGGTATGCCGTGCGCCGCGCAGATTTTGTGGACCTCGCGCAGGTTTTCCATCGAAACCGGCTGCCCGCCCAGCGAGTTGTTGGTGATGGTCATCACGCACAGCGGGATATTTTCCGGGCCGCGCTCTTTTATGGTTTCCTTGAGCGCCGTGATATTCATATTGCCTTTGAAGGGGGCCGGCTTGTCGAATTCGAGCGCGCCTTTTACGGGAAGGTCTATAGCTTCCGCGCCGTTGGCTTCGACGTTGGCGCGCGTGGTGTCGAAATGCGAGTTGGAGACTATCGCCTTTCCCGGCCCGCCGATGAATGAAAACAATATCCTCTCCGCCGCGCGGCCCTGGTGGACTGGGATTATCTCGTCGTAACCCGTCAGCTCGCGGACGGCGGCCTCGAAATTGTAGAAGCTTTTAGCGCCGGCATAGGACTCGTCGCCGCGCATTATGGCCGACCACTGCTCCGCCGACATGGCGCCGGTGCCGCTGTCGGTCAGGAAATCGAGCAGAACTTTATCCGCCGGAATGTTGAAAACATTGTAAAAAGCTTTGGAAAGAACCTCCTCGCGCTCTTTTCTGGAGGTAAATCCCAGCGGCTCCACGGTTTTTATCCGGTGCGGCTCTATGATGGTTTTCCATTTCCAGTCTGCGGGTGTGGTGTACATTTTTCTCTCCGTTAAATCTGCCCTGTTGAAACGCCGCGGCGGCGCAATCCGGTTTTGCCCGCGGCTACGCAAACATTATAGGAAAAATATGCCGCGCGGGGTTGAATAGTTGGGCTCAAGAATGTTTAACTGAAATGCAGGCAAATAACAAGATGGCAAAACATTCTGAGCTCAAAATAACGGCGGTGCTGGTTTGCGCGCTCGCGCTGGCGGGCTGCGGCAATTCGGTCAAAAACGCGGGCACGGCGCGCGGCAGGGACATCATCTGTTTCGGCGACAGCCTGACGGCCGGCCGGGGCGCCGCCGCCGGAGAGGATTATCCGTCCGCGCTGCGGCGGCTGTCGCCCCGTCCGGTGGTGAACGCCGGCGTTTCCGGCCAGACTTCCGCCGAGGGCCTTGCGCGGCTGGAACGCGATGTGCTGTCCAAGCGCCCTTATATGGTGATAATCGAATTCGGCGGCAACGATTTCCGCTGCGGCGAGCCTTTCAGCGCCACTGTCGCCAATGTGGAGCAGATGATTCTCGCCGTGCAGCGCGCCGGCGCGATAGCCGTGGTGGCCGACACGGGGGGGAGCGTTTTCCTCTCGCGCTACAGCGCGGAATTCGCGCGGCTGGCGCGCAGGCGCAGGGCGGTGTTCGTGCCGGCGATTATGGGCGATATAATTGACAAGCCGGAATACATGTCCGACGCGTTCCACCCAAACGCGCGGGGCTACAGGCTTATCGCGGAGAAGATTCACAAAAAAGCAAAAAAGTATTTCTGACGCCGGACGCATTTGGTATAATAAAAACAGGCAACGCGGGCGTGGTTCAATGGTAGAACACGACCTTGCCAAGGTTGAGACGTGGGTTCGATTCCCATCGCCCGCTCCAGATTCCAGACGAAAAACTCCGGCTTTCCGCCGGAGTTTTTATTTAACACTGGACGATAGATTTAACCCTGAAATCGCAGTTGATAGCGAGAACCGAGACGAAAAAGGGCGAAGCGGATTCGGCGCAAAAAAGTGCGAGCAGGACTGTTGCCTGTAAGCGCTTTTTTGTGCCGGAGATGCGAAGCCGTTTTTCATCGAATTCCGCTACTCAACTACAATTTCTGGGGTTGCCTACCTTGCGCAACCGCTGGCAATAAAATCTGCAGGGGCATTAGGTGTCATCTTTTTTGCTGAATCTTTTTTGCTGAATAATTTTTCGATGCATGCCCGCTGTTTGGCAAAAATTCAAATCCCGTCGTTCCTGCATTACAGGTATTCCTGACAGCTTTTTGTGCCTGTCCTATGCACTACATATTTTTTTGACAAACTAATCCTAAAGTTATACCCTTTTGTTCCGGTTGGGGTTTCCTCGCAACGCTTACGTCATCTGGTCTATGAAATGTTCCGCATGTTTTGTGCGCATGCGCATGTTTCTTTTCGTGCGGTGGCGTATAACTGGGTAAACAACTATTTTTGGAGAGGTATTTTGCATGAAAATTGAAATGTTTTTTGCGGTGGTATTGGTTGGCGGACTATTCGTTGCTAAGGCTGGTACTGCTTCCGCCGGTATTTCCGAAAAACTACCCATTGCTGCGCCGTCTGCAAAAGGCGTATGTCAGGACGATGTTTCCACGTTTTGCAAGGACATAAAACCGGGAGGCATCAGTGTTTGCCTTCAAGATAATCTGGATAAACTTTCAGACGGATGCAAAGCGCAAATAATTCAGCGCATTCCCTGCCGCGTCGAGCAGGACAAAGTATGCCCCGGCCTTACCGGCGGGAAACTTGCGAAATGCATGAAGGCCAACAAAGATAAATTCTCTGCCAATTGCAAAACCGGCGGCGGGTTCAGGGCGGGGACATACCGCCAGTTCATAAAAATCTGCATTCCAGACGCCAAAAGACTGTGCAAAGCGGTAATCCCCGGCGACCCGTTGATGTTGCCGTGTCTGCGCGCGCATCAATCCGAACTGTCCGCCGCCTGCAAAGCGGTCATTCCCCAGGAGGAGCTTAGATGAAACTGTTTCTCGCAAGCCTTGTTTTGAGCGCAGCAACTTGCGGCGCGCTGGCGCAAACCTCCGCCATCATGATACCCGCGGTCTCCACCTCCGCCGCCACGACCGCCGAACAGAAAGCGCGCGCCGCAAAAAACCTCGCGGCGATGAAGGCGATGGTGTCCGGCATTCGTAAATCCAAGCTGGCCGCATCCGCTAAAACCGCCGGAACGGCGGTCAAGACCTCCAAGACGGTAACCACAATCAGCAAGTCCGCTGTCCGCCGTAAATAAAATGCAATCTTTTTTTGTTGCCAGCCTGCTGAGCTTGCTGTCCCTCTCTGCGGCAATTGCGCAGACATCCGTGCCGCAAGGCGCCGCCGCCCAAACCGGTCCGGCGCAGAAAATGCGTGATTATTATAAGGCCGATGCGGCAGAGTTCAAAGCGATGCAGGAAAAGCAATCGGCTGACTTGAAGCAAATCCTCACCCAGATGCAAACTCTGGAAGCTGACCTGAAAAAACTTCGCACCGCCAACCGTCAGGCATTACATGTTATGCGTGCAAACCGTTTTGGAAGCGGAGGCGGCGCGGCAGCAATCACCCCGTCGAGCGCGCCCGTAGGCGCACTATTTGCCGTCACGGGCTCCAGCTTCGGCGCTTCCGCCAGTACAGGCACGGTCGTCTTGATTGGCGGAACAACGGCGAGCATGATACTCTGGACGGATTCCCGAATACAAGGCACGCTGCCTTATCTGACCACCGGGCAATACCCTGTGGTTGTCAAGCGCTCTATCGGGAACACTATCGCGCAGACCTATATAACCATCGTCGCGCCGTCGATAACCGCGGCAAGCCCGCAGACCGCCGAGGCGGGCGGCGCGTTCACGCTGACCGGCACGGCATTCGGCAGCTACAGCGGCGGACAGCTCAACGGCAAACCCGCCGCGCGCGTTATGCTGGACGGTTCCGCCGTCTGCGCGTTAAGCTCGTGGACAGACAACCAAATCAGGGGCATCATCCCCGACGATATCGCCGCGGGGCCGCATACATTCACGGTCGTGCGCGAAGCTATCGGCGGTTCGCAGGCTTCCAACGCCGCCGGTTTCACGACAGGCGGCAGCGCCTCCGTTGCGCGAACGTTAGCCTCCGCGAGCAACAGTTATGACCCCGCCGCCGGACTATTGCTGCCCGCAAGCTGGGGCGGCACCGTCGAATCCGCCAGCCGCGCGGCGGTCAGCTTAGCCGCAAATGCGATGGCAAGCGATACCCTTATTTCAATCGCCACCGCCGCGCTGTCGCAAGACGAAGCCGCGCTGATGCTGCAAAGCGAAAATAAAATGTATCTCAAGCCGGTGAGTCAAGCTGTCAGCTTCGGCCCGGAAAGCCTTGCGTTGGCCTCCCCCGCCACGCTCACCATCCCGTTCGACCGCGCCCAAATCCCGTACGGCAAAACCGAGCGCGACTTGGCGGCATACAAATGGGATGACGCCGAGCATACATGGCAAAAGGTTGCCTCCACGCTCAAAAACGGGCGGCTGGTCGCGCAGACGCAGCAACTATCGTTGTATCAGGCGATGGTGCAGGGCGTCAACCAGGCTGCAAGCACGGCGTTTGCGCTGCGCCAGTTTTACGTCTACCCGAACCCCGCCAAAAACGGCAACAGCCCGAAACTGCATCTCGAATGCGGCGTAGGCGACGGTTTCGATGTGCGCATCTACGACGTCGCCGGCGAGCTGCGTCACAGCGCGCATTTTGATGGCCCGCCGCAACTCGGCACGGAATATTATTACGAATACACATGGGACATGAACGGCGCGGGTTCCGGCGTCTACACCGCCGTGATGGAAGCGCACAAGGCGGGCGAAGGCAACATCCGGGCAAAAAAGAAATTTGCAATCGTAAGGTGAGACGATGAAAAACTATACGCGACTGACACTGCTTGCAGCAATCCCGGTTTTATGCGCCCCCGTTTATGCGGCGACCACAGGCTCGGCGTTCCTTAAAATCGCGCCCGGCGCGCGCGAGCAGGGCATGGCGAACGCGGTAACGGCAGCGGGCGGCAGCCTGCAATCGTTATACGCCAACCCCGCCGGAATGGCAACCGTGGAAGGCACGGAAGCCGCGGTATCGCACGTCGAACTAGCGCAGGAAAACAAGCTCGAAAACATAACCTTCGGCCACGCCGCGTTCGGCGGACGACTGGCTTACGGATTAACCTACGTCCATTACGGCGACCTCGACGGACGCGATTTAACCGGCGCGCAAACCGGCAGTTTCGCCGCCTACGACGCGGCGTTGCAACTGGCGTATGCGCGCAACTTCGGCAACCTGTCCGTAGGCGGCGCGTTGAAAGCCGTGCGCAACAAAATAGAAACCGAATGCGGCGACGGCTTCGGCTTCGACGCCGGCGCGATTTACAATTTCGAGAAGTTCAAGCTGGGCGCGGCGATAGTGAACGCCGGCAAATCCGGCAAAGTAGGCGCGCTGTACGAAAACCTGCCCGCCACAGCCGCCATAGGCGCGGCAACGACAATAAAAACCGTAACCGTCTCAGCCGACTACAAACGCAACCTCCCCGAAAACCGCACCACGCTGGCAGCCGGTGCGGAAGCAAAACTAATCCCCCTGTTCACAATCCGCGCCGGTTACAGCAGGGACATCACAAACAAGGACACCGTCCCGTCGGACAACCTGTTAGGCCTAAGCGCCGGCTTCGGCCTCGCGCTGGGCAAACTAACCCTAGACTACGCCTACACCTCCCAAGGCGAACTGGGCAACAACCATAGATTCACCTTGGGAGCGAAGTTTTAGAGGATAAAGCAATATGGATAAACGGATGAAGCCAGTTCTTTACGCAGTCTTGTTATGCGCGGCCCTGTCCGGCGCGGCAGCGGCACAGACAAGCAGTACCAGCACAATCGTCGCCCAAAGCACTATGTCTGTTAATATATCTTCAACTTCTGTAGCAGGCTTAACGGGACAGCAGCAAGCCGACGAGCGCAAGTTAAGTGAACAGATAACCGCTTTGCGAAAAGAGTATCGGAAGATGCTTTTTACTCATTCTAACGAGATTGCTGCTCTGCAGGCGAAACAGCGCGCGCGGCACAATGCATATTGCGCAACGCACCGCGATATATGCAAGGCAGCAGCGAAAGTAAAAACTCCGGTCATGAAAAAATGACCGCATACATGCCAACAGAGGTTGTATGTTAAACGTGTTTTCAGAAGCAAAGTTTAAGCATTTTAGCCATGCATTGAGGGGCATATGATTAATCTTTTGGCGATGCTGGGATTAATGTTGCTGACGGTTGAAACTATCACCGCTCAACCTCAGGAGAAACGCCGGATACCGCCTGTGGCAGTAAAAAGCGCGACTGGTACAGCTGCCGCAACAACAGGTAATGCGGTGCAGACTGCCGGGGTGGTGGTGCTTTCTACAGGTACAGGGGCTAACATTGTGGGCACGGGAGCCAGCACGGCAACTGCGCAACTTGAACTTTCCACCTCAACGCTGGATTTTTCGGGTGTGGACGAGAAGGATAAACCCGTTGTAAGCGGGTATATCGGAGCTATTTTTGACTATATTTCCGGGAAATTGCAGGCTACCGATATCAAAAGCCCTGATGAAAGGAAAGGGTTGATAACCCTGAGCGACAGGCAGCAGTTGACCGCAGTGCGGATTATTCTTGCCACCGTGCCGGAATCTGTGTGGAAAAGCGAAGCTTATTTCGCCTATCCGGCGGTTTTTGCTTCATCGCTTCTGTTCAATAGCTGGTTTGACTACTGTCGCGTGGAATTGGGCAACGAGGGATGCGTGAACAAAAAGATATTGCCCGCATTCAAGACTGAAAAAAACGGCAAACTTCGCGAGCATTTCTTAGCGGCGATAATTGATGCCAGAGTGGACACTAATCTTAAGGAAAGACGCCTTTTCACTAAAGAGACGGAAAACGCAATTGCGGACACAGTGCTGCCAGTAATTCACGACAGTAAAGAACCCTATTATTTGCGGGCACAGGCAGGTGACGTATGGGTGGAGTCTGAAAACCGTTGGAAGGTTCTTGAGAGCAATCTCAAGTTTTTTATGGAGAACGAACCCGCGTTGTTTTCGAGGGTATGCGGCTATGGCATCCCCAAAGGGTTTTTGCAAAACGAGCAGCTAAATGAAATGATGTTTAAGATATTGGAACATCCGCATAAATATCCTGCGGATGTTCTGGAGGGAGCGTATTTATTTTTTTTAGGAGGCGAGACACCTAAAGTTAGAGACATTGTTCATCGTACTCGATTTAAAAAAACGCTTAAAGATGAAAATGTGATTAGAATACTTCCTGCACAGAGCAGACACTGGAACGCGCATGGACTATTATTAGAAATAGAGCGCGACGAGCGCGAGGGCAAATACAAATGAACGATAAGGGGATTATCGTAAAATCCCTATACGGTGTTTTATTGCTTTGGTGCATATCTACCGGCGCGCGGGCGCAGATAGACGCTCCCGGATATCCCCTTGCTTCGGGGATATCCCAAACGCCGGCGCATATGGAAAGCGGCGATATCGTATACAGGCAACTGAACCCGGAAGTTCCGTATGGCGGCGGCACCGGTGTAAACAGGCTCCTTTCCGATGCGCTTGCGTCGTTCGGGGGTTATCATGTCGGGTTATATTTAGGTTTCGCGTACCCGAACCAAGCTACTAACGGGAACTCTGGCAAAGGCTTATCCTATGAATTCCTCAATCATTCCATCGCGGAAGAAATTAGCCGTGGTTATAATACGACCAATTTAGGACTATTTCATGAAGCATCGCCATGGGTGGGCGCCTTCGACGGCGCGGGGAATTTAATCAATGCCTGCGGCGCGAATCGCGAAACGCAACCCAATCCTGCCGAGGAGGCGATTCATGCGTAATTTTATGGCTGTATTTGGTTTGGCTTGCTTAATCTGCAACAGCGCGGCGTTTGCGGCGGGAAATATCGGGCCGGCTGCCGTTGGTGCGGGCGCGGGAACAGCGGTTTCAACAGTCGGGATTAGCGCACAGGAAGTAGCAGTTGCGAGCGCGGTTGCCGCGGCGATGAAGGTTTCCACGGCGACGCTGGATTTTTCAGGCGTGGATGAGAAAGACAAGCCTGTGGTAAGCGGGTATATACAGGCGGTTTTTGATTATTTCAAAGGGGAAAATAAACCTGTAAAACCTGCGCCCGATGCAAGCGGATTAAAACCTGTCAGTTTTACCGACAGACAGCAGTTCGCGGCGATGAGAGCGCTTGCTTCGACTATGACTGATGATGAATTTCATACCTCCAATTGGGCCACACCACACTTATTGCAACTTTTTGCACTTTCAAGCGTTTACCAAACTTGGGTTGGAATATGCAAAGCGACGCATGGTAACGAAAAGTGTGTGACTGAAAAAATTCTGCCCGCGTTCAAAAACATTAAGGATAATAAAATCCGCCATTTGCTGGTAACTTCCATTGGGCAGGTTAGACTAGACCAAGCTTCCGAAGGCGGTAAGAAATTTTCCGATAAATCAATTCGTTTGATTGCTGATGTGATGCGGCCTGAAATGGAGGACAAATCCAATCCATTATTTTTGCGGAAAGCAATAGGTAATACGTGGGCCCAGTCACTTTTTGATTGGTATACAGTGAAAAAAGGTCTTGAATATTTGGAGACGGACCCTGAAATGTTTTCTACGGTCAGTGGGGAATTTTATGTTTGGTTTGACTACTATAAGATGCCGCAAATCGCGGAGATAATGTATGGGATATTGGGAAACCCTCGTAAGTACCCTTCCGGGGTAGTAAGGGGCGCGTTTGGATTTGTCTGCTCGGACTCATGGCGTTTTAAAGGAGACAAGAACGGCGAACGTCGCGACAGAACCAAGAAGATACTAAAGGCACTGGGAGATGATGAGGACAAAGATGGAAGTATACTAAAAGCAGTTGGAAAATCCAGCAATAGTGCTGGTAACAAAGCACATGGCCTTTTGCTTGAAATTGAAGATGACGAAAAAGATGGAAAGTATAAATGAATAGAGGTATAAAACTTTTGTCAGCTTTCTTTTTCATTCTTTTGGCAAGATTGCCTGCACACGCTGATTCTTTGGCTATATACGTTCCGCCAATTGACAGCTATGGTCATCCCGCAAATATGGAAAGCGGTGATATAGTCTACAGGCGGTTGGCGGCAGTGGATTTTCTTCCTAATAATCCACTCGGCGCGTTAGTAGTTGATTCGCTCCAAGCGTATCATGCCGGAGTATATTTAGGTTTTGCATATCCGGAATCAGCGGTGACTGGCGACACCCATAAAGGTTTGTCCTATGCACTGCCCAACCATACCGTTGCCGAGGCTAATACGGAGGAGGCCGGCACGCATATCAGCCCGGGATTGTTCAGAATAAATTACCAGCAATTTAGGGATGCTGGTGCATGGGTTGGAGCGAAAAGGTGGCCTGATATTACAGCGGCGCAACGAAAGGCTGTTGTGGCTGGAACTACCGATATGGGTTGGGGGGAAGCGCAAACACAATTTGTCGGTATACCCAATATTTTAACAACAGCCATTGTGCGAAAAGACCGGAATCTTCCCGCAACTCCCGATAATATCAATGCCATCCGTTGCGATACTTACGTCGATATGGTCTATGCTCTTGCCGGTTTGCCAATTAGAGGTGATATCATAAACTTTTCCGACACATATAACACGCATATGATTGCAACAACAACAATCCATGTTGGTATTATTGAATACAAGATAAAGATACCGCTATTCCTGACCAAATGGAATCCTTATACACAATCTCATGAGCCGACACTTGGTGATGCCGCCGGTACAGCGCCCACCATTGAAATACAGGACAGCGCGGGGCATAAGCTGGCGGATAATGCGGAAGTGTCCGCGACTGACTTTAAGATATACGTCAACGACGGCGAATATGGTTCCGGCATCCGTTTGCTCGAGATATGGAAAGGCAACCCCGCAAACGCGGATTCAACGCTTGTAAAGAGCGTTTGGACCAATTTGATGCAAGGCACCACTTTCTATGATACGAACCACACATATCTTCCTATGGAATGGTACAGCGCCAGCTCGCCGTCGGGCTATCTGAACTACGGCAGATACTACGCCAGAGCCTTCGACAACGCGGGGAATTTCTCGCTGGGATGCGCTGTTTGCAACGCGATGCAACTTAAAGAGGAGACAATTTATGCGTAAGTTTTCAATAGCGGCAATGCTGGTTGCGATGCTGGCGATGGCGGCTGGAAACGCTTGGGCACAACAGGCCAAAGGGATGAAAGTTGCGCCAAAAAACAGTAAAGCGGCATCGCCAGCGATAAGCACGACCGCCCCTGTTGCAACCAGCACAGTTACAGCAATCGTAACGAGTACGGCTATACCGTCTGGCGATATTTCCACGACTACGGTTGCGCATGAGGAATTGAAACCGCTTAGCTTTATGGACCGGAAAACGTTTATTGGCATGAAACTTCTCGCCGCCACAATGACGGATGAGGAATTCATGTATGACAACTACAAGAATAAGCTCAGCACTTACATTACCCATTCAATGATGCGTAACACTTACGAGCTTTGGCTTATTAAATGCGAAGCGACGCTTGACAACGAACGGTGCGTGACTGACAAAATCCTGCCCGCGTTCAAGGCATTTCCCGACCGCAAAGTCCGGGCATTTTTAGCACGCTCGATTTACAGATTGCAGGAAGCAGAACGTTGGAATTTCTCGCAGAGGGCGCGCAGATTGATTATTGATACAATGTTCCCCGCCGTGCAGGACAAATCATTGCCTGCGTACTATCGGCGAGAGATTGCAGATGATTGGGTGTCGGCTATGAATACGTGGGACGATGTCAAAAGTGCAATTGAATATATGAAAAAGGACCCAGACGTTTTCGCAATGGAAGGAGGCATGTTTACTGGCAAATTTGAGAATCTTCACATTACGCAAATTGGGGATGTTATGTATGAAATACTGGAAACCCCCCATAAATACCCGGTTGGAGTTGTGCATGGTGCATTTGCGTTTGCAAATGCGGACTCATGTGATTTTCCTAATGATAAAAATGGCAAGCGTCGTGCTAGAGTGAAAAAGATTTTTCATCAACTCGCCGAAGATAAAAGCGAACTTATCAATGAAGCCATTGGTCCGTCTAGGCATGCGCAGGGTAATGCTGCATATGGTCTTTTGCTGGAAATAGAAGCCGATGAAAAACGCGGTAAATACAAATGAACAAATTTAGAACCTATCTTGCGGCATTAGTCCTGCTATTCTGGACTATGGCCGCAGCATTGTCTTCTGATGTATACGTCCCACCTATGGGCAGTTACGGCATGATAACCGAAGTCCCAATGATGCCCGGCGACGTGATTTACCGTGAGGAATCAGGTCTTCATAACCTTTTAGAAGGCGACACGCGGTTAAGCAAAATGCTTTATGCTCATTTTCAAAAATACCATCCGGGAATATATCTGGGTTTTGCATATCCCGATTCCGTGAATGCGGGCGATATTCGCAGAGGGTTGTCCTATACATTATCCAACCATGCCGTTGCCGAAGCGAACAGAGCCGGCTCGCCCGGCCCAAATATAAACGGTAATCCAGGATTGTTCATGCCGACTTATCAACAATTTCGTGATGCCGGTCCCTGGATTGGGGCGAAGACATGGAAGGTAAGTCTTTCGGCAAGCCAACGCAGGGCAATCATTGCAAGCGCGATAACTGATCACTGGCTCAACGTTTCTTATGTTGATGACCCTGAAAGCCAAGCAATCAAAGTAAAATCAGATGTTTCACTCCCGCTTATGTCTCCTGCAGGTGTCTCCCAAATCCGCGACGATACCTATGTTGAAATGGTTTATTCGCTGTCCGGCAACCTTGATATACAACAGGTGGTGCGGGTTCTCCCGCCCGCCACTGTGATGCCCTGTATATTAACCAACCCAGATGCGTACAACAACACGAAATGGAATGACGAACGAATGGATTATCTGGTCATTGACCTGTTAGTGCACAAAGTCGGCGGCGAAATTTTCAGGGGATTGCTGGATATAGCCAAGACCAAACTTGTATTGGTAACCGACAAAGTTGCAAGAATGATTGAGCAGTTAGATGCTGTCAACGATGTGAAAGATAAGCTGATAGCGCTTACCCGTTTGCAAACAGCAGCAAATCCATATATCCAGTATAACAGAAGTCAGCTTCTGAAAGCCGACTCCTGCGAAGCGCCCGCCATTGAAGTTCGGGACAGCGCGGGGCATAAGCTGGCTGATAACGCGGAAGTGTCCGCTACCAACTTTCAGATATACGTCAACGACGGCGAATATGGCTCCGGCATCCGTTTGCTCGAGATATGGAAAGGCAACCCCGCCAGCGCGGATTCAACGCTTGTAAAGAGCGTTTGGACCAATTTGATGCAAGGCACCACTTTCTATGATACAAGCCACACCTATCTTCCCATGGAATGGTACAGCGCCAGCTCGCCGTCGGGCTATCTGAACTACGGCAGATACTACGCCCGTGCCTTCGACAACGCGGGGAATTTCTCGCTGGGATGATATGTTTGCAACGCGATGCGACTTAAAGAGGAGGGAATCTATGCGTAGTTTTTCGAGAATGTCAATGCTGGCGGCGACGCTGGCTATGATAACTGGCAATATTTGGGCGCAACAGATTGACGAAATGGAAGCCGCACGGAAAAACAGCAAAGCGGCAGAGCCAGCGATAAGCACAACTGCCATTGTTGCAGCCAGCACCGCCATGACGATTATTGATATTTCCACCGCGACGCTGGATTTTTCCGGTGTGGATGAGAAAGACAGGCCCATTGTAGGCGGTTATTTGCAAGCTTTTTTCAACTACATGACCGGCAAGGAGGAAAAATCTGAACCGGACATTCAAAATAAAGCCATCACCTTAACGGATAAGCAACAATTTGCTGCCATGCAGGCACTGCTTTCAATTATTCCGGAAACTGCATTCGAACATGGCACAGAACAATACTTTACCAAACATCCCGTGCAGTTTGTCGAAGTTGTGACATTGCAACTGATGTATCAGTCGTGGTTCTTACAATGTCAGGAAAAACTTGGCAACGAAAAATGTGTGTTGGAAAAATTACTTCCTCTTTCCAAAAGTGCAAGAAATCCTCAACTTTGTAGATATATCATAGAATCAATAGGAAAAGCGCAGGAGAGTTATATTTCTAAAGCAAAAAAAGACTTTTCCGAAGAAATACTTTCGACGATAGCGGATACAATGTTGTCTATGTTTAAAAACAAAGCACTTCCGATGTATTTGCGCTCAGACATGGCTAATCTTTGGGCGCAAACGGAACCACACAGGGATGTGTTTTACCGAAACTTTGATTATCTGAAAACAGAACCCGATATATTTTCAGATGTGGGTCCTAATGGCATATATGGCCGTTTCTTGCACGGCAATATGCCCGAACTTGCCGATATGATGTTTGAGATTCTTGAAAATCCGCATAAATATCCTGCTGGGGTTTTACTGGGTGCAAGATACTTTTTTGGTAGTGACTCTTGGTACTTTCGGAATGATCGAAACGGCACGCGCCGTACCCGCTTGAAAAAAGTCTTAAAAACACTTGCGGAAGACAGGGATCACAAAATCGCCAAGTTATTTAACGACAAGAGATTACTGAGTCTCATCGAAAAAAACGAATTGATGGGAAGGTATAAGTGAAAAAATTCGCAGTCTTACTTCCAATGCTTTGTCTGATTTGTCTATTGCCATGCATGGTGTTGGCCAACTCACTGGGAATTTATGTTCGGGAAAAAGGGGACACAATACTTAATTCCAGACGGCGACGGCGCGAGCGAGGGGCCCGACAGTTCGGTTGTGTTCCGGCTTGCCACGCTGCCGCCGCATCTTAGGGCGGCAACGGCAACGCAGGGCGGCGGAAC
>Ga0074195_1001020_pt1 | contig 44503 bp, 39 predicted proteins | sample EPASupsiteHSE623_FD_64525 | JGI IMG/M metagenome (GOLD analysis project Ga0074195, IMG submission 64525) | Bioremediated contaminated groundwater from EPA Superfund site, New Mexico - Sample HSE6-23 | ecosystem: Environmental > Aquatic > Deep subsurface > Groundwater > Contaminated ...
AATAGCCGTTTATTATGCAGAGTCATAAGGGTTGAAAATCGCTTCGCTACAGCGACTTCAACCCTTTACTCTACATAACAACTTACCGAACATAATAACGATTATGTTGAGCTCGACATAATCGATATTTTTTATAATAGAAAAATTAAAGTCCACGAAAAATCTACAGTTTTCCGCCAAGGGGAAGATATGCCTTTTTCGTGGACTGAGGTGGGGTTCATAATGGACTGCCCAGAAGGAGTCACTTTAAGAATTAATTTAACATCAGAGAAAAAAATAATAGTTGAATAAGATTTTAAGGATAGTTAATAAGTAATAGGTGATTGAAAGACCAATTACCAACTTAACACATTGAAGGTTGTAAAAATAAATACCACCTATCCGAAAAATACTTTGCGAATGCAAAACTCGGATTGTAGTAATTATACTGGTGTGTTAAAATCAAAATAGTGTAATATGGAAAAAATACAGGAGAGGTGTTGCTATATGGCGATCAGCTATAACAAGCTTTGGAAGCTGCTGATAGATAACCACATGAAGAAAAAAGATCTCAAAGAAAAAGCTGAGCTAAGTACAGCAACGATGGCTAAGCTCGGGAAAAATGAATCAGTTTCACTGGATGTTTTGGTACGAATTTGTGTAGTGCTGAATTGTGAAATAGGTGATGTGGTTGAGATTGTTAAGGACAAAAAAGAATAGATTTTTTGAATCATTGATATTGAATTGCAAATTGTTGAAATAGTTTATGGAGGATATGAGATGGAGAAATACAGTTCAGGTCTTGTGTCAGAGTCCTTTTGGTTTATAGAGTTTAGGAAAATTATTAAACTCAAATATGACGGAAAGATATGGGATGAAATAAAAGACTTATGCTTAGTTGATAATCTTCTTGGTATTTCCAAGGATTATAGAGCAAAGCGGAATTATGGATATCTAAAAAATAGAATAGATACACTTGATGATGGCTTGATAGAGCTATTCATTCATGCTGACTTGAATACTCAGAAAATTATTAATCTAATTGCCGTAGCAAAAAAGAATAGGCTATTCTATGAGTTCCTTTATGAGGTATATCGTGAAAAAGTTCAGTTAGGAGCACCTGTCCTAATAGATAGTGATATCAGCATCTTCTATAAAAACAAACAAAGCCAAGATGACGATATGAGCACTTGGACAGATGTTACACTTCGAAGGCTTAGAAGTACATACATGAATTTTTTGACGGATGCAGGTCTTTTAACTGTCAGTGGTAAAGAGAAAAGAATAACCCCTCCCATTTTGGATATAACGCTTGAAAACTACCTGAAAGATAATGGTGATAATCAAATGATTAAAGCCATCACGGGGGTGAACTGATGATCGAATTAGAAAACAGATTGAACAAGCTTGAGGAAAAGATTAAGCAGCCTAACTTCAAAAAAAACAAAGGGCTAGGAAATGAAGTTGGATATTATGTGTTCGATTATCCAGCAGAATATGAATTGTTGGTAAGAGAGCGTATTGAATACCTTGCTTCAAAATATGAAAACGAGAATCATGATTTCCGAATTGTTGTCTATGATCTGTACGACATCATTATAGACAATTTGATCCGAGAAGGCTTCTTGGAGATATGCATGGACTTTGAGAAATCAAAAGGTTTTTCTGAAATAACCAAAGCAGTTAATGAAATGCTGAGAATGGAAGAAGACAATCAGAGTAATGAAATCTTGGCCCATATTAAGAACAACACACCTAGCAATTCTATTGTGTTTTTAAAGGGTGTAGGAAAGTGTTTCCCAATGCTGCGGTCCCATAAAATTTTGAACAATCTGCATCAATTTATTGATGATGTACCGGTTATTATGTTTTTCCCTGGAAAGTATGATGGTCAATCCTTAATGCTTTTCTCAGAAATCAAAGACGATAATTACTACAGAGCATTCAAGCTCGTAGATTAAGGGGTAGAAGACTATGTATGTAAAAAATATGTTTGCGAAAGCGATTGACAGAGATATTAAAGGTGTTATTAAAGTTGGACAAGGCGATGATGAAAATGTAAGGCAAGAGCTTGAAGAATATGTTGTAACTAGAGAGTTGCAAAAGCACTTCGCTGATTTTTTCTCAAGCTATAAGAAAGGTATAACCGGCAATACAGACAAAATGGGTGTTTGGATCTCGGGTTTCTTTGGAAGCGGTAAATCGCACTTCTTAAAAATACTTTCTTATCTATTGGAAAACAGAGTTGTCGATGGAAAAACTGCACTTGAATATTTTATAGAAGACAGAAAAATAAAGGATGAAATGGTACTTGCAGATATGAGATTGGCTGCAAATGTATCAAGTGACATTATCCTGTTTAATATAGACTCTAAAAGCGGCATGGCAGATGCGCAAAACAACAAAGAAGCAATTCTTTCTGTGTTCCTCAAAGTGTTTAATCAGCATCTTGGATTTTATGGTGCAAACCCGTTTCTGGCAGACCTTGAAAGGCATCTATCTGACGAAGGGAAGTATGAAGCGTTTAAAAGTACTTTTGCTGAAATCAGAGGGAAGGAATGGGAATTATCAAGACATCAGTTTAGGTTTGTACAAGATCAAGTAGTCAAAACCTTAGTGAAAATCGGCTATATGAGTGAAGATGCCGCTAAGAATTGGTGCGAAAGCTCTACGGGAGCTTATAACATTGATGTAGCAACCTTTGCCAATATGGTGAAACATTACATCGACAAGAAAGGAAACAACCATCATGTGGTTTTCCTTGTCGATGAAATCGGTCAGTACATTGGTGAAGACTCAAAGCTAATGCTAAATCTTCAAACAGTTACTGAGGATTTGGGTTCTGCATGTGGTGGCAAAGCTTGGGTAGTAGTAACGAGCCAACAAGACATTGATAGTATCACGAAAACAAAAGGAAATGACTTTTCGAAGATTCAAGGCAGGTTTGATACAAGACTGTCACTTTCATCTGCGAATGTTGATGAAGTAATTCGAAAAAGAATTCTCGAGAAAACTGAAAGCGGAAGACAGACACTAGGTCTCCTCTATGATGAAAAAGATACGATAATTAAAAACCTGATTTTATTCAATGATGGCATCGAAAAGAAGCTCTACTCTGATAGGGTTAATTTCTCTGCAGTTTATCCTTTTGTTCCATATCAGTTTAATCTACTTGCAAGCGTACTTACTTCGATTAGAACACATGGTGCCAGCGGAAAACATTTAGCTGAAGGCGAGCGTTCTATGCTTGCTCTGTTCAAAGAATCTGCAGTTAGAATCATGGATAAGGCTGAAGGTACCATTGTGCCATTCAATATGTTCTATGATGCACTTGAGCAGTTCTTGGATCACAGTCATAAAGGGGTCATTATCCGTGCATATGATAATGAATATTTAAATCCAGATAAAGCAGAGGAGTGCTTCGATGTAAATGTACTTAAAACACTTTTCATGATTAAGTATGTCAAAGAAGTTGTTGCAAACCTTGAGAACATCACAAGCTTGATGGTTTCCAGTATTGATGATGATAGAATTGCTTTAAAGAATAAAGTCGAAGAAGCTTTAAAACGACTTGTAAGACAAACCTTGATCCAAAAAAATGGAGAAATCTATGTATTTCTTACTGATGAAGAACAAGAAATCAATAGAGAAATCGAAAGTCAAAATGTTGAAATTTCTGAAGTTGTCGGGAAGATATCAGAGTTAATTTTTGATGGGCTTTATGATGAGAAGAAATACCGATATCCAGCTTTTAATGGTCGCTATACTTTTGGGTTCAATCAATTTGTAGATGACAGGCCATATAAGGCAAATCAAAACTTTGAAATTTCGCTTAAGATACTGACTCCAAATTATGAAATGGGAACAGATGAAACCACACTTAGACTGATGAGTGGACAAAGTAAAAGTGTTATTGTAGTACTTCCAGATGACAAGGCGTTTATTGATGAAATCAGAAGTTCGTTGAAAATTGAAAAGTATTTGAAACTAAACACATCAAATGCGATTCCTAAACATATGGAAATCAGAGAGATGAAGAAAATTGAGATGCAGGATAGAAAATCTAATGCGCAGATTTTCCTTGAGCAGTCACTTAGAAACTCTGATATCTATTCAAATGGAGATAAACTACCTATTGGTGCTAAGGATATCACAGCACGTATCAACGAAGCCATGGGCAAATTAGTCAATACGACCTTCCATAAGCTGTCTTACATAGATTCGCCAATGGGAGAAGCTAATATTCGTTCGGTTCTTAAAGGAACAAATAGCAGCCAAATTTCACTTGAAGGTACCTCACAAACTCCAAACCGACTTGCACTGAATGATGTCCTTGATTTTATCAGTATGAATTCGGTACGACATGCAAAAACTTCAATGAAGTCTATTATGGAGCGTTTTACAAAACCGCCGTATGGATTCATTGAAGATGATGTTCAGTGGCTCATCGCCAAGTTATTTAAAGATGGTGATGTTGCTTTCTTTGTGAACAATGATGTGGTTACGCTTTTGACTAAATCTGAAGATGAAGTGTATCGCTACCTAAGCCGTAAGGAATATCTTGAAAAACTGCTTACAGAAATAAGAGAGAAAGCAAACGACAAACAGAAAAAAGCGGTAAGAGACGTAATGAAGGAACTCTTCAATATCACACCTTCAAGTGATGAAGATGATGCGATTCTTAAAAGCTTCCAACAGTACGCGTTGCACCTGAAGAATGATTTAGAAAAACTTGAAATCCACTATAAAAACGAATCAACCTATCCGGGTAAGAGTGTCGTTAAAGAAGGTAAAGCATTACTTTTAAACTTACTAGACATCCAATATTCAGCTGAGTTCTTCAAAACCGTGGACGAAAAGCAAGATCTACTATTAGATTTCGCTGAAGACTATGAACCGATTAAAGCCTTCTTTAAAGGGGATCAAATTGATATTTGGAACCGAAGCCTTAAGTTAATTAAGATTTACGATGATAGTAAGACGTTCATAGTAAATGGCGAGATAGAAGCGGTTGTTGAAGAAGTTAAAAGCATCATGAAGAAATCTACTCCGTTCGGTGAAATCAGAAAGATTCCTGAGTTGCTGGATCGCTACACGGAGCTATATAGCAGCATGTTGACCGAGATGGAGAAGCCGATTTTTGCTGCCATAAAAGAAGCACGCCAAAGAGTCTTTGAAGATCTGGAGTCAAAGGAATGTAAAGAATCTTTCTTAAAGAAAGTTGCAGAACGCTTTGATGAGCTACATAAAAAGGCTGAATCCTGCAATAATGTGGCAACACTGCAGAACATTAAAGTTGAAGCAGATGCACTAAAGGTACGTCTGCTAAATGAGATAGGTGAAGAAGAAGCTAGAATAATTGCAGCAAGAAAACCAATAATTCCTGTAGTTCCTCCGACTGGTGGTGTAGTTGATCCTCCTGGAACTTACGAATTGCCTAAAGTCAAAAAACAAAAGACTGTCAGCATTAAAACAATTAATACAGAAGCAACTTGGAGAATTGAGACTGAAGCGGATGTAGAGAGATATGTAGACGCACTCAAAGCAAAATTGAAGCAACGGATTCAAGACGATATCATTCTAAACATAGAGTTTTAGTGGAGGGGCAATATGAATAAAACAGCAATTAAAAACTTCGCAGTGTGGGCAAGACGAAAACTCATTAGCGAAATCACATATAAAGCAGGACTTATTGGAATTACGGAAAAGGGCATCTCAAAGCCCCTTTCCATGTCCACTGACAATATTCAGTTTTTTGATATCGGAACCGGAAAACCCACTGAAATCTCAGATCATGAGATTAAGCAAAGAGAAGCTCTGATTAACCGGATCAAAGATAAAGAGAGTACGTCTGACTATAAAACTGCTTTTCAACTTGTAATTGAAGAAGTAGCGTATACGTGGTTTAACCGTTTGATTGCAATTCGGTTTATGGAAGTTAATGACTACTTGCCATCACGAATTAGAGTACTTTCAAGTGAAACAGCTGGCAAGTCTGAGCCAGATATGGTAACGACGCCATTCGATACAGATATGGTTTTCTCAGCATATGAAAAAGACAGAATCATGCAGCTTAAGCACGAAAATGAGCTGAATGAGATTTTCCGTATGCTATTTATTAAGCAATGCAATAAGTTGAACGAAGTATTGCCAGAGCTGTTTGAGAAGACTGCTGATTACACTGAGCTGCTTTTGACTATTTCATTCACGGACAGTGATGGAATGGTTAGCCATCTTGTAAATGATATCGATGAAAAAGATTTTACAGAGGCAGTCGAAATTATAGGTTGGATGTACCAATACTACAATGAAGAGCGAAAGAACGAAGTTATAAATATATACAAAGGCACTATAAAAAAAGAGGATATTCCAGCTGCTACTCAGTTATTTACAACAGACTGGGTTGTTCGTTACATGGTGGATAACTCATTAGGACGTTATTGGATTGAAAGAAATCCTCAGAGCAAGCTCAAAGAAAAGCTCCAGTACTTTGTAACCCCTAAAGATGGGCAAATCCATTTTGTGAATGAAAAGGTTTCTCCAGAGGAACTCACATTTTTCGATCCTTGCATGGGTAGTGGTCATATTCTTGTTTATGCTTTTGATGTTTTGATGGAAATATATAGAGAATGCGGTTTTGTTGATCGAGATGCGGCTCAAGCGATTATTGAGAACAACATATTTGGCTTAGATATAGATAATCGAGCTTACCAGCTTGCTTATTTTGCTGTGATGATGAAGGCCAGAAGCTATGATAGAAGATTCTTTACAAGAGCAATCGGACCCAATGTTCTGGCAATTAATGAAACAAACAATATATCAAAATTCACATGTGATGGTATCACAAATGATAAGGAACAAAATAAAATTGGTGAATACTTAATTCACGTATATAAGCATGCCAAAGAAATTGGTAGCTTAATTTCTGTTGATAAGCATGATTACAAGTCATTCTTAACATATCTTGACAACTGTAGCTTATCTGGCCAACTCACTATGGAAAGCGATCACTGGCTTAGAGTTGTCATGCCAGAAATGAAGAGGTTGGCAAAGCAAGCATCAATTATGTCAGAAAAGTATGCTGTCGTATGTACAAATCCACCTTACATGAATAAGTTAGAAGGGCAACTTAAAAAGTTTGTAATAGATGAATACAAGCCATATAGTGGGGATTTATTCTCTGTATTTATGTACAAGAATTTTGAATACTGTAAACCAAATGGATACTCTGCTTTTATGACGCCATTTGTATGGATGTTTATAAAGACTTACGAGCAATTAAGGGAGTATATTATTAAGAATAAGTCAATCACAACACTTGTACAAATGGAATATTCGGCATTTGAGGAAGCCACAGTACCGATTTGCTCCTTTATCTTGAAAAATGGTAATGAGATTACAAAAGGATTGTACTTCAAACTTTCTGAATTTAAAGGTGGAATGGCAGTACAAAGGGAAAAAGTAGTTGAAGCATTATTTGATAAAAATTGTGGGTATTTTTATGAGTCAAGCGAAGAAGACTTCTCCGAAATTCCTGGTATGCCTATTGCTTACTGGGTCAGTAAGAATATACAGAATGCATTCATGAATGGGAGACTTCTCTCGGATCTTGCATCTCCCAAACAGGGGATGGCAACAGCTGATAATAATAGATTTGTGAGAAAGTGGTATGAAACGGAAATAAGTAAAATTTCATTTAATCAAGGGCTCTATTTTAAATGGTATCCATACAATAATGGTGGTGGTTACAGGAAGTGGTATGGTTATAATACTGATGTCGTAAATTGGGAAAACGAGGGCAAAGAAATCAAGTCTTTTTCGAATGCATATGTTAGAAATGAAAGAGATTATTTCAAGCAAGGAATTACTTGGAATGCAATTACTAGTAGTGATGTTTCTGTAAGGTTCTTTGGTGAAGGATTTATTTTTTCAAATGCAGGCATGGCGATTTTTTCAAATGAAACCAACTTAATTCATCTGATTTCGTTGATTAATTCGACTGTAGCAAAAGAGATACTAAAAGTCATAAGTCCTACATTAAATTATAATGCTGGAGATATGTGCAACATTCCAGTAATTTTTGATGAGAATAAAAACCAACATATTAATAAAATTACAAAAGAGTGTATTGAAATGTCAAAACAAGATTGGGATTCTTACGAACTGTCATGGGATTTTAAAAAACACCCGCTGATTAGAGATAGCAATATGCAAGATGCATTTTTGAGCTGGCAAGGTGAGGCGGATAGACGTTTTAATCAACTAAAAACTAATGAAGAGGAATTAAATCACATTTTTATTCAAATCTATGATTTGATAGGTGAACTTAACCAAGAAATTAGAGAAGAAGATGTGACAGTGAGAAAAGCAGATTTGCAAATTGATGTTAAAAGCTTTATTTCCTATGCTGTTGGTTGCATGTTTGGGAGATATTCCCTTGATGTAGATGGCGTTGCTTACGCTGGAGGTTTTTGGGACAACTCAAGGTATCAAAAATTTATACCAGATAGGGATAATTGTATTCCAATTACTGATGAGGAGTATTTTGGTGATGACATTACAGGTCGTTTTGTTGAATTTGTTAAGTGTGTATATGGTTCAGAGGGTCTAGAAAAAAATCTTGAGTTTATTGCAAATGCGCTTGGTAACAAAGGGGACACTCCGAGAGAGATAATTCGCAACTATTTTGTAAAAGATTTTTATAAGGATCATGTAAAGATATATCAAAAGCGTCCGATTTACTGGCTTTATGATAGTGGGAAACAAGATGGATTCAAGGCACTTGTTTACATGCACCGCTATACGCCTGATACAACAGGTATTGTTCGTGTAGATTATCTACACAAAATGCAAAAAATCTATATGAGTGAAATTGATCGTATGAAAGAAATGGCGGAAAACAGTAAGAATGCAAGAGAAGTTGCTCAAGCTGAAAAGAGAAGAGAAAAACTTATAAAGCAGCTAAAAGAAACCAAGGATTACGATGAGAAAATTGCTCACCTTGCTTTAAGTCGTATTGCAATTGATTTGGATGACGGTGTAAAAGTGAACTATGAGAAGGTTCAAACGGGGCAGGATGGCAAAAAATTAGATATTCTCGCAAAGATTTAAAGGGGGGATAACATGATTTTTGTTAGTCATGCTTGGCAGAGCGGTAAACCGGATCCAATAGTTTTGCAGTTTGTTGATTTCTTAAGAAAAAATGGTTATCAAGCAGAGTGTGATGTCTTATATCAACAACAAAAGACAGCTATTCATTTTACAGAAATGATGGCTGATGCACTAAGAAAAGCCGAAAAAACAATCATTGTACTGTCCGAAAATTACAAAACAAGGGCTGACAATTATCAAGGAGGAGTCGGTACTGAGTATAGATATATCATCGATGATTTTTCCAATAATGAAAATAGATACATTTTAGTTTCTTTTGATGGGAGAAGTCAAAAGGTTGTACCCGATTTCCTAAAGGGAAGAGATATTGTAGATTTATCTGAAGACAGTAAGAATGAGTATAGTGAGTTGTTTTCTAAGCTAACAGGTACTTTGAAATATGAGTTTTCTCCAGTAGCTGAAGTCAGAACAACTCCCTCACCCCAAAAAATTGATGAACTTCAAGCGCCAGAGAAAGAGAATCTAGCTGGCCGACTGGGATTAGATTTTACTGAAAAACAGCCGTTGTCAGATCTTGAGAAGAAGAAGTTCTTACGAAAGTCGTTTACAAGTATTGTCAGTTTGCTGAAAAGAATATCAGATGAATTTTGTACCAATAACCAGTATTTTCAGATAGAGTATGAAGAAATTGACGCAGTGACAGTTGTTTTTGAGCTCTATAAAAATGCAAAAAAAGTTCATGCAGTTCAAATTTGGTTTGGAAATCTTATGGGTAGCCGAGAGAATGGCATCTTTGTGGGGAACAGCATAGGTAGTAAAAATTCGTTCTCGCAAATGATTGGATGTAAGGATAATGGAGGGAATCCTTTATTGGATTTTTCTTTCGCTATGTTTTGCGATAAAAACAATGGGACGATAGAAGAAGTTGTAAAGCAAATATGGGAAGGCAACTTCAAACTTTATTTAAGATTGGAGTAATCTATGGCATATTTTGAAAGTGAAATATTACCTGAACTAGTAGTTGGCGATAAGTACAGTCAGACACAATTGATAATTTTTATTGTGGAAAATCCAAACGTCACAGTTGTTTCGAAATCCTGTAGTCGCTTTAATGAGCATTCACAAGATGTTCATAGGGTGTTGGAAATTATAGATGGATATGAGCATAAAGGGGATAGACAGAGAACTTACCACATTCCAAGTTCAAAGACAAAAATATATATTCTTGATTAATTATAGTATCAGACTAAGGTAGGTGAAAAAATGGCAGAGCTTAGCCTAAAACAAATTACAGATAAACTCAATGCTGAGTTCGCGTCTGATGTACGAAAATTGATATTTTGGTACGATGCAGGTGCTGAGTTCAGTTCAGATATTGAATCGATAGAACTTGAAAATGCCAAGGTGTTAAAGCTGAAGCGCGATAATCAGTTTTATATCAAGTATTTTTTGGAGCGTGAAGACACTGATACGAACTACTTGGTTTATGCGCCGTTTCCGAAGCCTGCCCTAAAAGAGAATCATCTTGCAGATACGATTCGGTATTCTAAAGAGTTCTTTGCTGATCGAGCTTCTTTATTGGCAGTTGACTTAGGGATTGATGAAAAGTACAAACCAGTGCTGCAGCATTATATAAAGTTTTTTGGATCAAAAGAAAGGACACAAAAGTTTTACGAGCTTGAAATTGAGAACTTTAGCAAGAGCATCATCGAAACGGCTCTGATGGGAGTGCTCTGTAAGACAAAGATTGTATCCTTTGAGGAAATCGTTCGTACAGTGATCACTGATGGTGATATAGAAGACAATAAGTATCTTGCCGAGTTTGAGAAGTTTGACCTAATTCAGCCATTTTGGAAGATGTGCGAGGAGACTTTTGGCTACACAGATGTTTCTCCAACCCTGAGTAAAATGGTATATACACTCTTTGCAACTTATACTTCAAAGGTCGTTCGCACTGAGCTTTCTCAAGCTTGGAAAAATTATTGCGCCCATAAGTCGGGAAACATTATTGCATTTCTCGATAGTTTGATGAATAGCCTAATTTTCAAAGAGAACTTTGACGCTTTGTCAGACTTGGTTTATAGCACACTGAATGGTGATGCCATTTTTGACAAACTGAATGTTAATGATTACACAGAACTTGAGCTCTTCAGGAAAACAGATGTATTTATTCTTAAGTGGATGATTGATCGACTTGAAGGTGAAGATACTGCCGCTAAATTGAATGGACACTCAATACCTGAATTGTGCAAGATGAGAAGAAAAATGCACTTTGGTAAAGCGTATTATTCACATTATTACATTTTGGAAAATGCGTACTATATTATTATGTCAGCAAGATTCGAACCACAGAAATCATCACTCGATATTTGGAAGAGCTATGTTGCAAAGGATTATATAATTGATCAGAAATATAGGTATTTCTATTATCATTACGATCAATTGACCAATAATGCTCCTTATGAGAACTTAAGAGATTTAGTCGAGAACATTTACACTAACCGCTACTTAGATCCGCTGTCAGTTGCATGGAATCGATCCTTTTTGGAGTGTAAAGGTGACACTGGATTAATCAAGCAGCATGAATTTTACAACAAGTTTATCCGGCATGCAAAGGAGCGAACAGTCGTGATTATTTCTGATGCGCTCCGTTTCGAAATTGGACAAACGTTGTTAAAGAAACTCATGGACGATGAGAAATGTAATGCATCAATGAATATGATGCAAAGCGTCCTGCCGTCATATACTAGATTCGGGATGTCAGCGCTGCTTCCGCACAAAGAGCTGTCAATGAGCGAAGATTTTAAAGTGCTTGTTGATGGAAAGATTTGCGATGATCTAAAGACTAGAGAGCAGCTTCTCCAGAACGCCGTTCTAAATAGTAGAACTGTACAGTTTGATGATATCAAAACAATGAAGATTGCAGATTTGAAGGAAATCTTCACTGGACAAGATGTGGTCTATGTATACCACAATCAAATAGATGCCAGAGGGGATAAGCTGAATACCGAGAATGAAGTATTTAGTGCTTGCGAAGAGGCTATCAATGAAATCCATACAATGATCAAGAGATTGACCAGTGCGAACAACACACGTTTTATCATTACTGCTGATCATGGATTCATTTATAAGCGTGATAAGTTGGCTGAAAGTGATAAGATCGGTGGGTTTGATAAAAAAGATGCCTTCGTGGGCAGACGATATGTTATAGCCAATGAAGCTGTTGTTGCTGAAGGGATAGGTAGTGTTACTTTAGGAGATATATTGGGAAATCATGATGAACGTGTCATTTCAGTTCCTTTAGGAAGTGATATCTTCAAAGTTGCTGGAGGTGGACAAAATTTCGTTCATGGTGGATCGTCGCTCCAAGAAATGTTGATTCCAGTCATAGATGTTAAGACAAGCAAGGCTCACACAGAGACAAGGTCAGTCAGCATTGCACTTGTGAGTCTGATTCACAAAATAACCAACTTAACAACCAATTTAGATTTCATTCAAACAGAAGCCGTTACGGATGTAAATAAAGAAACAACATACAAGGTGTACTTCATATCTGGCGATAATGAGAAAATATCCAACGATAATATGTATGTCGCTGATAAGAAGGACGAAGATGCGAGTAAGAGAGTTTTCAGACTAAAGTTTACATTTAAGAACAAGAAATACGATAAGTCTCGAAAGTACTATTTGGTAGCCTATGATGAAAAAAATGCTCTTGAAGTCTTAAGGCATGAAGTACAAATGGACTTGGCTTTTGCAGACGACTTCGGATTCAATCTTTAAGAGAGGTAAGTGGATAAATGGAAACATATGAAAAGGATCTGAATGAAAAACTGAATTCTTACTTTGCCGGTAAAATCGTCAGAAAAGATCTGACGAAAATGATAAAAGAAGGGGCAAATGTACCTGTATATGTTCTTGAGTATTTGCTCGGAATGTACTGTGCAACAACAGATGATGATGCTATAGCAACAGGTATTGATAGCGTTAAACGGATTTTAGCTGAGAATTATGTAAGACCGGATGAAGCTGAAAAGGTAAAGAGTAAAGTTAGAGAGCTTGGAAACTACACCGTTATAGATAAGGTAACTGTTTCATTAAATGAGAAGAAGGATGTTTATGAAGCGGAATTTTCAAATCTCGGAATAAAAGGAATTGCGGTATCTCCAAACTATGTTAAGGAGTTTGAAAAACTTCTCTGTGGAGGTATTTGGTGTATTGTCAAATTGGAATACTACTTTGATGAGGAAATCAAAGGTGCAAGTCCTTTTAACATTACCAGCCTGACACCCATTCAGATGCCTAATCTGGACTTGGAAGAAATCTTTGATGGCCGTAAAGAGTTCACATCTGAAGAGTGGATTGATGTTCTTCTGCGTTCTGTAGGTATGGAGCCAACACAGTTTACAGACAAAGTAAAATGGCATTTGCTCGCTCGTATGATCCCTTTGGTTGAAAACAACTACAATGTTTGCGAGCTTGGTCCAAGAGGCACTGGGAAATCTCATATCTATAAAGAGATATCACCCAATAGTATTCTTGTTTCGGGTGGACAGACAACTGTAGCCAATCTTTTTTACAATATGTCATCTAGACAAATTGGTCTTGTAGGCATGTGGGATACCGTGGCATTCGATGAGGTTGCAGGGATAACTTTCAAAGATAAAGACGGAATTCAGATTATAAAAGACTTCATGGCATCGGGATCATTTGCCAGAGGAAAAGAAGAGAAACAAGCATCTGCTTCTATGGTTTTCGTGGGGAACATCAATCAGAGTGTTGAAGTACTATTAAAGACATCTCACTTATTTGATCCTTTCCCCGAGGCAATGGCATATGATTCTGCATTTTTTGACAGGATGCATTATTATATCCCTGGCTGGGAAATACCAAAGATGAGACCAGAATTTTTTACTAACGAGTATGGTTTTATCACTGATTATATATCTGAGTTTATGAGAGAAATGAGAAAGCGTTCTTTCTCGGATTCTGTAGATAAATACTTCAAGCTTGGTAACAACCTGAATCAACGTGATGTAATAGCAGTTAGAAAAACAGTATCCGGTCTAATGAAACTTCTCTACCCAAATGGGGAGTTTACAAAAGATGATGTTGAGGCTGTATTAAGATATGCCCTTGAAGGTCGCCGCCGTGTTAAAGAGCAACTTAAAAAAATTGGTGGAATGGAATTCTATGACGTGCACTTCTCATACATTGATAACGAGTCAATGGAAGAAAAGTTTGTAGCGGTTCCTGAACAAGGTGGAAGCAAACTTATTCCTGAAGGAATGGGAAAAGCGGGTCATGTTTACACCGTAGGTCACGGAGACTCAGGTATGCTTGGGGTATACAAAATTGAAACTGAAGTTGTAAGTGGTTCGGGTAAATTTGAGAAGACAGGTCTTGGTGGTGGCAGAGATGTCAAAGAAAGCATCACTACATCGTTTAATTACTTCAAGGCTAACAAGAAGAATATATCAGGTACGATTTCAGTTGAAAATAGTGACTTCTTAATGCATGTCCAAGATTGTCAAGGTGTTGGTATGACAGATGAACTGTCACTTGCAGCATTTGTTGGATTGTGCTCAGGAGCGCTTAAAAAGCCGGTCCAGAGCCAGATGGTGATACTGGGCAGTATGAGTATTGGTGGGACTATAAATAAGGTTGAAGAGCTAGCTAATACGCTCCAAGCATGTTTTGATGCTGGTGGAAAACGGATATTGTTGCCAATGTCGTCTGCGGTTGATATTGGAACTGTTCCTCCAGAGCTTTTCTCAAAGTTCCAAATTAGTTTTTACAATAGTCCAGAAGACGCTGTTTTTAAGGCTTTGGGAGTGGAGTAAGGGGTGACATATGTATATCATCAATAGAGATAACAAACAGTCTAAGAAGATCGAAGCCATTACATTCTCATCGTTAGGATTAAAGGAAAGAGATGACTTGCAGGAATGGATTGTCAAAGAACCTACGATCTTGGGTGAAGAGCTTCTTATCATTCAAAAAGAGTTCAGTGGCTTTTCCGATACCAACGAGAGGCTAGATTTACTTGCCATTGATCGCAAAGGCAACCTTGTAATCATTGAAAATAAGCTTGATGATTCAGGGAAAGATGTCACATGGCAGGCAATGAAATACGCTTCGTATTGTTCGACTTTAGGCAAAGAGGGTATCCGTAAGATCTATCAAGACTACTTGAATAAAACTGAACCTGGAATTGCAGCAGAGGATAAAATCTGCGATTTTCTGAATAAATCGGATTTTGATGAGGTGCAATTGAATCATGACCTTTCACAGCGAATTATTCTGGTTGCCAGAGAATTTCGCAAAGAGGTGACTTCAACAGTTCTGTGGGCGAGAAAGTTCAGAATCCAGATTCAATGCATCAAAGTGACACCGTATCTGTTTGATGGTCATTTGTTGCTTGATACTGAGCAGATTATACCCGTCAAAGATGTAGCGGACATTACTATCTCACTTGACGAAAAAGCCCATGATGAAATAGCCACAGGTGCTGAGATTGCAGAAAGAGAGCTTATTCGAAATCGTTTTTGGGATGAATTGCTACCTAAAATGAATGCGAAGTCCCAGTTGTTTAGTGGAATCAGCACAGAATCTAATCATTATGACCATTGGCTAACGGCTGGAGCGGGTATGAGCGGATTAGGTTATAGTTTTGTTATCACTAAAAAGTATGCAGCAGTTGAACTTGGGATAAATAAACCTAATAAAGAAGAAAACAAGAAGATCTTTGATTTATTAATTGAGGATAAGGAAAATATTGAGCAAACATTTGGATCACCTTTATCATGGCAGAGACTAGATGATAAAAAAATGTCCAGAATCACGTATATTTTGGAAGGTGTGAATGTCTTTAACGAGAATGATTGGCCACAGATGCAGCAATTTTTAGTTGAGAATATGATCAAACTAAATGATGCCTTGAAAAAACAAATAAGTAGATTGAAGCAAAACCAATAGCACGGCATAAGTATATTTAACTTGATTGGATTAAAGGAGGAAGTTGAATGTCAACCACTGATAATTTTTTCGGACAGCAGCAGGAAAAGTCAAAAATAAAAACATTAATCGTAACTGATTTCTTCAAAGCTTATTTCCCAATTATTAACAACTCCGTCGGGAAAGACTCAAACGAAATTATTTATTTGGACTTATTTTGCGGCCCGGGAAAGTTTGACGATGGTGCAAATTCAACTCCTCTAGCATTACTTGACCTTGTCAACAATTTCAAAAACGATGAAATTAGAAACAAACTACGGGTAGTATTTAATGATGAAAATGAGGACTTTGTAAGTCTTTTAAATAAGAATATATCTGATCATGAAGTAATGGGACGGTTGAAATACAAACCCACTATTATGAACAAAAGAGCGGGTGAAGTGGATATAAAGCAGTATACAGATAAAAAAGTGCCTATATTTTCATTTATAGACCCTTGGGGGTATAAAGATGTATCTGCAAAACATGTTTGGGATCTAGTTAGAAATATTGGTTCTGATTGTGTACTGTTTTTCAATTCTAATAGATGTCTTATGGATATGCCTAAAGAGTCTCAGAACTGCCATTTTAAAATGATTTTTGGAGATCAGCTGCAAAATGTTATGAATGTGGTAAATTCTTCGTCGTATGGTCAGAAACAGAAAACTCAGATGATTGTTGAGCTTTTCTCGAGAAACCTATATGAAGTTATGGCTAAAGATAAGTACTCAGGTTATAAGCTATATGTACTTCCATTCGGGTTCGAAGCAGATGACAAGGAAAAATTAAGTCATCACATAGTGTTTATTACAAAAAGCCATAAAGCAATTTTAGAAATGAAGAAGGTCATGGTAAAGCATAGTAATTTTTATAGTGACCTTTTGGGATTTGACAGCAAAGACCAGTTGCAAATTTCTTTGTTTAATCGAGCAGATTATGTAGATTCATCGATTGTCGAGATTATAAAAGCTTGCTTTACAAACAGACCAAGTTATTTCAACAACACATGGACAGTTGCATCTCTCCTTGAAGTGCTAGATAGATATAATATGGAAAAACACTATCAAGTGACTCCATACACGTTTGATGAACTAAAAGGGACATTAGAAAATATGTGTTGCAAGGGAAAGATTACTCCTATTATTGAGAATGGTAAGAGTGCTAGAAAGAACATTACTGATAAAAGAGAATTCAAAATAAATCAAGAATTGTTGGTGTAAAAATGTCAAATAAATCGAAAATTGAGTGGACAGAGTGTTCATGGAACCCTGTTACGGGATGTACTAAAATATCTGAAGGTTGTGTACATTGTTACGCAGCAACCTTTGCTAAAAGACTAAAGGCAATGCATAACCCAAGATACAAAAATGAGTTTGAAGTAACTGTACATTCTGATTTAATAACGGCTCCCTTAGAATGGAAAGCTCCAAGAAAAATCTTTGTGAATTCGATGTCGGATATTTTTCATGAAGAATTGTCAGATGAAGTTATATTGAGCATTTTTGACACAATGAATCAGGCGTCGTGGCATACCTTTCAAGTATTAACAAAACGCTCTGAGCGTCTTGCTAAACTTGCGCCTCAAATAACTTGGACGTCGAACATTTGGATGGGAGTAACCATTGAGAGCAAGGATTATTTAAATCGAGCAGACCATTTAAAGGGATCGGCTGCAGTGGTCAAGTTTATATCAGCTGAGCCATTGTTATCAGATTTGGATTCACTTAATCTTGATGGTATTGACTGGTTAATTGTTGGTGGAGAATCCGGGCACGGGAGTAGACCTATAAAAGAAGAATGGGTAATAAAATTAAGAGATAACGCGAAAGAATCAAATGTTGCATTCTTCTTTAAGCAATGGGGAGGCTTCAATAAGAAAAAAAATGGTAGATTGCTTGAAGGTAAAGCATATGATGAATATCCAACTTTTGAAGATGAAGGGCTATAACACATGAGTACGAATAATAAGTCGCGAATTTTATACATTCTTAAAATCCTATATGAGTATACTGACGAAGAGAATACAATTTCAATTACTGAGATTATTGAAATGCTTGAAAAACATGGCATAGTCGCGCATAGAAGAACTATTATGACTGATATTGAATCTATTGAGGAATCCGGAGTAGATGTTATCACTATCAAGTCTACACAGAATAGATATTTCATCGGTAATCGAGACTTTGAACTTGCTGAAGTCAAGTTGTTAATTGATGCGGTCGAATCCTCAAAGCTCATTACTCAAAAAAAGAGTACCGAGCTTATTCGTAAATTAACAACATTGGTGAGTAAGCATCAAGCATCGGAGCTGCACGGACATGTTTATGTTGATCAACGAATAAAACCTGAGAATGAAGAAATTTATTATACTGTAGATGCAATTCACTCCGCAATTAATAATAACAAGCAAATTGAGTTTAAGTATTATCAGTATACGGGCAGAAAAGAGAAGATTTTCAAAAACAATGGTTTTGTTTATAGCCTCAGTCCATATGCACTCATTTGGAGTGAAGACCATTATTATACAATCGGATATTGTGATAAGCACGGAAAAATCAGCAAATTCCGTGTGGACCGAATGGCTAATACAGTAATTACAGAAAAAGAAACACTTCATAAGCCTGTTGACTTCGATGTTGCTGAGTATGCGAAAAGTGTTTTCGAAATGTTCGATGGCGAAACAAAAACAGTAGAACTTAAATGCACAAACGATCTAATGGATGTCATTGTGGATAGATTTGGCGAAAATGTAAGAACGCATGAGCTTGGCAGCAATTGCTTTAAAGCTATTGTAGATATATCAATTAGCCCGACATTTTATGGTTGGGTGTTTGGATTTGGTGGAAAGATGTCTATCCTAGCACCAGTTGATGTTAAGAATGAGATGATTGGGATGGCAAGTAAAATACTGATTTGATCAATAACAAGTTTTCATTCAAATTATATATGTATTAGCATACATTACATTTTATTTCATATTATTTAGCTTATTTTAATTTGGATTAAATTTTATGATTAAATTGAGCGTTTATTAATACGCATGGAGGAGTTATATGAGTCTTACTCAACAAGATAAAATGATTGGAAAGCATCCAGAAGAAGGAATATTTTTTGAGTGGATTGATTCAATTGATACTCCATGTACTGACACAAAACGACATAGGCACTTGTTTGCTAATGAGCATAAAAATAATGAGGCAATAGAGCTTATTGCAAATTGGTTGGTCCTCTACCACCTAACTGATAATAAAAAAAGAGCACTAGTGAAAAAGAAGAATATACTAAGTCGTTATGACTTTAGAGATTACGCGAGTGAGCTTCATATACTTCCGACTGCAGATAAAACAAAGAAAGGCAATTTAGGCGAAATTATCTTAACAGAGTATTTAAGCCAAACGACCGGAATAGATGTCTTGGTTTATAAGCTAAGGTATAATTCTAATGTGGATCAGTCTATGAAGGGTGATGATGTTTTACTTGTTGATGAAAATAGGATATTTCTTGGTGAAAGCAAGTTTCGTTCAACACCTAGTAAAAAGGTAATTGAGGAAGCATCAAAGTCAATGAAGAATTCCTTAGCTCTGCCAATTTCGTTAGGGTTTATATCAGATAGGTTATTTGAAGAAGGCAAAGATGAGTTAGCTGAGAAAATTCTTGATATTCAATTCAAATTGAGTAAATCTAAACTGAATATCAAGAATATTGGTTTTGTTCTTTCAACAAATTCGGTAAAAGATTTTGTAGAGAAAAATATGAATTCTAGTAACAATGATTTCATATTTATTTCACTTGGGATTGAAAACCCAATAGTTTTAATGGAATCTGCATTTAAACGAGCTAATGATTTAATAATGGAGGTGGATTTTGATGAGACTTGAAACATCTTTGAAGCTTCTTGAAAGGTATGAGACCGATAGAACCGTACAAAATTTCATTGCTCAAGCAAACTCAAGATACATTTTATATACTGCAAAAGAACCAATTGATAACTTTCCGAATTACTCAATGAACCTAGACGAAAAATGCTTGCACATTTCATTTTCATACTTAAATTTAGGTTGGTCATTTTTTTTTCACAAAGAAACAGATAAGGCATTTTATTGTATAGAAAAAGCAGCTGGAATTATAGAACATTTATACGCTTTTAAAGATTGCCAAAAATCATTAAAAGAATATTATGGCATGGTGTGTGGTCTTGCGTATTATATATCTTCACAGTATTCAAAATCATTTATCGTCTTAAAATATTATTCAAGTAATAATTACTTATCACAACTTTTCAAATATTTTCTTACTCGTGATTTTATAAGACTTGAAGCTTTACTTAATGAAGTACAATTACGTGTTAATTATATAGCGGGACGTAAAGATGATGAAGTCCGAATATATGAAAAAATATTTTCAGATGCATTGTTGCAAATGATGATATTTATTAATACTGGAAATCGAGATTCAATTGAAAAATCCAAAGCTATTATGTTCGACTTAATTGAGATAGCAGTAATTAATGAGGAACCGCATATGTGGTGGATATTTAGATTGTTTTATCTTGTTATTGAGGAATACAGTGAATCTTCATTATGGACAATCTTGCCAAGTATAATTAATGATTCTGAGATATTAGGTAAATATGTATTTGCAAACCGGTATAAACAAAATCCTATTGTAGAATTGTTCAAATCACAAAGAAAATGTGTATTAGATAGCATGGCAAAGGATGATAGTTTTGCAGTTGGTATGCCTACAAGTTCTGGGAAAACAAAAATTGCAGAATTAGCTATTTTGAAAACTTTGAGTAATCAACCTGATGCAATTTGTATTTATATAGCCCCATTTAGATCCTTAGCAAATGAAATTGAACGAAGTTTAGCTAGCGTTCTAAATTTGATGGATTTTTCAGTTTCGAATCTATATGGAAGTTCACAGTCAACGAAAGTAGATAGGCAAATTATCAATCAGGCTAATGTTATTATTGCAACACCTGAAAAAATAAAATCTATTCTTAGATCAAACAATGAAATTGAACCTCGTTTAAAATTGGTAATTATTGATGAAGGTCACTTGGTAGGATTTCAACCTAGATATATCTCAAGTGAGTTACTGATTGAAGAAATAAAGATTATATTGAAGAAGAATAATGGAAATTTAGTACTGCTTTCTGCAGTATTACCAAATCTTAGTGACTTTGCAGAATGGGTGAGTGGTGATATTGAAAAATTAGTACAAACATCATGGAGACCATCATCACAGCGATTTGGTGAGTTGGAGTTTGTTAATAACACAGTTAATTTAAAATGGGAAGGTGAGCCAAACTCATTTAATTACAATTTTGTTGAACCTTCTGTGGTTAGACCATATAGAGAAGCAAAGACAGGGAGAAAATACAAGGCTATTTATTTTCCAAAGGACAAGAAGGAAGCCGCTGGAGCAACTGCGGTCAAAATGCTTTCAATGGGTTCCGTATTAATTTTCGTAGGTAAAACTACTATGGTATTATCGCAGGCTCGAGTAGTTTCAGAACTTTTTTTCAAGTATGGAATTACACATGAATGGCATAATATTGATGACTTGAAATATGTTGAATTAGCCTGCGAAGAAGCATATGGTGAGAACTCAGAAGTTTTTTCATTAATCAAACAAGGGATTGTATGCCACAGTTCAAAATTACCTAACGATGTAAGACAAGGAATAGAGCGGCTTATCTCCAATGGAACACCTAAAATAATTATTGCGACAACAACATTAGGTCAAGGAGTAAATGTGGGCGTTTCTACAGTTATTGTAACGAATGTAAATTTTGATCAAGATACTTCTGTAGATGTAAAAGATTTTTGGAATATTGCAGGAAGAGCAGGAAGGGCATTTACTGATACAGAAGGTAAAATATTATATGTAATCGATTCCAATAAGGATTCATATAATATTGATAAGCAGATTTCACAAAAGGAAAAGTACTTTGAACAAGAAAACATTGAGAAAGCTATAAGCGGGCTATTTAAGCTGTTATTCAAATTACTTAGAATATCGCAGGAATGCGGAATTAACTATAATACATTCTTAGAGTTGTTGGCAGAGAATAGAGAAAATGCGGACGAAGAAACTGCCGAAAAGTTTTTCTTCGAATCTGACGATTTGTTAGATATGTTAGATGATACACTTCTATCAATGAGTTTTAAGAGCGGAGTTCAAAATTTACAAGATTGTTCAAATTGGATTGATGAAGTGTTTATCACATCACTTGCATATTTGCAAGCGCGCAAAAGTAAGTACTTAACTCAAGAAACTGTTATTGAAGTTATTAAAGCTAGAAATAAAGGGGTAGTCAAACTTGCCGGATCGCACAAGAATTGGAAGTCTATTGTGTGTTCTAGTGTCCCATTGAAAGCAAGCCTTTTTATTGAAAGTCATATTTTTGAAGTGGTACAAAATGTAAACGACTATATATCTTCAAAACAAGAGTTTGAAGACTTAATGATACTTATTGAAAAGCTTGATGAATATATAGATATAATCCCAATTAAAACAGACGATGATCTCATTATGTTAGCTAAAAAGTTACCAATTAGGAATGAATGGTATTCTGGAAAATCCATTGTAGATATTGAAAAAATGAATGAAAAGGCTGGTAATGTATGCACTGAATACTATGGATTTCATTTTCCTTGGATATTAAACGCATTATCTAAAAAAATGAGTATGCTTGGTTACTCAACTGAATCTGAAGTTCTTGAGAATATTTCAATATTTTCAGAGATTGGGGTGAACAATATTGATAGTGCAAAAATTTACTTAGCAGGTATAAAATCGAGAGAATGTGCAATTGAGCTTTCAAGGATTATTGATTTTAGCAACGAGAACAATATGACAACTAAAAACAAACTCTTCGATCTGTTAAATAGTGTCAAACAAGGTGAAATTCGATGTTCAGAAAAAGCGTTTAAGTGGCTTGAATTACTTAGTAAATTTAACGGCATAGATTCTGTTAAACATATTGAAAAAGTAATTATTAAAATAAAGTATGAGAAAACAGAGAATTATACCGAGCTTCATCTAAGAAGTTATAAAAATGATATTTATTTGTCTTCGCAGGATTATAAGATCAAACTTAAAATCAGAAACGAAAAAAAATATAAATATGAAGAATTAATAAATAAACCGGGTGTTTGGTTTCAACGCACTAAACATAATTCATGGGAGTTAAGGTCGAATAATCCTTATATTCGTATAATTTAATAATAGTATGAAATAAATTTGAGGTGGCATATTTTTATGCCACCTCTTTTAAATGGAAAGAAAGTGTGTTGCCAATCGAACACATGTTCGCTATAATCTAATTACAGTTCGCCGGTAAGCGAATAGAAAGGAATTTCGTTATGTATGATGAAGAGCTGAAATTTGGTGAGTTTATTCTTGAAAGACGAAAAGCGCTAGATATGACCGGGAGAGAACTTGCAAACAAGTTATCCATTTCAGCAGTTTATCTATGCGACATTGAAAAAGGTAGAAAAGCAGCATTAACAGATGAGACGCTTGAAAAACTTAGACTGGCACTTTGTCTAAATGAAGTAGAAAGCGAACACTTCTATGATTTGGCTGCGATTGCTAGAAATACAGTGAGTGCTGATTTACCAGTGTATATCATGGAAAATGAAATTGTTAGAGCTGCACTTAGAACAGCAAAGAAAAATAATGCTACGGATCAACAGTGGGAAGAGTTCATAAAGAAAATTACAAAATAGGAAGATGATTTACCAGAAAGGAGATTGCGTATGTCAATTCGATACTATCGGCCACAGGCTCTGGACACCATAGCTAGAATGTGTGTTTGTGAAAACAGTGAGTCATATACTTGTACTGAATCCAAACAAGCTGTCCCGATTGAGAAAATTATCGAAAATCAATATGGTCTTACAATTGAATATTTGTACCTAACTAATGATGGCAGAGAGCTTGGAAGAATGATCTGTGCCGATGGGTATACAACATATTTTAATAAAGACGATAATGAATACGCAATTATGGCTGTAAAGTCAGGAACAATTCTAATTGATGCATCACTTCTTGAGCAGAATGCAAATGAAGGGCGCCTTCGTTTTACACTGGCCCATGAATTGGCGCACTGGCTCATCCATAAAAAGCTTTATGAGAATACATGCTATTCGACTTTTTTAGATGAAATCGATAACAACGAAAATGCCATTGAATGGCAAGCAAATTACCTAGCAACATCAATATTAATGCCAGCTGGTAAGATTAAGAGCTCATTCCACGCACTTCGCCCCGTGTGCAATGATTATTCTGATCTCATTTCCAAGATGGCAAAGATATTTGAAGTGTCCAAGCAGGCGATGGAGCTGCGACTAAAATCCATGTCATTAATCTAATTGGCGGAGGATTTTTTTTATCATCTCATTCGCTGATTGGCGAATTAAATTAATGGAGTGATGAAGAATGACAAATAATAAAATACTAAAGCATTCAATATTCTGCCCAAGCTGCAGAAAGAAACTAATGAACATGAAGAACCAAAGGGAACCTTCTGTTGAAATCTATAATGAGAAAGAGAAGGACAAGTATGACGAGGATCTACGTTGTTCAAGATGTAAGAGTTTTGTAGGGATCATAAAGTAAACATCAAAACATATTTAATAGAACTTAAGTACGCGCGATATTCCGGAAACGCAGGTATTGATAACCCTGTAGGAGCGAGATTACATGCCGACAAGTTTAGCACTCAGCTAGAACTGGCGGCATTTTTTGTGCCAAACAACTCCGAGGTATGAACATACTTCAAAAAAGTGTTGACGGAAATATTGAATAGATGTTATCATAAATTCAAAGAGGTATGAACATACTTTATATTCGGAGGTTATAAAAATGAATTTAAGAGATAATAGATACAAGCCAACAATCGCGAGGTGTTTTGAAGAATTACAGACTTATTTTACTCCTGAGCAGGCTCTAGAAGTGTTGATTGTTTTACTTTCAGTTGAATGGATTAAGAATCGCAATGTTATCTTTGAAACTGAAATTGTTAAGTTTAAAAAATTAAATGAGCAAGACATGAGCGCTAGTAATTTCGTTAGCATTTTAAAAGAAGAGATTGATTTGTTTGAAAAGAACAATCCTTTATTTAAAAAGATTCTTTCTAGTTTGATTGAAAACGTTATGAACTATCCGGACATCAATATTAGCAAGATATTTTTTAACGTTTACGAAATTATAAGAAATTGCCAGTATGACTCAAGCGAAATCAAGGAAATGATACTTATTATTTTATCGTCTGAGTTTGAATTCAACAGATTCAATGACACTCCAGACTCGATTATTAAGTTGATTATGAAATTAGTTGACTTCAATAGAACCAATGAAATGGCAGTGTTTTGCTGTGGTTATTCTAAAATTGCATTGGGGATAATTGAAAACTTAAAAACAGTAGATGGACAAAAGCAAATTAACTACTATGGAGAAGAGATTGTTCTTTCTATATCTCTGATATCTGAGCTGTTAATGATAATTTTTGAGATAGAAGGTTCAACTATTGAAAATAAGGATGTATTGTCATTTGACAAAAAGCGCAAAGATGCCAATAAGTATGATTTGGTAATAACTGATACACCACTTATAGCAAATTCAAAAAGTGATATGTTGGATGATCCACGACTCAAGTATGGTACTCCTACAAAAAATAGTGCTGAGTGGTACTTTGGTCAAAATACTATCTTTCATATGAATGAAAAGGGAAAAGGAATTCTCTTAACGACAAAAGGTGCACTTGTTAGGAGTAATGAGACTGAATTAAGAATGAGAATATTGGAAGAAGATCTTCTGGAATGTGTCATAACACTGCCAAACAATCTATATGAAAAATCTACACTTGGAACAGAAATGATCATATTGAATAAGAGTAAGCCAGAGTCGCGAAAAAACAAAGTTTTATTTATCAATGCAAACGAACATGGACTTCGACTGAATAGATTGCAGCATACGATTACAGCGGAAGGTATAAATGAGATCGTTAATAGTTATTGGAATGACGTGGGACGAGATCATTTCAGCAAATTGGTTGAACTTGAAAAGATAAGAGCGTTCAAATATAAATTGAATCCTGCTGAGTATCTTGATTTTGATACATTGAAGGACTCATTGTCTGAAACTGTCCTTCTTAAAAATATCGCTCAAGTAATTAGAGGGCTGAACGTGAAAAAGGAAACTATAACTGATAGCTTTGATGAAGGGCTTTACGTGTGCCTTAATATCAAGGATATTGAAAATGGTAAGATTAATTACGACAATGCGTTGAGATTTCAACATGTAGAAAACGACTGGATCAATAAATATGAGATCAGGCCAAATGATATTGTTGTTACAGCAAAAGGCTGGTCATTTAAGTTTGCGATAGTAGATGATGATTTTAAACCTTCATTAATCAGCTCTAACTTAACGATTATTAGGGTTGATTCAGAAAAGTACAATCCTTATGTGCTTTTAGAATTTTTCCAAAGTGAAATTGGATCAAGAATGATTGATAGTCTTCAAACTGGATCGACTGTGAAAGTACTAAACAACTCACAACTTGAGAGATTTGAGATTCCAATGTTTGATATTGAAAACATGAATATGATTGGCGGCAAAATAAAAAAGGCTAGAGCTGAGCATGAAGAAAGTATACAGGCAGCCAACAAAAAATTCGATGAAAGTAAAAATGAATATACACAACTTCTGAATTCCTTTATTCAGAGCGCAAGATAATAAACAGATAAACCATTATGATAAGAGGTGATGTTATTGATAAAAAATCAAATGCAAAATCATGCAATAATCTGTCCTGTAAATAGAAAAAAGCTCATGGAAGTAAAATGTGCAAAGATGCCTATCGTTGAAGTTTGTGAAAAAGGACATGAAGAAAAATATAACTTAGTAACAAGGTGCCCAACGTGCAAAAGTTTTGTGGGTGTAATTCTTGAAGCCAATTAACTAAATTAAATAGAAAACTTACGTACGCGCGATATTCCGGAAACGCAGGTATTGATAACCCTGTAGGAGCGAGATTACATGCCGACAAGTTTAGCTTTTAAGCTAACTTTTCGGCATGTAATTTTTTTTGCCTTTTTTGGCTCAAGAGCGGAAAGGGCCGGATGAAAAAGCGATACGAAGTTTATATAGCTAAGTATCCGTAACCGCCAATTTTTGATTGAAAAACACTCAATTTAAAAATTCGGAGGTTACGGAAATGAACAAAGAATACGTTATTAGAATACAAGGGCAACTGGTTGCCGTTAGTGAGGAAATTTACAAATCCTATTATTCAATGAAGAATCATGAGGAGTACCTAGAAAAAAAAGATCTGCTCTGTGGCAAGGTTCTTTATAGTGATTTGGATACTGAGGACATTCAGGGAGAAGATGCAATTCCGGATCTTCTAACGCCAAGCGTTGAAGACATAATAGAAACCGCACTAATGATTGAAAAGCTCAGAGAATGCATTAAGGTACTATCTGTTGCGGAACAGGAACTAATCAAAGATCTATACTTTCAAGAAAAGTCACAGGCTCAACTAGCTCGTGAAACTGGGATTAAACAGCAAACATACAGCTATAGAGAAAAAAGAATCCTAGAAAAATTAAAAAAACTTTTAGAAAAATAAAAATAAATTTTGTAGACCCCCTTAAAAATTACCTTAGTAGTAGGGGGGTAATTTCATCCTCTCGCTTGTACCTTGAAAACCTCATATCCGATTTCATAAATACGTTAGCTGATGAGCCTGAAAGGGAAAGCGACACGGTTAGATGCGCGAAGACCACCTGTAAGGTCAGAACAGATCCATGCAAATGGATTTTTTCTCTTGGGAGAATTTTTCTCTGATTTTATAAATGCGGCCAACAATAAAGGTGCGAGCGGGTCCGTCTGATCCAGAAACAGAGAAGTGGAGCAAATGTTCCAGACAGTTCGACTGTTTTGCCATAACCTCATCAGCCTATAATGATACTTCTGCCCAGCCACAGACATCGCAATGGGGGTAGCCTGCGGAGATCCCGGAGGAGGTGAGAATCCTATGATGAGATGAACTGATCTCAGTTTAATGAAATCCAAACTTACAAGAGACTAAATTTAATGTCAGATACTATGGAGGCATGAAAACTGCCTCCATCCATGTGATATTAAGTTGAACAAGGAGGCCCAAAATGAACGAGAATATCTCAGCTTATGTAGACTACAATCGAGCTTTTTTAACAATTAAAGAAATGTATGAAAAAGCAATTCTAGAGCTTGAAATCTGCAATAATGCGCTCCGAGGAATCGCAAAAGAGCTTGGTATTATGAACCCTATCCTTTTATAGCGTATTCACTAGATAAGTAGAAAACATTGTGGTATTGTTGGTAGCTAAGAAAGGAGGAATTCGAATGAAAGCAGACGCTCAAACGAGTAATTTGACAGCATCATTTGTAACAAAGATAGAAGTGCATAAGCCAGAGCCAACAAAACTTAAAGTTGCTGCGTATGTGCGTGTTAGCTCAAACTCGGAGGATCAAGAGAATTCCTTTGCTGCACAATTAAGTTACTATGCTAACATGTTCAAAACGCATGATGACTGGGAGCTAGTAGATATTTATGCTGATGAAGGGATTACAGGATTAAAGGCAGAAAACAGAGTAGATTTTCAGAGAATGCTGACTGACTGTCGTATCGGGAAAATAGATAGGATCATAACCAAGTCAATCAGCCGTTTTTCAAGGAATGTGACTATAACATTATCAACTGTTCGAGAACTAAAGTCGATGGGTGTAACAGTACACTTCGAAAAAGAAAATATTGATACAGCAAGCATGTCTAGCGAGATGATGCTAACGGTGTTTTCAATAGTAGCTCAAAATGAGTCCCTTGCAATATCGAGCAACATGCAAATGGGTTGTAGAATGCGTATGAAAAATGGCACTTTTAAACAGTCCACAACTCCTCTCGGATATAGATTAGAAAATAACAAGTTGGTCGTCGATCCATATGAAGCCAGCATAGTTAGACGAATATTCAGTGACTACTTAGCAGGAAAAGGCATAACAAAAATTGCAATGGAGCTTACTGCAGAGGGCATTACACGTAATAATGGCAAAAGCAAATGGCATTATTCAGGTGTCAATCTAGTGCTCAAAAACGAAAGGTATATTGGGGACCAATTGCTGCAAAAGAGATATACAACAGAAACACTTCCACTGCAGCTGAAACGAAATCGTGGTCAAAGAGACATGTATTATATCGAAAATACACATGAAGCAATCATATCAAGAGATGACTTTGACGCAGTACAAGAAATGATTGATATGAGAAAGAAAATCCATTGCTCTGAGGTACCAACTACCAGTTACCCATTTAGTAAAATCATTAAGTGCAGCGTTTGTGGGCAGACATTTCTACGCAAGAACGCCAATAACATAAATTACTGGATCTGTAGTGGCATGGATCGCACAAGTACCTGTAAAGTAACACAAATAGCAGAAGAAGAAATAGAGAATGCTTTTATCAGAATGTATAACAAACTCAGTCGAGGCAAAGATCAAATACTTGTACCAATAGTAACAAGGTTGCTAGAACTGCGTTCAATAAAAAATAAAAGCAGCGAAAAGATTATAGAAATCAATAATCAAATAAGGGAAATATCAGAGCAGAGTCATGTGCTGAATGGTCTAAGGGCCAAAGGCATTATAGACTCTGCTTTTTGCATATCACAGCAAAATGAACTTAATGCGAAAATGGAAAAGCTCAGAAAATCAAAGTCCCATTTCATGATCGAAGACGAGAATGATGAGCTAATAACAGTGACCAAGACAATCATTACTACAATAGAAGATGGACCCGTGCTAATGGAACAGTTTGACGAAAGTCTGTTTAAAATACTGGTTTCAAAAATAACTGCTCATAGTGAAGATTTAGTAGAAATCACGCTTATAAATGGACTTCGTCTGACTGAGCAGATAGAAAGGGGGAAACGAAGATGAAGCGAAATCGCTATCTACCCTTCGGGTACGAAGTTGTAGATGGAAGCATATGCATATCTAAGAATGAAGCAATCATCGTACAATCAATATTTGAAGGTTATAAATCCGGTTTGTCATATCAATCGATAGCAGATGATTTAGAAGCACGCAAAGTCAATTATTTAGAGAATCAGTATGACTGGAATAAAAATCGAGTAAAAAGAATCCTTGAAAATAAGAAATACTTAGGCATGAAGCAAATGCCCAGACTGATTGAAGAACATCTCTTTAATGAAGTTCAAGAGCTTATACAAAATAAGACTTTTAATTACAGAGAAACACCTACCGAAGTAATCATACTTCGGAAACTACTTTGCTGCGATATCTGCAAAAATCCGTTATCTCGATACATCACTCATAATCGTGATGTTTGGAAATGCGAACATCCGGAATGCAGAGTTAGCGTACCAAAACGTATGCTAGAAAAAGCGCTCTTAGAAGTACAAACCAAAATTATAAATGAAAAAGAAACTGTAAAACCTGTAATTCCAGACCATTGTAGAACAAAGATTGATGAGAATATTGCAACACTAAACGAATCACTGAAAAGTGAAATGAATAAAAGCAGTCCTGATGAAGAAAAAATTAAAGAATTGATCTTCGAGTCTGCAAGAACTGTCTATGATCAAATGGACGATGGCAGTAATGAACGAGTAGCTATTTTTTTAAGAGAACGGCTATCTCAAACTATGGTTGAGAATAAGGTAAATTATATTTTAGTCACTGAAATTTCAAGCGCCATCTATGTGACGAGAGAAAAGTCACTCATATTAAAACTCAAATCAGATCAGACAATACAATAAACGGAAAGGAGGTCCAGTGATGTACGAACCAATCGTAAGGGCATCTGATAAGCCGACTGTAAAAGTCATTCCAGCTACTAAGGCACTAAGCCATGTTGAAAGGCAGTTTAGAAAGCTGAGAGTATGTGCTTACGGTCGCGTTTCTACAGATCATGAAGAGCAACAAACAAGCTTTGAAGCCCAAAAGACCTATTATACTGATAAAATCCAGAACAATCCGGATTGGGATTTTGTAGGTTTCTACTCAGATGAAGGTATCACAGGAACTTCAGTAAAAAAGAGAATTGGTTTTATGGCAATGATTGAGCAATGTAAGGCTAGAAAAATAGACTTGATCCTTACAAAATCAATCAGTAGATTCTCTAGAAATACACTTGATAGTATCGAATATGTACGGATGCTTAAACGCTTGGGAATAGGAGTGGTTTTTGAAAAGGAAAGCATAAATACCCTGGAATCGAGTAGCGAATTACTATTTACAGTGCTCAGTGCCCTCGCACAAGAAGAGATCAATTCAATGAGCAAAAACATTTCTTTCGGACATCGAGAGCGAGCTAGACAAGGTAAAGTTGTATACCACTATGACAACTGGTACGGATATAAGAAAGGGGTAAATGGAAAACCCGAGATTGTGCCTGAAGAAGCTGAAGTAGTAGAAAAAATATTTGCGATGTACTTATCTGGTGATAGCATTCATGTAATCGCAAAAGAATTAAACGACATTGAGGAAGCGATTCAACGCAAGGATGACAAATGGAGTCCGGGCAGCGTTAGGAGAATACTTGTAAACGAAAAATACTGTGGGAACGTGCTGTCACAGAAAACATTTACAGTGGATCCTATAAGTAAAGTTAAAATGAATAACAATGGGCAGTTACCTCAATATCTAGCCCAAGGTGTACATGATGCTATTATTACTGAGCAAACCTTTAACATCGCTCAGCTCGAACTTGCACGGCGAAATGATCTTAAAAAGCAAATTGCTGATGCAGCTAAGCCGACGATATACAGTAGCCTATATGCACTTTCAGAAAAGCTGCACTGTAGTGAATGTAACACAGCATACAAAAGAAAGACTTGGAAAAATCGTGATGGGAGCAGCAGATACGTCTGGATATGTATAAATAGAGCTGATAATGGCAAGAAAAGCTGCGACTCTCCTGCCATTGACGAATATCGAATCCACAACGCCCTTGTAAAAGCACTAAACGCCTACTCTAGCCCATCTGAAACGTTAAGCGAGATGATAGCAAGGAACGTTCATTCAGCCCTTGTAAGCGACAATAAAGGCTCAAATCCACACGCACTGAGAAGCCAAATTGACCAGCTTCAGAAAGCCTTTTCTGACCTAATAGAACTAAGCGTCAAAGCCCAAAACAGCAGTATGTTTGATAGTAAATTCAAGTCCCTATCAGAAGATATCACAAAGAAGAAACTTGAACTTGAAGAGATTGAAAAATCTCAACTTCAAAATGATGAAATCGATGAAAAACTAGAATTTATGAAAACCCACCTACTCACCTTACCTGCTGAAATCACTGAATATGATGATAAACTTGTAAGACAAACCATAAAACACATTTCTGTAATTGATGAAGAATACCTTAAAATCACTTTTATAAGCGGCAGTGAAACAACTATAAAAATGGAGCCAAGAAACTTATAAAATCTCGTTAAATTGACTTCGAAATTCACCAAAAAAGCAGGTTTATACGCCTGCTTTTCTTCACGTTAACGTGATATAATTAGTTATAAATTCACGTTTGCGAGAAGAGAGGTAAAAACGGTGGGGAAGAGGCAAAAACAAATTGAGATAACAGTTCAAAAAGGCGACAAAATAACAATCCGAAATATTAATGGCAGAAACCTAACTGGTGAAGTAACAAACATTAAAGTTGAGGCTGCTGATGTTATGTTGTTTGATGGCCTTGATAGTTCAAATATTAGAATTCACCATATAGAAATTATGCCGGTTACTACGCTCCCTTCCACTAACCCTATTTCTGAAATCTATACTTTCTCAGAAGCTGCAGAAATCTGGGATATCGATCCAAGTACACTCCGCCACCGAGTAACCAGTGCTGATCTTATTAGTGGATCAGACTATAAGAAAAGTGGCAAAGTTTGGTTGATAACAAAGAGTGCTATGGAAAGACTGTATGGTGTGAGATAAGCTCCGTATATCTTATTGATACTGCTTGTTGTGTACAATTAGGTTGTTTGATATATTTTGAATACGATATCTTGTGCCTGTATCTTTTTCATGTCTTGTATTGTAAAATATTAGTAGTGGTGATTTAAAAAATGATTAAGGTGCTAGAGGTAGCTATATGAATGCAATTTCGATAAAGAAAAAAATTCAAGAAAATAAAACAATCATTATTTGTGATACGAATGTTTTCTTAAGAGTATATGACTATTCACCAGAGTTTACTGATTTTGCGCTTAAGTGCTTAGAGTCTATTAAACCGGATTTGAGAATCACTTATACTACTAAATTGGAATACTTAAAGCATTATAGAGGAAAATATTCTGCAGCAAAACAAAAAATAGAAAACTATAGTAAAAAGCTTAATGAGATTGTAAGTGATTCTAAGTCGAAGATTATGAAGGAATTTGACAGAATTCAAACCTATCATTTCCCTGATACTGATAAATTACGTTTGGATGCAGCAAATAAAATGGATGAGTTAACCAAGTTGTTCTCTGACTATTATGATGAACATTCTCTACTTGTTGAAATCAATGACGAATACCTTAGTAAGGATCCAATCGAAATATTTTTCAAATCATTGAGTTCGCAGATAATGACGGAGTTTAAAACTGATGAATTATATTCGATTTGTGACGAGGGAATAACTAGATATAAAGAAAAGACACCACCTGGATTTAAAGACAAAGATAAAGATGGAATTAGAAAATATAGCGACTTAATTTTATGGAAAGAGTTAATTCGATATTCAAAAGAAAACAAAGTTGATGTTATATTTGCCACTGATGATGTTAAGTTAGATTGGTGGGACGAAGTAACTTCTGAAACAGGTGTTATAAAAAAGACCTTCCATCAAAAACTAATTACAGAGTTCAAAAAAGAAACCAAACAGAATTTGATCGCGTTAACTTCAAATGAACTGTTTGATATCATCTCCACTGAATACAACATTGATAAATCAGATGCCATTGATTTGGCCCTTAAGCAAACTTTTGAAAATTTCGTTGCTGACAATCGTGTCAAAGTATTTGAGAAAATCCAAGATCAATTATCCTACTCCCAAGAAGAGTTTATCGAAGGGTCAAATGATATTGGTAGCGAAGGCTTATCAGATTTAGAAATAGATGAATATGAATTTATTTCAGCGGAACAGATTGAACGGAATGATGAAGAAATCATTTATCATTTTAACTATAGAGTTCGATTAATCGCAACGTCAACTGAATACTGGGGACGTGATGAGGATACTAAAGAGATTATTCAGTCACCTGAAAATGAGCATGTCTTCGAAGGTAAAATAACGGTACAGGTAACCCGATATGTTGATCAATTTATTGATTTCTCTTTGGATAATAACTTTGAGGATGCAGAAATAATTGATGGTTCTATACAACAAACCGAATTTATTAGTTGTTATGATAGAGATGACGAATATGAACCTGCAGAGAACTACTGTCCTAAATGTGGTTTGCCATTAAATTTTGATAATGATTCATTAAATGGTTTCTGTACAGAATGCACATCGAAATATGATATTTAAATTAGATCCAACTAATTCATACTGAAACAAGGGATATAATATTTGCAGAAAAGAGGAATATTGTGAACGTAGATAGTTTTGAACTTGAAGATGTAATATCTTATGGTAACTTGGGCTATTACAATTATTGCGAGGTAATACAAATCGTACTTATTGGGAAAGCTGGAGATACTATCAATTATTTCACACACGTTGATTTTTCTAATAAGCATCAAATCGAAAAGCAATTTAACTTCCTTTCGAAAAAACCAATTTCTATAAATGATGATTTTCGATTGGCATTGAGTCATATGGTTATACCAATAAATAATTTTGTTGATATTTATACTAGTGCAATTCAAACTGGAATTTGGGGAGTAATCCATTTTGATAAAAAAATTGAAGTTTCTTTAGACGATGTTTTCCCTACTGAGAAAAAGTATGTTCCGTCAAATGATCCAACCGGTGGTCAGTATGGGTTGAATATTCCTCTTGAAGAAGCATTGTATGGTTCGAATTTTATTGGGAACTACTATATTCATGAGTTGTTTAGTAAAAAAACAATACTATCAAAATTGGATAAGAAATCACATTCGAAAATTCATGAGAATATAAAGAAACATAAACTCAATTTTAATTTAGAAAAATTAAGTGACAGAATTGGAAATGTCGTTTGTAAATTCAACTCGGAAATTTTACATGTTATTCCTAAAAAGCTTGGTCCACTAAACGGAATTGAATTACAAGTGTCTACTGACAAATGTTTAGACAATTTCGATGGATTTAGATTGGTAATATTGCAGGAACATGATGGGTTGATTTATAGAAACTCAATAGTCGATAATTATAAATGCGATCTAATATCTTTAGATCCTAATCAAGTTAAAACTAGAATCACAATTATAGATAATACAACTGGACTGATACATTTTTCTGAAGTTTTCGATTATACACAATACAGTAATTATCATTCACAAGTAACACCGCCAGTAATTGTTTCACAAGGACATTTAAAAAAGAGAAAAGTGATTATAAACGAAGAAGTAATTGATGTTGAGTTAAGTGGAGTCAGCTTTTTAGGAGACATATTTTATTTTGTTGAAATGGAAGAAGCAAATACTAGAAGGCAGATTCACGAAGACATTTACTTTAAACAAGAGAAATATTTTATGTCATATTTACCTGGGCAACACGATGTGGCAATTCAAGACATCAAAGAAATCATTAATAGTAAATTATTATGGGATCTAAAGGAAGTGTGTGTTATAGACCCATACTTATCTTCTAGAGAAATCTTGCAAACCGTTGTACATGTTAAAAAATCAGACGTTATTATTAAATGCTTATGTGATTATTCTGCATTACATGGTAATCCAGAAACTAAAAAGATCTCGTTGGCTGATACTTATGAGAATTACAAATCTAGTACAAATCGAATTTTAAGTGATGCCTTATCAGTAACGGATGATTTAAATTTAGAGTATAGAAGTGTTTATAGTAACCATGGAGCAAAGTTTCATGATAGATTTCTCATACTAAAGTATGAATTAAATAAAACTCGAGTTTGGTCTTTAGGTGCTTCTATTAATTCAATTGGGGACAAGCATAGTATTATCCAAATAGTTGAAGCACCAGAAGAGATTTCGACATTATTCGACGAAACATGGGAAGCCACCAATAATGATGAGTGCTTGCTCTATAAAAGTAAATCTAATTGAATATGATATAATAGACACATTGAAAGTGTTTCTACTGAATCAATCCTGTATTCATTGAAAATACAGCGTTTTAGTATGTTAGCTTTCTTGTTCGGGGTATACAATTAAAAAAGAACTCTCAACCTAATCAGTTAAAAAGGTTGAGAGTTCTTTTTTTTAAATGATATTTGTTACAGTTTCTCTTAGATATGTTCTACTATTTGTGATGACTTATTATTCATTTTAAGTTTTTTCATATAAAATGAAATCTTAAAGACATATAGTATATCAAATACAGAGCAAAGGAGTCCAAGAACCAAAATAAGTTGATTTCCATAAATAACCCCAAAAACATAGGTCGGAGCTAATGTACCAATCCATTTCGCAATTGCAATTTTCATGTTCTGCCCCTTCAAGGAATCCCTCTGCACAAGCATATTAATATATAAAATTGACATTATTAAGTTCTGAATAAAAGCAGAATACCAGCTTCCAAGTTCCTTAAACTCAACGTTAAATGAGTACTGAATAAGAACGGCCATCATTAATAAAGCTATAGACATGGGTATAAAATACTTGTCTTTAACATACTTTGTGATTTCTTTTCTTCCAAATCTAATAAACGTGTAAAAGATTAGCAAATCAAAAATAAACCAGATTGCGTTTATCCAAAATTGGACTGATAGAGATCCAGATGCAAAATCTAAATAAGTGTATAAACCTTCCCATGCAATGTTAAGTACTAATGCAAATATGGGCATAGCATAAGTCTTCTCTCGAAATCCAATTCGAATTGACTCTATATAAACAATTGTCCAGCAAACACCACTGACTAATTTTAAAAAAACTTCCATTGTCTCCTCCTATAAAAATGTTACATTTGTAACATCATGTGATATAGTTATATTATAGGTATTTCAAACAACTATTCAAGACTTTGAGAGCTTACTGTTACAAAACGGGGGGATTTGTTTTGAAAAATGATAATCAGAGAGATAATAATGATTATTTTAAAGAGTATATTTCTACAGCGCTTATAATCCTTTTAGAAAGCAAAAAATTTCAAGATATAACCATTACAGACATAGCCAATAAAGCTGGTGTTTCTAGAATGACTTATTATAGAAACTACAATACAAAGGAAGAGATACTTTTAAAATTCTTGGATACGTTATTTCAAGAGTACATTACGACGCTTGGGCACTATGAAATGATTGATGTAAAACAATTTGCCCAACTATATTTTGCGTGTTTTAGAAAAAACAAGAGATTTATTGAATATCTTGTAAGAGATGATCTATCGTATTTATTGTTGGGTAGATATGAGAAATATTTAAGTCAAATTTTTCTAAAAGTCAGTGAAATGATTGGCACACCGAGCAAGTATGAAATTGCCTATATTGCAGGGGGCTTATATAAAATACTCATTCAGTGGATTCATGACGGTGTAGTTGAAAGTGATGAAGAAATGGCTGAAATATTCAATGAGTTAATTAGAAAACCACAAATCTAATGGGTCTTGAATTGTTAGCTTTCTTGTTCGGGGTATACAATTGAAAGAGGAATACGGGATAATAATCCCGTATTCCTCTTTCAGTTTTTGGGGTAGGGAGGCGAACCACCATCGCCGAGAGATTCGTAGAATCTCTAAGGAAAGTGGGCGGAACACCAAGGAAATGCGCAAGCAATTCCGAGTGTGACGCTCGAGCGAAGCGAGAGACGCAGACACGCAGTGGCTGCTCGACTCCCCCCATCCGAGGCATGCGAAGAATGCAAGTGTAATAAAACAATACATCAAACTTGCGAAAAGTTTTCGATATATCGAATGAAGCTTCGATAAAACCATTGACTTTTCGGTATAAAAGATTTGAGTGAAGTTAAAACAGAAGCAATTAATAATTATTTAGACTATTGTATAGCTGCTTATTTTTACATTTGGTACAAGGAGAAGATCTGATAGGTAATAAAGTTTCAACAATTTAAGAAAAAATGGTAACAACTAAAGGGATTTTTCAGTTTTTCGGAGATACTAACCTTTCTAGTTCTAAAAGAAAAGAGAAATTTGTCGATGATCAATTGCTATTAGTCTTTCATCTTTCATCTGCTTTAATTCCCGAAAAAGAGAAGGACGTTGAACGCCAACATAATCTGCCAACTGCTTTTTACTTATTGGAAGTGTTACTGTTTTGGAATTTTGCTCAACCGATAATGCACTAAAATAATCTAGCAGATTTTCTCTTAATGACTTTTGCCTATAAATGGCGATTTTCTTATTCATCCCCTGAGAATTCAAGGAAATGCTAACGATGAAGTTCATTGCAAATTGATAGTCATGTAGCAATAATTCGACATCGCTTTTTGATAAATGTAGTAGTTTGCATTTGTCTGTACAGTAGATGTTCATTGGATATTGATTTGTATTGCCGAAAAGCAGATTGGCACCGATAATACTGTTTTTATGAAATTCAAACACGATATTTTCTGATCCGTTTGGAGATAACGAATAGGCGACTAAACTCCCAGAAAGAACGATATCCATACTCTCACAAGCATCTCCCTGAGCGTGTACGGTGATGCCTTTTTCGTATCTTTTGATAGAATGGGCTACTTGATTTAATAAGTTTTGATCAACACCGGCGAAAAATGGTAGGTCCATAAAATCACACTCCTTCCTAATTATCTTATCAAAAAGAAACGTACGTGTCTTTTGTTTTGTTTGTGGATTCTTTATGATGACATTACATTCAAGAAAGGAAGTAGAAGTATGGATATTTTTACGATTGCCACATGGCTCATGACGGGAGGGCTTCTTGCTTTTTCTATGTTTAAAGACAAAGTAAAAACGAAAGAGGCGCTGATGAAAGCACTATTTATGGGAAAAGGAATGGCGCTGTCAATCTTCTCAGTAATTTTTGCTATAGGATTGATATTGGCTTTACTACCACCGAACCAAATCGCTGATCTAATATCAACTCAAAATGTATTTGTAGCAACTATTGCAGCAGCAGTATTTGGCACGATAACGTTGATTCCTGCATTTATCGCATTTCCACTCATAGGAACACTTGCAAACGCAGGCGTAGGGATAATGCCTGCGGTAGCATTTCTAACGACGCTAACGATGGTAGGCGTCTTAACTTTCCCGCTTGAAAAGAAAGCGTTTGGTACTAAATTCGCCATTACACGTAACGCGTTAAGTTTTATTTTCGCCATTATTATTGCAGGCATTATGGGGGTGATTATATGAGTAAAGTGATAAAATTCATTAAAGATAATCTATTTGTAACCGTGATTGCAGCTGCATACTTGGTTCTATCATCCATAAGCCCCTCGATTGGTGGATTAGGGGTTAAAAACAGTCTCTATTATATTAAAGAGATGTTTATGATTATGCCGGTCATATTTGTATTAACGGCATTGCTCGATACGTGGGTATCAAAAGAAACCATCACTAAGTTTCTGGGCAAAGAAGCAAAGGCTAAGGGTGTGATGTTCTCATTTTTACTGGGAAGCATATCGGCAGGCCCCATATATGCTGCATTCCCGATTTGCACGATGCTTCATAAAAAAGGCGTTCCCATCCGTAATATCGTCATTATTTTGAGCTCATGGGCGGTGGTGAAAATACCAATGCTTTTAAATGAAGCAAAGTTTTTAGGGTTTAAGTTTATGATTGCCAGATGGGTGCTCACTGTCATAGCCATCACGATTTTTGCTACGATAACTGACAAATTGGTGAAGGATCGTGATTTACCTCAATTCGCATCCGTAAAAAATAGTGGTGTGTCGATCAATCGTGAATCGTGTATGGGCTGTACCATTTGTACGAAGACCTATCCGAAAATGTTCAGTATGGAAAGCAAAAAAGCCATTTTAAATCAACAGGATGAAGTGGATATGCCGTTACTGAAAATTGCTATAAAGGCTTGTCCGGTTATGGCCATCGAGTTCAGTTAAAAATAATCAGCTCCGATTGAGAGCGATCCGAAGAATCTCTTGAAGATTATTTGACAATTTGAAGACCGTGTGCTAAGGTATAACTATAAAAAAGACCAGTGGTCTTTTATTTGAGATGGGAGCTGTGGTCATATGCCAAAACTAGATCCAGAAAAATGGTCGACGAATAGGGACGAAATTGTTGCTGTTGCTTTTAAACTTTTCGCCCAAAAGGGCTATTCGAGGGTGTCTGTAAATGAAATTATCAAGGAAGTTGGCATTAGCAAGGGATGTTTTTATACCTATTTTGCGAGTAAGCAAGAAGTCTTCTTTGCAATCGTTGAAAATTCCGACAGCAGTAAGGCCACACTGGCTACGAAACTTATCAGCGCCCCATCACCTAGTCAACGAATGGCGGAGTACATCGGCATTCGACTTAGTAACTTCTTAAACGAGAACCATGTGCAGTGGGTCAAATTCGCATCTGAATTTTGGGCTACAGTGGATTTTACAGATGAAATGACGGTGTTGAATCAAAAGCGCTATTTGGCTTTTTCAGAGGACATTAAAGGCATAATAGAAGACGGCATAAAACTGGGTCACTTTAAGAAAACACTTAAAGTGGATGCCTTTATCTATGTTCTTATTTGCCTAATCAACGGCGTTGCCAATATCGCCGCAGTCATGCAACATCCGCTGGACGAAGAAAAAATAGAAGTAGCCATAGACATGGTCAACAACTACCTTATGGAATCTTTTTAGGAAACGATTTGTAGCCATCAACTCTAAAAACATGTGAGGTTATTTATGAAGAAAATAGTCATGGACCTTCTATTTAACGCCTTAAGACTTAATCCAAAAATGAAGGCAGCACCTAGGCAAACCATTCATCATGAATCTTTTAAAATACTCGAAGCGTATAGGCATAAAAGCGATCATCCAGATCAAATGGGCAGCATCCTCGATTTAGGAGGAGGCGGTGAAGGCATCATAGGTCAAGTGATGGGACGGGCAGTAACTGCGGTCGATATTAGGGAAGACGAGTTAATGGAAGCACCAGATGGCCCCTTTAAAGTGGTGGCAGATGCACGTGCCCTGCCTTTTGATGGGGAAACATTCTACTGCGCGACAGCCTTCTATTTTTTAATGTATTTGAAGTCACAAGATTTGAATGCTGTTTTCAATGAGGTCTTCCGTGTATTGAAGCCTTCAGGCCGTTTTATTATCTGGGATGTAGCCATACCAGAAGCGAAACGTGAAACGAAGCGTTTGTTTGTGGTGCCACTAAAGATAGACTTGCCAAATGGGGCTTGTAACACCGCCTATGGGGCTCCGTGGGCATCACGGGTTTTAAATGCGCAGCAACTGATTCGAATTGCAACAGAGGCGGGCTTCAAACTCGAGCAAAATTTGGGAAGCGATAACAAGATTCATCTTGTTTTTGCAAAAGGTTGATTTTATGATAATCGATGGTGCACTAAAAGGGATTAAATCACATGGGCATGTTCCTGAATGGGTTTTGACGATTCCTATGCACTACTAAAGCGAAATATGGGGGTTCTATGAAAGCGGTTCTCTTTTATTATGACGGTTTTGCTCAGTTTGAAATTGCTCTGGCGCTATTGAAATTAGACGTATTAGAGTGGCATCACATCGCGCTTGAAATGAAACCTTACACGAGTCTGGAGGGTCAGACCTTTTTAGTGCAGGGGACCCTAGAAACAATCAATCCGAATACCATCGAATTAATGGTAATTCCAGGTGGCGATAGCTTGCCACTTTTTCATGTGGAGGCGCTAAAAACCTTTATTGAAGCTTGTTTGTCAAGTGGTGGCATAGTGGCCGGTATTTGTGGCGGTTCAGAATTACTGGCTGGATTTGGCTTCCTCGATGGTTTGCGCTGTACAGGCGGGGCGACGGGTATCAGCTCTGATGACCCCCTTGCCAAGTACTATTCCGCCTCAAAGTATGAAGACCAGCCGATCTTTATCGATGATTATAAAGCGGGTATCATCATAACAGCACAAGGGCAGTCGTATGAAGCTTTTGCAAATAAGCTTGTCGAGGTTATAAATGAGAGGACAACCCATAGACGGACACCATCTAAATCAGTATAATGAAACCATGACTGCTCTAGGAGGTTTGGATGTCTAAATATTTCATGTGGTTCGGCTACACAGAGCCTTTCCAACTGTTTTCAACATCGCAGCCATTTTGATCATCCAGGAGATTACCCTTAATGTCTACCGCGTTCAAACCAACACCTGGACCTTTGCCGAATCCTTGCCGATTCATCTCTGTAGCCTATCCGTTTTGCTGGGCAGCTATATGCTCGCGACGAAAAGCAAGTACCTTTTCGACATCCTCTATTTTTGGTCAGTTGGCGCAATGGTCGCGCTGCTCACGCCAAATCTCACCAACACGGACTTTCCCTCATTCAAATACTATCAATTTTTCTTTTCACATGGCTTGATCGTCTTTTCAGTGCTGTATATGCTCGTGGTACACCGATATTACCCTGCGAAAGGCTCCTTAAAGCGCACACTGATCTTCACACATTTGTTACTGCCATTTATCGCTGTGGTCAACTACTTGACCGGTGGAAACTACTTCTTCATCGCATACACGCCACCCACCGCATCACCCATCGATTTGCTCGGCCCCTGGCCACAATACCTCATTTGGTTTGAGGTGATCGTGATTTCCGTGTTTTCGTTAATGTATCTACCATTTGTTCTAAGAGTCAATAAGAAGCCCCTTATGGTAGAGATAAATTAGGTAGAGTGATAGTTGAGTCAATGATAAAAACTATAGAAGTAAATCTGAATGGGCGTCTTTTGGATGCCTTTTTATGCACTATCAAGTGAAGATAGAACTAATGATTTCTTAGTTCAACAGTTGTGAAGTATAGTATCCTATACACGAAGCGCGTGGAATGCGTGGTGGGACTACGGAAAATCAGGTAGTGTCTGATGGGAGTCAGAGAGGGGACTTTTATAGAAAGCAACTGATGTTTAGTTTTAAGAAGTGGAATAAGCAGAGTGCTTATGGGACTGGAACAGCAGGGAATAAGGTGAAATGTGATGCTGGGCACACGACGGTGAATGTGTGGATTTAAAGAGAACTGATTTGATTTTTATGCTCAAAGCTATTGAAGAGTTGAGCATGAAAGTCTTTTTTATTTATACATACCAGCTATGCTGTTGGAATACAAAAGTTGTATTAGCCCATCTGAAATATACGATTAAGCTAGAACTTCTTGTGCAAAAGCAGATACAGAATCAATCACTTAATATAGCTCGATAGAAACTATGGAAAAGAAGGCAGTCAAATCATAACAGATAACTGTCAGCTTACCATCTTCGGTGGCTTTGCTCCCAACTCTGAAACTGCTCAGGTACTCTCTAAGGCTCTTGGCAGCAGAACTGTGATGAGTGGCAGCATTAGTCGAGGGAAGAATGATCCGTCTCAAAGCCTGCAGATGATAGAAAGACCACTGCTCACAGCGGATGAACTAAAGGCATTACCCAAAGGAAACTTTGTTGTTATGAAAACTGGTGTACATCCAATGAAAACAAAGCTGAAGCTCTTTTTGGACTGGGGGATTACATTTGAAAAGATATATGAAACCGAGGAAAAGTCCCATCGTAAAGTGTACTACGCTGATAAAGAGGAGCTTGAAGAAAATATCGTGAGACATACTATGACTCTTGATGTGGAAGATGAAGTCGTTGACGATGAGAATTCTGAAACTGCTAAGAGAGGTGGGACTCTTCATTCTCCTGCGATGGATCCAAGCGATGAATCTGCCGTGAAACGAAAAGCAATTATTAGAACATAGGAGGTGAAGCGGTTGAGGTTCTTTGGGAATCTATACCGAGAAGAAATACCCTCTAGAGCCAAATCAGTATATATGTATTTGAAAGACAGAAGCAATGCAGAAGGTGAATGTTGGCCAGCCATAAAAACCATCGCTAGAGATACTTCAATGTCAGTCAGTACAGTAAAACGAGCTCTAAATGATTTGTTGAAGTGTGGATTGCTTCGTAAGGAATGCCGTTATAGGGAGAATGGCAGCAATTCTTCAAATCGTTATTATGTTCGGTAAGTTGTTATGTAGAGTAAAGGGTTGAAGTCGCTGTAGCGAAGCGATTTTCAACCCTTATGACTCTGCATAATAAACGGCTATTTCCCTTTGCCGAAATCTTTTAACCAC